>ENA-OQIM01000068-OQIM01000068.1-human-gut-metagenome-genome-assembly--contig:-NODE-68-length-30083-cov-3.031146_pt1 | contig 30083 bp, 33 predicted proteins | sample MGYA00242579_ERZ504744 | MGnify/ENA primary metagenome ERZ504744 (study PRJEB26092, sample SAMD00036441) | human gut metagenome | host: Homo sapiens | study: EMG produced TPA metagenomics assembly of...
CTTTTTCAAAGTATATGCCAATACTCTATCCCTTTTGAGGGAAAAAAGCAATCGAAAGCGCCATTAATTTTTTTCTAAAAAATTCTTAAAACTTGCGGTGGATGTTTCTTTTCAACTGTGCTACACTTGGTTATGTTTCTTTATATTTTATTTTCAGTAAACGATCGGAGATTTTTATGAAACGACTCAAACAGATCGGCGCCCTTCTCGCCATCGCGGTCCTGATCGGATTCGGCTTGGCGCCATGATTTTTGCGTTTATCGACACGCCGTTTGCACACAAGGCGCTGACGGTCTGCCTCTACTGTGCGATTACCGTACCAGTGCTCATCTATGCCATGATGCTGGTTGCCAAGGTTCTGTCGCACCGCGATGAGAACGACAAATCAGACAAAGGAGAAAAACAGTCATGATTGATACCATTATTTTTGATGTAGGCCGCGTACTCGTCAACTGGGACTACGAGTCCTATCTGAAACGCTTTGCTTTCGGTCCGGAAAAAACGAAAGCAATCACCGCCGCAACCTTCGAAAGCCCTTACTGGCGCCAGTTCGACCGCGGAATTCTCACACCGGAGGAGATTGTAAAAGGATTCTGCTCCCTCGCCCCGGAATACACCGAAGAAATCAAAGAGGTTTTCGCCCACTGCGAGGAAACCATCACCCCGCTGCCGTATGCAGAAAGCTGGGTACGCTCCTTAAAAGAAAAAGGCTACCGCCTCTACATCCTCTCCAACTACTCCGGAGACCTCTTCGAGCGCACCAAAGAGAAAATGCCCTTCCTCCCCTACATGGACGGAACCCTCTTCTCCTACACCTGCCATTTAACAAAACCGGAACCGGAGATCTACCAGCACCTGATCCAGAAATTCTCCCTCACCCCGGACCGCTGCGTATTCCTCGACGACACCAAAGCAAACGTCGAGGCCGCAGAGCAGGCAGGGATTCATGGAATTCATTTTACGGGATATGAAGATGGCGTGGCACAGTTGAAAAAACTGGGCGTTCTTTAAAAAAACAGGCTGCCGCATTCATGCGTCAGCCTGTTTTTTTAGTATTAACTTACGCTTTCGCCGCCTCTTCCATCAGCCGCAGCATCAGTCCGACGCTGCCGACGTTATATCCGGCATAAGCGCGTCCGCCGATGTTTCCCGGCAATGCGAGGATCAGCAGTGGGAGTTTTTCTGCGTCGATTCCCATTTTTTCGGCGATCGCCGGGGCGTCGTCGGATGGGTCGAGGTAGAGGGACATATTGTGGATTGCTGCGCGGGCTTTCTGGAAAGTCGTGTTTTCCAGGTCGGCTTTCGTGCGGAGCACGGCTGCATGGCAGCGTCTTTTGCGTTCCACTTCTCTGCGATTTCGATCAGCTCATTCAGAACATGCTCGGTCGGCTCCTCTCCGGTTCCGAGGAAGGCCAGAAGGATCGGGCCGTCTTTGGTGAGATCGTTCAGGGTATGCGCCTTTCCATCCAGATCCTCCAGCGTGATCTCCGGCAGTTCGATGTGCTCTAACAGCTCATCCAGCTCTTTTTTCACGGCTTCCAGATAAATCTCTTTTGCTTCTCCCGCCTTCAGTTCAAACACGCGGTATGCAGCATGCTGGTCACCGTTCGGCATACGCATACTTGTAATCAGACGATAGCAGCCCGGCTCCAGGGTCAGAGCCAGTGTTTTGCCATTGAATGCGGTTTCTTCGTAATTCAGCGTCTCAAACACTGTTCCGTTCCACTTTCCGATGGTCCACGTCTGATAATACTTCCATGCGCTTCCATCCTCCGCATTCAGTGTCAGAACCGCACTTTCCGTTTCATCCTTCAAAACAGCAGCTTCTGTTTCCACACTGTGGAATGCCCCATCACGGTAATACTCCGGCTCCAGTGTCACCGGATTCAGTCTTGCCGCTACATTGAGGCTCCGGCAGATTGCCACGAACAGAATCTTCTGTGCCAGCGGACTTCCCTGTTTCATGGTAAGGACGCCGACCGGCGTTGCATGATCGTGTCATACTCTTCTTCTGGATGGAAGGTAATATTCTTCTTAAGATAATCCAGAATCCGTTCCGGCTGCTCCACAAAGCTACGTTTTGTCTCCTCTTCAAAAAATCCGCGGATCATGCTCCGATACGGCGTCAGCTCCTCGAGGAAAATACGCGGGCAAAGAAGATCCTTCCTGAAAATCTCCTCCGGCAGATCCCCCTGCTCGCAGTCGAGATGATCCTCTAAAACGGATGCCTTCAAGTCCTTCGCATCCTTTAAAGCCAGCGAAAACAGCAGCTTCTTCCGGTTCGGATTTTCATCTTTGGAAAGGAATGTATAAACCTCCTCAAAATTCTCTCCTGCCCGGTGGAAAATCTCTTCCGCTTCCGGATACGCAGCAGCCTTTTTCTCATCAAAGCATGCTGCAAACCGTGCCTTCCGAAGCCGTTCCGCCTCTGCCATCCGTGCCGCATTGCGCTCCTTCTGCTCCTTTGTGGCAACGACATTCCGTACCGGCACCTCCTTCGGTGCCCGGATTTCCAGCGTCTGCCACCTGTCATCCGCTTCCGGAACCGCCTCTTCACGAAGCACCAGTTCCAGCGAATCCTCCTCCTCAATCCGCATCATGGCTTCCGCCCGGCGTATTCCGTCAAATGCCCGTACCCGGATATCGCCAAGGCCAAGTGTCATCTGAACTTCTCCGTCCGCATCCGCAATCATCACTGCAGCCGGGAAAAACTCTGCCATATTCAGGATTTCAACCGCAATATGCGCTCCTGCAGCCGGTTTTCCATTCTCATCCTTCACAAGAATCTTCACCAGCTTCGTTCTGCCATAAAAATCTGTATGGTTAAAGTAGTACAGCGCTCCTTCTTTTCCAAGATACTCCTCGTTACTTTCCTTCACATAATCCGAGAAGTTCCGCGTATGAATCAGAATTGCCCGATTCGCCGGACCCGAGAACCAGCCGGTATCCAGCACTTCTTCCGGCTCACAGGCGCCAAGGAAATGCCACTCGCCGTCCACAAACACCTCAACCCACGCATGATTGTCATCACAGTGCGCCCATCTTGGTGTATAGACCTGTCGCGCCGCAATACCGACACTCCGATACGCCGTAACTGCAAACGTTGACTCCTCGCCGCAGCGTCCCTTTCCACTCCGATACATTGTCATCGGAGATGCTGTTCTGCTGTCCGTTGCCTCATACGTTGCATGTTCCGCACACCAGTAATTAATCTCCAGAATTGCCTCCCAAAGGCTCATTCCGGCCACACGCCCCATAATCTGCTCATAAAAAAACGGTCTGCAGTCCGTAATATCCTCGGAATTGATCCGGCCATACAGCACATAATTTACAAACACATCCTCCGGCAGCTCCTTACACCATGCCACCTTCTCCCGCAGCATCAGCGCATGCTTCACGTACGAAAGAAAAAGGTCAAATCCATATTCTCCCGCATCCCTTACCGGCATCGTACCATACAGAAACTTCATCAGCACAGCCTCTTCTTCACTGCACTGTTTCAATTTTTCTTCGATAACAGGCATCACCGGAGCCAGAAGCTCTCTCCGTCTCTCAAATTTTTCCGTTGCATATTTTCTTAAATTTTCTGAGATCATGATTCTATCTATCCCTTCCTCTTTTTTTCTATCCGTCTCCACAACGTACATCCGCCCACCGGCGGCAGACGCCATGTGAAAAAGGATTCCTTGCGATTTTTCAGGAACACCGGAGCGAGGAGCCTTTTCACATACCGGCTGTGGGTCACTACGCTACATATTTTTCTTTATAAATGAAAGTAATTCTCCGCTGGGATCGCATTTATACTCCCAGAACATAATGCCCCCCATGCCCTTTTCTTTCAGGTACGCAATTTTCACACCCAGTGACTCGCAGTCTCATAGCTGATAAATGTCTCCCCGTCAAACAGATACGGAACCTTCGCCTGCTCATCCCAATACCGGATAAATCCCCTCTTTCCGATCCAGCTCTCTTTGAGCTCGCCATAGTCACCGCCATATCCTCCGACCGTCTCTGCTTCCATTCCAAGCCCGTTGCGGCATCCGGCGCCTTTTACTCCATCCCATTTTCTGGAATAAAACGGTACGCCAAGGATCAGCTTCTCCATTGGAACGCCTGCATTTGCAAAACCGTTCACTGCCTTCTCCACACATGCGTCAAACAGGTTTCCCTCACTGTGATACAGCGCCGCATGATGTCCCGTCACCTTCTGGAAACCGCCCTGCAGATCATACGTCATCAGCTGCACATAATCCAGATACCGGGAGGCCTCCTTCATATCTGTCTGCAGTGCAAAGTAAACATCTCCGCCGACTGCTGTCGTTACAAGCATGCCTTCTCTGTACGTGTCCAGTGTCTTCCGAAGCTCCGCCAGAAGCAGCGTATAATTCTCTTTATCCGATCTGTCCGACGCAATTCCTGCCAGTGATGTGCCCGGATACTCCCAGTCAATGTCAATGCCGTCCAGACCATACTCCTTCACAATTGCAAGTGCACTCGCAGCAAACCGCTCTCTTCCCTCTTTTGTTCTTGCAGCCTGGGAAAAGCCGTCTGCTCCCCAGCCGCCTACGGACAATACAATCTTCAGCTCCGGATTGCTTTTCCGAATGGATACTATTCCATCCCGTGCATCCTTTGCATCCCATACAACTTCTCCGTCCCGGATCAGACCAAATGCAATATTGATCACGGTAAGTGCCCGCACATCCTCTTCTCGCATATGATTTAAATCCGCCGTATTTACATAGCCAATTATTCTCTTCATCTCATAAGCTCCTCTGTCCGAATCGTTTTACTCATTAAAGGTTACGACTTCCCCGTGTCCCAGATTGTAGGTGATCTCATCCTCAAGCTCTACCTTCACAACCGTTGCAAACGGATGAATGCTCATCTTTCCTGCCCAGATCCAAAGTGTTCCCGGAATGCCGCTCCATGGAAGGGAACCCGTATAGGAGAACCGAAGTTCTTCTCCCGTATGCAGAACCGTCACCCTTTTTACCGGAGTTTTAATGCCTTTCACGCACAACGTCTCTTGCGGCTTATCATAGACAAAAAGATACATCGTCTTCTTATCCGCCGAAATCGTGCTTCCACCGAGGAAATGATTATAATCCAGTCCTTTTTCCGTTCCAAATACCGCTTCCTCGTGGTCATGAATCCATCCGCCGAGATCCAGCAGCACCTTCTCCTGACGCTCATCGAGCGTTCCGTCCTCTTTCGGTCCGATATCCAGCAGCATCCTTCCGCCGAGGGTAATACAGTCGCAGAACATACGCACGATCTGGCCGCTGCTCTTGTAATCATTGTCCGATGGACGATATCCCCAGGAATCATTGATCGTCGTGCAGAATTCCCACTCGCCTTTCGGTCCGTACAGCGGGATTCCCTGCTCCGGTGTCTCATAATCTCCATAGCCCTGCATTCTCGAATTCAATACAACGTTCGGATTCAGGTATGCAGATATTCCCTGAATTCCGGCATCTTCCACTGTGCCGCGCTCCGTTCCCAGTCACCATCAAACCATAAAAGATCCACCGTTCCGTAATTCGACATCAGTTCTTTTAACTGATGATTGTTGAATTCCAGAAACTCCTGCCATTTCTGCGGCTCCTCCTCTTTTCCGGCCGGGGAACCATAGATATCGTTCAGACAGTCTTCTTTTTTCATTCCTTCCGGGTAACCGTGCGATACCGCGGATCCGACCAGTCGATCAGCGAATAATAAAGGCCGACTTTCAGACCTGCCTCACGCATGGCAGCTGTATACTCTTTTACAAGGTCACGCGCTGCCGGCGTTTTCTTCACAACACTTAAATCACTGTATCCGGTGTCAAACAGTGCCACGCCGTCATGGTGCTTTGCTGTCATAACCACGTACTGCGCACCTGCTTTTTGAAACAGCTCCGCCCATTTTTTTGCATCAAACTTCGACGCCGTAAAGCCTTCACACTGTTTCATGTAATCTTCATAAGAGATATTTCCGTTGTGGAACGACCATGACTCCGACACATCACCCACCGCATAAATCCCATAATGGATAAAAATGCCCAGCTTTGCGTTCCGAAACCAGTCCTGCATCATATCTTCCAGATCCTCCTTTTTTTGTGCTCCCGGATTAAAAGACTCCGGGCATAGCTTTTTTATCCGATCTAATTACCCCTTTATTGTTTCTTCCCATTATATCAGTTCTTGCCCAAAAAGAAAGGCATATTACCGTTTTACACTGTAATATGCCTTTTTTCACGCCACAGGAAATATCGTTACCTTTTCCTGTTTATTTCGCGATTTCCTCGATACCCTGAGTTGCTACCCAGTCCTCAAGTCCCAGAGAGTACATACCGTCTACATAAGCCTGCCAGTCAGCATCGTTGTCAATGTCAAGCTCGCCGCATACGAACTGCGCCTGCTGCTGCTCAAAGAAATCTTTGATTGCTGTGTTCGTATCAGAGAAGGTATCAATTTTATCCAGGTCAATCCAGTAGGACGGAATAATTTCTTTGGTCAGATTTGCCTCATAAGCTTCCTCTGTTGCTTTTTTCTCATCATACATCGGATGCTCTTCTACAAACTCGAAGTCTGCCGGCAGATATTTCGGCAGAGACTGCGGCCACAGATTGCCCCAGGAATATTTTTCCTGATCTTCCTCAGACAGTGTGGTGGTGTCAATCGCATGGTATCCGTCATCCTCTTTGTTTACAATCACACCAACCGGTCTCTGTTGCAGCCGATGCCGTTCTCCAGTGCGAATGCATTGTCAAACCAGCGGCAGATGATTTCCGGATGCTCTGCCTTGTTTGTGATGACAGCCTGGGTTCTGTATACGCTGAAGCCTTCCGTATCGCGCAGCCAGATTCCGTCTTTGTCTGTGTTCAGAACAGGCATGGAGTCGAAATCGCCTCTTTCCTCTGCAGCCGGGATTCCGGTAAACTCTCCGCTTCCGTATGCGATGGAAACGCCGTACAGGTCCTGATTTCCTTTACCTTCCCATGTGGAGCTGTCCTGTGTGTAAAGCTCTACGTCTACGAGTCCTTCTGCATACAGTTTGTGGAACCAGGAAAGGAACTCACGGTATGTATCGCTGACACCGCCGTAAACAACCTTTTCATTCTGGATTGCAATACCAAGTTTGTTCATCGGAAGTCCGAAGTAACCGGCCATAGCCTCGATATGTTTGTTGTTCGGGTCGGTAGAGAACGGGATTTCATCGGAAGCGTCACCGTTGCCGTTTGCATCCTGCTCTTTGAAGGCTTTCAAGACTGCCTCAAACTCGTCTGTAGTGGTCGGCATGCTCATGCAACATTCTCCAGCCATTTCGTATTGATGTATGGGCTGTATCCAACGGTTGAATCGGCACATACGTACGGAATTGTGTAGATGTGTCCGTCCGGTGCTGTCATTTTTTCTCTTACACCCGGCAGATCCAGGATCGCAGAAATGTTCGGGCAATATTTCTCAAAATAATCTTCCAGCGGAATGAATACGCCCTGGTTTACACCATAGGTCAGGATTGCATTGTCGCTTAAGGTCCATCCGCCGATCACATCCGCGTAATCTCCGGAGTTCAGATCCAGATTCAGTCTCTCCGTTGCTGTTTCGTATGGATAAATTTTCAGTCAACGTCTACATTGGTCTGTTTTTTGAACTCATCGAGCATGATAAACTCGCCGGATTCGCTGGAATCATCGCAGAAGATAGAGAAGGTGTAATCTCCCTCGTCTACCAGCGGAAGACCTTCCTGATACATAATGCCGTTTACTTTTCCGTCCTCATCCACGGTGTCGTTTGCTGCGGATGCTGCGGATGCTGCAGAAGCACTCTTTGCCGAGCTGCTTCCATTATCACTTCCACATCCGGTAAACATAGATGCCACCATTACTGCAGTTAAAACTGCTGCGACTGCTTTCTTTTCATGATTTTTCCCTCCTGTGTTGTTCCGGCGGCATTTTCCCGCCGGAAGCGCTTTTGCCTGTCCGTTGTCCGGACTCTTTATTTACATACCGCCGTTTCCCGTGCGGCAGATAAATCGTTAAAAAAACTTCTTCTTGTAAATCAACCTTCATGGATCCGATCATAACACCCTTTACAAAGTGCTTCTGCACCAGTGGGTACATAACCAGAACCGGGATACTGCTGATGATGATCAGCGAGTATTTCATAACGTCGATCAGCTGCTGTTTTTCCTGCAGTGCTGCTCTTGCTGCCGCAGTTGTTGCTGTCTGGGACAGCGCGGTCTGGTTCGTGATCAGGATGTTACGCAGAACCAGCTGCAACGGATACTTTGCTTTGTCCGAAATATAAACGAGTGCTGAGAAGTATGAGTTCCAGTGACCGACACCATAGTACAGAACCAGAATTGCGATGATCGCTTTGGAAAGCGGAAGTGCAATCTGGAAAAAGAATCTCGCCTGGGTGCAGCCGTCAATTTCAGCTGCCTCATACAGCTCTTCCGAAATGTTCGACTTGAAGAAGGTTCTTGCCACGATCATGTTGTATACGCTTAAGCATCCCGGAAGAATCAGTGCCAGATCGTGTTCAGCATCTGCAGTCTCTGAATAACCAGATAGGTAGGGATCAGACCGCCGCCGAAGAACATGGTGATCAGGTAAAAAATGGTGATCGGTTTCTTTCCGGAGAAATTGCTTCTGGAAAGTGCATATGATGTCGGAAGCGTTACGATCAGGTTGACCATGACACCGCAGAAGGTGATGATCAGGGAGTTTAAAAAGCCTCTCATAACCTGGTCGTTTTTAAATACTTCTGCGTAGCCCTTCAGGGTAAATCCGATCGGGTGAAGCAGTACTTTACCACTCGATACGGCGCTTGGCGCACTGATGGATGAAATGATAACCCAGTACAGCGGATATGCCACAACAAACAGAACCAGCGTCAGGATAATGAAGCAGGCTGCGTCAAAAACGACGTCCTCTTTGCAGCGTTTTATTTTCTTTTTTGTCACTGCGGTATTTTCTTTACTCATGTTTTTGTTTCCTCCTACCACAGGCTGTTGCCCGAAAGTTTATCAGATATCGTATTGACAATGATCAGCATAACCATGTTTACGATGGTGTTGAACAGACCGATTGCTGAAGAATACGACATATCGTTGTTGATCAGACCGACCTTATAGACGTAGGTGGAAATGATCTCGGATACACTGGCATTCAGGTTGTTCTGCAGAAGGAAGGCTTTTTCGAAGCCGACGGAAAGAATGCTTCCGCAGTTCATAATCAGAAGAATGGTCGCGGTCGGCATGATCAGCGGAAGGTCGATGTGACGGATCAGCTGTAATTTCGTTGCGCCGTCTACCTTTGCCGCCTCATGCAGCTCCGGGCTGATGCCGGCGAGTGCTGCGAAGTAAATAACAGAGCTCCATCCTGTACTCTGCCATACGCCGGTCCACACATAAATGTGTCTCCAGTAGGCTTTTTTCGCCATGAAGTTGACCGCCGGAATTCCGATTGCTTCCAGTACGTGGTTGATAACACCGACGGACGGAGACAGGAACAGAATGATCATACCACACATAACTACGGTGGAAATGAAGTTCGGCGCGTAGGTGACGGTCTGGATCACTTTCCGGTATCTCTTATGGCGGAAGGAGTTCAGCATCAGTGCCAGGATGATCGGAATCGGGAATGATACAACCAGTCCGTACAGACTCAGGATCAATGTGTTCTTGATGGTGGAAGCAAAGTATGGAGAGTTGAAGAATCTCTCAAAGTAGTACATGCCTACCCACGGGCTCTTTGTGATTCCGGCTGTCGCATTAAAGCGGCGGAACGCGATCTGTACACCATACATCGGAATGTAGCTGAAGATGAATGTCAGGATTACGCCCGGAACACAGAAAAGCCAAAGCGAGATGTCTCTCTTAAAGGCGCGGATGGTGCGGCCTTTTTTCTTTGCTTTTGTTGGTTTCTCTTTCATTTCTCTCTTGTCCTCCCTTTTAAAGGTTTCGTGTTTTCCTTGATTGGAGCATCCCTTGTCGTGAACATTTTGAACATTTTGCTTTCGCATCATCCTCGCATGCTGCTTCTTTTTTGTACAACTGCCACAATCAAATCTGTTATTTAAGATTTATCCAACACTGTTTTGATGAATTTATTTTACATTTTGTTTCCTTATTTGTCAATTAATTTTTGAACACAAATATTATTTTGTTACTTTTACGCAATTTAAACCGATACTTTTTAAGCACTTTTCCCATAAATTCTCCTGTTTTTCCCTTTGTTTTTCGTTTCACGGCATCGGAGCATACGATCCATTTATATTTTTATCCATTTTTTGCAAACAAAAAGAAGGAAGCTATGTTTCTTTATTTTGTAATATAGTTTCCTTCTTTGTTCATTTTTATTATATTTTTATGTTTTTTCGTCCGTTCTTACATTTCCGTCACGTTTCCAGTCCACCATTTCTCTGCTCCATCTTCAAGCATCAGCTCGTACTCATGGCAGATGACCTCTGGTTTTCCCGGAATCTGGACAAAATTCAGCTCCTCTTTTGTAAGATGGAACACAGCTTCTTTTTTCTCTCCCGGTGCAAGTGCAATTCTCGTAAAGGCTTTCAGCTCTTTGATTCTTGCCACAACGCCGCCGGAACGTTTCCGCACATACAGGCACGGAACGGAAGTTCCGGCCATATTTCCGGTATTTTCCACGGTAAAGGAAACAGAAATACCATTTTCTTCTTTTGTTACGGAAACATCACTGCCGGTAAACGTTGTGTAGGATCTTCCTTCTCCGAAGGTATGCAGCGGCTGGCTTGTCATATCACAGTACGCCGGGGCAACGGAAGTCCGATAATTGTAGCATACCGGGATCTGTCCCACGTGGCGTGGCATAGAAACCGGAAGACGGCCGGACGGATTGCTGCTCCATAGAGAAGCTCAGCAACTGCCCTGCTCCCATCGGTCCCGGTAGAATGCATATAAAACGGCATCGGAAGCATTTTCGATCTTCTCGATACAGTATGCTCTTCCGGCAATTACAACCGTTACCAGTGGTTTGCCAAGGCGGGCAAGTGCTGCAATCAGTTCTTCCTGCGCGGCCGGAATGTGAACCTTCGCGGTGTCCATTCCCTCGCCGCAGTCCATCGAACGGCTGCCCGTTCCCTTCGAGGCTGCTCCGTTTGCATCGAACACAGCTCCTCCAAACCGTGAGGAGGAACCGCCGACAACGGCCACGATCACATCGCTTTCTTCTGCAAGTGCCATCGCTTTTGCTTTTCATGCTCATCCGCCTCGGAAAAACCGGACCCCATCGCATAAGAGACTTTCACGCCATCCGGTGCTTCCTGCTTCATGCCCTGCAGAACCGTGACGCACTCGCTTTCCGGCACCGGCGGAGTATAATCGCCGAGCATACAGTAACGGTCTGCCGCATGGTAGCCGATCACTGCTACTTTTTTATATTTCTTTGCAAGCGGAAGCACCGTCTTTTCATTTTTCAGAAGCACAGCAGACTCCCGCGCCAGTGCAAGAGATACCTCCGGGATGCCGGCTTCTTCCGGGGAAAGCATGTTTTCTTCCATATAAGGATGCTCGAACAGACCTTTTTCAAATTTCAGTTTCAGAACGCGGAGCACCGCCTCATCGATCTGGCTCTCCTCCAGAAGTCCCTGATCAACCGCCTCACCGAGACGGCCAAAGGCTTCATCCCACAGGCTCACATCAACACCGGCCTTTCTTGCCGCAACGGCTGCATGCAGCGTATCCCCCTCTGTGTTTTTCAGGAAATCGACAGCCAGTCCGTCTGCCATCACAATGCCGTCAAAGCCCATCTCACCGCGCAGTACATCGCGAAGCAGCCATGCATTTCTGTGGCAGTACACGCCGTCGATCTCGTTATACGCCGCCATGATTCCTTCCACACCGGCTTCGCAGCACGCTTTTGCAGACGGAAAATGGATTTCACGCAGCTCACGCTCCCCGATTCTCGCCGCACTCGCATTCACACCTCCGGTCGTCTCGCCCTGGGCGCAGAAATGTTTTGCCACGCTGCCGACGCCGGTCGACTGCATGCCGGTCACGGCTGCTTTTGCCATTGCGGCTGCAAGGCATGGGTCCTCAGAGTAGCACTCTTCACTTCTTCCCCATCTCGGATCACGCGCCATATCAAGTGCCGACATCAGCGCCAGCTCCACATGACCGCTCTTTAACTGCTTTCCGCATGCCTTGTAGCCTTCCGAAAGAAGCGCCGGATCAAACGTTGCTCCGGCAGCCAGGTTGACCGGAAGCAGACCTCCTCCGAGTGCCTGATGGCCATGGGGGCACTCGCTGCTCATCATCATCGGAATGCCGAGGCGGGAATGTTCCATGACGTAGTGCTGTACCATATTGTAGGCTTTCGCGGAGAGTTCCGGCACGATTCCGGTCTTCTCGTCCTTATCTGCCCACGGGTCGGCACGGTACAGGCCGTACAGAACCCCCAGTCCGCCCATGCGCTCTACTTCTTCTTTGAATTCGTCGGTCAGGGTAAATTCCTCTCCCTGCCGCTCATAGATCCGGAATCCGTACAGACGCTGATTGAGCTGTCCCACTTTTTCCTTTAATGTCATCCTTCCCAGAAGATCCTTTGCTCTCTCTTCCGGTGAAAGGGCTGTATTCTGATATGCTTCCATCTGATTTTCCTCCTTATATGCTTTCTGCCCGGCCGTTTTCTTCCTGCCGGTGTATTTTTGATCTGTTTCCCCCAAAATTCTCTTATGAAACGGCTTTATTGTATCTCATTTTTTTACTTTTGTCCACAATAAGTTATATTTCGTTCATTTTTGTTCATTTTTCATGTTGAAATTTATTACTTTTAGTGTTATGATACCTTTCGCTACTAAATTTTGCAAATTACAAAGGGAGGTTTTTACTTATGAGCAAAAACATCACGATTCCGGTTCCGGCTGTCCCGTTTGCACCGCCAGTTTATACCTGCCACCGCGCAAAAAAAGAGTTCCATCTGGACGGAAATATCAACAAACCATTCTGGGAGGACGCACCGTATACCGATGAATTTCTGGATATCCAGGGCAGCCACATGCCGCTTCCGCGTTTTGTCACCCGCGCAAAAAATGCTCTGGGATGATGAAAATCTTTACGTTGCTGCCGACCTTGCCGGCGATGAAATCTGGGGTCATTTAACAGAACGCGATTCTGTCATCTACTTTGACAACGATTTCGAGATCTTCGTTGACCCGGATTCCGATACGTACCATTACTATGAATTTGAAATGAACGTTCTGAACACGGTATGGGATCTGTTTCTCGCAGAGCCGTACCGCGACGGCGGCAGCGGCCTCAATGGCTACGATATGCACGGCCTTCGCACCGCTGTCCATGTGGACGGTTCCATCAACGATCCTTCCGCTGAAAACAAAGGCTGGAGTGTTGAGGTTGTGATTCCGTTCTCCGCTCTCTACGAATACCAGAAAGAGCGCCGCGCACCGAAAAACGGAGAATTTTACCGTATGAACTTCTCCCGTGTGCAGTGGAATGTGGATGTCAAGGACAACACTTACGTAAAACGCACCGATGAAAACGGAAATGTTCTCCCGGAAGACAACTGGGTATGGGCTCCGACCGGCGTCATCAATATTCATTATCCGGAGCTGTGGGCTTTCGTCTTCTTCTCCGAGGACCGCGAGGATGCTCCATGCGACAGCACCATTCCGGAGGACGAGTATCGCAAATGGGAGCTCCGCAAGCTGTATTACGCAGAAAATATTCTGTTTGAGACAACCGGCTCCTACAGCAGCAGCCTCGATGAACTGCAGAAAACGCTGGATGCGTATGCACCGAACGACTGGAATAAATCTGTAAAAGATCTTGGATATACCATTGAAACCACCAGCCGTACGTACCTGATTTCCTGTCCGAGTGCCGATCGTGCACATCTCCTCCTTCTGTATTCCAACGGAAAGGTTGAAAAAATTACACTTTAAGCGTATAATATCGGTTAGTAGTTAAAATTTGTAACAGGATCGGTTGAAACTATGAAAAAAGTCACTTTACAGGAAATTGCAAATTCCCTGGGCATCTCCCGGACCACCGTCTGGAAGGTGTTCAGCGGACACGAAGGTGTCTCCGATTCCCTGCGCACCAAGGTCATCGCCAAAGCCCAGGAGCTTGGCTATGCCATCCCGGAAGATTTTCAATATCCTTCCAGCGCGGAGGAGACCACGCCGGTCAACATTGCAGTTGCCGTCTGCAGACCGGAAACCTCACTTTTCTGGATGACCATCATCCACCAGATTGCAAAAGTATTTTCAACACACAATGTCAATCTCGTTTACACGTATCTTCCGACTTCGGCGGATAAAACGTATTTTCTCCCGCCCACACTTACAAACGGAAGCGTCCACGGCATCATTGTTCTGAACGTGTACAACGAACGTCTTCTGCGTCTGCTCGCAGAGACACAGATTCCCAAAGTGTTCCTGGACACTTCCTCCCTCGTATCCCCGGATGAACTGAACGGCGATCTTCTCCTGATGGAGAGCCGGAACAGCGTCCGCAATATTACCGCCCATCTTCTCGAGAAGGATGCACTCTTCCGGGCTTCATGGGTGATATCGGCTACGCACAGTCCAACCGCGAACGCTATGAGGGCTTCTGCCAGGCACTGATGGATGCCGGAAAAACACCGAATCCTTCTCTTTGCCTGACCACACCGCTTGGGATTGACTCCTACCGCGAGGAAATCGATTCTTTCCTTTCCTCCCTTTCCCGCATGCCGGACGCTTTTGTCTGCGCCAGCGACTACGTTGCCTGTATTCTGATGCAGCTTCTTGAAAAGCGGGGACTGCGCGTGCCGGAGGACGTTGCGTATCCGGCTTTGACAACAATATCGAGGATCTTCTGGCAGAAAATCTGACTACCGTTCAGGTCTTCAATGAGGAGCTCGGCTCCCGCCTGGCGCTTCAGATTCTTTACCGGATCAAATATCCGCACACGCCGCATGAAGTCACGTATCTGGAATCCAAAGTTCTGTACCGCGCTTCCACCGGCGACTGATGCATCCGTTTTTTGATTTTGCTTTTTGAAAAGACACCGTATTTCCGTTTTTCGGATACGGTGTCTTTTTTATGTTTCTGTACGTTATTTCTCTGTGCGGATGCGGATCGTACGGATCTCGTACGGTTTGATCGTAAGCGAAATCTCGTTCTCCTTCACATCGATTGCGCCATCTGCCGGCTGCTCCAGCAGATTGGTCTCCTCTGCAGAAAGAATGGATTCTGCGCAGTGCAGTGTCACTTTCGTTCTCGCATTCTCCACCTCGTACAGACGCACAATCATGCCGTCTCCGTCCTCTGCTTTCTTCACGGTCTCAAGCACTACGTTGCGTTTGTCTGCAGACAGGAACTCCATGCGGTCTTTTTCTGCCGCACCAAAAACAGCTTTTGCCGGCACATTCAGATTCAGCGCTTCCTGTACCGTACCTGCCTCACGCCACGTTCCTGCATGCGGATACAAGGAGTACGTAAAGGAATGCTCCTCCTGGTCTGCCGTCAGATTCGGCTCAGTTCCGGATTTAATCAGGGTCTGTGTCATCACGCGATCCTTCATGGAATAGCCGTACTTGCAGTCGTTCATCAGGCTGACACCGTAGCTTCCCTCGGAAAGATCGGCCCATTTGTGGCCACATACCTCGAATTTTGCCTGATCCCAGCTTGTGTTGGTGTGCAGTTTTCTTGTCACGTTACCAAACTGGATATCGTACGTTGCCTCATCGCTGTGAACGTCAACCGGGAAGTGTACTTTGAGCACATGCTCAGCAAATTTCCAGTCAACGTAGGTTTCGAAATCAATTCTGCGGTCTTTTGCGTAGAAGTGGATCTGCTGGCGGATGACGGTATCCATCACTTCGCGCTCGATCTCCAGGGTTGCACGGACCGGACCGTTTTCTGTCCACTCCATGCGGCGCACGCCCTCTACCTTCCAGGATTTCTCGGTATGGAAGATGTCCAGATTCCATGCGCTGTACTGCAGCGGTTTATCCTCATAGATCCGCAGTTCATTTCCTGTTTTTCCGATCTGAAGTACTTCACGGTCATTTTCTTTGTCAAACAGGGAAGTAAATTCGCCGTTTGCATCGATTGCAATGGTGTAAAACGGTGTCTCAAGGGTATATCCCTCTCCTGCTTCTGCTATGGCAAACGGTGTTTTCACAACGGATCCGCTTACCGGGCGCAGTACCTGATATCCCTTGGACGGCAGATTTTCTGCGTAAATAACCGCTCCGTCTTTCGTCTGCTGTACCGGATACACGTTCGTTCCATCGGTCAGTGCCTCAGCGCTGTTTGTGCCCAGCTCTACGATATCGTTTCTTCTATGGCCCAGCGTATTCCATACGGTCACACTCTCGTCCTTCTTCGCACAGAGTGCATCCAGACGCTCACCGATCAGTTTTGCAGATGTTTCTGCAATTTCCGCATACTCTTTCTTCGTCTGCTCATATACCTCATGGATGGAGGAACCCGGCAGAATATCGTGGAACTGATTTGTCAGGATCATCTCCCACATGCGGTTCAGTTCTTCGGTCGGATATGCTTTTCCGGCCTTTTCTGCCAGAACGGACAGAAGCTCTAATTCCATCATCGCATACTCGCTCTTACGGTTTCCGCGTTTGTTGCGTGCCATCGAAGTATACGTTCCCCGGTGGAACTCGAAATACAGCTCTCCGATCCAGGTTGGGAGGCGTTTGCTGTCTTTTACTTTCTCATGCAGTTCGTCGAAATACGTTCTCGCAAATGCCTGGCGTACTTTCGGCACGCCCTTGATGCCTTTTTCCATTCGTTTGGATGTCTCAAGCATCGTTCTGGTCGGGCCGCCGCCGCCGTCCCCGTAGCCATAACTGATCAGAATATCGTTGTTGATATCCTTATTCTGATAGCGGTCCCAGCCGCCCATGATTGCATCCGGATGCAGCATGCCGTTGTATGTCGTAAAGAAGCTGGTCTCCGGCTGGCCGACGCCGAGCGTTGTGATCATATGCGTGAAAACTTTGCTTCCGTCGATTCCTTCCCAGTTCATGGTATCGTACGGCACTTTGTTAAACTCGTTCCATGCCAGCTTTGTCGTCATGAAGTAATCAATTCCGCATTTTTTCAGAATCTGCGGCATGGCAGCGCTGTATCCGAACACGTCCGGCAGCCACAGAATTTTGTTGTCTACACCGAACTCCTCTTTGAAGAAGCGTTTTCCGAACAGGAACTGACGCACAAGGGACTCTCCTGATGTCAGGTTGCAGTCTGCCTCAACCCACATGCCGCCTTCCGGCTCCCAGCGTCCTTCTTTGACTCTCTGGCGGATTTTCTCGTATACTTCCGGGTGTCTTTCCTTTACAAAGCTGTAGAGCTTCGGCTGGCTTGACATGAAATGATAGTTCGGATACTCATCCATCAGTTTTAATACCGTTGCAAAGCTTCGGCAGGATTTCTGGCGAACCTGGTCAATCGTCCACAGCCATGCCACATCGATGTGGGTGTGGCCGATGCACGTTGCCACAACTTCGTCCCAGCCGCCCATTTTTTCATAGATCTCTTCCTGGATGCATTTTTCTGCCTCTTCGATGGAAGCGTAGAACTCTTTACTGTACGGCTTGCGCAGGTCCAGCAGATTGATCGTGTTGGTCAGTGCGGTTTCGAGATCCAGACGCGTTTTATTATCCTCGTCCATACGGTTCAGGCCCTGCATCGGAACGATGAGGTCGTAATAGATCTCCTCGATTTTCGCATCATGCTCCTCAAGGTCTGCCAGCAGACGGAACTCGCTGTGCAGCGTTCCGGTGTAGGACTGCAGGTCAAACTGGATTTTTTCACCGGCCTTTGCATTTTCTCTTACAAGTACTTCGCGGTGGTTGATATCCATACCCTGGATCACTTCGCCGTTTGCAAACAGCAGGAACTGCGGGTTTCTTCCGTCATCCCATTCGTCCAGTCCTGCATGGACTCTCATCCAGAGATTTTTTCCATCGAAGCTCTCCGGAATGGTGATGGTGGTGCGGAACCAGTAATGTTTGTCCGGTCCGTACCAGCGGTCATTGACCGTATCAAACGATGTCCACGGCTCTTTTGATGCATCGGCCTCTGCCGGTGTGATATAGCATCCATTTTTCACCTGCATATCGGTGATTTTAATTTTCTGTGAAATCGAAAGTCTTGCCAGTTCCTGGCAGATTACGTTCACACGCTCTTTTACAAATTTCATAGTGCCTCCTTATGCTGTCCATGGGGTCATTTTTAAAAAGAAAGTCCGCCGGACCTGCAGGCTTCTTTCACCCGTAAGCCCGGCGGACTTGTCGCTTTTTAAGTTATCTTATAAATCAAAGGCTATTCTCTTTCACATAGTTCAGCAGCTCATCTACGGTTGTGAATGCCATACCGGTTACAGTATCTGCGCATCCGTAGTAGATAGTGATTCTTCCGGTTGCTGCATCGCTTAAGGTTGCGCACGGGAATACTACGTTCGGAACATCACCCATGCACTCGTACTGGGTGATCGGAGCCATAATATAGTCTTTCGTTCTGTATTTTACTTTCCACGGCTCGTCGATATCAAGCAGTGCGCATCCCATACGATATACGTATCCGTTGCAGGTTGTGATAACGCCGTGGTAGATCAGCAGCCATCCCTCATCTGTTTCGATCGGAACCGGGCCGGCACCGATCTTGGTGCACTGCCATGCAGACTCATCGCCGCGGACCGGGCTCATCATGTGACGGTGTCTTCCCCAGAATTCCATATCTTTACTCTGGCTGACAAAGATATCGCCGAACGGTGTATGGCCGTTGTCGCTTGGACGGCTCATCATCATGTAGTAGCCGTTGATCTTTCTCGGGAACAGCACGCCGTTACGGTTGAATGGAAGGAATGCGTTCTCAAGCTGAACGAATTTCTTGAAGTCATAGGTGTAAGCAACACCGATGGTCGGGCCGTGATAGCCGTTGCACCAGGTTACATAGTATTTGTCGTCGATTTTGCAGACACGCGGGTCATAACGGTACTCTCTTGTCAGAATCTCCTCGTCAGCGCCCTCAAATTTGATCGGTTCATCCTCGATCTCCCAGTGGATACCGTCTTTACTTCTTCCAACGAAGATGTCCATGCTGATGGAACGGCTGTCGCAGCGGAATACACCTACGTATCCGTCCTCGAACGGTACGACTGCGCTGTTGAAGATACTGTTGGAACGTTTCTGCTCGTAACGGCCGATGATCGGGTTCTGATCATAGCGCCATACCGGCATGTGCTCTCCTGCTGGTTTTTCCTGCCAAGGCATATCCGGCAGATTGTTTCCGATGATTTTACTCATGATTGTTTCCCTCTGTGAAAATTATTTTTTTCTTTCTCTCTTGTCACGCCATACGGACATTTTTGATCTTTCGATCCGATACTTCTATCTTCGTCCATTTCTGCGCAAAAGTCAAGTGTTTTTGTTCACTTTTATGTAAATTTTCGTTTTCTTTGTTACTTTTTATCGTTCATTTATTTTCTATTTGTGTTCATCTTTGTTCACAAATGGATTTTTTCTATTTTTCGTACGGTTTTCTTCCCCGCAGAATGTCGGCATACCAGAATACAATCTCTGAAATGTGGTGCAGATCGCCTTCTTTGCTGATGCTTCTCCAGGACGCTTTATACTTCATAAACCAGGTTTCCAGCCGTCCCGCAAGTGCCGCGCAGGCTGTCTCATCCTTTTCTTTTCCAAGCTCAATGTCACACATTCTCGCGCCCGTCTCATTCCAGATGTCAATCGCTTCCATCGTGAGTTCCAGCACCGGAACCATTGGACGGCAGGATTCTTCCAGAGCACCGGCTGTCTTTTTCAGTTCTTTTTTCAGAGCCGCAATTGTTTCCTTTGCAGCTGCACGCTTCGCCTCATCCTGGATTCTCGCGTCAAACAGCGCATTCCGGTTGTTCGGATGACCGAGCACTTTTTCCTCGTAAACGACGTTGGCATCCCACCAGTCAAAGATGGAGCATTCTGCCGTTTTTGCCATATAGGAAACGAATTTTCCGCTCCGGTCGCCGTAGGCAGACGGGAAATCTGTTCATTCAGCTCCTCAAAGCTGTCGGTATCGTCTCCCAGGAGAAGACGGCTCCATAGATCATGCCAGGAAGGGAAAAGTCCGGCTGATTGATGTGGCCGCAGTCACCCCAGTCTGTGTTCAGAACACCTTCCGCATGGTATTTTCTCGCATAGCCGCACATCCGTGCGATATTTTTGTAGCTGTTCTCCACCAGGTTCATCCACTGGTTCCAGCCGCCGACCCCAGGACAGAGATACTGTCTTGCACCAGCTTCCGCCATCACTTTTGCCTCATGCTCTCTCTGCTCGGTGCATAGCCCCAGGTCAGGCAGACGGTTTCCTCTGGCAGCTCTTTGATCAGCTCCGGCTGTGCGCAGATGATATCGCCCCAGAACATCGGCTTTTTGCCTTTTGCCACGAGAAACTCGCAGAGCTCTTTTACATAGTCGATATACAGGCGGTGAACGCCTTTCTCGTCTGCCAGCGGTTTCGATTTTCCTTTTCCAAGGTCGAACGTTTCGTCCGCGCAGATGTTGAATTTATCCGTGGCAAAAAGCGCCATGTACTCCTCGATCATGGCCTTGATCAGCTCGATCGCTCTGCCGCCGGAGACATCCACCGTGTGATGCTGCATCCGGTCCCAGAAGGAAAACGGCTCTTTCCAGCTGTCTGGGAATTCACAGAGGTCGCCATAGCTCTTTGTGGAGAGCAGCATGTACAGATGGCCGAACGTTGCGATCGACGGCACCAATTCGATATGAAGCTTTGCGCAGTACGCATCCAGCTCGCGGATTTCCTCTGCCGTAAGCGGCGTCTCATCGCGCCACATCTCGGAAAGTCCGGAGAACAGATACGTGTGCTCCACATAGAGCTGCAGCTGGTTCAGCTTGTAGTACGCCATGCGGTCTGCCACCTGTTTTAAATAGGAAAGTGTCAGCACACGGCCTCTCGTCTCATCGAGATAATAGCCGCGCACCGGCAGATCCGGCTCATCCTCGATCCGCACGGCAGGAAGCAGTGCACCGTATTCGTGCATCATCTGGCACAGCGTCTGCACACCGTAGAGCACGCCGGCTCCGTCTCCGCCCTGGATGCGGATTTCCTCCTCTGTCACCTGCAGCACATACTGCTGGCTTTTCCTTGTCTCATCCAGTTCCAGTACAATCGCGCCGGTCTCTTTTCTTCCCGGAACGCCGTATCCGATATCGTACTGCATTCCGGTTTCCTTTTTGATTCCCTTCTGCAGCACTTTCGCATACGTATCCCCATTTCCCAGCAGTCTGCCATCCAGTACAATTCTGCCGTCATAGCAGAGTGCATGTTCCCCCGTCAGGAGTTTTACCTCTTTTGGTTTTGGTAAAAATTTCATTTTCCTTCTCCTCTTGTTTTTTGTTTTCTTTGTAACCATAGAACTTTCACTGAACGTTAAGTAACATTTTGAAACCACTTTTCTCTTCTCCCCCATCCTACCATATTTTTTCCACATATTCCACAATAATTTGTAATTTTCTTCAATTTTTTTCAAAATTTCTTCCTGTTCTGCTCTTTTATATGTAAAGTAACTTTTGTTTCCCATTTTCATTCCGGAACAAAATCTGTTTTTTCGGATGAATGCGATCATCGGCTTTACCGCTCTGGCTGCCGCCCACGTCAATCAGCCGGACCAGGTGCAGGAATACCTGAACAAGATTTCCACCTCCGGCCAGCACCTTTTTCCGCCTGAACCAGATTCTGCTGAATCTGCTGAGCAATGCCACGAAATTCACACAGAACGGCGGCACCATCATTGTCCGTATTATTCAGAAACCGTACTATAAAAAAGGGTATGCGCTCTACGAATTCCACGTCCGCGACAACGGCATCGGCATGAGCCGGGAATTCCAGGAGCACCTCTTTGAATCGTTTACACGCGAGGAGACTTCTACGGTCAGCGGCATTCAGGGTACGGGACTTGGCATGGCGATCAACGTCAGCCATATGGTACAGGAAATCGCGATGGAGCTCCTTTCGAACGCCGGATTTTCCGTCAGCCTTGCAGACGACGGCGATGTTGCCGTTGAGACGCTCCGCACCGCAGCGCCGGATCAGTTCGATCTGGTGCTGATGGATATTCAGATGCCGAAACTCGACGGATACTCTGCAACGCGCCAGATCCGCACGCTGGACAGCGCCATTGCCAAAGTGCTTGGCTGATTCCCCTTTCTTATCTGCCGGAACCGTGAATTTTCTCTTACTCGAAAAAGAGGAGAAAAAAGTTCACGGCTCCGGCAGATTTTTTCTTGCATTCTTTCGGGGAAGTGTGCTAGAGTGAAGATATCATATTTTATAAGAGGTGCTTATTTTGGATATTAATTACGAGTTATATAAGGTTTTCTATTACGTTGCCACCACACTCAGTTTTTCCGAGGCCTCCAAGCTGCTTTTTATCTCGCAGTCGGCGGTCAGCCAGTCGATCAAGGTACTGGAGAAAAAGCTTGGAATCACGCTCTTTATCCGCAGTACAAAGCGCGTGCAGTTAACGCCGGAGGGAGAAACGCTGCTGCGCCACGTAGAGCCTGCGATCAACCTGATTGCGCGCGGTGAAGCACAGATTATGGAAGCGGGAACGCTTGGCGGCGGCCAGCTCCGCATCGGCGCGAGCGACACAATCTGCCGCTATTTCCTTGTTCCGTACCTGAACCGTTTCCACCGCTCCTTTCCGAATGTCCACATCAAGGTGACAAACCAGACTTCGACCCAGTGCGTCGATCTGCTGGAATCCGGCCAGGTGGATTTCATCGTGACCAATTATCCAACTCGCATCTTTCCAGCCGTCTTCACACGATTCCGATTCATTCGTTCCACGATATCTTCATCGCAAACGGCGAATATTACCCGGAACTGGAAAACAAGGCCGGTTCACTTAAAAGAGCTGCTGCAGTACCCGATTCTGATGCTCGACCGCAAGAGTACGACGAGTGAGTTCCTGCACAGCCAGTTTCAGCGGTTCCAGCTCGACCTCGTGCCGGAAATTGAGCTTGGCAGCAACGATCTTCTGATCGACCTGGCGAGTATCGGCCTTGGCATCGCGTTTGTGCCGGACTACTGCCTTGTAAAAGAGACGGCGGCCTTCCAGCTCGACCTCGTGGAGGAGCTTCCGCCGCGCCAGCTTGTCGTTGCCCACAGCTCCCATCTGCCGATCCCGCAGGCGGCAAAAGAGTTCATGAGCATGCTGGAAAAAGGCGCCGAATAACTTTTTCCGATCTATACGTCAAAAGAGGCAGGATCCTCAAGAAATTTTTCTGGATCCCTGCCTCTTTTTCTGTTTTTATGATCCGTTCTGGATTTACTGCTCGCTGCCGTCTTTCTGCACCGGTTCGGATGCTTCCGCTTTTTCCGGGCTTTCTGCATCCGCTGCTGCCTTTCCGGCTTCTGCTTTCAGATACTCTTTGAGCTCTTCCGGGCTGGAGATCTGAATGTTGCGGTTTACTTTTGCATCGTATGTATCGGCTCTCATGATTTCGGAGAGATCGACACCGGTCGCCTCTTTCATCGACTCAAACAGCTTTGCCATCACCACCGGCACATTGCCCGCTACGGAGCCGATGCCGTTGTCTTCGCTTCCGCCGCCGATGATCGTAATCTTGTCGATCTGGCTGAGCGGCTCTGCGATCTTTCCGGCGATCTCTGGCAGAACCTTGATCATCATCTCTGCCATTGCGGCTTTGTTGTAGCGCTGGTAAGCCTCAGCTTTCTTCTCCATACCTTCGGCCTCTGCAAGTGCTGGGCACGGATGGATGCGGCTTCCGCCTCACCTTTTGCCTTGATACCGAGTGCTTCCTGCTCCATCGCATAGCGCTGGGCTTCTGCCTGGGCTTTCTTTGCCTCCGCCTCGCGGATTTTTTCGAACTGGTCTGCCTCTGCGTCTTTCTGACGGCGGTACAAATCTGCCTCTGCCTGCTGCTGTTTTGCGTAACGCTCGGCCTCGGCTTTCTTCTTGACTTCTGCCTCGAGGGATTTCTCGGTTACTTCTACTTCTCTGGCACGGAGCTCAACCTCGCGCTCCTGACGGGCGATGTTCGCATTCGCGGAAGTGATTTCCAGCTCTTTTCTCTGCTGCTCTTCCTGAATCTTGTACGCTGCATCTGCCTCTGCCTTTTTGATATCGGACTCTTTTTTCAGCTCTGCCGACTTGATTGCCAGATCGTTGTTTTTCTTTGCGATCTCAGTCTCGGCAAGAACGCGCTCATCGTTCGCCTCTTTATTTGCACGCGCCTGGGCAATTTTGATTTCTTTCTCGGAATTGGCACGGGCGATCGCCGCAGATTTCTTGATTTTTACGATATTGTCGATACCGAGGTTTTCAATGACCTGATTGGAATCAACGAAATTCTGTACGTTGAAGCTGATGATGTCAAGTCCCATCGCAGCCAGGTCCGGTTCTGCATTTTCTTTGACCAGCTCCGCAAACTTCTGGCGGTCGGAAACCATCTCTTCCAGACGCATCTTTCCAACGATCTCACGCATGTTTCCTTCAAGGACTTCTCTTGCAACCTTGGCAATATATTCGCTGTCGCGGTTCAGGAAGTTCTGGGATGCTTTCTGGAGCTTCTGCGGTTCGTCCCCGACTTTGATGTTGACGGCTGCATCCACCTGAATATTGATGTAGTCAGCGGTCGGCACGGCGTCGCTCGTCTTCACATCAATCGCTACCAGCTTCAGACTCAGCTTGTCCAGCCGCTCAAAGAATGGGAGCTTGATGCCGGCTTTACCGATCAGGATCCGCTGGCCTTTTTTGAAACCGGAAATAATAAATGCGGTATCCGGCGGCGCCTTCACATAACCGCTCGCCAGAATGGCAAGAATGATCACCACAACGGCGATCACGGCAATCATGGTTGCATGTTCGAATACAAATTCCATCTTGTTTCCTCCCTTTTTTCTGCGGATGCTTTTCGCTCCGCGTTCTGCTTTTGTGTCTGTGTTATTTTCACTATAGCATTTTTTGCGGGATAGATACAACTGCATTATTATTACGATTTTGTAAGATTTCTGTTCGGGCAAAAACAATCCGCTGGAGCAGATTCTGATATGCCTTGCAACAAAAAAACGAAGGAGCTTCTTTTTACAGAAACTTCTTCGCCTTTCCTTTTTTTCACTGATCCTGCTCTTATGCTCTTTCGACAATCTTCTCCAGCGCTTTTGTGATCGCTGCTTTCAGCTCCGTCTGATCTGCCGGTGTCTTGACGGCCAGCTGACGGATCAGTGCTGTTACGTGATCGTCTCCAACCTCACCAAGGCTCGTAACGGCCGCGTTTTTACGTCTACATCGTCTACTTCCAGAAGAGAAGTCAGAATATTAACAGAACCATCATTTCTCGAAGCTGCACAGGCTTTTGCAAGCGCTACCTGCGTTGTCTTGTCCGAATCCAGATACTGTTTTCTTAATTTGTCCCATTTTCCTTTTTCCACCATTTTTTTCAGCTTGTCTTCCGATGCCTCTTTTGAACCAAACATTGTAAATCCTTCTTTCTTTTTGCTCTTATTTTTGGTGGATGCAGCAACTGCCGCGGCGAATCAAAAAGGTTCGTAGTGTTTTTGCTGTCGTCCCTGTCATGTCCGCCACATTGTAACCATGCTCTCGTCCATAACAGAAATTATACTCCTTTTCTTCTGGTTTTTGAACAGAAATACTATAAAGTTTTTATAAAAATTGTTACTTTTCACATTTTTTTCTTGTTGTTCTGCTTTTTATTTCAGATATCCCGTATATTCCGCCGTATGCAGCAGTTTATTGGCGTTTTCCACGCGCTCTTTGGTCGGCGGATTGATGCCTTCGAGTTTGTATGGGATTCCTAAGGTTTCCCATTTGAATACGCCGAGGGTGTGGTATGGGAGAACCTCTACGCGCTGTACGTTGTGCAGGCTGTGTAAAAACTCATCGAGGCGAATCAGGTATTCATCGTAGTCGCTGCGTTCCGGGACGAGGACGTGGCGGATCCAGACTGGTTTGCCGATCTCGTCAAGGTAGCGCGCCAGGTCGAGGATGTTCTCGTTGGTGCAGCCGGTCAGCTCTCTGTGCGCCTTGTCGTCAATCAACTTGATATCGAGCAGCAGCAGGTCGGTGTATTTCATCAGCTCATTAAATTTACTGAAATACGGCTCCTCTCTTGTGAACGGATTTCCACTGGTATCCAGCGTTGTGTGAACGCCGTTCTTTTTTGCCTTGCGGAACAGCTCGATCAGGAAGTCGATCTGCAGCAGCGGTTCTCCGCCGCTCACGGTAATGCCGCCTTTTTCTCCCCAGTAGTTTTTATAGCGGAGCGCTTTTTTCAGCACCTCGTCTGCGGTCTGCCAGTCGGCATCTTTTGTTGTCCAGGTATCCGGGTTGTGGCAGAACTGGCAGCGCATGTTGCAGCCCTTCACAAAAATCACGTAGCGTACGCCAGGTCCGTCGACGGAACCGAAGCTCTCGATCGAATGGATCGCGCCTTTACCGGGCCATTGTTGTTCTGATTCATTTCACTCATATTTTTTCCTCTTCTTTCCAACTTACTATCTTTCTATTTTTCTGTATTTTCCGGTCAAATTTCAAGGTTCTGCTTGATTATACGGAAATCCGCGGTTCTTTTCAAGGCTTTTCCATGTACAAAATCGAACACATGGCAGGATAAAAATTTGGTTTACTATATTGCATTATGATATAGTCTGTGTTATGATCTACTCAACAAGGAGGTGTTCATATGAATCCACAACTCAAAAAGGGCGTCCTAGAGCTCTGTGTCCTCTCCCAGCTGACAAAAGAGGACAAATACGGCTATGAGCTGACAGACGCCATTTCCCGCGAAATGTCCATCGCCGCAGGAACGCTCTATATGATTTTAAAACGACTCAAGGAAGCCGGTTACGTGGAAACGTATCTACAGGAATCCGCATCCGGCCCTGCCCGGAAATATTACCATCTAACTGAAGCAGGAACAGCTTATCAGCAGGAGAAAAAACAGGAATGGCTGGATTTCACCCAGCAGATCAACCGACTGATTTCAGATGAAACGATCTGACGATAGAAAGGAAAATCATGATGAATACAACGTATGAAACTTATATGAATGCATTGAAACAGGGCCTTGCATCCTTTGATTCTGCCGCCGCAGAGGAAATTTTAAACGATTTCGAATCCCATTTCGCCGACGCCCGCAGCCAGGGTCTCTCCGATGAGGAAATCTGTGCGGAACTCGGCAATGTCGACGATGTCCTCGAATTTTTCCGTCAGGAATATGCCACAACGGAGCAGCCTGTTGCAAACGTGCTGCCACAGGAGAAAATCCACTCCAATTCTGAAGAAACACATCCGAACTACCCGTACGCCCCTTCCACCGCCATCACCGCTATGGAAATCTCCCTGCGGAACGCTTCTGCCGACTTTGCTCCGGGCACTTCCGCTTCGGTTGAGTTTGACTTTTCCGGCGACTTCGATCCGGACCGCTTCGAAGCAGGCATTGAGGGCAATACGTTCTGTCTGCGAGAGAAAAAGCTCATCCCTTCCGTATTCTGGAAACATCTTTTCTGCAATAATCACCAGAAAGAGGTGTTCTCCTTCCAGGTGCCGTCCACCGTACAGAAGCTGACGCTCCGCTCTTTGAACGGCGCGACCGGGCTTGATACCCTCTCCCTTACTACGCTCGAAATTTCCGCCACAAACGGAAAAATCACCGGCGATTCCCTTTCCGCATCCAGCTGCCGCATACAGGCTGCGAACGGAAAGATCGTCCTGACCCGTCTGCGCACAGACAGCCTCGATGTTTCCGCCACAAACGGCAGACTTGAAATCACCGGCGGCTGCTCCCGCGCATCCTTAAACAGTGTCAACGGCAAAGTCCTCTTCGAGGGAACCTGTTCCGAGTACCTGACAGCAAAATCCGTCAACGGTTCCGTGAAACTCCATCTCCCGCACGACCTTGCCGATGCGTCCATTCATGCATCCACGACAACCGGAAAAATCCGCCTCATCTCCAATGGAAGAACGGAATCCTACACAAAAACATTCACCCGCTCCGGTATTTCTGCCTTCACCATTCAGGCAAGTACCGTCAACGGAAATGTCCTGCTCTCTGACTTGCCGGCAGAAAACTGACAAAAAAGAATGGACTGGATAAAATGTTTTTCTTTAGTCGACTGATATGTAAGAAGGACACTGACTACAAAATCAGTGTCCTTCTTTCTTCCTTTACATATATTTCATAATAGTCGGCAATAATATATTCATATCTATTGGTTTTGCAACATGATCATTCATGCCACTTGCCAAAGCCATCTTCTTATCTTCTTCAAACGCATTTGCTGTCATTGCAACAATTGGAATCTGCGATTTGTTACCGTCTTTCAGTTCTCGAATTCTCCTGGATGCTTCATATCCGTTCATAATCGGCATCTGAATATCCATCAGAATCAGACTGTAGTAATTTTGCTTTGCTTTGTTAAACATATCAATACATGCAACGCCGTTCTCCGCTCTTTCTATCATGATTCCCTCTTCCGTCAAAAGTTCCGTTGCAATTTCTGCGTTCAAGTCATTATCTTCTACCAGAAGAACCCTTTTTCCTTCCAGTTTTTTGATATTCAACTGACCGTCTGCATGTTTCGGATTCCTTTCTTCCGCATTTGCTATTTTTAATGGAAGCGTGATTGTAAAAGTAGAACCTGCTCCCGGTTTGCTCTGAACTGTGATCTTGCCATTCATTAAATCCACCAGTTTCTTCACGATTCCCATGCCAAGTCCGCTACCTTCTATTCCGCTGTCTGACGAAGATCGTTCCTGTGAAAATGATTCAAAAATATGTTTTTGGAATTCTTCTGACATTCCGATTCCGTTGTCTGCTATGATAAGCTCTAATACACTCCAACCTTCTTTTTCGCCGGGATATTGGTTCAATGTACAGCTTATGTTACCGCCTTCACCCGTGTATTTCACAGCATTACTCAAAATGTTAATCGTAATTTCAGATGATCTTGCATCATCATATGCAGGTATGGATATCGAATGTTCTTATTGACTTTCAGTGTTTGATGTTTTTCTTCTATCGGTTTTCTAAACATATCAATACATAAATCAAAGTTTTTAGAAACATCTGTTATTGTTTCATCCAGCGTTGCTTGGTTGTTTTCGATTCGTGCTAATTCAAGAATGTTATCAATCAAATGCAGCATTTTCTTTCCGCACAATAATATTTTTTCAAAGTAATCCTCTAATATAGTTGGCTCCTTTAAATGTTTCTCTCCCAATTCTGCATATCCAATGATTGCATTCATAGGAGTACGAATATCATGAGACATATTAAATAGAAATGTTGATTTTGCTTTATTAGCTGAATCGGCCAGTCTTGCAGCTTCCTGCAACAGTTTTTGCTGTTTCTGCTCATTTTCTTTTTGCTTCTTATATACAGAATATCCACAGGTACATAATATTACCAAATACACGCTGTAATGCATCCCAGTACAATACTTAACTTATTCGTCTTCTCAACCATTCCATACGCTTTCTGCATATCCATTTCTATGCAGAAAGCACCTATCACTTCATTAGATTCATCTTCCGCTGTGACAGGATAACAGGCTGTAAAAATAGGTCCCCATGTTGTATCAACAATATCCTGAGAATATACTGTTTTTCCAGAAAGTGCTTTTTCTATATAAGGAACCATCTCCTTTTCAATCGGATCTCCTGGATGTCTGACGTCACCAGCCGATGGATCCAGTCCGTCTACAACGTAAATCAATCTACCGTCTTCATTTCTGGTTGCTGTGTAAATATATCTCGTAGAATTCAGCGTTCTGATTTCATTCATATATGTCGACATATTCTTGAATAGTTCTGTATTCTCATCAGCTTTACTTTTTATTTCATTAAAATCTTTTCGTCCCAGTCTGTCATTTACCAGCTTATGAACCGCATCTGCACTGGAAATATCTCGTTCAATTTCTGTTTTCAGAGCAGTTTTGGTATATGCTTGTTGTAAAATAAAAGTATATGCGACAACAGCCAAAATCACCATTGCCAGAAGGAATACCAACCGTCCCTCAAAAATTTTCC
>ENA-OQIM01000069-OQIM01000069.1-human-gut-metagenome-genome-assembly--contig:-NODE-69-length-29527-cov-6.205238_pt1 | contig 29527 bp, 36 predicted proteins | sample MGYA00242579_ERZ504744 | MGnify/ENA primary metagenome ERZ504744 (study PRJEB26092, sample SAMD00036441) | human gut metagenome | host: Homo sapiens | study: EMG produced TPA metagenomics assembly of...
CACGGCGATGGTCAGCGCGCCCTGCTGGTGGGCCGCACGTGCCACGATCGGCTGGCGCCGGTTCCGGTGCCACCGCCCTCACCGCAGGTGACGAACACCATGTCGGAGCCCTTAAGCGCCTCTTCGATGTCGGACTGGTGATCCTGCGCCGCCTTGGCACCCTTTTCCGGGTCGCGCCAGCGCCCAGACCACGGCTGGAGGCATCGTTCAGCGAGATCTTGACATCGGCGTCGGATCGCAGCAGATCCTTTGCATCAGTGTTGATCGCAATAAATTCGACGCTTTGAAGACCCTCCGCAATCATGCGATTGACAGCGTTGCCTCCGGCTCCACCGACACCGACGACCTTGATGTTGGTCTTGTCGTTGAAATTGTCAGTCTGGGCAATCTCGCTCACCATTGTCTCCTGTTCACTCACGTATATGAACAACTCTATCGCAATCGCGCCGATGATACGCGCACTTTTCCAGGCGTGTACCACCGTTTTTTCACTTTTTTTGCTGTCAGCATGTTCATTCTGCCTGCGTTGACCCCTTCAGTCATTTGTACACGGCTCTTCGAACATGCGTGACGGGCTTTAGTAGCTGGCATCCATCGGGTCATCCCCGAACAGCGCCTCACGCTCCTCGTGCGTGGTTTCCCGGGATTCCAACCATCCGTAAGGCAGATGCACCTTTTTGGCGAAGCGCACGCGCCCCCTTGGCTTATCGGCGATGCGTTCTGGGAACCGAATGTTCGGGTCGAGTCTGCCTATCTCGCGCCGGACATCCTCAAGATTTTCACATTCCATGAACGCACGGCGTGTGGAACCGCCCACGGGGAAGCCCTTCAGATACCACGCGACGTGCTTGCGCAGGTCATGCACGGCCATCCGCTCGTCGCCATCATAGAATTCGGTCAGCAGTTCGGCATGCCGTTCGATCACGCGGCACACGTCGCCCAGCGTGGGGTCGACGCGCTCGTCACTGCCGGCGAACGCGTTCTTGATGTCGGCGAACAACCATGGACGGCCTTGGCAGCCGCGGCCGATCGCAACACCCGCGCAACCGGTTTCGGTGACCATCGCCAACGCGTCGTTGGCACCCCAAATATCCCCGTTGCCGAAGACGGGAATATCAAGCTCGGAAACCAGCTCGCCGATGCGGGACCAATCGGAATGCCCACCGTAATATTCGGCGGTGGTGCGCGCGTGCAGGGTGACGGCCTTGCAGCCTTCCTCCTGCGCGATGTGCCCGGCTTCGAGGAACGTCTCGTGTTCATGGTCGATGCCGACGCGGATTTTGGCCGTGACCGGCACGTTGGCCGCGTCGCACACCTTGACCACGCGTTGGATGATCTCACGGAACAGGTCCGTCTTCCATGGCAGCGCGGAACCGCCGCCACGACGCGTCACCTTGGGCACCGGGCAGCCGAAGTTGAGGTCGACATGGTCGGCCATGTTCTCGTCGATGACGATTTTCGCGGCCTGCTCCACAATCGAGGGATTGACGCCGTACAGCTGCAGCGAGCGAATCTTCTCGCTGGGTGCGAAACGGCATAGGCGCAGGGCTTTCGGATTGCGGGCCACCAATGCGCGCGCGGTGATCATTTCCGCCACGTACAGACCGTCGGGACCGTAGCTTTCGCAGATCACGCGGAACGGCCAGTTGGTGACGCCCGCCATAGGCGAAAGCACCACCGGCGTTTCGACGTGCACCGGACCCAAATCAACGGGCTTTATAACGGGAGGAACCGACGGCCGTTCCGCGTCGGTACGCGGGTCGAGCACGTCGGATTCCTCGTAGGCATTCACAATGCTATCTGGCATAGGTCAGACTTGTTCCGTTCAATATGACCGATTCGTGGCGATCAGTACAGGCCACCGGCTTCGGCGATCTTGACGGACTCAGCCAAGCCTCGCCACCCATTTCGACCGGCATCTGCGGCACGCTGACGCGCTTCTCGCCGATACGCTCGGCGATGTAGTCGGCCACCTTGTCGAGGCTGACGCGCTCCTGCTGCATGGTATCGCGTTCACGGATGGTGACGGCCTGGTCGTCGAGGGTGTCGAAGTCGACGGTGACGCACAGCGGAGTGCCGATCTCGTCTTCACGACGGTAACGACGGCCGATCGCGCCGGCCTCGTCGTAGTCGATCATCCACTCGTTCTGGCGCAGGTCGGCGGCGAGCTTCTGCGCCACGTTCTGCAGATCGGGCTTCTTGCTCAACGGCAGCACGGCGGCCTTGACCGGAGCCAGACGCGGGTCGAGGTGCAGGACGGTGCGCTTGTCCACACCGCCCTTGGTGTTCGGAGCCTCGTCAACGTCGTAGGCGTCGACGAGGAAGCACATGAGGGAACGGGTCAGGCCGGCGGCCGGCTCAATGACGTACGGCACGTACTTTTCGCCGGTGGCCTGGTTGAAGTAGCTCAGGTCCTCGCCGGAGTGCTCCGCGTGCGCGGACAGGTCGAAGTCGGTACGGTTGGCGATGCCTTCGAGCTCGCCCCAATCGGAGCCCTGGAAGCCGAACTTGTATTCGATGTCGACGGTGCGCTTCGAATAGTGGGCCAGCTTCTCCTTCGGATGCTCGTAGTGGCGCAGGTTCTCCGGCTTGACGCCGAGGTCGAGGTACCACTGGGTACGGGCGTCGATCCAGTACTGGTGCCAGGCTTCGTCCTCGCCGGGCTTGACGAAGAATTCCATTTCCATCTGCTCGAACTCACGGGTACGGAAGATGAAGTTGCCCGGGGTGATCTCGTTACGGAAGGACTTGCCCATGTTGGCGATGCCGAACGGCGGCTTCTTGCGGGAAGAGGTCATCACGTTCTTGAAGTCCACGAAGATGCCCTGCGCGGTTTCCGGACGCAGGTAGTGCAGGGAGTTCTCGTCCTCGACCGGGCCGAGGTGGGTGCGCAGCATCATGTTGAAGTCGCGCGGTTCGGTCCACTTGCCGCGGGTGCCGCAGTCGGGGCACACGATGTCGGCCATGCCGTTCTCCGGCAGCTTGTCTCCATGCTTCTCGGCGTAGGATTCCTCAAGCTTGTCGGAACGCTGGCGCTTATGGCAGTTGAGGCACTCGACCAGCGGATCGTTGAAGACGGCCACGTGGCCGGAAGCCACCCACACGGGGGTCGGCAGGATGATGGAGGTGTCCACGCCCACCACGTCGCCACGGGTGACGACCATGGAGCGCCACCATTCGCGCTTGATATTGTCCTTCAGCGCCACGCCGAGCGGACCGTAATCCCATGCGGAACGGGTTCCGCCGTAGATTTCACCGGCGGGAAAAACAAAGCCACGACGCTTGGCAAGGGATACGACTTCATCGAGTTTGGATACAGCCACAATGCACCTTCTGGATTGAATGGTTTGGGGTCTTTACAAGCGCAAAGCCTACCGTCACATGCTGACAGTTTTGCCTGACAGTTTCACGGCATGGCAAGTTACGTGATTTCCGATGGGGATGAACGGCAAATTGATGCAAGAACCGAATGAAAACACATAAGAATATGTGAAGATACATAAGGGGCTTCCCGCGAATGCGGAAGGCCCCATGTAATGGATAAGGAGAGAATCGTTCTTTATGTATTGTTTGTCACTGCTTGGTAACGTTCTCGTCTTCGACGGTGTCATTGTTAAGCAGCAGCGACCAGATTTTACAATTGATGGTCACGTTGTTCTTGGTGGCGTCGCCGCCTTATCAAGGGTGTACGTCACATCTTCAGGAACGGCAATACGGTTGATGCCCTGCACGGCCTGAACGAAGCCACGCATTGCATCATAGCTGCCATTCGCAGTAATGCTCACCGGAACCTGCACAAGCCGGCCGGCTTTGATGGTTCCCTGCATTTCGGACGGCACTTCAGCGGTGGTGGCCTCATCGAAGGTCACAGACTGGATGGAGACGCCCGCACCATCAGCAGCGGCATTCAACGAATCGATGAATTCGTTTTGGTTATAGCCGTCAGGAATCTGGCGCTGCAGCTGACGCAAACGATCCTTCTGCAGGCCGATCGTCTCGCTCGCCATACGCAGCGTTTCAATCTGGTCACGCGTTTTCTTGTTGCTTTCTTCGATCTGCGCAGTCTGCGCGTCGGCTTCCTTAATGTGTGTAAGACGCGGAGATACGCCTACAAGCCATGTCAACATCAGCACCACTACGATGCCGACGGCCAGTGCGATCCATGCGATTTTATGCTTGTTCATGTTTCCTCCTGCTTATCAGTTGGACGATCCGCTGGCATCGGATGAGGTGTCAGTCGACTGGTTGGCAGAAGCATCAGACTGTCCGGACGCAGCCTTGTCGAGGCTTGCGCGCAGCTTGGCGAGCAAATCACGGTTGGCCTGGGTCGCGCCTGCTGAGTTGTCGCTTCGCGAAGTGGTGTTGCCGTCCATCACCAGTGAAATCGTTCCGGTATACGTGTAGGTGGTGCCACCTTCACTGTCATTCTTGGTAATAGAGCTCACATAACCCGTCTTGTACGTGGGGATCGAGGCGAAATTGTTGATAAAGTCCTTGGCCGAGTAGAAATTCGGCGATTCGATGGTGAAGTCCGCGGAAATCACGCCGTTACCAGACCACACAGTGGACGTATTGTCGGAGGATGAGGACGAATTGTTCGATGAAGCGATCTGGAAGCTTTTGAGTTCCAGATTCGTATACTGGCCGCCTTCCGGAAGCGAGCTGTTCAGCGAATCGGCGACCTTCATCCAGTCCATTTCGTCATACAGCATGGCAATCTTCGCCTTCTGCGCATCGTCCAGCGAATTCAACGTGTCTTCGACATCCTTGAACTGCGCTTTCTCCTTTTGCAGGGAAATGGTCTTCTGTTGAGCCACTTCCACACGATGGTCCGCCCATGTGGATTGGGCGAACATGAACACGCTGACCACCAAAGATACAATGAGCACGCCGATCAGCACATACGTTAACAGGTATTTGATGGCTCGATCGCGATTCAATCCGACGATGGAACGCGGAATCAGGTTAGCGCGCATGGTCCAGTCGGCTGGGTTTTCCGGCGCGGTGCTACGCTTGCCGATACCGCCCGCTTTCAACGCATTGCTGATATCGGAGACGTTCATGGATAGCAGGGTGCCCTTCTGACCGTCCGAAGTGTCCGGATAGGCGACTTCCTTGCCACGTCCACGGTGGGAGTTGGCCTTGTTTTTCTTGGATTTCATATCAAGTTTCATAATCACACTCACCTCGGCTTCTTTCCGATGACCAGTCCCAGCACCCCGCCTAAATCGACCGCGTGCGCCACAATGTTCTGACGTTCGACTTCCTTGGACAGCTTGAAGCGGATGAACGGATCGCCAATGCGCACCATCTTGTTGATGGAGCTTGCCAACACTGGGGGCAGACCAATGAGTCGCGCACCCGTACCGGTGAGGATGATGCCGCTGATGGTGCTGTCCGCATGGTCGACGTCGTACATGTTCAACGTATTGCGAATACCGACGATGAGCTGCGCCGTGGTTTCACGAATGACTTCCTCGGCTTTTTCGAGACGTTCGTCACCGGTCACATTTTGCAGACCAATCTGGTTTTTGATGCGTTCCGCGTCTTCGAAGGAGATGCTCAGCGCATTGGCGATGGCGTCGGACACGTCGTCGGCACCGGACGGCACGACGCGCATATAGGCGGGTTTTCCGTTATTGAGCACGATCACGTCGGTGCAGTTGCCGTTGATGTTGACCACCGCTTCGGTCTGCGCCTGGTTGGTGTCGCTGAACAGGCGGGCCAACGCGAACGGACCGGCGTCGATGGAGGTGATCACGAAACCCGCTTCTTCTGCGGTATACGCAGTTTTTTCCAGACCACCGCGCAGAGTGGCTACGAGAATGCATGAAGCTGCTTGCCGTTCTGCTCGTCATCCACTACAGACAACGGCACGAAGTCAAGTTCGGATTCCTCAATGGGCAATGGAATCATGCCTTTGGCCTGGAATGGCAGGGTTGAGCGTAAATCAGCTAGGGACATGTAGGGGAAGTCCGCCTCACGGAACACCATACGACGGCTCGAATAAACGAGTATGGTGTTCTCACGCGGGAACTTGAAGCGTTGCACCAACGTTTTCAGTAGACCGGTGACCACTTCGGCGTCCACCACTTCGCCATCCACCACAGCTCCAACGGGCAGCGGAAGCGCCTGGAAGTGTTTGATGGTCGGCGAATCCGTATAGGGGTCGGCTATGACCGCCGCTCGTATGGCGTCGCTCGCAATCGACAGCGCCGTTATTGCTCTCATGGTCTCTCCTTATATATATGGGTCTTGTATGCGGATGCGTTACGCAAGTCCGGTGAGTTGCAGGTATAGTGTGGCGATTGGTACGCCGGCGAAAATGCCAAGCCATGCGCCGAGCAGCATGGATGGCCCAAAGGGGATGCCTCCATGAAGGTCGACCTTTTGCTGGCAGCAATACCAAGCTGATGGCACCGCCGATGAAGAACGCGGCGAACGATCCAATGATGAATTGCGGCCAGCCAAGCCCAGCCAAGCCAGCAATCCGAAGAATGAACGCGAGTTTGATGTCGCCGTCTCCCATGCCACCTTTCCAGATGAGTGAGAGTACGAAATAGAACACGAAGAGAATCAGCGCGCAGAGCGCTCCGCGACCAAGACGATTCCACTCCCCTATGCCAAACGATGCCACAACCAGCAGCAACACCGTTGCGATAAGCGTCGGCAGTAGCACTACGTTGAGGATGAGATGGTGGTCCAAGTCGATGAACGCTATGACGATGGACACGCATGCGAACACGTACAGCACGGGTAGTGCCATAACGGGTATGCGCCGAACAGTCCACCTGCGGTTACGGCAAGGAAGGACAGTCCGCCAAGCGATTCGACCAGCGGATATCGTGCGGCAATCGGTTCTTTGCAGTGTCGGCATTTCGCGCCGAGTGCCAACCAGGAAAAGATGGGAATATTGTCATACCAAGCGATTGGCGATTCGCATTTCGGACAAAAGCTACGTTTCGGATTGGTGATGCTTATGTGGTTCGCACGCGCATATCACTACATTCAGGAAAGATCCGAAGATACAGCCGATGATCAGCGAGGCCACCAGCAGTATCACCACGGTAGGAACATCATTCACTATATCCATGCCGTTCACCACTTTCTGGATGTGACGGTGGAGTCCACAACCGCTGAGAAATAGGTACTGGTAGGGATAGATACGGTGGTCGTTGTCGTTGTCCAAGTAATGCTACCGGCCGATCCGGCATCACCATAATTCACTGAAGCGTTCCATGCCTGCGATTTCACCAGTCGCCCACGCACGTCACGATCGGTTCCGCATGAAACCATTTTCAGCATGGAATGACCGTCTGAGCGATTGTATTGACGGTCTTTCTTCCCATTGCTTTCCACATAGTCTCCCGGATAGATTTCCGTCAGGCACATGCCTTCGCCGGTTTGGAAAGTGCCAGCCCATGGATACTGCGTCTTGCCGCCGTAACTCACCGCTTTCGAGGTGTTGTGCTCGTTATATCGGCGGAACTTTGTGGCGTCACTTGGATTATCGGTCAACGACACCTTACTGCCGGAAACATGCAGGTACTTCGTGTTGCCGTTGGTGTCGTGCAGGGCTATGGTGGTGTCGATGCCAGTGCCATCGGCGCTGGCATCTTCGGTATAGGAGACGCGGTCGGATATGAAGTTGAAGTTCTCCTTGTCGGCGGTCGAACAGTGAGAGGTCGAGATGAAATCGCTGCCTTGCCCCATGATCGTCTTCTGGTAGCATTTCGCGTCGAAGTCCGCACTATGCACGTCGCAGGTGTCGGCGTATACGTCGTTGCCGTCCATCACCATGCAGAATCCGGATGCGGAGTTCACCATCTGATTGGTGCCGTATCCCGCTTCGCCTGCTTGGCTGAAGGATGCGGTGGCATCCTGCATGTCGGCACCGTTCGAAAAGTAGGAATCGCTGAAGTTATAGGTCCATTGCGACACCATATACGCCTGACTGTAGGGGGTGGCTTTGATATTGCCGCCCGCAAAATGCGGATCGCCACTGTCTTGTGGGCTACCGCCGTAATGGGTGACTTCCAGACGTTGGAACTTGGTCTTTTTGCCGCTCTGCACGCCGGCTACGGCATATCCCTTGCTTTCAGGCAGAGCGGAATCATATGACGCTGCTTGCGCACTGACATCGCCCGTCAGCTCGTTCCAGTATCCGGCGTTGATGAACCCGTTGTAGAAGTTCCATTTCTGGTATTTGTTGAGCAGACTGTTCGGGTCGTTCTTCTCCGTCTGCTGCGCAACCTTATTCGGATCCATATAATAATCGCCTTGGAAGTGGACTCCGTATGATGTGCCGCATGGCTGCAAGGTGGTCGGAGTCTTGCCGTCGGTGTCATCGATGCTCACACCGGTGACGCACAATCCCATATTCGAGGCCAGACGGATGGAATTGTCCTTGTAGTACACCCACGTGTTCAATGAGGAGTACGCACCGTCAGCACGGCATTCCTCAGTATATTGGTAGGTGTCACCTCCCGCGTTGTATGCGGCGGGCAGTACCACCAGCCAGAACCGGCTTGAGGCGATTTGCTTAAATCGAGGTTCTCGGCAATGCTTTTCTTCTCGTTGGTAACCGGAATGGTGGTGGCCAGCATGCAGGTGCGGTTCACTGGATTCAACGTCGCAGTGCCATCGGACAGCTGGCTGGTATTGGTGCGTCCGGAATCCACCGTGCCGGAGAATTTAACTTCGCCGGTTGGATCGGATCCGATGGACACGCCATCATAATCCACGGTACCCATACGAACTGCGAATCGAGCCTGTTGTAGGGCGCCGCGGCATAAAAACCCATGCCCATGCGGCCGCCAACACCCAAGGCACTTGAATGATTCGTGGTAGTGGAGTCCGTTTTGGCTTCGATCCTGCATACCGCACGCTTCATGGCCTGCGGGCTTTTGGTGTTGCCTGCTGTACGGCCGTCCTTATACCGGTTGATGAAGCCCGTGGCCACCACTTCGGCATACTGTAGGTTTTTCAGATCGGATGGAGAGCTGATCATCTCCGCCGATGCGTCATCCGGATTGGTGTCATAGAAATTGATGCGCACACGATAGGACAGGTCATCCGGCGTATATGAAGCCGTATCCGATGTTTTTACCGTCTTATTCAAAGCAACATGATTCAACAACACGGATGCGCCATCATATTTGGCAAATTCACCATCCTTGGAACTGTCGTTCATATCAGCATCAACGGCAGGCAACACCTTCTGCAAATCATCAAGACTCGTAGAACCTTGCAACTTCGCCAGATTTTCATTGATATAGCTCAAGCCGACTTCAAGGCCGGATTCGGCCGCATAGTTGGCTTGGGAATTTTCCTTATTGTTCTTGTAAGGAATCGCCTGGGCAAGCAGGGTAGTCATGACCAGAGCGGATGTGGTGAGCACCACCATCACGAACAGAACGGCCAGCATCATGGCGGCGCCGCGCTCCCCCATGCGTTCGCGTAATGCCGCACGGTACCTGCGGTTGAGTCTGGACCACAATCCGTTCTGCTTCATGCTTGCTCCTATATATAAAGGTATGTTTCGCTCGGGTACTCGGATATCAGTCAGGCCTGACCATTGATGGCGTCGAACATGGAGAACATCGGCATATACAATGCCACCACCATGAAGCCGACCACCACGCCGAGGAACAGAATCATCAGTGGTTCCAGCAACGAGGTGAGCTGTTTGGCCATGGATTGGGCCTCTTCGTCATACGCTCGGCCCGCGCTGGACAGCATTTTGTCGATGGCGCCGGAGTCCTCGCCGATGGACACCATCTGCACCAGCATGTTCGGGAAGATCTTTTCGGTGCTCATGCTGTCGGCCAGACGGTAGCCACGTTCCACCAAACGGCCCACACGCTTCGAAGACGAATCGATCACATAGTTGCCCGAAGTCGATCCGACGATATCAAGTGCCTGGAGAATTGGCACACCGGAAGCGAGCATGGAAGAGAAATTATTGCAGAAGCGGGCCAGGGCACGTTGTGTCCAGCTTGCCGAACACCGGTGCCTTGAGTGTGAACGGATCCCACCAGGTGCGGATGATGTCTTTGTTACGGTTGCGCTTCCAGAACATGGCCAGCGCCACGACGGCCACGATCAGCATCGGAAGCACGTAGGCATCACTTTGCCGAGGTCCACCAGGATCTGGGTCACGAATGGCAACTGGGCATTCATGGAATCGTACATGCTGGCGAACATCGGCACGATGGTGAGCAGCATCACCATCACCAAGATCAGGGCGATGCCCAGTACCACGACCGGATAGGCCATGGCGCTTTTGATCTGCCCTTGGAGCCTCACATCCGCTTCGAAGCTGTCCGCCACGGTGAGCAGCGATTTGTCTAGGAAGCCGCCGGTCTCGCCGGCACGAACCATGTTGACCATGATCGGCGGGAACAGGGAATCGGGATCCGCGACATGGCTTCGGAGAAGGACGAGCCGCCTTCCACTTGCGCCACGCAGGCCTGCACTGCCTTGCGGAGTTTCACGTTCTCGATTTGTTCGGTGACGATGTTCAAGGCTCGGATCAGCGAGACGCCAGCCGCCACCATGGTGGCGAGCTGCCGCGCCGTTACGGCGAAGTCTTTTTTGCTTGGATATTTCTCGAACGCCTTGATGTTGATTTCAGTGTTGAGACCGGTGCCGGCGGCCGTGTCGGTCAGGTCGGTCGGATACAGTCCAAGTTTTTTGATGCGCTCGATGGCCTGGTCGCGCGTCTGCGCTTCGACCACGCCTTTCTCTTTACGCTGGCCGTCGAATGAGACGCCTGGTAGCGCCATTTGCGCGTGCCGCCGTTCTGTTGGAATTGCACTTGTGCGTCATTGCCGGCCATGGTTCCCCCGAATGAATATCGATGATGAATGGTGACGTGCGATTGATATGCGAATGTCGGGGACGGACGATGTCCCCGACATTCAATTCAGGCAATTAGCGATATGCCTCACGGCTTAGCAGGAGCAGCTGCCTTGCTGATTCAGAAATCGCGCCATTAGCGGAGTCATACGTGTACTGCTTGGTGCCGCTATTGCTATCCGTACCGGTGATGGTGTAGTTATTCGAGTCAGCGCCCTTTGCGATGACAATCGTGACATCCTTGGAAACCGTAATTTCCTGATCGGAAGTTCCCAACTTTGCCTTACCGGGCGAATAGGTGCCCGCCCAACCATTGTCGAACTTCCCGTTGTTGGCGGTCATGGCGGTTTCGACCACGAGGCTGGCGTTCTTGACGTCGGACTGGATGGTGGAGTTCCACGCGGCCTTGCGCTGGTTCAGGTAGATCGGGACTGCCACGGCGGACAGGATGCCGATGATGATGACGACCACGAGCAGTTCGACGAGGGTGAAGCCCTTCTCGCCCTTGGCGCGGCGATTCAGCGCATTGCGTACGCTCTTCATAATGAACCCTTCTTTCCAATTGGAAGGACATACCGTGGGACCGTCCAACTTCGGATGGTCCACAGCGATTCTTCTTTGCGTTATTTCCCCTTGTGGGGGTGGCTGGCTCACATAACCAACAACTCTCAGCGTAGTCGTATTGACATCGTTTGCAGTACCAGATGCAGTGCATCAATCGCACCAATGATGTTTCATCCACCGTTTTCATCACAACCCCGAATCAAACTCTTTCAATACGATTGCATAACCCCTCTTCACACAATCACCACCGTCCGATTCCGTAACATGCGTTGAGTCCGTCGGTCTACCGGTGTATCTCTTCGTCTGAAACGTTTGCCCCGGAATAGTTATATTTTCAATAGTGTTTCAGAAAATATTTTCAGCATGTTTTGACGAAAATTCATCAAAAAACCATTTCCCCCCGGGCGCGTCGGGGGTATTTGGAAGTATAGAAAAAGGGCTCCCCCACAAGGGAGAGCCCTTACAGACACCGTCATTCAACGACATTGACTGAAGTCGACCGAAGCACTCGAACCCACATTGCGAGCTGTAAACGATGTCAATGTGTTCGAGGTGACCGGCTTGCCACCCACATACGAACCCGTCACCGGCGAATACCGCACCACGCGCGTACCGCCATCCATGCTGAACAGTTTGTTTTTGAACAGCGAATCATCGGACGTTGAAGCGGTACTGTTGTTCATCACCGCCGTCAACACCGCATGCTCGCTCCACGCTCCCCCCGCACCGGTTGCATATGGTCTGGTTTTTACCACGACGAAACCATAATCATCAACTCGCCCGCCGGACCACGTGGCCTCTGTGTACTCAATCACAGCGCATTGCCGAATCCCATCGGCATCAGTGGTCACCAAAGTCAACCTGTCACCGCTGGCAGCCTCTTCCACACCTTCGGCATTGCGAACATATCGGTCCAGAGCCTGCACCGATGTAGCTATTTCCGTAGCCGATCTGGTGCGGATAGCATCGGCTGTGGTGGAATGCAAATATTGTACGATCGACACCGTGAACATGGTGGAAACAATGGCAAAAATAAACAATGAAACCATCATCTCCACCAGGGTAACGCCGCCTTCACCACGAGCACGCCTACGGAGCGCACGTAATAATCGGCGATTCAGACTGAATCCAGAGTTCTTCTCTTCCATAAGCCGTCCCGCTCCTTCAGACCCCGATCACATTCAGCAGTTCATTGGTGGTATACACGGCCGTTTTGTCTGCGCCAATATTGTCCGACCAGGTGACGCCTACCACCACGCGTACCATCGGCATATACGTTTTCGCCATAAAGGTGAATCCCTTAGTAGGAATGTTGTCCTGACTCAGGATGCTGGATCGCAGCGAGGCGTCAGGAGTACCGTCAAGACCGCTAATGGACGCATGCCCGTCAATACCCAGTTCCGAAGCGGTTCTACAATCCATGGTGCCGCTTTCCCGATAGCACTTCTCAATCACGGTGTTCACCGTATATGTAGTATGTTTGGCGTCTTTGCCCGTGGTAGTGCGCACCGGCTGAATGTACTTGCTCGTATCGGCATCCGGAGTGGCCGTAGCCTCCAAATCCGAGAATTGTGAGGTGATGGCCCCCACTGCCGTGAGATTCGCATGTGCTTTCTTCACATCATCCACACCCATGCCAGGCAGCAAATCCGTGTAATAGGAGGATGGCGCAGAAGTATGATCCGCTATCTGTGCGCGCATGCGTTCGATACCATCACTACCCAAAGCAATGGCTGCTGAACGCTGCTGCTGGGCATAAGAAGTACGAATCGCAGTAATCGCGAACTGTGCGGCGGCAAGACCTGTGATGCTCAGCACCACAATCGCCACCAATACCTCAACCAATGTGAAACCCGACTCGCCACGTTTCGGCAATCGTTTGACGTTATGTATTGCAAGCCCTGTCGCGGCATCATTTACCGCCCTACGCCAGCTGTGCTCCATGAGCAGCTCCTTCATGCAGTATCACCCCATCATCGGAGGCAACAGGAAAAATCACCGCAGAAAAGGCGGTGCATGAATATCTGTACTGTATCACGATTCCCTGCCAACGTTTTCACACCCTTCCAAACACCACATGACAATTGGCGTTTCAGTCACAAAGCCGCTAAACTATGCGAGTAGTAGTGCACAACACTGCAATCGTTAGCTCACATGACCATGAACAACTGAACATTCTCAGGCCCGCAAACACCTGTGTTCGCAAAGGGCCATAAGTCATACCGTGCGTTCCGGCGCATGGTCCAGGAGGTCATTATGAGCGACGCCGGTTCGGGAAGCCGTTTCCCTTTCCTCAAGCGCAATCGAAACGACGACACGCCGAGCGATTTCTCACAGCGCATGGATTTGAATTCCCCGGTCACAGGAGAAATCAACCAGATTTTCACGCCGAGCCAGCCACGCCATGCCGCTGCACCCAGCGACGCCACTAGCGACTTTCCCGCCATGCCCACATCCACCGAAGGCATGGACGAAAACACCGAACGCGAATATGCTATGGCGCTAGCTCAAGGCATGAGTCTGCCGTTCGTAGACCTCAACGAATACCAAGTAGACAAAGAAGTCATCAGCATGGTGCCGGACGACCTGTGCCGTCGCAACCAGCTGCTGCCATTGTCCATTGTCAACGGACGCATCACCGTGGCCATGGCCAACCCGAAAAACTTCGCCGCCATCGACGACGTGTCCGCCAGCACCGGCATGCCGGTCATTCCCATGGTGGCGATGCCTTCTCAGGTGAAGGACGCCATCAACCGGTACCTGCGCGCCAACGCGGAGCTGACCGAGCTGTCGCACGAAATCGCGGCGACCGCCAAGAAGGAAGTGGACCTCGAATCCGACAGCGGCGAGGACGCCTCCCCTGTGGCACGCTTCGTCAGCCTGCTCATCAACCAGGCCATCGACGACCACTGCTCCGATATCCACATCGAACCGCAGGAAGACGGTCTGCTCGTGCGCTACCGTATCGACGGTGTGCTGCACGTGTTCCAAAAGGCGCCGAAAGCCATGACCAAGGTGTGATCAGCCGCATCAAGGTCATGTCCGATATGGATATCGGCGAGCGCCGTAAGCCGCAGGACGGCCGCATCACCGTCAAGCACAATGGTCAGAAGGTGGATCTTCGTGTGGCCGCACTGCCGACGGTATGGGGCGAGAAGATCGTCATGCGAATCCTGAGCACGCCTTCGGGCAATCTCAAGGTGGAGGATTTGAATTTCAGCCAGCGGAATTTCGACGTGTTCTCCAAGGCGTACAACCGTCCGTATGGTCTGGTGTTGGTCACCGGTCCTACCGGTTCGGGTAAGTCGACCACGTTGTATGCCACGTTGGGTGATGTGGCCCGTCCGGAAATCAACATCATTACGGTTGAGGACCCGGTGGAATTCCGTATGAGAGGCATCAATCAGGTTCAGGTGAACAACAAGGCCGGTATGACGTTCGCCGCGGCTCTGCGTTCGATCCTTCGTGCAGACCCTGATGTGGTGCTCATCGGCGAGATTCGAGATCAGGAGACCGCCAACATTGCTATTGAGGCTTCGTTGACCGGCCATTTGGTGCTTTCCACCCTGCACACCAATGATGCGCCAAGCGCGGTGACACGTTTGACGGAAATGGGTGTGGAGCCGTTCCTATTGAGCTCGTCGCTTGCTGCGGTGATGGCTCAGCGACTGGCTCGCCGCCTGTGCAAGAAGTGCAAGCGTCAGGATACTGCCACCGAGGCGGAGCTTCGGACGTTGGGTGTTCCACACATGCCAGATACCCCTCTTCCGACGATATGGCGTCCGGTAGGATGCGAGAATGCGCCAACACCGGCTATAGCGGCCGTGTGGCCATCCAGCAGGTCATGGGCGTGGATTCAACAATGGAGGATCTTATAGCCCGTGGCGCCACGTCGATTGATATTGACAAGGCGGCGAAGGAGCAAGGCATGACCACACTTCGTAAGGACGGTTGGCAGAAGGCGCTTCAAGGCATTACCTCCGTGGAGGAAGTGCTTCGCGTGACGGTGTAGGTTCCACCTGACGTTACATGCACCTATGCACCTCTCCGCACTTATAAAACACCTATAAAACGTTCGGTTGCGTCGGCGCGTCGAAGCGCCGGCACGACCGACATTTTCAGACAGCAACCCACCTATTAAAAGGACAATGATGACCATCGAGCAAACGTGGAACAATGGCGGATATCTTTCCGGTCTCAAAGGCGTGACCATTCCCAACAACACTCCATCGTTCAATGAGGATCCCCGCAAGGGACGTCATTGGTCTTCCGACAATGCGATTCAGGCAGATGATGAAAGCCTTAAGGGCATTTTCGCTTCGCTTAATTCAATGCCGACTGTAAGCCAGCAGGATGTGCAAATTCCCGACCGCAGCCAGTTTCACAGTCTCAACCATCCGAACAGTCTGTTGCTCAACAACAGACTACGCAAGCCATACAACAATCGCAGGAAGCGCATGTTTTTCCAACAACAATCGACCGTCAACCAGTCGGTACCGGCAGCCTGCAGTTTGATGAGGACACTGACGCGACCCAGCAAAATCCCGCATATGAGGAGCATGGGCCGATCCAGCAGATCGACAGCAATCCACCGTCCTTCGTACCGGGTGCCACACCATTCGCTAAGCGACAGGCCGACATCGCCGAAACCGCAGCGCAGCAGATGCCTCCGACCATCACTCACATTCCGCAGGACGCAGCTTTCCAAAGGCCGCAGCCACAGCAACAGCAGATGAGTCAGCCCCAGCCGCAGACCAGGCCATTCGCGGATTTCGTAGTGCCTGAAACCAACGACGCCGACGAGGATGCCGTTCCGGAAGAACGTAAGATCAAGGCCGAGCAGGTCGAACAGACGCTGCGCACCGAACATCCGGACGCGGACGACGAATTCGTGTCGGCCATCCGCCAGCTGGTTGAGCTCAATGCGTCCGATTTGCACTTGGTAATCAACGACCCGCCAATGCTGCGCGTGATGGCAAGCTGCGCCCCGCCAAGGGATTGAGCGTGTGGACGAAGGATCACACGTACGAAGCAGTGAAAGTCATGACCAACGAATTGGAGATGGAACGTTTCAAAGATGATCTGGAACTTGATATCTCCTTCGCCATTGGCGACCTGTTGCGCTTCCGTGTGAACGTATACCGCGACCGTATGGGCGTATGCGCCGCGTTGCGTACCATTCCTACGGAAATCAAAACCGCGCAGGAACTGGGAATTGACCCGCGTATCGCCGACCTTGCGCTGTTGCCGCGTGGTCTGGTGCTTGTATGCGGCCCGACCGGTTCCGGTAAGTCGACCACACTGGCCGCAATCGTGGACAAGGCGAATGCGGAACGTGCCGACCATATCATCACCATCGAAGACCCGATCGAATTCGTGCATCAGCATAAGCGTTGCGTGATGAGCCAGCGAGAAGTGGGCACTGATACGAAAAGCTTCGCGGAAGCGCTGAAACGTGCGCTGCGTGAGGATCCGGACATTATCGAAGTCGGTGAGCTTCGAGACTTGGAAACCATTTCCACCGCACTGACCGCAGTGGAAACCGGCCACTTGGTGTTCGCAACCCTTCATACTCAGGACGCCGGCTCCACCGTGGACCGTCTCATCGACGTGTATCCGGAAAACCAGCAGCAGCAGATTCGCGTGCAGGTAGCTTCCACCTTGCGTGCCGTGATCGTACAGACACTGATTCCGCGCGCTACCGGCCATGGCCGTGCACCAGCCACTGAAGTGATGATCAACACTCCGGCCGTTTCCTCACTGATCCGCAGTGGCAAGGCGCATCAGATTCGCACCGTGCTACAGTCCGGCGAGAAGGAAGGCATGCACACGCTCGACCAGGATTTGGCGCGACTGGTGAACAAGGGCACCATCACGTTCGAGGATGCGTTGGTGAAGGTGCAAGTGCGTGAAGAGTTCGAGAAGCTCTGCAGCGCACGTTCCTCGTTCTAAGGATGGTCGGCACGGCTGGCGCGTGGTATGCCATATGTCCAATGGCGGTTCCGCAACATGGAATATGACGGAACGCATGATCCATGCGCGGCCACGCAATAATCGCAAAGTCACGCAGCAATCGCGCGTATTTCGAACGCAACGGGAAACAGGAAACATGAGTTCTGCAACAGTAGCAGCCACAGACAACAGAACACGATGCGACGCAATTCGGCATTGGCTCACGCCTCATCGTTTGCACTGCATCGTGCTCGCGGCGTATGTCATCGTGGTGGGCACGGTGATGTGTTTCCACGAACCATGGTTCGACGAGGCGCAAGCCTGGCTCATCGCGCACGACTGCTCGTGGCGGGAGATGATTCTGGAACGTCCACACTATGAGGGGCATCCGCCTCTGTGGTGGATGATGCTCGCCGCACCCGCAAAACTCGGCGTACCCTACGAGATCGGTCTGAAAAGCATCAATCTGGCATGCGCCACACTCATGATCTGGCTGTTGGAATTCAAAACCAAACTGCCGGAACCATTCAAAGTCATCCTGCCGTTCTCCTATTTCCTGTGCTATCAGTACGGCGTCACGTCGCGCCCCTATGCGCTGATGGTCGCCGCCATGCTGCTGGTGGCTATCAACTGGAAAACCCGCGACGAGAAACCATGGCGCGAAGCGCTCAGCATGATGCTGCTGTGCCTGACCAGTTCATATGGACTGGTAATCGCCGGCATGTTCGCGGCGAATTGGGTAGTGCGGTTCGTCTGGCAGGAACACTCGTTGATACGTAACCGGCGACGGTTCATCGCGCTGCTGGCGCTGCTCGCGGCGGCGATGGCCATACTGATCGACGTGATGCCCGCAAAAGACGTGTATTCCGGCAATTTCGACATCTCCGGCATGACACAGCCGGCACCACTATGGATACAAATCTGCAATTCCTGGCTGCTGCTGCCGGCCGAAGCATTATTCACCTCGACGGTGTCGGACACGAATCTGGTATTCATCGGCTATCACCGACACTGCTGTACACGGGAACCGTGTCATGCCTCATGTGGCCCCGCTCATCCACATCAGCCGACGTCGGCACAACGCAATGCTGCTGCTGAGCTCGTACACAGTGATGTGCTTGGTGTTCGCGCAGCATTTCTCTATGCACCATCTGGGCATCCTGCTGGGATTCTTCATCGCGGTGCTCGCGATTGACTGCGACGAACGACGTATCGGCGTGGATGATTGGCCGGCCTGGTGCGCCACCATGGCCGACCAATTCGCCGGCAAGCTTGGGGTGAAGAAAGCGCGCAACTATCTCATCATGCTGAAGGCCCTCGCTTTAGGTGCCATGCTAATCAGCGTGTATTGGACGATCAACGCCAGCATATGCGACATACGATACGAGTATTCCTCATCCCGGACGGTGGCCTCGTTCATCAAGACCAATCATCTGGAGCAATACCGTTGGATGGCTGGCTGGACTCGCATCAATTCCACGAATGCGTCCCCGGATGTCAAAGCACGAATCAAGCAAGGCGGCTACTGCGCCAATGGCAAGGATTGCATCGACTACACATCATGGGTGAGCGGAACACTGGTCACCGCCGACCCGTACTTCAAGCGTACGCTCATGTCCAATGCCTACAAAGGGCGCAGCTACATCTCTTGGGAATGGTGCATAGACCCCTATGCCGGCAAACAAGACATCGAAACCTGGAGATCATGGGGCGAACCCGAATTCTACGACACCATCTATCAGCCGTTCTTCTTCAGCGCCCTCGGCTATGACCGGAACGACTACACGAAAATACGCATCGCCGAAACCGTCACGCCATGGAAAGACCAGCGATCGCGCGGTCCGTGGAAATCTACGTACGCAACGACATCTACAAGAACGTCCTGCACTCCCCTGACACCGGCATCGCATGGCCGGATGGAGCCAAACGGCGGTAGATGGGAGCATCGGTGCATCACACGAGCAAGGTAGTCTGAGAATATGCCGTACCACAACCCGAATTCACGCAGCCGGCGGAATGTCCTACGTATCGTGGGCGTGCTCGTCGTGCTTGCCGTCATCGCCGGCGTCGCCAATTTCCTGCACGCCACCACCAGCGAAGCGGCCGGCAACGTCAAGCCGCAGATCGAAACCATGCAAGGCATCCGGCAGACCGCGCAGGACAGCATCACGTTCGCGCAGGGCCTGGATGATCCGGACCGATTCGCCGCGCACATCGAAACCGTGCAGCAGTGCATGGACGATTACGACCGGCTTGCCGACGCCAAGCAGATCAAGTATCTGCTGTCGGACAATCTGCAGGAACGCATCATCGGACTGTTGTACCGCAACCAGCAGCGCACCATCATCGACAGCATGCGCGTGGCGGCACATAATCTCGACGGACAGACCAAGGAGCTGCTCAGCGCGGTCGACGCGGCCATGGCGGATGATTTCAGCCAGCATGCGGCGCAATGGCTGCTGCAGGTGGATGATCCGACGCAGGCGAACGAGCTCATCGACCGATACGGCAAACAGCGCGCGTATGCATCGATGAGGGAGATGCTCGCCGACCTACGGTCGCTGCACAAACTACGCTCGGACGTGAAACAGCAGGTCTCGACTGCGGTCAGCAATCTGCATAACGCGGAAGCCGCAGCGGCTGCGATCGCCGTGCCCGAACGCAACGGTGATCTCGATCCGGCCGGATGGTACACGCTCGCCACGAACGTGGCATCGACGATGGGCGTGCAGATCGAACAGACCATGGAATTCAACTGCGGCGGCCAGTCAGGTGAGAATCCGAACGGATTCGTGGCGGCCTATTACTGCCAGATGCCCGACCGCACGCAGCGGGATGTCGTGCATATCCTCACCACGCATCCGGATTGGACGCAGACCGCGCGAAGCCCTTGGCTGGTGGACATGGTCAAGCACGAGCTCTCGCACCGCTCGATCATGATCTCCTGCGGCACCACGCAACCGACAATCGCAGCCGACCGCACCGAGGCGGTGACGAATTCCTATTCGGTGCTGTTTTTCGGGGCCGACCGCGACCGCATCACGAATCAGCAGCAGGGTGTCGCCGAATACGCGATGGATGCATCCAGCGATCAGCTGGCCACCGCTATCCACGATGGCAATTGCGAGTGAGGTAAGCCAGTTCTCGCTTAGCGACTATTGCACATCCTTGAATTCGATAGTCCAGTTCTTCGCGTCATCACCAAGCACATTGCGCACATACTGTTCTATAACAATGACAACTGCCGCAACAGCGCCAAACAACACCTTACGCAACTTTTTGCACTGAGATCGCCGAACAACCTATCGCAAAGACCGCCCCGCCTCCTTCGACTCCCGTCATTTCTCGCCAACGCACATTCCTTTCACGGTTCTCTTCCGTCAACAATTCTATCCCCGCATGCAAATACATAGGGGCGTCACAAACGTCTCAGGAAATAATACGGGGAAGCCCATCTCGTGGAATGATTATCGGAAATAATCCGATATTTGATGACGTTTCATCATAATGAAAATGCCCGCCATGTCTTCCTGCAAGGCAGGACAGCACACATACCACTTACTACTTCCACGCCGGCTTAAACATTCGGATGGGATACTCAAAAGAGCGTGGAAGAGGCGACCTGCTATTCAGCACACGAAATGCTGCAGCCGAACGTACAATGGTCGCCCCATGTCTTCGCTATTCGACGATGCCGTTTTTGGACTAAATCAGCCAATCGGTCACGTCCTCCTCGGAAACAGATTCCGAGAAACGGTGCCCGGTAAGCCATGTACCGCTGCCTGCCATTTTCTGGAGCGTGGATGCACTGTTGCCGATATCGGAGCTGGCGGAAGTGCAGAACGGAATGATCGTCTTACCTGCGAAATCGTTGGATTTGACGGAATCGTTCACCAGCCAAACAGGTGCCATCCACCAAATCGGGAAGCCCAGATACACAGTGCTGCCGGCACAGACCATGTCATGGGCCGGAATCATTCGCGGCCGGCACGTTCCTTGACATAACCGACGAAGCGGTCGACCGCCTCAGGGGTGTCGTGGCGAAAGAACATGCTGGTCTTGGTGTCAAGGCCCGCGATGGTTGTCATCTCGCTGTCGGAGAGCCGGAAATCGAAGATGTTCAGGTTTTCTTCCATGCGCTCCTTGTGCGTGGACTTGGGCAGAGCGACGATGTCGCGCTGGGTGAGCCAACGCAGGATCACCTGCGCGACGGACTTGCCATGTACCTCGCCAATCTTGGCCAGGGTGGGATTGGAGAACATGTTCTGCATGCCCTCCCCGAACGGAGCCCATGCTTCCTGAGCCACGCCCCGCTTGACCATGTTCTTGCGAGCTTCGATCTGCTGGTTGAGCGGATTAGTCTCGACCTGATCGACCATCGGAGCGATCTCATTGAAGGCGACCATGTCGGCCAGACGGTCCGGATAGAAGTTGCTCACGCCGATGGCGCGGATCACGCCGTCCTTGTAGAGCTTTTCGAGTGCACGCCACGCGCCGTAGGTATCGGAAAACGGCTGGTGCAGTAACACCAGATCGAGATAGTCGGTGCCAAGCTTCTTCAAGGACACATCGACGGACCTCAGCGTGTTCTCATAGCCGTAATTGCTGATCCAGATCTTGGTAGTGAGGAACAGATCCTTACGATCGATACCGGAATCCTTGATTCCTTGGCCGACTTCGGCCTCGTTGAAGTACGACTGTGCGGTGTCGATATGGCGGTACCCGGTCTCGATGGCCTCGCGCACGCAGCGAGGAGCATCGTCCTTGCTGATCTGGAAGACGCCGTATCCGATCTTCGGAATCTCAACACCGTTGGCAAGTTTCACGTATTCCACTGTTTTTCCTTCCATAAATTCGTCGGTATTCAGTGCCGGCATGTATGCCGTTCTGACCCTCAAGATAAAATCCGGTAGCCGCTACCGGTCAAATTACGGCACGCCGGTACTATCTACGGTATTAATAACCGGAAATGTGACATGATAGGTACAAACAAAAAGAACAATGCGCCTCAAGCCCGACCCCATCCGGCGGCACCCGCCGAACGTCCTGCCGCGCAGCGTCCGAAAGGAGCCACGTATGGCAATCACGCAGTGCCACTCCATAAGAACATGAAAACCTATACGATGAAGCAGGCCTGCAAACTAACCGGCATGAATTACGAAGCATTGAAGTTCTATTGCAATTCAGGACTCGTGCCCGGTCTCAAACGAGACCAGAACAACCGACGCGTCTTCGACGAGCGATGCATCGCATGGATCAACGACCTGACATGTCTCAAACGCTGCGGTCTGGGCATCAAGGAGATGCGGCACTACACGCAACTCTGTCTCGAAGGTGAGTCATCGATACCGGAACGTCAGGAAATCCTTGCCGAAAAACGCGAGCATCTGGAGACGCAACTGGAGGAACTGCGTAAAGCCATCGCCTACATCGATGAAAAACAGCGCTTCTACGCCGACGTGACTGCCGGCAGGACGGCATACTGCAGCAACGTCATCGACACGACGCAAAGCGACTGACTGCGTTCCGTAGGTGATTTTTGCGTTCCGTAGGCGATCAGCTTCGAATCCGGACACGAGCAACGCCTAATTCCAGGCATCTCGCCGATGCTTATCCGGCAGCAACCACCTACGGAAGCCCAAAATCACCTACGGAATCGCGCCTGTCAAGGGACGCAGATAGATTAAGCACTGTTGTAAACATGCGGGGGTGCTTGATGGCCAAGTCCATCAAGCTGAGATAGGCATGAACGCCTGACCCTTTGAACCTGTTGGTTAGGACCAACGTAGGGAGCAGATCATGAGCGATGACTCATCCGCCAATGACGCACTCGGCACATTGCGTGCCGCCATCAAACAAGCCGTCACGGACGTGCATGAGCAGACACCACTGGCGCAGTCGTTCACCAATTTCGTGACCATCAATCTCGTTGCCAACGCACAGCTTGCGGCGGGCGGCACCGCGGCCATGAGCTATCTGCCGGATGATGTGATCGCCACCGCCGAAATCGCCGGATCGAACTACATCAACGTGGGCACGTTGCTGCCGTTCTTCAAGGACGCGCTGCCGGAAATCGCGCGCAAACTGCACGAAAACGGCAAGACGTGGGTGCTAGACCCGGTTGCTGCGGGCATTGGCGAAACACGCACGTTCATTCTTGAATCGTTCCGTGACGCGCCTCCGACCATTGTGCGCGGCAATGCGAGCGAGGTCATCGCGCTTGATGCGATGTGGGGGCTGGCCGACGCCGACAGCACTGATCCGACCACGCGTCCGGCTGGAGTGGAGGCCGTTGACGAGGTCGACGCGGCCATCGACGCGGCCAAACGTGTGGCCCGCCATTTGGCGAAGCACTCCCCCGTCGGCAAGGGCGCGGTTGCGGTGTCCGGCGCGGTTGATCTGGTGACCGACGGCGAGCGCACGTTCCGCCTGCCCGGAGCAGCGCGATGATGACGAAGATCACCGGCGCCGGCTGTTCGCTCGGCGGCGTGACCGCAACGTATCTTGCCGTGGCCGAGCCGCTGGTCGCCGCCCTTGCCGCGTCGCTGCTGTATGATCGTGCGTCCGAAATCGCCGAAGTCAAATCCGATGGCCCCGGTTCGTTCCAGGTGGCGCTGCTCGACGCGCTGTGGAACGTCACCGCCGATCAGGTGGCCGCGTCCGACATCATCGAAACCAACTGACCGCAACGTTCCGTTGATGGTTTCGCACCATCGCAATCGTATATACGGAATATATACGTTCAGTGCGGTGCGACGGAAAATAAACGGAAAATAACAAGACTTCTTCTGGAGCACTTACCCAAAGAACAACAAAGGGGAAACCAATGAATAATTATCCATTCGCCTCGATGCGCGACTGCTTTGATATGAGCGCGTATTTCGTGGTCGGTCCGCAGGATTGCAAGGGCCGGCCGGTGACGGATGTGGTGGATGACGCGTTGCGTGGGGGCGCGACGTTCATCCAATTGCGCGCCAAGAACGCGGATGCGAAGGATATCACCGAAATGGCCCGCGATATCGCGCAGGCCATCAAGAACAGCGGCAAGTCCGATTCCGTGGCGTTTGTGATCGACGACCGCGTGGATGTGGTATGGCAGGCGCGCGACAAGGGCATCAAGGTGGATGGCGTGCATATCGGCCAGACCGATATGGAACCGCAGGAGGCTCGCGCGCTGCTCGGCGAGGACGCCATCGTGGGCCTGTCCGCCGAGACCGAAAGTCTGGTGAAGCTTATCAACGAGCTGCCGAGCGGCTGCATCGACTACATCGGCGCGGCCCGCTACATGTGTCCACCACCAAGCCGGAGGCTTCCGTGGGCGGCAACGACGGTTCCGGGCATACGCTTGACGAGGAACAGATCAACGCGATTTGCGCGGCGAGCGAGTTCCCGGTAGTGGTCGGCGGCGGCGTACATGCCGACGATATGGAGATGCTGGCCCGTTCGAAGGCGGCCGGCTGGTTCGTGGTGTCCGCGATCGCCGGTGCCGACGATCCGGAAGCGGCCACCCGCGAAATGGTGACGCGCTGGAAGGCGGTGCGCGGCGACGCGAAGCACGGCTATGCGCCGCGTGTGAAGTAGTCCGTCGTACAGGAAATCGACAAGCCCGCTGAGATGAGCGAGAAGTTCCGCAAGGGTGGTTCTACACTGTATCAGTGAGCTCAGTGAAGATAATCAATGAATCAGTGAGCCTAATAAGGAGAGTTACCATGACTAGCACATTGCCACCGGTATTGAGCATCGCAGGATCGGATTCGTCCGGCGGTGCCGGCATTCAGGCGGATTTGAAGACCATGCTCGCCAACGGCGTGTTCGGCATGACCGCGATCGCGGCGCTGACCGCGCAGAACACCACCGGCGTGACGATGGTCACCAACACTCCCCCGGAAATGCTTGCGGCGCAGATCGACGCGGTGTTCGAAGACATTCCGCCGGTGGCGGTGAAGATCGGCATGGTGTCCAGCGCCGAGCTCATCACCGTGATCGCCGACCGTCTGACCGCGCACAACGCGAAGAACGTGGTGCTCGACCCGGTGATGGTGGCCACGTCCGGCGCGAAGCTCATCGAGGATGATGCCATCGCGGCGCTGACGTCCAAACTGTTCCCGCTGGCCACCGTGATCACGCCGAACATGCCGGAGACCCAGGTACTGTGCGACTTGGCCGTAGAGCAAGGTGCGGGCGCAATCGACTATGAGAACGGCGAATCCATCTCCACCGAGAACGACATGGTGACCGCAGGTCATCTGCTCGCCGGCCATTTCGGCTGCGCGGTGCTCGTCAAGGGCGGCCACGGCACGCATGACGCGAGTGACGTGCTTGTCGAGCCGGATGGCAAGATCACCTGGTTCCGTTCCCGTCGCATCAACAACCCGAACACGCACGGCACCGGCTGCACGCTGTCTTCCGCCATCGCCAGCCATTTGGCTCTTGGCGAGGCGCTGCCGACGGCCGTCGACCATGCCAAGCTGTACCTGACCGGCGCTTTGGAAGCGCAGCTCGATCTTGGACATGGTTCCGGTCCGATGGACCACGCGTGGAAGTGGCGTTGAACCAAGCCACGCAAACCACGCGAACCACGGCAGCCGTTGGAACAGTACAACAAGTAATCGCACGAAAACACACGAGACAACGCTGAGAAAGGTAATCATGACGCTCGATCGCAACGCAGAAAAGCAGGAAGTGCCCGTCAATCCGGAAACCGGCAAACCGTATATCAACACGCTTGCGGCGGTAGCCATCTCCCCCGCCGGAGCCAGCCCGGAGAAGTCCACGTACGTGCGCAGGCCGTGGATGTGATCCGTGAATCCGGTCTGCCGAACGAGACGAACGCCATGTTCACCAACATCGAAGGCGACATCGACGATGTGCTCAAGGTGATCCGCGACGCCACCATGAAGCTCGCCGGACAGGGCTACCGCACCGACGTGGTAATCCGTCTCGACATCCGCCCCGGTTTCGAAGGACAGATCCACGCCAAGCAGGAACTGGTAAACGAGATTCTGTCGAAATAACCCCCTTTACAGTGGTGAAACGAAACCATTCCATGTAAAAAGCACGCTTTTTCTCGAAAAAGGCGCGCTTTTCGTGTTCATTTGGGTATAGTGTTGCGATTATGACGACAATGAAGGAAATCGCCGAACAAACGGGGGTATCCATCTCCACTGTATCCCTGGTGCTCAACGGACGCGACGAAGGCAGGGTAAATCCCGCGCTCGCCAAACTCGTACGCAACAAAGCGACCGAGCTCGGGTACAAAATCAATCCGTTGGCGCGAAGCCTGCGTACCAACAAAACCCGAATCCTCGGCTTCATCAGCGAGGAAGTCGCCACCACACCGTACGCGGGCGGCATCATTCTGGCGCGCAGGACGCGGCCAGCGCCTACGGCTACATGCTGTTCACCGTCAGCACCGACGGCAAGGCGAGCGAGGAAAACGAGATCGCCACACTGAAAAGGTACGGCGTGGACGGATTCTTCTATTCGAAGATGTCGAACCGCATCGCACATGTTCCCGAATCGTTGAACGAATACCCCGTGGTGATGGTGGACGCCACCGACCACGAGAACAAAGTGCCCAGCATCGAGCCGGACGAGTTCATGATCGGCTACGACGCCACGAATCGGCTGATCCAGGCCGGATGCAAACGCATCGCATACGTGGGTTGCGCGGAAAACATGATCGCGCAGGACGGTCGTCTTGCCGGCTACCGCACCGCGTTGCAGGAGGCCGGACGTGCGTTCAACCCATCGCTGGTATGCAACGTAGTGCACAACGGTCCAGCTTTACGCGCCGTGAACAAGTTGTTCGACGACGAGCATCCGGACGGCTTCTTCTGCTTCAATGATGCGCGCGCCTGGTATGTGTACGAATGCGCGGCAAGAAGAGGGCTTACGGTAGGCAAGGATATTTCCGTGGTCGGCGTGGACAACCACCGCGTGTTCGCAGAGACACTTGAACCGCAGCTGACCACCGTCGAACTGCCACATTACGAAATGGGCTATTGGTCAGCCTGCAAGCTGATTTCCATGATTGAAGGCAAGGATGTGGATACCAGTTCATGTCCATCCGCCAGAGCTTCCCTGCCGCCGCTTGATGCGCCGATTCCGGCGAAGATCCATTGCGCATTGTTGGAAAAAGATTCCGTCATATCCTGATTTTTCTGTTTTTACAACGATTCAAATGCTTACGATTGTTCGCACAGCCATTTTCTATACATGAAAATTGTGCGTTTGTTCACGACACGCCGAATAAAGCAATCGTGCCAACAGTCCGCCAGCAGTTGATTCAGGCTTAATTTCAACTATCCGCAAATCCTTACAAACGTTTGACGTCAACGATTGACGTCACGTTTGACATAGCAGTTGCAACATGCTATCTTGAAGCCATGTTCGCTTTTCGGCACGGCAGCTGAAATCCGAGCAGACGCAAGCCAAAACAACATCGGAAGCAATCGCTGCCGCGCGGCAGCGGCACCGTGAAGAGAAAAAGAGAATCAAAATGGCAAGTAAAACACGTTCTGTATGGAAGAATCCTTCCTATCTGCAGAGCTCCTTCGGCATTTTCATGTTCTTCTGCTCCTGGGGCATCTGGTGGTCCTTCTTCTCCCGCTGGCTCACTGACCCGACCCACGGTCTGGGCATGAGCTCCGCGGAACAGGGCCAGATCTACTCCATCAACTCCTTGGCCACCCTGGTCATCATGTTCGTTTACGGCACCATTCAGGACCAGCTGGGCATCAAGCGTAAGCTCGTGATCTTCATCTCTGCGGTCGCTGCATGCGTTGGCCCGTTCGTCCAGTTCGTGTACCAGCCGATGCTGACCGCCGGCGGCACCACCCGATTCATCGGCGTGCTTCTCGGCTCCATCGTGCTGTCCGCAGGTTCATGGCCGGCTGCTCCCTGTTCGAAGCCGTCACCGAACGTTACTCCCGTAAGTTCGGCTTCGAATACGGTCAGTCCCGCGCTTGGGGCTCCTTCGGCTACGCTGTCGTGGCACTGTGCGCAGGCTTCCTGTTCAACATCAACCCGCTGCTGAACTTCTGGGTTGGTTCCATCTGCGGCCTCGGCATGCTGTGCGTCTACGCCTTCTGGGTTCCGGCCGAGCAAAAGGAAGAACTCAAGAAGGAGGCCGATCCGAACGCGGCTCCGACCAACCCGTCCTTCAAGGAAATGGTCTCCGTCCTGAAGATGCCGACCCTGTGGGTGCTCATCGTCTTCATGCTGTTCACCAACACCTTCTACACCGTGTTCGATCAGCAGATGTTCCCGAACTACTACGCCTCCCTTTTCCCGACCACCGAAATCGGCAACGCCACCTACGGCACCCTGAACTCCTTCCAGGTGTTCCTTGAGTCCGCCATGATGGGCGTCGTCCCGATCATCATGAAGAAGATCGGCGTGCGTAACTCCCTGCTGCTCGGCGCCACCGTGATGTTCGCCCGTATCGGTCTGTGCGGCGTGTTCCATGACCCGGTCTCCGTCTCCATCGTCAAGCTGTTCCACTCCATCGAGGTTCCGCTGTTCTGCCTGCCGGCGTTCCGTTACTTCACCCTGCACTTCGACACGAAGCTGTCTGCCACCCTGTACATGGTTGGTTTCCAGATCGCTTCCCAGGTCGGCCAGGTGATTTTCTCCACCCCGATGGGTGCTCTGCATGATGCCATGGGCGACCGTCCGACCTTCTTCACCATCTCTGCCATCGTGTTTGCGGCTCTGGTCTACGGCTTCTTCGTCATCAAGAAGGATGATCAGGAAGTCGGCGGCGATCCGTTCTACACTGACAAGCAGCTCAAGGCCATGAAGGCCGCTGGTGCGGAAGTGAAGGCCTGAGTCTCAGCCCGTACTAAGTCGGCGTACGGCGTCGATGGTGGTCGCAACCTACATCCCTTCTCCCGCGATCATCATCGGTACCGTACGCGTCATAACAACAATCGTGGGGTCCGAAGCGTTTCCCTTTTTCCGCTTTGGGCACCATCTTCAAAAAGCTTTTTACCCAACAATTCATAACCCAGATTCAGAAAGGCATTCAACGATGACTGGCTTTACTCCGGACGCACCTGTCCTTCACGAAATCAAGAACCACGGCGAGGAACTCACCAAGGCAGAGGCCGGCGTCGCGGCCTTCGCAGCCAAGCGTAACAACCGCTGG
>ENA-OQIM01000071-OQIM01000071.1-human-gut-metagenome-genome-assembly--contig:-NODE-71-length-29481-cov-7.784391_pt1 | contig 29481 bp, 33 predicted proteins | sample MGYA00242579_ERZ504744 | MGnify/ENA primary metagenome ERZ504744 (study PRJEB26092, sample SAMD00036441) | human gut metagenome | host: Homo sapiens | study: EMG produced TPA metagenomics assembly of...
TTCGATTCGGCGGTGTTGTACACCGTTTCGGCGGTCACGCCATCCTTGACGGTGGACTGGTAGGCACGTACACGGTCTGGTTGGCGTCGAGATGCTTAAACGTGATGGTGAAGCATGGTCCGTGGCTGTAATCGAATACACACTGGCATCGATGAGCTTCGTCATTGCCTCGTCCGCATACACGGCGATGCTGTTTTGTACCAGACTCTGCTGGAATCCGGCGGATGAGCCGTCCCCCTTCTGATCGAGGGTGTCTTTGAGATCCACGTTGTTCATCGCGGTCAATGCGGTCAGTGAGGTCACCCATGTGAGGTTCTTGCTTTCGGACCCCGGTGAGGTGCACTTCTTGCCGATTTTCACTGCGTCCTTGCCGACGTCCGCCGTGCCGGTGGCGCTTTTGCCGGGGTGGCCTTGCGGCGCGACCGTCACATCGTTGGTGTAGGTCTTATGCTCGCCGCTGTCGGCATTGGGAGCGTCCGTCACTTCGGTGGTGTAGGTGATGGCGAAGGAGTCGAAGCCGGATGGCAGCGTATATGTGCCGTTCACCAGATCCAGCCAGAGAACCTTGATGGACCACTGGTTGTTGTACGGATCGCTTTTGAATGCACCCGTAGCATTCGTAGGGCACTGCGTCTTCCAATCATTGGCTTTTCTGCAGGTCAGTACCACATCGCCGGATGGCTCTTCCAGCCCGTTGCCCAGCGCGTCCTTGATGCTGGCTCCGGAAATGTCGGTGTCGGTGCCGTTGGTGATGTTGATGGTCCATTGGATGCCCGAAACGTCCTTCTTGTTGTTCGGGTCGCCTGGTTGCGGATCGGACTTTGCTATCGTCGTTTGGGTGCCGCCTTTGGTCACCGACCAGTCCTTGTAGGTGACCCAGATGGAGTTTTCGGTCTTTTTGTGGTCCGTGTTGTCATCGCTGTGGTATTCCACGGAGTTCTTCAGGCCGGGCACCTGCGAGCAGTCGCCCGCCTGCTTGCAGGCCGCCACGAGCGTGGCACGGTCGGCGGTCACGGCGTAGCGCACATACAGCGTTTCACCGTCCTCCATGGACTTAATCGTGGCGCTGAACCCGGTATTGCCCGCCGCTGGCGTGGCGTTCCATGTCCCTCATACGGTTGCTGGCAATCCGCGTCGGTGTAGATATGGATGCTGTCCGGATCAAGCTTCATCAGCTCGCCCATGGTGTCGTTCAATTGCACGTTCTGGTTGGTGCCGACGGAATTGACCCTGATGACGAATTCCCACTTCGAGGGGTCCGAGGTGGAGATGGCCGGGGATTTGGAAGCGTTCACTTCATGCTTCGGATTCACCTTCAGCGTCACGTCGCCGTAGCCCGGATATGAGAACGTCTTGTCTCCACCGTTGTTGCCGCCGGTTTTGTCGGAGTTGATGGTGCCTTTGACCGTCACGTACGCGGTGACGTTCGATCCCGCGTCCTCGCCGCGGGTGTACGTGGCCACCATGCGATTGCCGTTGATCACATAATGCCCGACCACATCGCCCGATTCGTTGATGATGTCGTACTGTTGCCCGGATTGGAAGGTCAGGTTCTCGGGCAGATCGTAGACGAAGGTGTCGCCCGATTTGACGGTGATGTTGTTCGGCACGTTCCAATGCAGCTGCATGTTGATTCCATCGCCGTAGTCGACGGTGGTGCCGGAGATGAACGGCTTTTCCTGGCCGCCGGACACGATGGTCAGCTTGGAGGAGTCCTTGTCCACCCAGCCGAGTTCGCCGATGTTGTATTCCGCGGCCTGCGCATGAACGGGCCCGATCAATACGCATGCAGCATGGTCGCCAATGTCACCAGCATGGCGGCAAACGTTTTCACACAGCGCTTTGACGTCAACTCCTTGCGCCTATGCATAATCCCTCGCCTCACGATTAAGCACAACCTAAGGTGGCGGCAGCCACTACCTTGCCCCAGCTACCGCCACTGTCATGCAAGCACGGTGTCACGACATCAACATCAACGAATAAAACACAAAATTTGTGGTCATTTTGTTGCAAAAACACGCCGAAAGGTGTTGCATCAAACGTTTGACAATGAGGTTACCCCCACCGAAGCGAAAACAAGAATCGCCGAAAAAGTCCTGCAACAGATTATGCAAATTTTCTGAAACAGAAGCCACTTTTGCAATTGTTTGCAGAAGTGGCTCCGCCGTACTTTCTCACCCGAACACGGGGTCAACTGGTGACGCCCATCATCGACAAGCACCAAGCGTTCTCATAGGAGACTTCCTCCCATTGCTTGTACCGCCCGGACGTACCCCCATGGCCGGCTTCCACCTCGATTTTCGCCACGGCGTCCACACCGGCATGCTGCAGCCGGGCCAGCCATTTCATCGGCTCCACATACAGCACGCGGGTGTCGTTCATGGATGTGGTAATGAAAATTTTCGGAAAAACGGCAGTTCTTTCGTCATTTTCACTATCTGGCGCATTCTCGTATGGCGTGTACGACTTCATATACGCGTACACATCCGCGTCGTGCAGCGGATCGCCCCACTCGTCCCATTCGGTGACGGTCAGCGGCAGCGAAGGATCAAGGATCGAGGTCAGCGCGTCCACGAACGGCACATCCGCCTCCACGCCCGCATAGCATTCCGGAGCCATGTTGCGACCGCCCCCATCAATAGGCCGCCCGCCGAGCCGCCGTTCGCCACCGTACGCAGCGGCGAGGCCAGTCCGGCGCGTTGCAGCGCGCGCGTGGCGTCGATGAAATCCTCAAACGAATGCTTCTTGTTGAGCAGGTGCCCCTGCTCGTACCAGGCGCGTCCCATTTCGCCGCCGCCGCGGATGTGCGGCACGGCGTACAGCACGCCGCGGTCGAGCATGCTGATGCGTGACACCGCGAATCCCGGATCGGAGCTGATCTCGTACGCGCCGTAGCCGGTGATGAACATGGCGGAATCGCAGGTCGGCACGTCACGCCGCCATACCAGCGAGACGGGGATGCGTTCGCCGTCGCGCGCGGTGACCCACACCCGGCGTTCCATGTAGTCGCGCGGATCGAAACCACCCAGCACGGTGGCGCGTTTGAGCAGACGGTCCTCGCCGGTGTCCGGATCGTAGTCATGCAGCTCGCCGGGGCGCGTGTAGCTGGCGAACGAGTAGCGCATGCGCGGCGCGTCATACGAAGGATTGCCACCAACGCCGATCGAATACAGGCGGCGCGTCTCCCCCCGGCATGCGGTCGGCGGTGCGCCGTCCGACGACGTCATCGCCCGACGCGAGACGCCATGCACGGCCGATCCCTTGCCTTGCGCGGCGGCGGCCGCGTCCAGTTTGCCCCAGATCTCGGCGCGTTCCTCGTTGATCTCGTCCACGGATTCGTCGACGTCCCAATCGTCCTCCAGCGCGTGCGGCACCAGTTCGGTGAACCGCCATGCCGGCCGGCCAGGAAATCCTCGGCGGCGGCCCGTTTCGTCATCACCGCGATGTGCGGCAGGCTTTCCGCGCGGTACTGCAATGCGACGAAATGCCGATGGATCGAGATACCCTCGATGCCCAAGCCGTGCGCGCTGCAGAATGGCGGGATTGCAGGGATTTGAATACGGGGTGCGATCGGCATGGAGGAGACGCCCGGCTCCACGTCGTCGCCATGCTCGCAGCCGTAGGGCGAGCCGACCGCCACGCGCACGCCTTCGCCCAGCCGGTATGGAGGCTCGTGCGTCCGCATATCGATCACATCGATCTCGAAATTCGGATTCAACGCGTGTGGTACACCACGGCGAGCGGAATATCCTCGCCATGCTCCCCCGCGCCTTCGAAGCAGGCGAAGCTCACGTCGTATTCCACGTCGGTTTCGCGCGGAATGACGCCCGGAACGAGCCTCTGGGGTGTCCACTGGCAGCATCAGCACTTCGGTGGTGGTTTTCGATCCGGTGCCGATCACGATGTTGCGTTCGTCGAAGGACAGTCCGATGCCACCCAGAAGCGTTCGTCCGCCTCGCGGTACACCTCCACGTCATCGGTCACGGGGGTGCCGACGCGGTGGCGCATCACCGCGTATGGACGCCATGCGCCGTCGAGCAGCACGTAGAACACCCATTGCGCGTCCGGCGTGAAGCAGGCGCCGCCGATGCCCTCGAACCGTTCCTCCAACTCGTCGCCGGTCTCAAGATCGCGGATGCGGAAATCGTAGCGTTCGTCGCCGCTCGTGTCGGCGCCGTACAGCATCCAGCGGCCGTCCTTGGAGATGTCCATGCCGCCGACACGGAAGAAATCATGGCCTTGCGCCTCGGCGTTGGTGTCGAACACCACCTGTTCGCCGTCGAGTGGCACACCGGCCTCCACCGTCGGCGGATCCCAATCGTCCGCGCCGCGAATCGGCACCCGGCATTGCACGGCATACTGTTCGCCCTGCTTGGTGCGGGTGAAGTACCAGTAGCCGTCCATGCGCGTCGGCACGGACATGTCGGTTTCCTGCACATGCGATTTGAATTCGTCGAACAACGTTTTGCGCAACGATGCGAGCGGTGCCATGCGCTGTTCGCAGTAGCGGTTCTGCGCCGCCACATAGTCTTGAACGTCCTGCGATTGCTTGTCCCGCAGCCATTCGTATTGATCGATGAAGGTGTCGCCATGGAAGACGCGCTCCTTCGGCACCCGTTTCGCGCGCGGAATCGCGCCGAACCCATCCTGCTCCGATGCGGACGGGTCGTTCATGCCCCGAAATTCACTCATGCACGCGATTATACCGGCCTGCGCCGCCTAACTTTCCGACGGCGATGTGCGCCGATGCTTCCGGCAGCCGCACCGTGCAGCCATGCATGCTGCCGGATTCCGGGCCGGTCAGTCGTTCCTGCCATCCGCGGCTTGGGTGGCGCGCAGGTACGGCAGCATGGTTTTCATGATGTTCGACCGGTCGCTCCCGTGAACACCGGTACGTCGGTGACCGGCATCGGCTGCGTGTTCGCGCGCCCCGCAACGGAACCGATGTTGCCCGCCACCTCGCGCGGCGTCAGCTGGCGGATGCAGATCGCCAGCACGCGGCCCGGATAGCGGCGTGCGATCGTGGCGTATGTGGTCGGATCCTTCTGCCCGTCGTCGCCGATCAGAATGAACTTCATATCGGGAAAATCGGCCATGAGCTGTTCGGCGTATTCGAGCTTGTGCTGCACGCCCGACGGAATGAAGGTTTTCGGCCTCGGGTCAAGGTCGCGCAGCAGCAGCGGACCTTCCGGAAAACCGTGGTTCGTAATGAAATGGCGGATCGAGCTTTCCACGTTCCATGGCGAGGTGGACAGGTAGAAGAACGGCGCGTCCGGGAACATGTCCGCGATGCGGTTGAACAGCAGGTTCATGCTGGCCACCGGCACTTTTTTGCGCGGATTAAGCAGCAGCAGATTGTAGGCGGCCTTCATCAGGCGCGGCGCCTGCGTGACCATGATGGTGTCGTCCACGTCGGAGATCACGCCCACTTTGGTGCCGCTGGGAATGGTGAAAAGGTTGGCGTTGACCGGCTTGCGGCTGCGCACTTTGTACGAGACGTTGTGGATGCCCGGTTCGAGTGAATGCTCGGCGACGAGGTCGAGGTAGCCGGCATCGTCGGATGCAGCGAATTCGCTGGAAATATCAGGATTGCTGTCGATCGCGTCGTATACTTCCGAGGCGCCCACCTGCACGGTTTCGATGGGCACGTCGTCGATGGCGATCCGCACTTTGGTATGCGGGGACGGCACCATCAGCATGCCACGGATGCCGCGAATCAGGCGGCCGGCCTGCCGTTTGAACGGGCCGTATACGGTACGGCAGATCAGTCGGGAGTAATGTTCGGTGCCATAGCCGACGTAGGGTTCGACACGTGGATACCAGTCGAGCGACCGCACCAATGCGGTCGAGAATTTCAGCCAGACACTGAATGCTTTGGTGATCGTGCGGCGGAACAGCCTGGTCAGCGGCGGTTTGACTTCAAGACGCTCATGTCTGGAGCCGCGTCGAAGGTAGTGACCACCTTGCGTGCCGGAATCGGCACGGTGGGCATGTCATCGCAAGAATCGTCCATCCGCTCCCCCATACGCTGCTGTTCGCGCTGCTGATCGTGCTGCGGCGCACGCTGCGGCGGGAACTGCGGCAACGGCTGAATTTCACTCATATGCCCACTATAGAGGTCGCGTTCGAACAAACAGTAACGCCACCGAGAAAATCAGGGAACTTTCAGGGCCCCGCAAGGCACTTCCCATAAAAAGGCTGCGGCCGGCGGGTACGATGCGCGACCGTAAGCCCGGCCGAACGGCCTTGAGTGTGCCGCGCATCGCACCCGCCGGCCGCAGCCGTAATCAAAACTAGACGTCCGTGCTATTCAGTCAGCCACAATCTTGGCATACTCGTCAGCGCTAAGCAGGTCAGGCTCGTCATCCTCAAGCTCGATCTTGAAAATCCAGCCCTCGCCGTACGGATCGTCCGTCACAATGCTCGGATCGTCCGCAGCCTCGTTGTTGACGTAGCGGATGGTGCCAGCCACCGGCGAGACCAGCGCGGTGACCGCCTTGGAGGATTCGAATTCCGCCACTTCGTCGCCAGCTTCGACCTGCGTACCGACTTCAGGCAAATCGATGTACACGAGTTCGCCGAACTGTTCGGTGGCGTATTCGGTAACGCCCACCATGGCGGGTTCAACGGAGGAATCCACCCACACGTGCTCGTCGGAGTATTCGAGGTGCTCGGGCACGTCGAGGTTCACTTTGCTATCGTTTGCTTCGCTCATGCCGCCCATTGTACGGCGTATGCGAACGCCGCGCACCCGCGCCACGCGTAACGGGTCAGCGTACCGGTCCGGATGGCATGGCGCCGACTACCTGCACGATGGTGCCTTCCGGGCAGTTGTCGTAGATCCACTTGGAATCGGCCTCGTACATGTTCACGCAGCCGTGGGAGCCGTAGTGCGCCGGGTCGCCGTGGCGATGCCGTAATTGTTCCAGCTTGCCGTGTGGAAGCCTTCGCCGCCGTAGAAGTAGCTTACCCACTTCACACCCTTGGACAGGTAGCGCGAGCCGTCGTCGTTCAGGCCGGTCATGTCCTGGATCTGATACTTGAGGTAGATGTAGAAGGTGCCCAGGTCGGTTTCGTGCTTGCCGGTGGTGCCCGTGCACACCGGGAAGGTCTTGACGGCCTCGTCGTTGTGGTACACGGTGGCAGTTTGCGCGGTACGGTCCACCACGATGCGGTATTCGCTCTTCTTCTGCACGGTTTTGAAGTTCTGCACATCACCGTCCACCGGAATGGTGGCGCCTTGGCCGTTTTTGAGCGCTTCGCCGATCTTCGGCGCGAGCGCCTCCATGTTCTTGACCTTCACGCCGTTCACGCCTTTGACGATGGTGGCCAGCACTTTGCCGCTGTTGTCGACGGCGTCTTCCTGGTCGACCGCGTCCTGGTTGAGCTGGGCTGGGACCTGCTGCTGCACGTAGTTGGTGATGGCGTTGTCATCGTAGGACAGCGAAAGCGTGCCGTGTTCGAGGTCGGCGTCGGTTTTCAGCCATGAGCCACGACTTCGGCTGGAATCTGGAAGGTCTTGCCTTGTCCGTTGTCCAGCACAATCGGCGCATTCAGTCGCGCGTTTGCCTGGTCGGCCACGTTTTGGGCTTCAGGCAGTGCGACCGGCACGTCAATGGTTTCGTACGTGATCGTCACGCTGCCGCTGTGCCCCGGGGTCGCGATGGCTTTGGCGACCGTGTCGATCACGTTGTCCACCTTCGGGGACCTGCCGCCGCGGCCTTCCACTGCGACGAAGGCGCGCGCGTTGGCATCGTACGATGCGGTGGACGGTACCGCGCGGTCGGTGTCCTGCACGAATTTGTCGGTGACGAACGTCCTGAGGGCCAGCTTGTTGGACTTGGCGTTCAGCGGCACGTTCTTCTTGACGAACGGGTTGACTTCGTTGATGTATTCGAGTGCGCCGTTGGTCTGGTGCTTGGCGGCGAGCAGTTCCGTGACCGTCTTGTCGACGTTGTAGCTCACGCCGAGGTCGCTCAGGCTGCCGGAAGCGTTGTTGCCGTTGCCGTCCTTGATGTTCACGGTGGTGTTCTTCACGGCGGCCGTCACCGTGTTTTTCAGCTGGTCGGCGGTCTGTCCGGCCACACTGGTTCCGCCGAAGGTCACGCCCGGCGCGGCCTTGTCTTGGAAGTACCAGCGTGCGGTGAAGAAGCCGGCGATCGCGGCGACCACCAGTACGGCGAGCACGATTCCGGTGATGATCAGCGGCATTTTGCGTTTCTTGGCCACGACGGCTTCTCCTTCGACCGGCATGGTGAGCACGGGAATGGCGGGAGCGGGCGCGGATGAGGCATGTCACCGGTAGGAATGGCACCAGTGGGAACAGCTCCGTTGGGGACAGTTCCGGCAGGCGTGGTTTCGGCGGCACCGGCCGTCGGGAATGACTGGAACGGCTGGGTCTGGTCCGATGCGAAATTCAACGGCGGCATGGTCTCGGTGGCGGCGTTGGACACGTCGTCCTGTTCGGACACATCGGCCACGTCGGCGAGATTGATCGTATCGCCGTTCTCACCAGACTGCGGCGGCACGGCATTCACCCCTTCAAACGAGATGCCGGCGAGGCTGTTGTCCGTATCGTTCTGCCCACTTCTATCAGACATGTATGTGGTTTCCTCATTCACTCTCTTAACGGTACATACCATGCAGCATGATACGCAGACGAGTGCCCAAACGAATACCTAAACAAGCTCCCCCGGCAACCGCCCCGAAGACAGGCTCAGCCGATACCACCTTTTAATGGCAGGTCTTGTCACGGCAGGTCGTGGCCGAGCCATTCCTCAATCATGTAGCGTGCGATCGTGGCTTTGCCCGGAGCTCCATACGTCCCGAAACCAGTTCGCTCATGTATTCGTCGCGTGTGACCCAACGCGCCTGCAACGTTTCCTCGCCGTCCACGTGCACGTCGGTGGTGACCGCCACGCCTTTGAACGCCATCATGAGAGACGAGGGGAACGGCCACGGCTGAGAGCGAGGTATTTGAGTTCGCCTATTTCGATGCCGACTTCCTCTTTGGCTTCGCGCCGGCATGCGTGCTCCAGGTTTTCGCCAGCCTCCACGAATCCGGCCGAAACCGAGTACAGGCCGTTGTTGCGCCATGCGCTGTTGTGCTGCAGCAGCAGACGGTCATCATGGTCGACGATCGCGGTGATCACCGCTGGCTCGATTCGGGGGAACAGCAAACGATTGCCATCCTCATCGTTCGTGCAGTGCTGAGCCCAGCCGCCGAGCGCCGGTTCGACGGGCGCGCCGCACGTCGGGCAGTGACGCTGCCGGGCGTGCCACATGCTGAGCGAGATGGCGGAGGTTGCCTGTCCGGCTTCGCGTGCGCTGGCGTGGGGTGCGAATCCGCGCAGGTCCACCCAGTCGAATCGGGTTGCCGCGCTTTCCAGCAGCGATTTCGGGTTTTCCTGCGATTCGTGCGCCGGCACTTCGGCGAACGCGTCGTCCGCTCCCCCGCTGCGAGCCGTCGCAGCCATAACCGTCGTATCGTTCGGCTGGACGTGCGTCACGTCCACGGCGATGACGTGCTCGCCCAATCGCCCGCCGTACGAGCCGAGGAATATCGCGAGCGCCGATGGGTGCGATTCGAGTTCCGCGGCAACGTACGCGCCCGGCAGTTGGGCGAGGCGCATTTTCACGTTGCGTAGTCGGCGATGGCGCCTTGGCCGTGCGGCACGGCCACTTTGCCGTCTTTGACGAGGATGACTTTCGTTGCCGGTTCCGCCAGGACTTTGGCGAACAGGTCGGGTTCGCCGCGTCGTGCCACTTCGTAGTCGATGTCTCCTTGGGCGAGTGGCAGGAACGGCAGGGTCTGCGTCAATGCCAGTGGTGAGAACACGCTCATGGTTGTGTTGCCTCTTTCATGCGTGTTATATACGGAATATATTCGTTATACATACGTAGTACATATTTCGTATATACGTTTTATATATTTTCTCTATATCTTGTCGATACGCCGGATGGTCTGCCACAGATAATCGTCGCAGCCGGCTCAGCCGACTCGCTTCACCAGTTCCAGCAACGCGGCGGCCACCTGGTCGGGGTGTTCGTACGCGCTGAAGTGGCCGCAGTCGTCGATCACCGTCATCGTCACGTCGGTTTTCGTCATCGCGTCGGCGACCGGCTTCATCACTGCCGGCGGGCTGGACGGGTCCTTGTCGCCGCAGATTACTGCGACTGGCACGTTGATGTTCGGCAGCACGTCGTTCAGGTCGGGACGGCCTGCGGCCATGCGTTCGCGCCAGGCGATGCCTACTGCGGGCTGTTCGTTGATCCACGTTTCGAACTGCCTGCAGTAGCGTCCGACTGCTTCACGGTGGAATCGGCTTCCGACGGCACGGCGAATCCCATGACCGGCTCGTGTGTGCCGGTCGTTTCGCAGTCGGTGGCGATTGCGACGCGCTTCAATCGCATGTCGGCGGAGTCGGCGTCGGCTTTCGTGTCGCACAGGGCGAGCGCCGCCACCGCTTCCGGATGCAGGCGTTGGATGTCGAGGATCAGGTAGCCGCCCATCGACAGGCCCACCCAGATGGCTTTGCTGTAGCCGGCGGCGTGCAGCAGGTCCACGTACGCGTCCGCCATGCGGTCCAGTCCGTATGGGAACGCGCCGTCGGCGTCCTTGCCGCCGCTGTCTTCGTCGGACGGAATCGGTCCTTCGCCGGCGCCGGGCATGTCCGGAGCCAGATCGCAAATGGTTTCACGCCTTGTTTCACAGCTTGGTCGCGTAAAGCCGCCGCGCACTCGTCCCACATGCGGTGGTCCACCGGGAAGCCGTGCACGAGCACCACCGGCGTGGTTTCGGTATCGTTGCCGCCGTCCGTATATATGTTGTTGTTCAGTTCAATCGTCATATTTTTCTAATCCTCCCCTATCTGCCTATTCGCCTAGTTTGACTAGCTCTTGCCTCGCGTGCGCGGCTTGTCCTACTTGCCGGTCCATGCGAGCGCCTGCCGCACGATGGTGCCGTAACCATTGGCCATCTGCCCGACGAAGGTGTCGAGCATGTCTCCGGACGGGTCGACCCATTCCACATCGAGCGTCTCGTCCTGTGGCTTGCAATCGCCGGCGATCGGCACCACGTAGCACAGCGCGATCGCATGTTGGCGTGGATCGTAATAGTCGGATAGGCCGGGTGTCGGGAAGAATTCGGCCACGGTGAACGGCTGCAGGCTGATCGGCAGCTGCGGCAGGGCGATATCGCCCAAATCTTTTGCGACGTTGCGCGCCACCGCTTCACGCAACGATTCGTGATAGAGCACACGTCCGGCGATCAATGTGCGTTCGATACCGCCGTCGTCGGTGACGCGCAGCAGCGAGCCGATTTGCGCCACCCTGCCGAGATCGTCGGTGCGCACCGGCACGACCACGACGTACGGAATCGGTATTTCGCGGCGCATGCGGTTGATTTCGTCCGATGGGAGCCATCCCGGAGGGTTGCCCATTCCGCGGATGAAATCCTCCGGCGTAATGTCGTCAAATTCCCCGCGATGGCGGTTGGCGTCGAAATCGCCCTCGTCGGGCACTTCATCATTCATCACTGGCATGGTTCCATTATCACGCACGGCATGTGAATGTCACGTGCTTCCGATTCTTCCCATAGCGCAATCGGGTGCGGCAGTGTGTTTGCGTGGCGTGCGGCTATATACTTTTCGCAAACAGTCTTTCGCAATATTGCGCAGCATTGCACGATATTGTTTTTGAAATCGGCTTATAGCGTAAGCCGGGGAATGGGGAACGCATATGGCAACGCATGCAGTCACTTCGCAGGATTTCAACCAGGTCGTCGAATCCAATGATCTAGTGTTCGTGGATTTCTGGGCCACGTGGTGCGGTCCGTGCCGTGCATTCGGCCCAACGTTCGAGAAGGCAAGCGAGGCGAATCCGGACGTCTATTTCGCGAAGGTGGATATCGATCAGAATCCCGATCTGGCCACCGCGGCCAAGGTTCAGGCAGTGCCGACGCTGATGGTCGTCAAGAAGCAGCAGATCATCTTCCAGCAGGCCGGCGCGTTGCGCGCTTCCGATTTGGATGATCTGATCAGCCAGGCCAAGGCGTTGGATATGGATGCGGCCGCTTCCGATGGGGACACCGCTTCCAGCGGAGACGCCAAAGTGAAAACGCCAAGTAGTCAGTCGGAACGATGATTCGGCCCGTCGCCTGCGCGTTGCATACGTTATCTTCAAGTTCCTTGGGGTGCGGTAGACTATATGCAGTTGCGCGCATTCCGGCGGAACCCTAGCGGTTGTGCGCCGTGCCCCAGGCACGGAATCCGCCGAGGAATTGTACCCGATGTAGGAGCAGAATGGCTAGCCATAAGAAACATGCCCAACCAACTACGTTTGCCTTGCCGGGCAAATCTCAGATGGTGAAGATTGCCGCAACGGTTGCGGCAGTGGGGCTGTTGGCCACTGGCGGCATCGTGTCGCATAATCTGTACGCCACCGCGGAGAAGTCTCCTGCCAAGCAGGTCACCGCGTATTCCGTCACCGACAGCATCGAAGCCTCCCGTGGCAACGCCCGTGAGGCGCTTCCCGGAGATACTTCGTACGTCACCGTGAAGATCAACGGCAAGACCCGCGTGGTTCCCGGCATGCATTTCACCGACGTGAAGTCCGTGCTTGACGCGGGCGACATCACCCTTGATACGGAAGACACCGTTTCCCCGTCTTTGGATACGAAGGTGAACGAGAACACCGTCATCAAGATCGAACGTGCCGGCGCTTCCGTTGAGGTGTCTGATACGGATATCGCATTCAACACGGTCAAGAAGGAGACCTCCAGCCTGCCGAAGGGCCAGGAGAAGGTCGAGACCGAAGGCGCGAACGGTGTTATGGAGACCACGAACCTCGTCACCAAGTCCGGCGGCAAGGTCATGTCTTCCAATATGATCAGCTCTTTCGTGAAGAAGGCTCCGACCGACAAGGTGATCCTCGTCGGCACCGGCTCCTCGTCCACGCCGTCCGCGGCCGCAGCGTCGATCGGCACCACCGTGCCGGCTGGCGAAATGCAGCAGTGGGCTCACGATTATCTGCTGTCCAGCGGCTATTCCGAGGCCGATTTCACCGCCACCGTGTACATCATTTCTCATGAGTCCGGTTGGAATGTCGCAGCCACGAACCCAAGCTCCGCGCGTACGGTCTGCCGCAGGCGCTGCCCGGTTCGAAGATGGTGAGCGCCGGTGCCGATTGGGCCACCAACTACCAGACCCAGCTTAAGTGGTTCTGGGGCTACTGCGCACAGCGCTACGGCTCCATCCAGGGCGCCTACACCTACTGGCTCGCCAACCACTGCTACTGAGTTTTAGTTTTTCAGACAGGAGAGGCTCCGCACACATTGTGCGAGCCTCTCCTGTCTTATACACCTTTTTATATTTCATATGGAAAGATGCAGGCCATTCATGGCGTTACGGTTGTTTATGCACGCAATTCATTCATCGCTTTTATCGCGGCCCTTTTGGCCATCTTACGCGTGAGCGAACGGCCAAACGCAACGGGCTCGAAAAAGCCGTCATGCTCTTTTTCCACCGTCCATCGCCAACCAAGCACGTTATTTTGAGCGACTCGAATACTGAACGAAGATCCTACACGCCCGCTACCTGCCACATTCATTCCAAGCTCCCTTTTCAGGATTTTTGGGCTGGATGCATACGTACTCATTATTAGCGTTTATGGACGTTTCGCACAGCCTATCAAGATACTGCATATAGTACAGCACTCACATCAAGAGAACTGTACTATATGCGATTTTTCAAGCTGAGCGGAATATTGTTCACTTACTCGCCATCTTTGGCCGTATGATGCGAACCTTTGCGGGGACCGCGCTTGCCGGATACACCCTTTGAGGCATCGGCCACAGCAAAAATGACAACCTTCTCATCCGGGTAGGACTCGCCATTCATGGCGAAATAGGCGATCTGGTCGTCTGCGACCGGCGGGAAGGTGAAATACTTCTGCACCGCTACCAGCACATCGGTGGTACGCACGGTCACGGAAGAAGCCTTTCCTGCAGCGTCAGAGTCGACGCCATCGGCCTTGTTTCGCTTGGTCTTGCAGAACTTGATGGCGTTCTCGTCTTTGGCGTCGCATGCCTGGACTGCGATCTTCTTCCGCTTGTCATTCACCAGCAATTTCACGTATGCCGGGCATCCGAGCGCTTCGGTCACGCCTTTGGAAAAGCGAACGGATGATTCCATGACCGTCATGGTCATCTTATTGGTAGTGGTCTTTTCTCCCACTGCTTCAAATCCGTCAAGAACAGACATGCCAACCCCTTGAAAATATAGGATATTAATTACATGCAATATAATACAACAATTCGCATAAATACACCCTTTTTTCACTAATAAAATAGGGGGTATCTCCGCTTTCCGGCAGAAATACCCCCTGTATTTCCAAGAATATAGCAATAATTCATAGACTTCATTGAACAAGTTTTCATTGAGATGAATTCAAGGAAATCATGCACCAATAATGTCGAGAATTACCGCGCCATATTTCAATAGTTGTATTTCACATCATTGGTCATTTTGCCACACGGCGTCTGATCGAGCTTCATATCAGCCGTGGCCTTGTCAGACACGGTCACGTCGAACTCGTACGTCACGCTCTTGCCAGGTGCGATGTACGCCATACTGGAGTTCAATGGCTTGCCGTCCATGGTGGCATTGCTACGGTCACGCACATCACCGGTCACGGCGATTGATCCAATCGAACCACCTGCAGGCGCGTAAATCAGCACACGCTGCGCGGATGTGCCACTCGGCGCCACGGGCACGCCACCAACGCCCTTCTGCTCACCACCGAGAATGTAACTCGTGCAGGTAGCCATTTCCGTGGAAGTCATACGGTTGGTCAGCGTGTACTTCACGTGGTAGGTCTTGTCACCTGTCTTGGTCACTTCGCTGGTACGGTCGATATACCAACCCATCTTCGAAGGATTCTGCTCGCTGATGTAAATGCCCGTTTCCGGATTGGTTTCGCTCTCAGGCGCATTCTTGGCGAGTCCAGCACCTTGGAAGTACTTCGCTTCGTCATCGTGGAACGTGTAGGCGTAGAAGTGGCGGTTCTCGGCCAAATCACCGATGCTTTGCGCCACCTTCATCATCTTGTCCACAGTCATGTTGCCAAAAGCGCCGTCCATCACCGTTTTGGCAATGTACTCGAAGTATTCGTCCTGCTGTGCCACAGGAACGTCCTTGTAGATGGTGTTGAGCATGTATTCGGCGGTGTTCTCGCCGGTAAGCACAGTGCCGTTGGACAAAGTGACTGGTCCGTTGATCTCCACCATCTTCTGGATGAACACCGGATCCACGGAAATCAAACCGTCGATGTTGCAGGCATATTGCGAACGCTGCCATGAAGCGTTGAGCATTTCCGCGTTGCGGGAAACATCCGGCACCGCGAAGGTGTCTCGCACGTCGAAGGAGAAACCCAACGGCCTGTTGAATACCGCATGTTCCTCAGCGGTGCCGTTGTTGCCATTGACGAACTCACCATTCGGGTGGAAGTCCCCCACCGCGATTTTGCATGATCCGCAGTCATGGTGCCGAGAGAGCCAACCAAGCCGCCGCCGGAACGTGTTTCGGATGTGGTCTGTGCCGCCAGCAAGTATGTGCGGGCACCGTTCTGGCCGAGGAAGGAAGGCAGCATGTGAGTGGCGTTGCTGACCTGTCCGACCAAATCGGCGATATTGTCAAGCTGGTCCTTGCCCTGCTGATAGGCTTTCTTCACCATGCCGATTTTCGGCTCGGCAAGACTGTTATACTGCTTGTTCTGCTGCTGCACCTGCTGGTTGAGCTTGTCGAAGTTGCCTTGCGCATCGGCGATTGGCTGCAGGTTGAGTTGCCCTTCCGCACCGGAAAGATTGGCATCGGCAAGCTGCTGCACCGCAGTGGTCAACGATGGCAGTGTCTGCTGTGCAAGGTTGTCCACGACTTCCGTCATGCCTTGCACAGTGGCGATGTCACTGCCGACGAACGGCATTTTCGCGGCCACGTTCCATAGTGAACCGTGCGCAATCTGCTTGGCCTGCGCCGTCTGCTGCTGAGCCTGCGCGATGGACGCCTGCGACGCGGCGGCATCCTTGAGCTTTGCAGGGTCATTGATTGCGGATAGTGAGGATATGGCTTGCGATTCGTGTGCCTTGACGCTTTTTGCCTGCTTACACAGTTGCATACCAAACACTGCAGCAATGGCAAGTAGCACGATCAGCACCGCAAGTACAATAAGCGTCACATTCCGTGCCGTATGTTTTTCCCGTATTGCTTGAGCATGTTGCCCCATGCTTTGCTCCTCAAATCATTAAGCACTCAATTTGACTATCCCAGCGCATTATTGTGCCACATGGCACCCCTTTTTTCGGCCGCCAAATGAAATTTCCCTCTGTTCCATCACAAGAACAGAGGGAAAATCACAGAAAACCCACTTATTGGCTCAGTACGATCCACGGCCAGTGAAGATTACCATCACGGTTTTGGCAAGAATCGCAAGATCTCCAGCGATGGACCAATTCTCAATGTAGGAGACGTCCAAATATTCGCTTTGCTCCTGTGAAAGATCTGACCGGCCGGACACCTGCCACGGACCGGTGATGCCCGGCTTGACCAGCAGTCGGGCGGAATATAGGGAACCATAGCGGGCCACTTCTTCCGGCAATGCCGGGCGCGGACCGACCAGAGACATATCGCCCTTGAGCACGTTGTAGAACTGCGGGAACTCATCCAAAGAAGTCTTACGGATGAAGTGACCTACCTTGGTGATACGCGGATCATCTTTCATTTTGAAGATGAACCGGTCTTCCTGCCCAGTTTCCTCAGCGAGTTTCTTCTTCAGCTCCTCAGCATTGGTGACCATGGAACGGAATTTATACATTTTGAACGGCTTGCCGTGCAGTCCGATACGGGTCTGAGAGAAGAACACCGGACCGCCATCATCAAGCTTGATGGCGATGGCGACGCGAGAAGAATCGGAGAGGAAATAATCAGCGCGCACAGTGAGCCGATGATGTCCAGCAAACGCTTGATTACGTTCGCAGCTCCCGTGTACTGCGGCAGGGAAGCCAACAGAACCGGCTGTTCCGTGGTGTTTCGCAGATACAAACGGTGACCGCTCACATCCGCCAGGGAGACCGCCAAGGCAAGTTCCATACCCAGCGACTCCACCGCAAGAGACAGACCATGCAGCATTTCGGAATCACGCGAAAGCACGTCAGCCACATAGACTTCCTGTACACCGAGGCTTTCGCAAATACGTGGGAATGCCGAGTTGAAAGGAATCACCTTGAGTTTGCTGGAGCCTTCGATATTGGCATCCGGTGTGTATGAGGTAACCACATAAGCGTCTTTTGAAGCTGGATCCGCTTCAATTGGGCATACAGCAACTGGTTCGTACCCCCAATTCATGCAGTTGCGCATGGTCTGCAAGGCTTTGTTGATGCCATCGGAAGATCCGATGACCACCGTTCTGTACTTGCAAGAGCCTTTGCTGCGGTGACGATGCAACGCTTGACGCATCTGCCAACGTGCGATGATATCCAAGAAGAAGGCGATGACTGGCGCGATAATCAACGCAGTACGGGGCAATGCAAGTTTGAAAATAAATGCAAGGCTGCAGTATGAGATGATGGTCAGCAACGACGCATTGATGATTTTGGCATACAGCTCATAGCCGTCCGCCATAACATGGCGGTGGTATGTGCCGCGAATGCCAAGCACAGCAACCAAATCAGGCTGAACAGAATGAGGAAAAGCCAAAACGGCATCACATCGCCGATGGCATCGAAAGCAGCACCGTTGATTACAAGGCTGACGGTCAACGAAAGCAGCATCACTGCCAAATCGATGGCGATCAGGCTGGCGACGAAGGCGAAACGCCACCGGGGAGTCGATTCAGCCTTGCCGCGCCTATGTCCTTCCTTTTCCGCAGGAAACGGGGTATTGGAAAAAGTCATCGGCTCGAACTGCTTTTGCAGACGCTGATTCTGCATGGACGCGTATGCCTGTCGATGCGCATTGGACGAGACGATATGAATCTCTTGAGTCCTCATACCTTGCTCGCCGTTTGGTGCGCCGGATTCACCGGTATTCACGCCTTGCATGTATCTCCCTCCCCTTCAGCTGCATACGGCAAACAATTTACCACAGCCCCCCCCCCAGAAATTAAGAGGGACCTATGGGGGTACCATTCGCTATATCCAAATCCTTCTCCGGTATGGCTTATTCGCCAGCAGTACCTGTATCTGAGTTGTCGTTACCGCCGTCCGAACCACCATTGCCATTGTCGTTCGAATCGCCATTACCACCGTTACCGCCGGTTGAACCACCGTTGCCGTTCGAATCGCCATTACCACCGGTCGAACCGCCATTACCGTCGTTAGAACCGCCGTTACCGCCGGTCGAACCACCGTTACTGTTGCCGGTCGAACCACCATTACCACCGGTTGAGCCACCATTGTTATTGCCACCGGTCGAACCACCACCGTTCACACCGTTTCCAGAGCCCGGACCAAATTGCCACGTATATGTGTAGCGCCGGTTCGTAGTGCCGTTATTGGTATTCGAATTGGTATTCGACTGGGCATTAGCCGCAGTTTGCTCCGCCACAGACTTGTTCACGCCGTCAGAAGTCGAGGAAATCACCTTCGAAGCGTTCTGCATGGCATAACATCAGTGCTTTTGCCATCGAGGAGTTTCTGGGCAGCGTCAATCGCCTTGGCAAGCGCATCACGTGTCGACTCATCCGCAACCTGGCCTGCAGAACCGTCAAGCAACGTCTTTGCGTCGGCAATGGCCTTCTGCAATGCGGCAGTCGTCTTATTCACTTCCAAAGCTCGCTTGCTGGCGGCCACAGCTGTGGCTGCTGCGGTAACGACCTTGGTCTGTTCTTTGATATTGCTGATCTGCTTGCTCATACTACGGGCGTGCGCACGCAGTGTGGTTTCGGACAGCAACACCGAACATCCGCCGACCGTCTTGAGGTTTTGCGCCTTGGTCACGGCCTGAGTGAGCTGGTCGATTGTGGCGGCATCCGCCACCTGGTTTGCCGCAGTGCCCTGCAGACTGGTCGCCTGTTCGATGGCGTTTTGCAGTTTTTCGTTGGCTTTGGAGTATTTGGATTTCGCCTTCTCACATACCACCGCTGCCGCACGCTGTTCTTTCGAATTGATACGATTGCGTACCACGATGACACCGGCAATAGCAACCGCCACTGCCGCAATCGCAGCGACAATGGCAATAATCTTTCGCTTGTCCGCAGACGGCTCTTTCGGTGCGACCGGAATGGTTTTCAGCGGATCATGTTCCGGATCTTCCGCGGCCAGCTCCTCTAGGTCGGTTATGCCATCTGATGTATCAAAGGCCTGAGTCGCTTCGGCGTCCTGTTCATCTGTCGAAGAGACGAGGGGTGGCAAAGTGGCGGTTTCCTCGGCATCGGCTGGGGCAACCGCTTCATCGAAATCGATGGTGTCGAGCGGCATACTGGGTATATTCGCGATTGTTGGCGCAGCCGAAACCGGCTGTTCCATTTGCGCAGGCACGGAGGAAGCGATGGTGCGGGGCTCCGCAAGCGAAGCCTCATCCGCACCATCGGCCTCTTCCGAATCGGTAGGCTGCAATTTGGGGAAGGTCAGCGGAGGAATATCCCAGCTGGTGTCCACCACATCCCGAGATATGTTGGACAGAATACCGTTCATAGACTGGGAATCATCGTTCTCAGTTGCCATACACCCCTCATTCCGTGAAGAAGGAAAACGTCAGATCCTCTTCTTCTTGCCGTTTGCACGATGGCTGCTACGCGGAGCACCATCTTCATAGTAGTAGTAATAGTTGGAGTGGGAGTTGACCTTCTTCGGATCTGCACGGTTGAAGATGAAGCCAAGCACCGGCACCTGCGCGGTAGCAAGCGTGTCGGACGCCTCCTGCAGGGACTTCTTCTCGCACACGTTACGGCTGACCACCAGCAGAAGGCCTTTGGCCCAACGGCCGAATACCGCGCCATCGTTGGACACCGTCAACGGGGCGGTATCAATAATCACGTAATCGTATTGGGTGAGCGCCTGCTCCACCATGAGCTTCATGGTTTCGGAACCCAGCAGCACGCCAGCGTTCGCCGGTCTCTTGCCGCCAGGCAGAATGTGCCAGGTTCGGCTTCCAGTAGCTCTGCACCACGTCCTTCGGGCCCATCTGTCCGGACAGCACGTGCGCCAGACCGGCGGCACCTTCAATACCCAAATGATGGGCGACAGACGGGTGGCGAAGATCAGCGTCGATAAGCAGTACTTTCGCACCATCTTCAGCAAGGGCCACCGCAGTGTTGATAGCCATGGTGGTCTTGCCTTCGGACGGCTGCGCAGAGGTGATGACAAGCAGCTGGCCCACACCTTCGGTGCGGTCGGTCTGCAGGAAATCGATATTCGTATGGATACGACGGAATTCCTCGGCAATAGCGCCGTTAGGCTGGCTCACCAGCACCGGACGCTTATCATCAAGCGAAGCGTCCATCGGAACGGAGCCAAGGGAGGATGCTCGGACGATGCCGCGCACGTCGGAAGTCTCTTCAACCTTGGTGTTGAGGAGGTCTTTGATGAGTGCGGCGAACACGCCGATGATGATGCCGAGCACCACACCGACAGCCAAATACAGGGCAGTCTTCGGCGAAGACTTAGACGTCGGGACCTGTGCCTTCTGCACGATGGAAAGCTTCACCGGGGACTTATCTCCGGAGTACAGGTCGCTTTCAATGACGTTCTTCAGCGATTCGGCAACGGAATTGGCGATGTCCGCGGCCTGCTTCGGATCTCCATCCACCACGGCAATGTTCACGAATGCGGTGTTAGTCGGATTGGTGACGGTGACCTGGCCGGCAAGATCCGTCACGGTTTCATCCAAGCCAAGATCATCAATAACCGGCTTGAGCACCTTCGAAGTGGTGGCAAGCGTCGGATATGAGGTGATTTGGTTGGAAATGTAGCTGCCACCAGTGGACTGCTGGGCGATGCTTTCGCCACCATCGGAAGCGTTATAGGTGGCCATGGTCTGAGCCGTAGCCGTATACTTCGCCGGAGCAAGGAAGGTATAGGCGCTCACGCCTGCCACTACCACCACGAATGCGATGATCGCGGTGACCAGATGCTTACGAATGATTTTGAACAGATCCATCAGAGTGATGCCGTCATCCGCTTCCTCAACTACCCCTTGCGGTGCGGTAGGCTGCTGCACATTAGCGTTCTCTACAGAAGTCACTGAACTTCCCCATCTCACGTTGACAATATCCTTTCCAAGGATAATCTTCCCCCTCGAACTATCCCTCATCCCTTCATACATTGAACACATTTTTTGGGAACTCAAACAGATGGGCTGTGAAATAAGGAACATTCCCTGTCGATATCGTGCGCGTGCGAGACTTTTTGGCAATTTCCTCAAATCATTGGTAGTGACCGGTACAGGCTTTCATCATCATTCCGCCACGCCCTGAAAGTGACGGAATGTATGTGCCCAGCTCCCCATTTCGCTTATATGTGACAGATTTCGGAAGATGGAAACTCCCATTTCGTCTATATGTGGCAGGTCATAACGGGCAAAAGCCACTTTGGGGGTACATTTTCCACAGTTAAAGGGTATATCTCTGCCGATTGCCTGCCACAGATAAGCGAAATGACATTTTCACGCCGCCCAAATCCGCCACTCATAAGGCAGATGACCCTCTTCACCGCCAGTCGAAGCGCCGCCCATTGGAACGTCTCCAGTCAAAACACTCCTCGTCGAAGTGCCGCTCATCGACGCAATCCATAAGAAGCACCGTCAGTCAAAGTGCCATCAGGGTGCTGCCTCAATGAGGCAGCACCCCTAATACACCATCAGTCTCGAGGAATCAGCTCTTTTGGTTGGGGACGAGCATGATCTCGCCGTCGGCTATACCCTTGAGGTGTTGGCCGTACGGGCTCTTGCCGTAACGCTCCGCGGACTCCATGAGCTGGCCGCGCGTGATCCAACCGTTCTCGAACGCGATCTCCTCCACGATCGCGATCGGCAGGCCCTGCGCCCGCCACTGAGCCTCTCGCCTCACCGTCCAAACACCAAGCTTGCAGCGGACACCATGCCGCAAGAACCTGCCAAGAGATGAGGACCCACGGAAGGAAACGACGAATTTTGTTGCACGATTCCGATTTTCGGGGCAAATTTCGAATCGTGCAACATTTTTCCTGCCGAAATGCGGTTTTTCCGCCTATTCCATACCCCCCCCCAAACCGGTTTTTTCGGCACTTTTCTGCAACTACGGAGGTGCACGATGTAGCACGATTCCAAAAAACAGCCGAGAAATGGAATCGTGCGACATTTAGGGACACAGAACGTGTCGAAGCGGCCGGAAGCATGCAACCACCGCAAGAAAAACGCATCCAAGGCAGACTCCCCCTTTTTCCCATATATTTTAATGCGCTTTATCAGAGAGGAACCAAGAGTCCCAGAAACGTCACCCATCTCGATGAAGCTGGTGATGTTTTGTTGGGCTATTTCAACACAATCATCTACTACGCAACTTCCGAGTAACTGCTCTGGGTCCGACTGTTCAACCTGAAGAACCTCTACCAGCAAGCCGTTGGCAATTCTTCAAATACTTGGAATCCTGCTGGCGATCTACGCGGTCCGCATCCTGCTCGACTTCATCCGTCAAGAGCCATCCGCCACCTCGTTGACCGGCACGTAGCTAACGTCAATCACGGGGAACAGCGTTCTAGACGCCTAGATGACTGTGAGTGATCAAATAAAGGTGTTCGGCGTTGGCACTTGTTTCTGCATACTTTCCCGCACAATGGGATTAGCGGCATAATATTCTTGAATTGTCTTTTTGCTGATAATCGTGCTGCATGGAGCGGAAGGCGGCAAATCACCGCGCGCGATTTTCCAAGGGCTCTCAGCGTGCGTCCTTATGCTTAGCTCATTTCCCGTACGAGACGACAGCACCGCGCACACTGCATCTATGGTTTGCTTTTCTTCTTCAGAAAGCGTCTTTTCACAGTCGTTCACAGGAAGCTCGCCTTCACGGATAAGGAATTTTCCCCTGTGCTGCGCATACAGTTCACGACATACAGGCCGCCACGCCATGCTTGGAAATCTTCGTCAAAAAGAGGATGTCCACGACGAGCCAAAGATTCCGCCTGCGAATAGAACGCGAGCTTTTGTAATTTCATAGTGGTCATTGCTCCACAGCGTTTAAGAATGTACGCCGCGACATCCACCACAGTTGCCATGTCAATCCTCCCCTCATATATATGAAATCTGAAATCAGTCTAGTATAGTGGATGGCCATGGACGCGCCCCTTACTACCATCAGCCTCGGCACTATCAGTCGGAACAGAGCGAACAATGCTGGGAAAATATTACGTGCAGGAGCACAATCAGTTTCGCCGGAAGAATACCAGCTCGCTATCGATACAGCACAAGCTTGGCGTGATCAGCATATCGAAGCCACTCAAGAGTGTTTTTCAGAGGTCTTAAAGTGCTCAAATTATTTTGCCGAATCCGTCTGCACTTATCGTCTCAAACGAATTGCTTCCATCATTCGTAAACTGCAACGCGCCCAAACCCACCTGAAATTAGGCGAATTGGATGATATCGGAGGATGCCGTCTGATTTTAGAGACCAATAATCAGGTCCGTCAAGCGGCTGAAATTCTGAAATCTCAAATCCCTCTCAAGAAAGGCAGCGGAGAGAAGGACTATATCCTCAATCCGCAAAAGTCCGGATACCGATCCCGCCACCTTCTGTTCAAACCTGAGACTCAAACAGGCTCTTATCAAGTGGAGGTACAGATTCGAACACAGCTTCAACATTACTGGGCAACAGCTGTTGAGGCCGCTGGAGAAATCTATGGCACCGAATACAAAAGCCCCGAAGTTCGTAGACAGGCCGTAGGGCCTGAAGACCAGGAAAGGATTCAATTCTTTCAAATTGTTTCCAGCCTATTCGCTCTCGAAGAGGGAGCCCCGCAGGTTCCCGGCTTTGAACGCAGCCAAAAGGAATTGGTAAAAGAGCTTCAGACGCTTGAATGCTCATCATGCTTATTGGATGATTTGGCAGCGTCCACAGACAGCATCTTCCCTTTGAATCCTCCAACGGATAAAGCGGCAACGCTGTTTCTCCTCAAACTTTCTCGCGAAGATCAACTCCTTGATATCGAGTCTTTCCGCCAAGATCAGCTTTCTGAAGCATTGCAAAAATACGGCGATCTTGAAGACCGAATTGAGGCAGCGACCAATAAGGGAACCGAATTCGAATACAACAATGTTGTGTTGGTTTACGCCCAAAATCATGAACAGTTAAGCATTGCCTATCCAAACTATTCAGCTAATGTCAGCCACTTTGTGGACAAGGTTGGAGAATATCTGCAATAGTGTACGTTCAGTCAAGCCGACGTTTCGCGATGAGAACGGTGTCTATGCTGAACGCCAATAATGTTCAGCATAACTGGCGACGGCATGCAGATTTATTCGACAAAAGCATCAAGTAGAGCAGCGTGATGATAACGCCCGAATTCTTGCGCACTTTCGGATTCCGGCCCTGACGTAAGAGGCATGGCCCGCGTCCTGTGTACGATTTTCATTCGCCAAAACAAAAAACCGCGATTGGAAGCCAGGAGACGGAACCATGCCCGAGAACATCATACAGATCGACCAGAACCTGCTCGAGACCAGGCTCGACCGGCTGATCACCGAGAAGATGACGCAGATCCTCAACGCGATGCTCGACGCCGAGGCCGACGAGATCACCGGGGCCGCCAGATACGAGCGCAGCGGGGGACGGAAGGCGTACAGGGCCGGCCACTACGAACGCAAGCTCACCGCCAAGGCCGGCAGGCTCGAGCTGAAGGTGCCGAAACTCAAGGGCGCCCTGTTCGAGTCCGCGGTGATCGAACGCTACCGGCGGCGCGAGCAGAGCGTCGAGGAATCCCTGATCGACATGTACCTGGCGGGCGTGAGCACCCGCCAGGTCGACGACATCAGCCAATTGCTGTGGGGAGACCGCATGCCCTCGCAGACATTGAGCGACAAGCTCAAAAGGATCTACGGGGAGATCGACCAGTGGCGCACGAGGCCGTTGGAATCCGAATACCCGTACGTGTTCGTGGACGGCGTGTGGCACAAGCGCTCATGGGGCGGGCACGTGGAGAACGTGAGCGTCCTGGTCGCCATCGGAATCAACGCGGAGGGGCATCGCGAGGTCATCGGCGTCACGGAGGGCATGAGGGAGGACTCGGCCAGCTGGGAGCAGTTCTTCAGAGGCATGATCGAACGCGGCCTGAAGGGCGTCAGGCTCGTGGTCGGCGACCGGTGCGCCGGACTGGTGGCCACGGTCGGCTCGATGCTGCCCAAGGCGAAGTACCAACGCTGCATGGTGCATTTCATGCGCAACGTGCTCTCCAAGGTCCCGCCGATCCACAGGGAATGGGCGTCCGCCGCCCTGAAGGCGGTATTCGCCATGGAAAGCCGGGAATCCGCGCTGGACAAAGCCGAACAAGTCGCCGCGGAGATGAGGTCTAGGAGGCTGAGGGCCGCCGCCAACTGCCTGCGGGAGGCGTCGGCGAGACGACGACCTACCTGCTGGACGAGTTCCCGGACGGGCACCGCAGGCGCATCCGCACGAACAACATGATCGAGCGGTTGAACAGGGAGATCCGCCGGCGCACGCGCGTCGTGGGCGGCTTCCCCGACGGGAACAGCGCGCTCATGCTCGTCTGCGCGCGCATCCGGTACGTCACCGCGAACGAATGGTCGACCCGCCGCTACCTCGACATGTCCCGGTTCGATGACAACCTCGTGGAAGCGAACTGATCATCGCTCCATGGACGGCCATGATCCAAAGTGCGCAACTTTTCGGGCACTACCGGCGTGGTCACCCCAATCGGCCGACCGACGATCGAAGACAACGCATGGGCGACGTTCATGGCGAACGCGGCGCGATGCAATTCGTCGGACAAATCCAGCTGCGTGACCGAAAACACAGTCCAACCAGCGGCCGCAAGACGCGACAGCTTGTTCTGATCGCGCCGATATTGCGCACGGTCAGTACGATGATGGTCACCCTGATAGTCCAGGCCAAAACGATGCTCGGCATCGACAAGATCCAACGTCACCGCAGCGCCATTCGCAAAATTCACGCCGGGGACCACACAGTTCGGTTGCATAATCGGCAGGCCATAACGCACAAGAGTCAGCCTCATTTCGGTCTCCTTGGGGGAATCGCTGCCTGACTGCACGAGCGCCAACGCATCCAGACACTTGCTCCGGTATGGGACGTTCTCAGTTTTAACAAACTCAATCAGCCCCTTGCGAGTGGCGAATCGATGGCGAATCAACGACTCCGCAACCATGACGATGTCCTGGATACCCCACCGGCCGGCAGCCAAAGACCACGCCGGAACGGGCATAAGCACCGGAACTCCAGCAACCTCACGCACGTGTCGCGCGGACAAGCCCTTCCAGACATGCACGGTCACATCGGCCGACACCGATGTGCTTTTCTTCACACGGCCGCGACGAGCCGGCGATTGGGCGACCGTATGAAGTTTCGCCGGGGATTGCGGGAATTGGGAAGCTGAGAAGCCGACTGCCGAAGACCTGGAATCTGATTCCGAGAAACAGCCTGGGAATCCGGGAAATATTGAAAATCCGAATCCGGGAAATCCTGCCCTAAGCGGATAGAGTGCTCGGAATGGCCGAAAGCCGGACTTTCTCCACTCCATCCATAGTCCACGTCCGTCCCAGCGTAACCGCCTTGCGACGAACGCAGCGAAACAACGGAGCAATCACTATCTGCGGGCAGCTCGACGCCCCAAATCGCGAGCGCGGTCTCGTGACTTACGGGATGCCGCAACTCCACGGACTGGGCAATGCGGAGAATACGCCAGCTGGCTTCGGACAGGGTCGCCCGCTGGATCGGCTTGTATGCATCATCAGCATTCATGGCGTGCAATATAAACGATGGCAACGGTTTGATGTGCGTTTTTCCAAAGTTGTGGTCGGAGAACATGCGATTTGGGGCAGTTCAGCATGGCATGGCCGTAATTCCAACGATTTGGAGCGCAACAGCCTGTGGATAACCAATGGAGATGGTTCCAGCTACCACCGCAGCTTTACAAGGGACGCGGCCTGGCACTTCCGGAAGTGCGGCAAACCGGTATTTCTTTTCGCTTGGGGAATCGGGGATGGATCAGCCTCAGCCCAGCCTTCAAGGCAATTCGGACCAATTCATCACGAACCAGCACAAACTAGTCTCAAGCGAGCCTTGAACCAGCTTTGGAGCGGAATCTTCCGCTATAAATGTGTCACGATTCGAAATTTCGGCTGTTTTTTCGAATCGTGACACATTTTTCCTTCCCCAAAAACAATACGGGGGTATAAATCGGCGCATCTCCAAGGAAAATGCCTCAAAAAACATACCCCCGAACCGAAAGCGATGTGTCACGATCAAAATTTTGGCCATTTTTTCGAATCGTGACACAAAACAAGCGACACGGGCAGTACCGGAAGAGTAGGTCCAAGGCCTGCTCTGGAAAGGGCGGAGCTGGCGCACAGATAGCGTGGGCAGTGCCGGAAGAGCGGAATCAAGGCCTGCGATGGAAGCGAGGAGGCACTCAGGGGAGGAAGGCATGCGGAAAGCGGGAAGCACTAGGCGGCGAGAAACCAAACACGCGACACTAGACACAGGCAGCTAGGCACAGCCAACGCGACACTAGGCACGGGTGGTGGCGCGGGCTATGACGCGGGATTGGGTGGTGATGAGCTCCGGTTCCAGCGTGCGGCTGCCGTCGATGCGGTTGATGATGCGGCTGACCGCAGTCGGCGCGATCCAGTCAAGGCAGGAATCCATGGTGGTCAGCGGCGGCTGGAAATACGCGGCTTCCTCGTTGTTGTCGAAGCCGATCACCTGCACCCGGTCGGGCACCGCGATGCCGTTCGCCGCCAAAGTGAACAGCGCGCCCAACGCGAGCTGGTCGTTGAACGCCACGATGCCATCGAAAGGAATGCCGGAGTCGACGATATGCTGCGTCATGCGCGCGCCCGAGCCGATGGTCCAATCCTGGCCTGTGTTGGGCACAAGACGCGCATCCAGTTCGACGCCTTGGTTGGCGCACGCTTCGAACACACCGCGCATGCGCAACTGTGCGTTGCCTTCCATGGCGTCGCGCAGATCGAGGATATGTTCCGGATCGGTTCGCGAGCCGATCACCGCAAGATTCGTGGCACCGTGGTCGAACAGGTATTGCGCGGCGAGACGCGCCTCCTGAACATCATCCGGGGTGACGTGGTCCGCCTTGTCGTGCGTGGATCGCGCGCCCACGCAGACCAGCGGATAATCCACGTCCAAATCCTTGGGATCGAGCTTCTCGACTTCGGAAATGGACAGGATCATGCCATCCGACACTGTGGTGTTGAAGTTCCGCAAGAGCGTGCGGGCGCCCTGCGCGGATCCTTCGGCGTAGGTGGTGACGTATACGGAATAGCCGTAGATGCGGGCCGCGTCGATCACCCGGTTGGCCAGTTCGGCCAAATATGGCGCGGTCAGGCTCGGCACCGCGAGCGTGATGAAGCCGGTTTTGCCGCGATTGAGATTGCGGGCCGACACGTTGACGCGGTAGCCGAGCCTGTCGATGAGTCCTGCACTTTTTCGCGTGTGGCGTCGGCCATGCGGCCGGAATGGTTGATGACGTTCGACGCGGTTTTGAGGGAGACTCCGGCTCTTGCGCCACTTCACGCAGTGTGACGCGTTTCCTGTCGGACTTGTCCGGCTTCACTTCGGCCATATCTCCCCCTAACCGCATCCGTCATCGATATTCGACTTCCGACTTTACCGCCTTACCACGAGCACGCCGTTGCGGCGCACGGTGTACGAGCCGGGCTTCTCCCCCCGATCCGCCTGGAACAGGATGACCGGCTCGCCTTCGATGCCTTGCAATTCGACCGTCTTCTTGCCACGGGGCAGGTAGAAGTCGAAGGTGGCGTCGGCGGAGGCGCGCACGGTGTGCAGCACGTCGCATTCTCCTGCGACGAGGCCGCGAGATATGCGCGGACCAGCTTCGTCAGATCGGCCACATCCAGGTCGCAGCCGACGAAATACGCTTCGCCGGAGCCGTACGGATTACGGGTGACCGCGGCCGTGCCGTCGAGCTCCCATTCGTCCGCTTCCTCGCCGGCGTACGTGGCGAGCACCTGCGCGTGCTCGCCGGTGACGTTCACGTCGTTCTGCCACAGGCGGGTCGTAGAGCCGTCCATCGCAACCGAATCGTCGGCGGATGCCAGTCGAATCTCGCTCGGCTCGCCTTCGGCTTCGGCGCCGAGGATGTTGAATTCCTCGCCGCGGACGCCCAGCATCAAACGCAGCAGGCCGTCGCCCGCGCCCGGGTATCCGTCGAGCCAGGTGTGGAAATGCTCGTCGATCAGTCCGGTCGCGTAGCCGACCACCACGCGGCCGCCGGCGGCTGCGAAGTCGG
>ENA-OQIM01000072-OQIM01000072.1-human-gut-metagenome-genome-assembly--contig:-NODE-72-length-29271-cov-2.046390_pt1 | contig 29271 bp, 41 predicted proteins | sample MGYA00242579_ERZ504744 | MGnify/ENA primary metagenome ERZ504744 (study PRJEB26092, sample SAMD00036441) | human gut metagenome | host: Homo sapiens | study: EMG produced TPA metagenomics assembly of...
AATCACATGGACGCTCGTGGATGTGGGTGTGCTTTCGTCCAGATGCAGTGCCCAGTCCAGCACATGAATCATGGTTCGCCATACTTGGCTTCGAACTTCTCGATGAACTCTGTGACGACGCTCAGCAAGTCTCTGCCGAAGCGTGTTCATCCAGCGTTCCAAGTTGATAGATGGTCTCTTCCGGGCAGGTCTTGCGGCTGGACAGCAGGTCGGGAATGGAGCGGTTGCGCTCCGTGTGCCGGATTCTGGCGTTACGCTCGTTTTGGCCTTCAACAAAGGCCGTGTAGTGGGTCTCGTAGAACTGCCGTTCCACATCCGAGAAGGTCGCAGCCAGATCATTCGGGTCTTGTGGGTCGAGAGCCGAACGGAAGCCGTGAAAGCAGTCCCAGTAGATGTTGCCTTTGGCTCGTTCCGGGTCGATGTGCTCACTGTTGGCAAGGTTGAAACTGCGGTCATTGTGTTTGGGGTTGTAAGTGCCGTGGGTTCCGGCTCGTCCGTTGTGTCGTGTTAATTTCAGATAGACATCCCTCTTTTCCTGTATTTTTTGTGTACGGCCACTCGTGCGATCAAATCACAGGAGTGATACAATTCTTCTAAGCAACGGGTCTCGCATTTCAAGACCGTGTCTTGAAATCTTCTCTCGGAATCGAGAGGTAATCCTTTCGGAAAAGGATTTATGTGTTTGTTATACTGCAAAGAAAGTGGCCTACCGCTCCTTCCCTCAGTGGGAGATCATGGCGTTTGTCGCTTTCCGCTTAGAAGAGTTTGCTTCTGCTCTGCAAGAAAAGTATAACAGAGAAACTTGGAATCGAACAGGAACTGAGAGTTCCTAATTTTCGGTGAAAGTAGGAAGCATCGTTCCCATTTCTTGTTGCATCCCTATTCTTTCTTTGCGGGGAATCATTAAGATGCTGCATCTCTGTAATTATCATAGCACCTGAAATTGCAAAAGTCGTGGGCTTCGTAGGCCTATTATTGTCCCCCCTAAGTGAACCCGTTTTGATTACTTTTTCCTGATTTTGGTATAAGGTTTAGTGGAGGCTTCTTTCATTTCAACAGCTTGCCGGGAGAGTGCGCAGCAGCGGAGCTGCTGGATCTGCCGCCATTTTGCGCCAGATAATACCCAGTAGGATATGACGCACAGCATCATATCACTGGGCAAGGCGTTCCCCCTTGACTCCCTTCAAAGAGCTGCGGTCTCGCCTGTCGGCTCGGTCGGTGCTTCAAAATACCTGCGGCCTTTTGAGGTCGCCACTGGCGACCCGCACCTCTGCACTCTTGCTCCGGGCAAACTGTCCTGAACGGACAGCTCGTCCGGGCTTTTTCAGTTGGCCAAAATGACCAACTGATTCTGTTACGGGTAAAATCAAGTGCCGGGTGGCGGCACCTGATTTTCAACAGACCTTGAGACGGTACGAAAAACGATGTGCTCATTTTGAGTACTTGCAGCATCTGTAACACGTTTTCGATAGACTTTTTGTCGGCAGGAGTTGCTGCAATATCGGGCATCTGCACGTTTGGGCGTGAATTTTTCACCGCAGCACTGGCAGACCAAATCCTGACGGCGCATTTGGCGGTATTCCCGCTGCCGCCGATTGTTGGCTGATTGCCGCACCAGTAGCTGTGACAGTATTTCTTGGTGTAGATGGTGGTGTAGAACACCCGACCGCAGCCGCCGCAGATAAGTTTGCGGACGGCGTATCCTCCGGCGGTAAAACCCGTTTCCTCATACGATTCTTTCAAATAATCCTGATTGTTCTGCTCCCATTTTTCGTTTGTCATATACATGGAGATGACCCTCCTTTCACTGGCGTTACAGAAAAACAATGTGGTCAATTTGACCACATTGTTTTCTGGTAACTGAGGAATCAACGTTTAGCCGTTCTCCCTGCATGGATTTCCTGCCCCCTTCCGGCGGCGTTTTCCGGCTCTCCTTCTCAGGGTCATCGCCGGGTATCCCATGCAGACGGTCATGCGGTTTTCAAGGTCCAACGGGCAAAACGGCAACAAAAAAGCCGTCACAAAACAGACCAGCCCTGCCTTCGCTTTTTCTGGAAGGTCATGCTAGTCGGTTATGTAACGGCTGAAAGCCAAAATGTTCAGCCCCGCAAGGTCTGAACGAATATGTAAAAATATGTTATATTCAATTGTTGAAATAGATTACCACAAAATCCGAGCTGTGTCAACAAAAACTTTTGAAAACACGTCGTTTTCGGCAGCTTGCAAGAAAAAACAAGGGAAACTTTGGCAAAAAGAGAGAGGACTGGACGGTGCCAGCCCTCTTGACAAAATAGCTTATCGGCTGCGTTTCCGATATTCATTTGGCATACAGTTATTTTTTCTCTTAAAGATTCTATAAAATAGCTCACGTTCTGATATCCAACAAAATTGGCAATATCTGTAACGCTCATATCAGAATTCAGAAGCAACTTCTCTGCAGCTGTCAGCTTTTCATGTTGAACAAGTTCATTAAAGGTGGAGCCGGTGTATTTTTTGAGCATTGCAGAGAGGTAGTTTGGATGCAGATTGAACTGTTGGGCAGTGGACTGCAAGTCACAGGTTTTATAGTTGTTTTCAATGTAGCGGAGTACAGGTCACATAAGTCCTTTATTATGCGTAGCCGGGTGATCGGACGTCACGTTCAAGGTGTTGATGAGTTCTGAGATGATGAGCGAAAATAGACTGTTCAGCATGTCGTAAGATGCTGGAGAAGGTTCATACCACTCACAGAGAAATTCTGTGATGAAGAGCGAAGCCGCCGACTGCTTTCGGAAGAAAATAGAAAAAGTCGTCTAGACGATTGTTAGAAGTAAAGGCATTCAGAAGAAAATTTGATACAATTACCAGTAAGAAGAAATACGATTAAAGAAACCGTGGGTAAGATTATTCTGTCCCAGAGCAATTTGGATGAGGATATCATCCGTACCAAGTTTATTGATTGTGTGTACGATACCGGGAGACATGAGCATGAGCTGTCCCTGCTTCATCTCATATTCCGTATCGTTGATGACTTGTACGCAAGAACCGGAATATCATATAGCTCAGTTCGACCAATCATGGACGTGTAGAGGGTAGCTGCGAAAGCGAGAATGTTTTTTAACCAGAAAAGGCGCACCGTTATTTTCCTCTGAAATCGCCGCATAGGAAAACTGCATCACCTCTTTGCCATCCATACAGCAAACGGGAAATTCCTTTAACAAAGAACGCCGCATCCCACAGCGGTAAAGGGCTTCATGTTTTGTAATCGTGCGCAACTTCTGGTCGAGTTGTTCGGGATTCACGGCAAATTACCTCCCAAAAGAATGTCGTATGAACGTCTTTCTTTATAAAATACCAAAAATCTTTGATTTGGTCAATAAAGAAATTTGAAAGGAACATGGAAAGCCTTTGAAAAAAGCTTATAATGGGATTAGAAAAAGCGGCCGCACACAAAAGAACGGAGGGAAAATATGTCAAAATATACTGATATGTTAAATGAGCTGTTGAAGCTAATTGGCGGAAAAGACAATGTTGCAAGTGTTACCCATTGTGCCACTAGACTGCGCATCCGACTGCATGATGAGGACAATGTTCCGGTGGAAGAAATCAAGAAGCTGCCGGGAGTACTGGCCTTCAGAAGAACGTCGGTGAAATTCAGGTCATTATTGGACCGGCAGTTGATGATGCTTATCAAGAATTTATGAAGCATGGTGGTTTGAGACAAAGGCACCAAAGAAACCGCACCGGCACAGAAGCGGGAAAAGGGATTTAAGGCTGTGCTGAACACCCTGTTCTCGGCCATGACCGGCTGTATTTCGCCGATTGTGTACGCTTTTGTTGTCATGGGCATGTTCAAATCCATTTCTGCTATCTTCGGACCGAGCCTGCTCGGTTTGTTCACCGCAGAGTCGGATGTATATGTTCTGCTGGAAGGTATTGGCAACGCCATCACCTACTTCCTGCCGTTCCTACTGGCCTACAGTGCTTCGCAGAAGCTGGGTGCCAACACGGTAATCTCCATTGCCATGGCCGCTATCATGCTTTCACCTGCCATGACCGGTGTAGTGGCAGCGGGTGAGCCGTTCAAGGTGTTCGGCCTGTTCCCGATGACCCTTATCAACTACAGTTCTACCTTCCTGCCGATTCTCCTAATCGTGGCAGTGCAGGCTTATGCGGAGAAGCTGCTGAATAAATCATCCCAAATGTGTTAAAACAGTATTCGTACCCACGCTGACGGTTGCCATCATGACAGTTCTGGCCTGTGCGTTCTGGTCCCATCGGTCAGTGGCTGGGTGACGGCCTTGCTGCCATCGTTATGCTGCTGAGCACCCATGCAAGCTGGTTGGAAGGCGCACTGGTGGCCGCGCTATATGTCTTTATGGTGGCGTTCGGTCTGGGCGGTCCGGTGTTCTTGGCTACCTTTGCAGTTTACACGCAGACTGGTTCTGATGGCCTGTACTTCCCGTATATGTGCATTTACAGTATGGCACTGGTTGGCATCTGCATTGGCTATATCGTCCGCAGCAAGTCTGCTGCCGAAAAGCAGACCGGAACGGTTGCTCTGACTTCCCAGCTGCTGGGCAGTGTATCTGAGCCGACCATTTACGGCATTCTGTTCCGCAATAAGACCTGCCTAATTGTAGAAGTTGTTGCAAGTGGCATTGCAGGTTTCTACTGCGGCCTGACTCACACGGCGGTGGTCGGTATGACCTTTAGTCTACCAGTGGTTGGCTCCTTCTTGGCTTTCTCTGGTGCTTCTACTGCAAACATGGTCAACGGTGCAATTTCTCTGGTCGCTGCTTTTGCGCTGGCACTGATTGGTACGCTGGTATTCTATAAGGAAGAAAATGCAGCATGATGTGACGCTGCATAATGGTACATAAATGGTAAATGAAGAACGGAAAGGATGCAGTATGAAGTCATTTCCAAAAGGATTTCTGTGGGGTGGTGCAACCTCTGCAAGCCAGATCGAAGGCGGCTATGCGGAAGGCGGAAAAGGTCTTTCGATTTACGATGTCCGTACCGCTGGCAGTGCGAATGAGCCCCGGTACTATACCTATCTTGACAAGGACAGCAAGCCGGGAAAATTCGCCGAACTGCGGGAACTGCTCCCGGAGGTCGCAAAGTATGCCCTCCACGCAGGGGAGTATTATCCCAACCATACGGCAATCGACTTCTATCATCATTATAAAGAAGATATTCGTATGTTTGCCGAGATGGGATTCAAGGTTTTCCGGATGTCAATCGACTGGTCTCGTATCTATCCCACAGGAATGGAAGAAGAACCCAATCGGCAGGGGTTGGAGTTTTACTGGAACATCTTCCGGGAACTGAAAAAGTACAATATTGAGCCGCTTGTCACCATCTGGCATGGAGAAACGCCGCTGTATATTGAGAATGAACTGCTGGGCTGGGCAAACCGTAAGACCATTGAACTATTCAAAAATATGCCCGGACGCTGTTTGAAGAGTACAAGGGTGTCGTACACTACTGGCTTACCTTCAATGAAATCAATAATGCTTGATGTTCCTGAATTTGCTGCCAACAGAGTCGGCTGCAAATGATGCACAGCGTACCTTTACTCCTGCTGCACCATCGTCTGCTGGCTAGCGCAGAAATCGTGCAGATGGGTCATGCCATCGACCCAGAAAATAAGATCGGCTGCATGATTTGCTATGGCGAGAGTTACCCGGCCACCTGCAACCCCAAAGATGTGATTGCGGATATGGAATTGAAGCAGATGCAGCAGTTCTATTGCAGCGATGTGCAGGTGCGTGGTGCCTATCCCTCCTACTCAAACCGCATTTGGGAGAAGTATGGCGTACAACTGGATGTGACCGCAGAGGATAGAGCGGTGCTGAAAGCCGGAACGGTCGACTTCTACAGCTTTTCTTACTACTGCACCTCGCTGGTCACGGCAGAGGATACAGAGGGCAAAGAGAAGGTAAAGGTAAAGGGCAACTTTACGGCAGGCATCCGGAATCCATATCTGGAATACTCCAAGTGGGGCTGGGCTATTGATGCAGACGGTCTGCGCTTCTCTCTCAATGAAATCTACGACCGTTACGGCATCCCGGTCATGGTCGTGGAAAACGGCTTGGGTGCTGCTGACACTGTGGAGACCGACGACTCTATCCACGATGATTACCGCATCGACTATCTCCGCAAGCACATTACGGCTCTGCGCGAAGCAATCAACGATGGAGTAGATTTGATTGGCTACACGACCTGGGGTTGCATCGATGAGGTCAGCATGGTGACCGGGGAGATGAAAAAACGGTACGGTTTCATCTATGTAGATCGAGATAATGAAGGCAGCGGAACTTTGAAACGACTGAAAAAGGATTCGTTTTACTGGTATAAAAAGGTGATTGCTTCAAACGGCGAAAATCTGTAAATGAAAGAACAGCCATCTATTGCGTCAAATTGATGCAGTAGGTGGCTGTTTTCTATATTAAATACCTTAATCTTCCAGTCTGCCATGCTCACATCCCAGTGACAGATAGTGCGCAATCTTCCCACTCAGTACAAGCTGTGCATACTCCAAGGGCTTATTGTACAGCAGCCAGTCCAGCTCTGCCCGCTGTGCCGGGGTGTTGCCGTACTCGTCCTCCACGGCGATGCAGTCGATGGCAACGGCAGAGCCATCCTCGAACCGGGCTTCCACCCGGTTGGTATCCATGTTGTAGTGGCAGGAAAGCAATTTCGTCATAGTCGTATCCTCCAAGACTTGATTTTTGGTGTGCGGTCACTCGAACCAATGCCGTCAAGTCGTTGTCGGATAAATCGATTTTTCATTTGTCTGGGAGTAAGTGCACGGTTTCTGCACGGTTTTTGCACGGTTTCAAAACGTGCAAAGGGTGCAAATCGTTGCAAAATCGGACAAAGGGTGCAGAAACTCGAAGTTCAAAACCTGCGATGTATCGCATAGAAATGACGTTAAAACGTAACTTCCAAAAATTGAGGGAATCGCCCGGTGTGCGCTACGAATCAGTAGGCCGGGGGTTCGAGTCCCTTCCATCGCACCAAATAATGAAAATCCGAACCTTTTCTCAATAGGAGAAGGGTTCGGATTTTTTGTTTCTTCGGAAAGCAAAATGCCGCGTTTGCGCAGCAACAAAAGCCCCAGTGGGGCTTTTAAGCGACCGAACGGTCTTGCGTTAGCAAGATGGAGGGCCTCCGCCCCGACAAGTGACCATAAAAGAAAAATACCGCCCACGCAGCGCAGCGATGGATTTTGTCGGGTGAAGTAAGCGGCAAAATGAATCGGGTGTGTTGCGGACGGTAAGTTCTTTCGTGGACTTTCCTCACGGAAGTGGTGGGTCTCACGGTGATAACCGACCACTTTCTGTGCCTGTGTTCAAAATGAACACGACCACATTTTGTGGGTGGTTTCAAACCAATCCACAAAGACGGTGGGATTTTACAGGAAAAATACTACTGTATGTGAAATTCGTCAAGAGGGTTTTGGAAAACCCCTATTCTCACACTCATCCACCCTATCATGTGGGAAACCACGGGCATGATCTTGTGATCATGAGTTCTCCCAAAATGCTGACCCCAAATGAATACGATGTGTTTTTCAGCTTTCTGGAAAACACGGTGATGAAAAACGCATACTGACAGTAAAACCGCTCCGAACGTTCTGCCCGGAGCGGTTTTGCGTCAGCAGTATTTATGCAGAATGGTCATAGACGGAGGGAGAAGTCATGCGTCCTTGCACAGCTTGGTCAATTCTTCGATGGCGGCATCCTCGTCCGGGCCATCGGCGGCGATGGTCACGGTCTCGCCGCACTTCACGGCCAGACCCATTACGGCAAAGATCTTCTTCATGTCGGCGACTTTGCCGTTCTTAGTCATAGTGACTTTGCTCTCAAAGCCTTTGGCAGCTTTGCTCAGGATACCGGCGGGACGGGCGTGCAGACCTTCTTTGTCCTGAATGGTGATATCGATGCTCTTCATAAAAATCTCTCCTTTTTGGAATCGTTATTGTAAGTGCTCCAGCACATAGTTCATATCGGAAGTGGTCTTGAGCTGTTCCAGCGCATCCTCGTCTTCAAGGATCTCGCAGACATTGCCCAGCAGGTCAAGATGGTCGTTGCCGACACCGGCAATGCCGAACACGAGGTAGGCTTTTCATCGCCGAAGTCCACGCCCTGCGGATATTGCAGCAGGACAACGCCGGACTTTTTAACGGTGCCCTTCTTCTGGCTGGTGCGTGGGGAATGGCTACGCCCATGCCCATGTAGGTGCTCACCAGCTTTTCGCGCTCCACCATGGCATCGGCGTAACTGTCATCCACATAGCCCCGCTTTGCCAGCAGCGCACCGGCGGCACGGATGGCCTCCTCCTTGGTGACGGAGGGCAGACCCAGCTGGATGTCCTCCGCCTGGATCTTCATCACGGAACCGTTGGCTTTGGAAGCCTCGGTCACGGCAGCCGCCAGAGGGGCTACGGCTGCATTGCGCAGGTCGGATACGATCTCCTCGTTGGCGGCAGCTTCGGCTTGGCATCCAGTGCCGGGGAAGTGGAGGTCAGTGCGTTGTACAATGCGTCCAGATGCGGATCTGCAAGGAAGTTATCCAATGTAACAAGCTGTGCCTGCGGGGCGCACTTGGCGGCGCGGTCAGCCAGAACGCGCTGGCAGACCACTACGTCCGCGTCGGCGGGGATGGTATCCACGCTGGAGTTGGTCACGGTCAAGTCGGGGCGCTCCGCCTTAATGCGGTTGTGGAACTTGGTAGCACCCATGGCGCTGGAACCCATACCGGCATCGCAGGCAAAGACGATCTTGCGGATCTGGCCGACATTTACGGCAGTAGGCTCGGGGATCTCGCCCTTAGCCTGTGCTTCATCTCCTTCATTTCGTTCTGGGCGTCGGTCAGGCTCTTGGTGTGACCGGAGGTCGCTTTCAGAATGACCGAGGACAGAACAAAGGAAACAGCACCGGCGATGACAACGCCCAGCAGAACGGTGAGAATGGAATCCCGGGGAGCCATTGCCATGTAGGCGATGATGGAACCGGGAGAAGCAGGACCGGACAGACCTGCACCGGTCATAGAGTAGAACAGGATGGCACAGAAGTTGCCCACGATGGGGGCGATGATGATCACGGGATTCATCAGGATGTAGGGGAAGTAGATCTCGTGGATGCCGCCCAGCAGGTGGATGATGACAGCACCGGGAGCGGACTGGCGGGTGGTGTCGTCCTTGCAGAAGAAGCAGTAGGCCAGCAGGACACCAAGACCGGGACCGGGGTTGGCTTCCAGCATATACATGATGGAACGACCGGTCTCAGCAGCCTGACTTGCACCGATGGGGCTGAAGATGCCGTGGTTGATGGCGTTGTTCAGGAACAATACCTTGGCAGGCTCAATAAAGATGGACACCAGCGGCAGCAGGCTGTGTGCCACAAGGAAGTCCACACCGGCGGTCAGCACAGTGAGGATGGCGGTCATGAACGGGCCGATGACGTAGTAGCCGAGGATGGCCAGCAGCATACCCAGAATGCCGATGGAGAAGTTGTTGATCAGCATCTCGAAACCGGCGGGGATATGGCCTTCCACCTTCTTATCGAACTGCTTGATGACCCAGCCGGCCAGAGGGCCCATGACCATGGCGCCCATCAGCATGGTGTAGTCCGAGCCGCAGATGCAGCCCACCACGCGATGGCGGCGATGACACGGCCGCGGTCGCCTGCAATCATCTTGCCGCCCTGCCCTGCAATGAGGATGGGCAGCAGGTAGGTCAGCATCGGGGAGACCATGCTGGCCAGCTTTTCGTTGGGGAACCAGCCCGCTTCAATGAACAGAGCAGTGAGGAAGCCCCACGCGATGAATGCGCCGATATTCGGCATGACCATGCCGCTGAGGAACTTGCCAAAGCGGGAAACAGCGTTTTTCATTTGTAGCTCTCCTTTTTCACTTGAAAGGCAGGCGGTGCAGCTCCTGTGGCATGGGAGCTGCGGCCTGCGGACGGTTGTTCGGAGGAGCTTTCGTTTCGTTCTGGCACTATTCTAGCCGATACTGCGCCGGATTTCAATGGTGACAAGCGGTGGGGTTGTCACCGGAGGATGGTGACACCAGTGGGCTGATACGGCAACATTTCCAATGGATGCGCGGGTGATTTGTGCATATTTGCTGATGCGCCGGGATACAAGACGGGAACAAGGAAGCTTTTGTCACCGGGCAATGGTGACAAAAAACACACAACTTCTTTTCTGCGTTGGGGGCTGGCAGACGGGGTGGCACTATGCTACAATAGAAGCAATGGGTAACTTTTGGGAAAAGGAGAGAAGCAACATGGGTGCGGTGTATCGTGAGGAACTGTCGGCAAATGCACGGAAGCTGATCGAGCAGCTGCTCAGCCTTCCGCAGGGCTGGGTGACGGCGGCGGCGCTGGCTGAAAGCATCGGGGTCAGCCGCCGCACCGTGCTGCGGGAGCTGCCCGCTGTGGAGCAGTGGATGCAGGCTGCCGGGGCGCATTTTGTGCGGAATCCCGGCAAGGTCTGCTGCTGGATGAAGCGCCGGAGCGGCGAGACGCACTGCGCACCCAGCTGAACAGCGGCGACAGGAAAGAACTTCCCGCGCAGAGCGGCGGCAGCAGCTTTTGACAAGGCTGCTCAGCGAGCAGGAGCCCTGCAAAACAGCGGTACTGGCACGGGCGCTTGGCGTTTCGGAAAGCACGCTGTCTGCGGACTTGGATGAGCTTGAGACCAAGCTACACCCCTACCGGGTGGAGATGTTCCGCCGCCCCGGCGTGGGGGTCTGGCTGCAGGGGGATGCTTCTTCCTACCGGAGGGTGGTGTCTGCCCTGCTGCGCAGCAGTATGCCGGAAAAGGAACTGGCAGAGGTGCTCTGCGGACGGATGCCGGAAAACGAGATCTTCTCGACCCTGCTGGATACAAAAACGGCCGAAAAGGTCTGGGCGGCTTTGCAGCAGTTTGAACAGGAAGAGCAGCTCCATCTGCCGGATGCAGGCTTTCTGGCGCTGGCTATCCATTGCACCCTGACCATTCAGCAGCTGCGGCAGGGCGGCGACAAGGGCAGTGCCCCCAGAGGCTGCGCCCGGCGGGCAATCATGCTGCCCGGCTGGTGGCGGCGCTGAACCGCGCCTTCGGGCTGACCCTGCCGCCTGAGGAAGCGCAGTATCTGGAACTGTATCTCGCTGCTTATCTGGGTGCAGAGGACCCTTGGGGCAGTGCGCAGGAGATGGAGTTGCGGAATCTGGAAGCCGCCCTTATCCGGGAAATGGAAAAGGCGCTGCACACAGACCTTTCCGGTTACACCTCTCTGCGGGATGACCTGTACTGCCACCTGCGCCCCATGCTGCTGCGGGTGGAGCAGAACATTCGTACTGAAAACCCCCAGCTGGACACCATCCGCACCGCCTACCCCGGCCTGTGGAAAGCCACCCGCACCGCCTGTGATGCGGTGCAGCAGCAATTCGTTCTGCCCGCCATCTCGGACGACGAAGCGGCCTACTTGCCATGCACTTTGGCGCAGTGCTGGAACAGAATGCCATGTTCCGGCTGCGGCTGCGGGTGGTAGTGGCCTGTCCGCTGGGCATGGGTTCCAGCCGCTTTCTGGCTTCCCGGCTGGGAAACGAGTTTCCCTCTTTGCAGGTAGAGGGGTGCTGCTCGGTGCGGGAGCTGAACACTGCCGACCTGCGTCGGAGAAAAATCGACTTCATTATCTCCACCGTGCCGCTGGAACTGGATTACCCGGCGGTGTGCATCAGCCTTCCCTGCTGGAACCAGACCGTGCCGTGCTGAAGGACGCTATTACGCGGTACAGCCAGAACCGCGCAGAACCGGAACCGGCGGTGCAGCCCGTGCAGGATACAGCCTGTGCAGGCTCCAAGCTGCAGTATTATGCACGCTTGACCCGGTCCATGACCGGGCTGCTGGAACATCTGACCATCCAGCCCGTCAAGGCTCCCGGCAGCCGCGCTGCCCTCATCCATGCAGCGGCGCAGCTGTTCTGCCCGCAGGAAGCGGACGCCCGGCTGGTGGAGCAGCAGCTTCGCCGCCGTGAAACACTGGGCGATACCTACATCAAACCCCTGTATGCCCTGCTGCTCCATTGCAGGACAAGTGCGGTAAAGGACTGCCGCTTGGGTTATCTGCAGGCACAGCCGCCGGTCTATGAGCGGGGCGCATCGTGCTGGGGGCACTGGTGCTGCTGGCCCCGGATGACGGGAACGGCGTCCCGGTGGAGGTCATGCAGAATGTCAGCGGGCAGCTGATCGAAACGCCCCGGCTGATGGAGGCACTGCTCACAAGCGTGTGCATCCGGATGTAGCCGAGCACCCCGCCATCATGGGTCACGAGTTCGCCGGTGATATCGTCAAGGTGGGCAAGGCGCATCAGGACAAGTTCAAGCCCGGCATGAAGTTCACCCTGCAGCCCGCCCTGAACTACAAGGGCACCATGTGGAGCCCCGGCTACTCCTACGAGTTCTTCGGCGGCGACGCCACCTACTGCATCATCCCTGCCGAGGTCATGGAACTGGGCTGCCTGCTGGAGTACAAGGGCCGTGCTTACTACGAGGCTTCTCTGGCCGAGCCTATGAGCTGCTCCATCGGTGCTTTCAACGCCGCCTACCACACCAAGATGGGGGTATACCATCACGATATGGGCATCAAGAAGGGTGGCAAGCTGGCGATTCTGGCCGGTGCAGGCCCCATGGGTCTGGGTGCTCTGACCTACGCACTGCACCGTGATGTGCGCCCGGCCGATGGTGGTGGTCACCGATATCAACGAGGATCGTCTGGCCCGTGCGGAGTCCCTCTTCCCCCCGAAGGAGGTCAAGGAGAAGGACGGCATCGACCTGTACTTCGTCAACACCGCCAACATGGCAGACCCCGCTGCCGAGCTGCGGGAGCTGACCGGCGGTACCGGCTTTGATGATGTGTTCTGCTACGCCCCTATCGCGCCGGTGGTGGAGCTGTCCAGTGCTGTGCTGGGTCGTGACGGCTGCCTGAACTTCTTTGCAGGCCCCACCGACAAGCAGTTCAGCGCCAAGATGAACTTCTACGATGTGCACTACAATTCTACCATGTCATGGGCACCACCGGCGGTAATACCGCTGACATGATCGAGTCGCTGGAACTGACCGCCGCTAAGCGCATCGATCCGGCTGTGATGGTCACCCACATCGGCGGTCTGAACGCCGCTGCCGAGACCACCCTCAACCTGCCCAAGATCCCCGGCGGCAAAAAGCTGATCTACACCCACCTGACCATGCCCCTCATCGCCCTGACCGATCTGCGTGCCAAGGGCGAACAGGACAACGACCCCCGCTATACCGCACTGGCTGACATCGTGGATGCCCACAACGGCCTGTGGTGCCCGGAAGCAGAGGAATATCTGCTGGCAAACTTCAACCCGGAGGACTAAGCGGAACGTGCCATGGGACAGGACAAACGCAGACAGGAGGAATCCCCCATGGAACAACGCCGCAATCAGATCGTGGAGCTGGTGAACCGCAAAGGCAGCATTAGCTTTGCCCAGCTCAAGGAAGCTTTCCCTTCCGTTTCGGAAATGACCCTGCGCACCGACCTGAAAGCACTGGATGAAGCCCGCCGTGTGGTGCGGGTGCATGGCGGTGTCAAGTCGGTGGAGCAGGTGGTAGGTACAGACGACCTGCTGAGCCGCCGTGCCGCCCGCAATGCCGAAGCAAAGCAGATCATTGCCGAAAAAGCCGCTGCGCTGCTGCGCCCCAACACCACCCTGTTTCTGGATTCCGGCAGCACCGCCACAGCAGTGGCCCGGTGCATCCCGGATCAGCCCATGCTCATCTACACCAGCGGCCTGAGCTGCGCCATGGAGCTGGCAAAGCTGGAAAAGCCCCATGTGTCCCTGCCGGGCGGCAGCCTGAACCGGTTCAGCATGAGCGTCTGCGGTGCACAGAGCATCCAGACGATGGAGGGCATCAACTTTGATCTGCTGCTGCTGGGCGTGACCAGTTACAGCCCGGAAACCGGTTTTACCTGCGGCGTGGAGGATGAAGCACGGCTCAAGCAGACCGTGCTCCGCCGCTGTGAGCAGAAAGCCGTGCTGCTGGATTCCTCCAAGATCGGACTGAAAAGCACGTTCCACATCTGCGAGCTGTCCGATATTGATATTGTGATCTCGGACGGAAAGCTGCCCGTAGAATTTTTACAGGCCTGCCGGAACGCAGGCGTAACGGTACTATAAAAGGAGTATTATTATGAAGATCATCCGCGCAAAAGATTATCAGGATATGTCCCGCAAAGCGGCCAACATCATCTCTGCACAGGTCATCATGAAGCCGGACTGTGTACTGGGTCTTGCCACCGGCGGCACCCCGGTGGGCACTTATGCCCAACTGGTGGACTGGTACAACAAAGGCGATTTGGATTTCTCCGAGGTCACTACTGTCAATCTGGATGAGTACCGCGGCCTGCCCAAGGAGCACCCCCAGAGCTACTGGTATTTCATGAACGAGAACCTGTTCAGCAAGGTGAATATCGACCCGGCCAAGACCAACCTGCCGGACGGCACCAATCTGGACACCGCCGCCGAGTGTGCCCGTTACAACGGTATCATCCACAAGCTGGGCGGCATCGACCTGCAGCTGCTGGGCATCGGCCCCAATGGTCATATCGGTTTCAATGAGCCGGGCGAAGCTTTGAGCTGGAGACCCACTGCATCGACCTTGCACCCACTACCATCGAAGCCAACAAGCGCTTCTTTGACGGCAACGAGGCCCTTGTCCCCAAACAGGCATACACCATGGGCATCAAGACCATCATGCAGGCACGCAAGGTGCTGGTGGTAGCCAACGGTAAAGCCAAGCACAGGCCGTCAAGGACGCCGTGACCGGCCCTGTGACCCCTGCCTGCCCCGGCAGCATCCTGCAGCTGCATCCGGACTGCATCCTTGTGGCAGACGAGGAAGCACTGAGCCTGCTGTAAACTCCCAAAGCCAACTTCTTCATTTACCATAACTTTGCTTAAGATCCAACCAAAGCACAGAAAGGGCCGGACTCGTTGCACGGGTTCGGCTCTTTCTGTCAGAAATAAGATTTATCTTGCTATCTTACGCAAAGAGCAATTCCAAAAGAGCCGTCATGGAGATGGTGGGTTCGCCTGCTGCGGGATTTACGCTGAAAATACGCTGAAAAGAGGTCACCCCGATCGGTGGCCTCTTTTTTGCTGCCGCGAACTGTCTGGCTGCGGCAGCGGATAACAGCAATGTCCATTGCGCTTTGTTTTGCCCGGATGCGCACCCGCAGAAAGCTCTCCCTCGTCAAACTGCCCAAAATACGCCCTGAAAAGTTTACTTGACGCAATTCTCAAATCAATATATAATTGGGTTAGAAACCAATTATAGAAAAAGGATGATTTCCAATGGCGCGCAGATACGACAGCAAAGAAGCAAAACGGCGGATCCTGACCGCCTGTGTCCGGCTTTTTCTGGAAAAAGGCTACACGAACACCAAGGTGGCAGAAATTTTAAAGGAAGCAGATGTTTCTGCCGGGTCGTTCCAGAATATTTTCCGCACCAAGGACGGTGTGCTGACCGAGCTGATCGGCATGATGTTCAGCAGGCAGTTCGGCGCGGTAAGACCGCTGGCGGCAAACGCCCCCTCGCCGGTGTACCTCTACGCGGTGGAAACGGCTTTGCAGCTGGCGATGACCGAGCTGAGCGAGAATCTGCGGGATATCTATGTGGAAGCGTACACCTTCCCCGCCACGGCAGAGATCATCCACCGCAGCACCACGGCCGAGCTGCAGGCGGCGTTCAGCGCGTATCTGCCCGGGTGCGCCGAGTGTGATTTCTACGAGATGGAGCTGGGCACGGCTGGCATGATGCGCGGCTACATGGCACGGCGGTGCGACCCCTACTTTACGCTGGAGCGCAAAATACGGCGCTATCTGAGCATGAGCCTGAGTGCGCTGCAGGTCCCCGCGCAGGAGCGCGAGCAGGTCATCGCTTTTGTGGCGGAGATCGATATGCTTGCCCAGGCGCGGAAGGTGGTAGATGCCGTGCTTGCATCGCTGTCCGTGCAGTTTGATCTGAAAGGATAACAAGGTTTGATGACAAGGAGGGAGTAACATGAAAAAATGGCTGATCTGGTGTTTGACGGTGCTGGCAATGGTGTGCCTGATACCGGGGATCGTGTTAAACGTTAAAGCGGCAGATTCTATCTATACGTACTGCTTCGTCTGTATGCAACAAAGAAACTATGAGATCCTCGGATATACAAAAGTTGATTCAACCAAGCATAGGATCCATATAAAATGCTCAGTCTGCGGCAGGAAGAACAGCATTGTTTATGGAGATCTTTCGGACCATACCGGCGGCACCGAAACGCCACCTGCACCACAGGCAAAACCTGTGAAAAATGCGGCGCGGAATACGGCATTCTCGGTCACAAATGGAAAACTCCGGCGAACGCTCCCTTGGCAACGGCACGCACCGCATCATTTGCTTGCGCTGCGGCTTAAATGGTACCGCAAGCTGTACCGGTGGCACAGCAACCTGCACCACCAAAGCGGTCTGTGAGGCGTGTGGTGGGAAATACGGCAAAAGAAACCTAAATAATCATGCTCTGGTGCATTATGATGCGCAAGCCCCCACCTGTACGAAACCCGGCTGGGACGCTTTCGACACCTGTCCCCGCTGCTACTATACCACTTTTCGAGCAATCCCCGCGCTAAAACATGATTTAGAGCACCACGAAGCAAAAGCCCCCACCTGCACGGAAAAGGCTGGGATGCTTACGACACCTGCTCCCGCTGCGACTATACTACCCGCAAAGAGCTGCCCGCACTGAACCATGCTCTGGAGCAGCACGCAGCAAAAGCCCCTACCTGTACGGAAATCGGCTGGAATGCTTACGAAACCTGTTCCCGCTGCGACCATACCACCTATACAGAACTGCCCGCGCTGAACCATGATTATCAGGCTGTTACCGTAGCCCCCACCTGTGAAGCAGACGGCTATACTGTTTTTACCTGCAGCCGCTGCAAAGACAGCTACACCGCAGACCCGACCGATCAGCTGGGGCACCAGTTCGGTGCATGGTCCCCGAACGGAACCGGCTCTCAGAGCGCCAGTTGTCTGCGGCAGGGCTGCGCGCACACTGGCAGCACGGATTGCCGGAAGTTTACTTTCCGCACTGCGGAAGGCGAAACGCTGACCTTCTGCCCCGTGTGCGGGCAGGCAGAAAACGCCGCGCAGCTGGAAATGATCGAAGCGGCAACGGCGTGGGCTAACAGCGGCAGTCTTTCTGCGGAGGATGTGACCGCACGGACGAACGGGGAATACCTGAGTGTGGCCTTTGAAACCGCAGGCAGCCTGACGCAGCCCACCGGTCGGGTAAGGCTCGCGCTGCCCGCCGGATTGCTGGAAGGCAAAACGCTTGTGCGCATTGCCCCGGACGGCACACAGACGGAGATGCCTTTTGAAACAGAGCGCGGAACGATCATCCTTACGCTGGATTTTGCAAACAGCGAGCTGCCCGTAATGCTCTTCCGGCTGGTACCCCAGCCCACCGCCCTCTGAACGCTTTTGCAGCGCGCAAACGATAAACCATAAAATGCCCGCCCACCGTGGTTTTCCACAGGTGGGCGGGCATTCTTTTGTGCCTTTTTGGGCATAAAAATACCCCCGGAGGATGCAGCGTTTTTTACGCTGTCTACTCTGGGGGCAGGATAGCAAGCGCTGCGCGGCAGCTCCCGGAGCGGACACTGTCTTGCTGAAAAAGCACTTCCTAGCGCTGCTCCTCCGGCGGGCAGCAGCTCTCCCGGGGGATGAGCTTGTGCGGCACGATGATCTTTGTGGCCAGAAGGTTCGGGTTCTCGATGTGGTTGATGGTCTGGCTGGCAGCCTCCATGCCCAGCTGGTAGGGGTTGACGTCCACGGTGGTCAGCTGTGGGCTGCCCTGCCTTTGTTGCGGAGTGCCCCTTGGCAAACCGGACGGGATTGCGCTATAATAGAGCCGTAACAGTTCCACAAAGGTGTGGTAAGGGAGGTGCGGTCATGATCCGGGTGGCGATCGTAGAGGACGACGCGGAGGTACAGGGGGTATTGCAGGAGTATGTCCGGCGGTATACCCGGCAGTACGGGACAGAGTTTGAAGTGACGGTCTTTGCGGACGGCGTGGATATTCTGGAGGATTACCGCGCGGTCTACGACATTATTTTTCTGGATGTGGAGATGAAGCATCTGGACGGCATGACCACGGCCGAGCGCATCCGGCAGATGGATGCAGACGTCATCCTGATCTTCATCACCAATATGGCGCAGTACGCCATCCGGGGCTACTCGGTGGGAGCGCTGGACTATGTGCTGAAGCCGGTGCCTACTTTGCCTTTCGCAGCAGCTGCTCAAGGCGGTTGCCGGCTGGAAAAGCGGGCAAAGCACTACCTGACCGTGCCGGTGGAGGGCGGGCTGCGCCGGCTGGACACCGCAAGCATCTATTATCTGGAAAGCGAGGGGCACCGGGTGCATTTTTATACCGATGAGGCGATTTTTCCGCCCCCGGCACCCTCAAGGCCTTTGAGGAAAAGCTGGCAGACTGCCCCTTTGCCCGCTGCAACAGCGGCTATCTTGTCAATCTGGCACAGGTGCGGGAGCTGCGGCAGAGCACCGTGCAGGTGGGCCCCTGCGAGCTGCAGGTCAGCCGCCCCAAGCGTAAGGCTTTTCTTGCCGCACTGACCGATTACATCGGAGGTGAAGGCTCATGACCGCGCTGCCGGATATCCCCCGGCTGTACACCGCCCTTGCCGAGTGTCTTGCGGTGCTGCTGTTCACCCCGGCGCTTGCGCCCCGCTTTTCCAGAGCGGTCACCGGGGGTGTCACCCTGCTGTGGGCGGCGGTGCTGTCGGCCTTTCTGGGGCTGACGGGCGATGTGCCCGGCGGGCTCTGGATCCCCTGCATGGCAGCGGCCATCGGGTTTTCCTACCTATATCTATGGGGCATGTGGAACATCACTCTGCTGGAAGCCGGGTATCACTGCGCACGGGCGTTTATTCTGGCAGAGCTTGCCGCCAGCGTGGAGTGGCAGCTGCACTGCGCCCTCTGGCCCGCCCGCGGCCCATGGGAGCCGCTTTCTTTGCTGTTGCTGGCACTGGTGTATGGGACGCTGTTCGGCATCATGTGCTATCTGCAGCACCGCCGTCCCCAGCCCGCCGGCACTTACAGATCGGCGGCAGCGCCGCCCTGACGGCGGTCATGCTGGCGCTGACTGCCTTTGCGGTAAGCATCTGGGCTTTCTGCCCGGCAGCGAGATCAACATGAGCATTTTTTCCATCCGCACTCTGGTGGATTTTTCCGGCGTGCTGATCTTATCTGTGCAGCACGAGCAGCTGCAGGAGAACGCTTTGCACAGCGAGCTTGCCGCCATGGACGAGGTACTGCACCGCCAGTACGAGCAGTACAAGCGCAGCAAGGAGGGCATCAACCTCATCAACCGGCGGTACCATGAGCTGAAAGTCCAGCTTGCCCGCATCCGGGAGGAGCAGGACCAGACCAAGCAGAACGCTGCCATTGCCGCCATGGAGCAGAATATCCGCCAGTACGAGGCCGAGAACAAGACCGGCAACCCGGTGCTGGATACCCTGCTCACCGCCAAGACCATGGAATGCCAGCAGGAGAATATCACCATCACCAGCGTGGCGGACGGCAGGATGCTGGGCTTTCTCACCATCCGGGAGCTGTGCACCATCGTGGGCGTGGCGCTGGACAACGCCATTGCCGCCGTGCGCGCCGAGCCGGACCCCGAAAAGCGGCTCATCAAGGTGGCGGTGTACAGTCAGGGCGGCTTTGCCATGCTGCGGTTCGAGCATTATACAGAGGCCGCCCCGGCACTGGATGCGGACGGTCTGCCAAAGCAGGGGTCGGACCTGAAAAGCGTCCGCACCACCGTCGGGCAGCACGGCGGCAGCATGACGATGCACTGGGAAAACAACTGGTGCACCCTGCGGATCTTATTTCCGCTGCCCCAAAAGCAATAATATTTTTACGGCAGGCATCCCCTGCGTTTTTTGTATTTAGCAAGGTGCACAAATGCAATGCGGTGATATTTGTGTATTAGCACAATAAAATTTGAAACCTTATTGTAACTTTTGCAAATTGTGTACCCAAAACGACAGATTGTGAACAAACTGAAAATTCTCCGTCAAGTTCTGGTATCATAAAATCAAGCTGGCAGGGGTGTCCCCTGCCGTTGTCCGATTCGACAAAACAAGGAGGAGAAAACTATGTTGTCCATCAATATGGATGACGTCATCAAGGTTCTCAACTCGATCAAATCGCAGTTGATCGGCTTTGGTGTCGTAGCAGTTCTGCTGATCGCAGTCATGATCGCCTGCCGTAAGCAGAGCAAGTCCAAAAAGTATCTGATCCGCTGGCAGGCGGGTCTGGGCATGGTGCTGGCGCTGGCTATCACCGTGAACCTGATCCTGACCGGCCCCATGTACTCCATGGTCACCCTTGCCACCGGCGGCGGCAAGGTCAGCGAGGAGAACGTGGCATCCGCTACCCAGCTGTGCGAGAACATTGCCGATGAGGGCATTGTTCTGCTGGATAACGACGGCACCCTGCCCATGGCCAAGAACAGCAAGCTGAACGTCTTTGGCTGGGCTTCCACCAACCCCTGCTACGGCGGCACTGGTTCCGGTGCACTGTCCGATGCTTATCCCACCGTCACCCTGCTGGAGGGCCTGAAGAATGCCGGCTTTGAGCTGAACACCGAGCTGAGCGACTTCTACACCTCCTACCGTGCAGACCGCCCGGAGGTGGGCATGTTCTCTCAGGACTGGACCCTGCCGGAGCCGGAGGCTGCACAGTACACCGACGAGATGATGAACAACGCCAAGGCTTTCTCTGATACCGCCATGGTCGTCATCACCCGCGTGGGCGGCGAAGGTGCTGACCTGCCCACCGATGTGTCTCAGGTCACCTACGACGCAGGCCACAGCTACAACGACTTTGAGCCCGGCGACCACTACCTGCAGCTGTCCAAGACCGAGAAGGACATGATCGATCTGGTCTGCAAGAACTTTGATAAGGTCGTTGTGGTCTACAACGGCGCCAACGCCATGGAGCTGGCTGGGTCAAGGATTACAGCCAGATCAAGAGCGTTGTCTGGTGCGCAGGCACCGGTCAGAGCGGCTTCAACGCACTGGCTCCATCCTCTGCGGTGATGTGAACCCCTCCGGCCGTACCATTGATACCTTTGTGTACGACCTGACCCAGACCCCCACCGCGAACAACTTTGGCAACTTCACCTACACCAACATGGACGAGTTCAAGGCCAGTTCCTTTGGTGCTGATACCATCCCCGCCTTTGTCAACTATGTTGAGGGCATCTATGTGGGCTACAAGTTCTACGAGACTGCTGCCGCAGAGGGCCTCATCGACTACGACAAGACTGTGGTGTATCCCTTCGGCCGTGGCCTGAGCTACACCACCTTCACCCAGACCCTGAACAGCGTTACCGAGGCTGACGGCACCATCACTGTGGATGTCACCGTCACCAACACCGGTTCTGCCTCCGGTAAGGAAGTCGTGGAGGTCTACTATAATCCTCCGTACACCAACGGCGGCATCGAGAAGGCTTCTGCAAACCTGATCGGCTTTGCAAAGACTTCCGAGCTGGCTCCCGGTGCTTCCGAGAACGTCACCGTTACCTTCAAGGCCGAGGATATGGCCTCCTACGATACCTACGGCAAGGGCTGCTATGTGCTGGAAAAGGGCGATACGTCATCAGCATCAACGCCGATTCCCACACCGTTCTGGACTCCAAGGTCTACAACGTGCTTCCGACATCGTCTACGACGCTTCCAACAAGCGTGAGAGCGATGTGGAGGTCGCCGACAACAAGTTCGACTTTGCCGAGGGCAATGTGACCTACCTGTCCCGCGCCGACGGCTTTGCGAACTACGCCGAGGCTACCGCTGCTCCCGCAGACTTTGAACTGCCGGCAGAGGCTAAGGCAACCTTCTACAACAACTCCAACTGGAACCCCGAGGACTTCAACAACGCCGACGATGTGGCTCCCACACCGGTGCCAAGAACGGCCTGAAGCTGAAGGACATGGTGGGCGTGGATTACAACGACGCCCAGTGGGATACCTTCCTCGATCAGCTGACCGTATCCGATATGGACAGCCTGATCGCTCTGGGCGGCTACCAGTCCGTTGCCGTTTCCTCTATTGGTAAGGTTCAGGCCATCGACTGCGACGGCCCCGCCTCCATCAACAACAACTTCACCCAGCAGCTCCATCGGCTTCCCCTCCGCTGTGATGATCGCAGCTACCTGGAACACCGATCTGGCACACGACTTCGGCACCTCCATCGGCAAGATGGCGGACGACATGGACGTTTCCGGCTGGTACGCACCGGCTATGAACATCCACCGCTCCGCTTTCGCAGGCCGTAACTTCGAGTACTACTCTGAGGACGGCGTGCTGTCCGGCGCAATGGCTGCCAATGCCATCATGGGCTCTCAGGAGCAGGGCGTCTACGCCTTCATGAAGCACTTTGCTCTGAACGATCAGGAGACCAACCGCTGCGGTATGCTCTGCACTTGGTCCAACGAGCAGGCCATCCGCGAGATCTACCTCAAGCCCTTCGAGATCTCCGTCAAGGATGCAGACTGCCACGCGGTCATGTCTTCCTTCAACTACATCGGCACCCGCTGGACTGGCGGCTGCAAGGAGCTGCTGAAGAACGTCCTGCGCGGCGAGTGGGGCTTCGTGGGCTTCGTCGAGACAGACTACTTCGGCGTCTCCGGCTACATGACTGCTGACCAGTGCGTCCGCAACGGCAACGACCTGATGCTCTGCACCACCGGCAACGACTTCAACACCGTGACCGTGCTGACCAACAGCAGCAAGCAGGCCCTGCGCGAGTCCGCAAAGAACATCCTCTACACCGTGGTCAACAGCCGTGCATACGCAGAGGAGAACCTGAACCCCGGTATGGCAAAGTGGCAGATCGTCCTGATCGGTGCCGATGTTCTGGTGGCTCTGCTGTTCGTGACGCTGGAAGTCAAGACCCTCAAGGGCTACAAAAAGCGCAAGGAAGAGGAAGTCAACGCCTGATCTAGGGCAAGACGCTCTGAACGTTTGCAGCACCTGAACTGAAACCAGACCAAAGGCCCGCTGCGTAAAAACAGCGGGCCTTTTCTGGATTTGAAAAGGCAAAGAGGAAAATGCCATGAAACACACAGATATCATCAACAGCCTGAGCCTGGAACAAAAATGCGCCCTGCTGAGCGGCGGCACGGTGTTCACCACCCGGGCGCTGCCGGGCAAGGGCATCCCGGCCATTACCCTGTCGGACGGCCCCAACGGCGTGCGCAAGCAGGCGGGCGCTGCTGACCATCTGGGCCTGAACCCCAGTGTGCCCGCCACCTGCTTCCCCACCTCGGCCACCGTTGCCAACAGCTGGGACCGGAGCTGCGAGGCTGTGGGCGCAGCCATGGGCGAAGAGGCAGCGGCACAGGGCGTGTCGGTGCTGCTGGGCCCCGGCCTGAACATCAAGCGCAGCCCCCTGTGCGGCCGCAACTTCGAGTATTTCTCGGAGGACCCCTACCTTGCCGGTAAGATGGCGGCGGCCTACGTCCGCGGCATCCAGAAAAACGGCATTGCCGCCTGCCCCAAGCACTTTGCCGTGAACAGTCAGGAGCTGCGCCGTATGGCGTCGGATTCCATCGTGGACGAGCGCACCCTGCGGGAGATCTACCTGACCGGCTTCGAGATGGTGGTCAAAGAGGCGCAGCCCAAGACCATCATGTCCGCCTATAACCTTGTCAACGGCACCTACGCCAACGAGAACGCCCACCTGCTCATGGACATCCTGCGCAGGGACTGGGGCTTTGACGGTGCAGTGGTCACCGACTGGGGCGGCAGCAACGACCACGCCCTCGGCGTAAAGAACGGCTCTACGCTGGAAATGCCCGCCCCCGGCGGGGACGCCATCCGGGAGCTGATGAAGGCAGTGCAGACCGGCAAGATCACCGAAGCGGACGTGGACGCCCGGCTGGAGGAACTGCTGGAACTGGTGTTCACCACCAAGGCGGCGGTGGACGCCGCACCCGGCAAGTTCGATGCCGACGCCCACCACGCATTGGCACGCCGGGCTGCTGCCCAGAGCATCGTGCTGCTGAAGAACGAAAACAGCCTGCTGCCCCTTGCAAAGGGGGAAAAGGTGGCGGTCATCGGCGACTTTGCCCAGACGCCCCGTTATCAGGGTGCAGGCTCCAGCGCCGTCAACTCCATCAAGGTGGATTCCTTTCTGGAATGCCTTGCCGAGAGCGGCCTGAACAGCGTCGGCTACGCCAAGGGCTTTGACCGGCAGGGCAAGCCCGATGAGGCGCTGAAAGCCGAGGCGGTGCTGCTGGCAAAGAACGCCAATGTGGTGCTGCTGTGCATGGGTCTGGACGAGATCAAGGAGAGCGAGGGCATCGACCGCGCCGACATGAAGCTGGCAGAGAACCAGCTGGAGCTGCTGGCGGCTGTGGCGGCGGCAAACTCCAACGTGGTGGTGCTGCTGAGTGCAGGCTCCTCGCTGGAAAGCGATTGGGTCAAGGACTGCAAGGCGCTGGTCTACGGCTGTCTGGGCGGTCAGGCCGGTGCGGGCGCACTGGTCGAGGTGCTCACCGGCGCGCAGAACCCCTGCGGCAAGCTGGCGGAGACTTGGGCGCGCAGCTACGCCGACACCCCCGCAAAAGCGCATTTCGGCGGCGACGGCCCCACTGTGGAGTACCGCGAGGGTCTGTATGTGGGCTACCGCTACTACGACACCGCCGGTGTGCCTACCGCCTTCCCCTTCGGCTACGGCCTGAGCTATACCAGCTTTGCGTACAGTGACCTGAAAGCAGACGAAACCGGCGTGACCCTGACCGTCACCAACACCGGCAGCTGTGCCGGTGCCGAGGTAGTGCAGCTGTATGTGGCAAAGCCGGATGCAAAAGTTTTCCGCCCTGTCAAGGAGCTGAAGGGCTTTACCAAGGTGCAGCTGGAAGCCGGAGAGAGCAAGACCGTCACCATCCCGCTGGATGATAAGGCGTTCCGCTACTGGAACGTCAAGACCGACCGCTGGGAGGTAGAGGGCGGCAGCTATCAGCTGCTGGTGGGCGCTTCCAGCGCCGATATCCGCTTGACTGCCGCTGTCACGGTGGCGGGCACCGGCGCACCCGACCCCTATGCGGGCAAAAATCTGGAGCATTACCGCACTGCGCAGATGCAGAACGTGCCGGACGCGGAGTTTGAGGCGCTGCTTGGCCGTCCCATCCCGGAGAACAAGGTGCACATCGACCGCAACATGACGCTGGGCGAGATGGGACACGGACGCAGCCCCATCGGCTGGCTGGCAGCGGCGGTACTGGGTGCCCTGCTGCGCCGCAGCATCAAAAGGGCAAGCCCGACCTGAATATCCTGTTCCAGTATAATATGCCTCTGCGTGCGCTGGCCAAAATGACCAACGGCGCTATCAGCATGGGCATGGTGGACGGCATCGTGATGGAGCTGCAGGGCTTCTGGATCATCGGTCTTGTGCGGGTGATCGTGGAGGCCGTGAAGAACCTCGTGCTGAACAGCCGCATGGAAGAGCGCCTGAAAAACAGCTGAAAGGAAGCAGGCTATGAATTTCTGGAATAACTTTGCGGCAAAGCACCCCGCCGCTGCCAAGTGGGTGCGCGAGGGCGGCCTGTTCGTCATCGTGTCCAACCTCATCACCGTGTTCAAGTACCTGCTGCTGCAATTTCTGCCCAAGGCGTTTGCCAGCCTGCCGGTGGTGGATTTCGGCTGGCCGGGCATTGACATCACCCTCTTCGGCGAGACCTTCAAGTGGAACATCCTCGGCTACGACGCCGCCCACGGCGGCCTGCCCTACTTCTGCGCTTACATGATCGCCATGGTCATCGGCGAGTGCATCAACTTCCCCATCCAGCGCAATTTTGTGTTCCGCAGCAAGGGCAATCTGGCAAAGCAGATCGGCTGGTATGTGCTGGCGTTCTGTGTCATCACCTGCATCGTCAACTCCATCAACTGCATCTGGGTGGCGGTGGCAGGCCTGCTGGTGCCGGACTTCATCTACAACATCGGCACCACCGTCCTCAACGGCGGCATCTCCATGGTGATCTTCTTCTTTGTGAATAAGATCATCTTCCCGGAGGCGAAAAAGCCGCCAAATAATAAGCCATTCTTCTTCATTTTCTTCTTTTCATCATAAGCCGAAAGGGCTGCTCCGTTACCCGGGGCAGCCTTTTTGGTTTGGGGGGAGTTGGCTTGACTCCCTCAGTCAAAACCTGACGGTTTTGCCAGCTCCCTCTGGGAGGGAGCCTTTGGCGCGCCCGCAAACTTTGCGCTTTAGCCGGAAACTGTACCGTCATGCCAAAGGCCCCATCTCAGAGGGGGCTGTCGAGCGCAGCGAGACTGGAGGAGTTCCCACTTCTATTTTTGTTTTTCTGCACAAAAATGTTCTGCGGGCAGGGTTTTCCTCTTGACAAGCGGGCAAATGTTTCGTACTATATTTAGTAGTATGGAATCAAAGACGCTGTACGCAGGTTTCAGTGTGACCCTGTACCCGTTTCAGGCAAAGCGTGCCTGTTTGATATAAAATGGAACCGTAAAGAGAAAAGCCGTATGCTTTTGCCCGTGCCGCCGGTTTTGGGTGGTGCGTATGGTTTTGGTGTCACTTTTTGCATTGAAAGCTCTTTCTATATCATTGCCCGTGTCCTGCTGCGCAGCGTCTCCTGCTTTTAATTTTGCATTGAATTGAAACAAAGGAGAGTGAACGCAATGACCGCGATCGGAGTGATCGTGGCCTTGATCGTTGCTGTTGTCGGTGTGGCTGCGGGCTATTTTATTGGTTACAACAACCGTAAAAAGACTGCCGAAGCCCAGATCGGCAGCGCCGAGGCCGAGGCTACCCGGCTGGTGAACGAGGCGATCAAGACCGCTGACCAGAAGCGCAAGGAAGCGGTTCTGGAAGCAAAGGACGAGGCTTTCCGTCTGAAAGCCGAGGTCGATGCCCAGAAGGCAGAGGCCGACAAGGAGATCAAGCAGCGCCGTGCGGAGATCAGCCGTCAGGAGAACCGCATCGACCAGAAGGAGACAGCGCTGGACCGCAAGACCGAGGCGCTGGAAAAGAAGGAAGAAGAGCTGAAAAAGCGCGCTGCCGAGGCCGAGGAGCGTCTGGCAGAGATCGATGCTCTGCGCGCCAAGGAGATGGAGCGTCTGGAAACGCTGGCCGGTCTGAGCCAGGAGGACGCCCGCGAAGTGCTGCTGCACAAGGTGGACGAGGAGCTGACCCACGAAAAGGCCGTGCGCGTTGCCGCCTACGAGACCGACCTGAAGGAAAACTGCGATAACATCGCCCGCAACCTTATCGGACAGGCCGTCAGCCGCTGCGCTGCCGACCATTGCAGCGAGACCACCGTCAGTGTGGTGCCGCTGCCCAGCGATGAGATGAAGGGCCGCATCATCGGCCGCGAGGGCCGCAACATCCGCGCACTGGAGACCGCTACCGGCGTGGATCTGATCATCGACGATACCCCGGAGGCCATTACCCTGTCCTCCTTCGACCAGACCCGCCGCGAGGTGGCCCGCATGACGCTGGAGCGCCTGATCGGTGATGGCCGTATCCACCCCGCCCGCATCGAGGAGACGGTGGAAAAGTGCCGCCACGATCTGGAACTGCAGATGAAGCGCGAGGGCGAGCGTGCAGTGATGGAGCTGGGCATCCACGGCCTGCACCCCGACCTCATCAAGCTCATCGGCCGCCTGAAGTACCGCACCAGCTTTGGCCAGAACGCTCTGACCCACAGCATGGAGGTTGCCTGGCTGGCCGGTCTGCTGGCAGGCGAGATGGGCGTGAACGTCACGCTGGCCCGCCGTGCCGGTCTGCTGCATGATATCGGCAAGGCCCTTGACCACGAGATCGAGGGCAGCCATGTCCAGATCGGTGTGGATATCTGCCGCAAGTACAAGGAAAACACCCAGGTCATCCATGCCATTGAGGCCCACCACGGCGATGTGGAGCCCAAGACCCCGCTGGCCTTTATCATTCAGGCCTGCGATGCCATCAGTGCCGCACGTCCCGGTGCCCGCCGCGAGAACGTGGAGAGCTATGTCAAGCGTCTGGAAAATCTGGAGGAGATCTCTTCCAGCTTTGAGGGCGTGGAGCAGGCCTTTGCCGTTCAGGCCGGCCGCGAAGTCCGCATCATGGTCAAGCCCGATGTCATCAGCGATGATCAGGTCATCCTGCTGGCCCGCCAGATCGCCAAGAAGATCGAGGATACCCTCGATTATCCCGGCCAGATCAAGGTCAACGTCATCCGCGAGAGCCGCGCCATCGAGTACGCGAAGTAAGATCAGAACCAAGAGGAGCCCGTTGTGTTCGCACAGCGGGCTCCTTTTTGTCTGTGAACCTCTCGGGCGCGTCGTGTCAGATCTCCGGGCAGGGGTGCAGGTTTATGAGACCGCCTATCCTGCTTTTCCTGCTGGGAGAGGTGTCATTGCGAAGCAATGACAAAGAGGACTGCGATAGACTGAAGCAATTTCAACTCTTAATAAAATGAAGTGAACGAAGTTAAATGTACTCTGTGGGAATACAAGTTGTGACTTTAATGCAAGAACTGTCTTTGCACAAAATACAGCACAGGAGAAAAACTATACAAAAATTAGTTTCCATTTTCGGCGGGATGTTGGACAAAGGGGAGAAATGGGCCTTTTTGGAGAACAAATTCGGCAAAAAGTCTTTTCTTTGCCGACGGATGGATGTATAATGCGGCCATGGCACAAGGGTGTGCAGAAGCTCCAGAGGGGGAGCAGAGCCCCTTGTGCATTTTCAGAAATTGATGCTTTATCAGTGTAGAGCATTAAAGAGAGGGGAAAACATATATGAAATTCGATCGTCGTATTTCGCGCCGCAGCTTCCTGGCAGCTGCCGGTGTCACCTCTGCCGCGCTGGCTCTGACAGCCTGCGGCGGCTCTTCCAGCTCCACGGCTGCATCTTCTGCAGCCAGCGGGCGCTTCCTCTGCTGCGGCTGGCACCGCACAGGGCGGCACCCTGAACATCATGCTGGAGACCGAGGTCCAGTCTCTGGACCCCCAGGTGGCCACCGACGGCACCTCCTTTGAGGTCATCGCGGATTACACCGATGGCTGATGCAGATGGATGCTGACGGTGCAGCAGTTCCCGCCATGGCGGAGACTTATGACATCAGCGAGGACGGCAAGACCTACACCTTCCACCTGCGCGATGCAAAGTGGTCCAACGGTGAGGCCGTGACCGCCGCTGACTTTG
>ENA-OQIM01000073-OQIM01000073.1-human-gut-metagenome-genome-assembly--contig:-NODE-73-length-29192-cov-4.670119_pt1 | contig 29192 bp, 36 predicted proteins | sample MGYA00242579_ERZ504744 | MGnify/ENA primary metagenome ERZ504744 (study PRJEB26092, sample SAMD00036441) | human gut metagenome | host: Homo sapiens | study: EMG produced TPA metagenomics assembly of...
CCGAGAAACGCGCCTGCCCGAACGGCCATCAGCTGGAACTCGACGAGATCGAACCGCGTACCTTCTCCTTCAACGCGCCGTATGGCGCCTGCCCTGAATGCACGGGTATCGGATACAAGCTGGAAATCGACCCCGAACTGGTCATTCCCGATCCGGACAAGACGCTGAACGAGAACGCCATCGAACCGTGGGCATGACCAAAGGCACCGGCGAATACTACCGCCATGTGCTTGAGGGACTCGGCGATGAGATGGGCTTCGACCTGGACACGCCTTGGAAGGATCTGCCCAAGGACGCGCGCGACGCCATCATGTATGGCCGCGATTTCAAGGTGCAGGTCTCGTACCGCAACCGTTGGGGTCGCATGCGCGAGTATTCCACCGGTTTCGAAGGCGTGGTGCGCACGTTGATGCGCCGGCATGACGAAACCGATTCCGACCAGATGAAGCAGTATTACGAGTCATACATGCGCGAGGTGCCATGCCAGGCGTGCCATGGGCGGCGTCTGCGTCCGGAAGTGCTTGCCGTCACCGTGGGCGACGAGTCCATCGCGGACGTGTGCGACATGTCCGCCGAACGGAGCCTCGCATGGATCAACGGCCTAGAACTCGAAGGCTCGGCCGCGCAGATAGCCGGCGAAGTCGTCAAGGAGATTCGCGCACGACTCGGCTTCCTCAACGATGTCGGCCTGAACTATCTGACGTTGTCGCGTGCGGCGAAGACCCTGTCGGGCGGCGAGGCGCAGCGCATCCGACTGGCCACCCAGATCGGCTCCGGCCTGGTGGGCGTCATGTATGTGCTGGACGAACCATCCATCGGCCTGCATCAGCGTGACAACGAACGGCTGATCGGCACATTGCATCATTTGCGCGACCTCGGCAACACGCTGATCGTCGTCGAACATGACGAGGACACCATCAGAAACGCGGACTGGGTCATCGACATCGGTCCGGGCGCCGGCGAACATGGCGGCGAGGTCGTGTATTCCGGCCCCGCCAGAAAAATCACCGAAGCGCCACGCTCCATCACCGGCGACTACATCGCCGGCCGACGGAAGATCGAAGTGCCCGCCGCACGCCGCAAGACGCATAAGACCAAGCAGCTGCGCGTGGTCGGAGCCCGCGAGAACAACCTCAAGAACCTGAACGTCAATTTCCCGCTGGGCGTGTTCACCTGCGTGACGGGCGTGTCCGGTTCCGGCAAATCCACGCTGGTCAACCAGATCCTTTATCCGGTGCTTGCGGACAAGCTGAACGCGCGCGCATCGTGCCCGGCAAGCACACGCGCGTGGAAGGCGTGGACCAGTGCGACAAGGTGATCCACGTCGACCAGAATCCGATCGGCCGCACTCCGCGTTCCAATCCCGCCACCTATACGGGAGTATGGGACAAAATCCGCACGCTGTTCGCCAAGACGCCCGAAGCGCAGGTGCGCGGCTATGGTCCCGGACGGTTCTCGTTCAACGTCAAGGGAGGCCGCTGCGAGGCATGCCACGGCGACGGCACGTTGAAAATCGAAATGAACTTCCTGCCGGACGTGTACGTGGACTGCGAGGAATGCCACGGCCAGCGCTACAACCGCGAGACTCTCGAAGTGAAGTACAACGGCAAATCGGTCGCCGACGTGCTGAACATGCCCATCGAGGAGGCCGCGCAGTTCTTCAAGGCGTACCCGTCCATCTCGCGTTACCTGGACACCCTGGTGCAGGTCGGTCTCGGCTATATCCGGCTCGGCCAGCCGGCGCCGACGCTGTCCGGCGGCGAATCGCAGCGCGTGAAACTCGCGACGGAACTCCAACGGCGTTCCACCGGCAAAACCGTGTACATCCTCGACGAGCCGACCACCGGCCTGCATTTCGAGGACGTGCGCAAACTGCTGCTCGTATTGCAGGGATTGGTGGACAAGGGCAACACCGTCATCGTCATCGAGCACAATCTCGACGTGGTCAAATCCGCGGATTGGATCATCGATCTGGGGCCGGAAGGCGGTGACGGCGGCGGCACCATCGTCACCGAAGGCACGCCGGAGCAGGTCGCGCGATGCGAACAGTCGTGGACGGGCAAGTTCCTTAGGGATATGCTGTGACTGATTTCGAACGACACAGTCCGGACGTGTGGCGCAAAACGGCGGATGCGTTACGGGAAACCGCAGTATCGGACGCCGGCACCCAATCCGACGGCAGGGGAGTGAACAAGAACGGCGCGCCCCTGTTGGGGGATACTCGCGACCTGTTCCGTCCGAAAACCTCCGACATTCCCGCGCAGCCGGGCGTATACAAGTGGCGTGACGGCGAGGGGCGCGTCATCTACGTTGCAAGGCCAAGAACCTGCGCAACCGGCTGACGAACTACTTCCAGCCGCTCTACCAGCTGCATCCACGCACCCAGACCATGGTGTTGACGGCTCGCAGCCTCGAATGGACGGTAGTGGGTACGGAACTGGAGTCGCTCACACTCGAATACACGTGGATCAAGGAGTTCGACCCACGATTCAACGTGGTGTTCCGCGATGACAAGACCTACCCGTATCTGGCCATCTCATCAGGCGAACGCATCCCACGCGTATGGGTGACTCGCAGCCGCAAACGTCGCGATACCAGATATTTCGGCCCGTACGCCAAGGTATGGGATCTTCGGCACAGCTCGACGCGTTGCTGAAGACGTTTCCCGTGCGCACATGCTCGAAGAGCGTGTTCCACAAGGCGCAGTTGACGGGCCGTCCATGTCTGTTGGCATCGATCGGCAAATGCTCCGCTCCATGCGTGAACCGTATCGGCGCTGACGAGCATCGCAGGATGTGCGAGCAGCTTGTCGGCGTGATGACCGGCCGAATCGGCAAATCGTATATCGCCCAACTGACCCGCGACATGAAGCAGGCGAGCGCCGAACTGGAATTCGAGAAGGCGGCCCGGCTGCGCGATCAGATCCAAATGCTCGGGACCGTGGTCCAGCAGAACGCCGTCGTGTTCGATTCGGATGTCGACGCCGACGTGTTCGGCATCGCGTCCGACGAGCTTGAAGCCAGCGTGCACGCGTTCTTCGTGCGGTCCGGATCAATTCGCGGCGAACGTAACTGGAGTGTGGAGCGAGTCGAAGATGTGAGCGACGCGGAGTTGATCGCCGATCTGATCACTCAGGTATATTCGGAAACCACGGGGGAGAGCGCGGCCGTCTCCGATTCGACCGTCGTGACCGAGCAGCGCAATGCGATCGGTTCGACACAGACCGTGACCGCAACGGATGCTATCGCCCGTGCGCAGGCCACGAAGGAACGCAACGAACGTCAGGAGCAGACGGGACGTGCCGACCTGCTGGCTCCAATCGCGCCTGTTCCCCGTGAGGTGATCGTTCCAATCGAACCGTCGCGCAGCGCAGGGCTTGAGCAATGGCTAAGCGGATTGCGTGGAGCGGCCGTCACCATCCGTGTAGCCAGCAGAGGCGACAAGAAACAGCTTATGGACCGTGCCAACGACAATGCCAAGCAGGCGTTGGCACGCAGCAAGATGAGCCGTATCAGCGATATGGGCGCACGTTCCGATGCGATGAACGATGTGGCGAAGGCTCTTGGGCTTGAACAGGCGCCGTTGCGCATTGAATGCTACGACATTTCCAACACAGTCGGCGGCGCATTCCAGGTAGCGTCCATGGTGGTGTTCGAAGACGCGATCGCGAAAAAGTCGGAGTACCGCCGTTTCGCCATCCGAGGTGCGGACGGGCAGGGCGCGTTGGATGATTTGAGCGCATTGTATGAGACGTTGACCCGTCGTTTCCGCCATGGCAACATCGCCGGCGATTCCGGGGAAAGCATGGACAACGAGCGTCGGATGGCCACGCAAAATGATAGGTCGGATGGCACGAATGGTCCTGAAACGGATGCCGTGCAGCAGAACACCAACCGTCGCCATTTCGCCTATAAGCCGAATCTGGTCGTGGTCGATGGCGGCAAACCGCAGGTGATGGCGGCGGCCAAGGCGCTTGCCGACTGCGGCGTGGACGATGTGCCGTCTGCGGATTGGCGAAGCGTCTTGAGGAGGTTTGGGTGCCGGATGACGACTATCCGATCATCCTCAAGCGACAATCCGAAGGCATGTATCTGCTGCAGCGGGTGCGTGACGAATCGCATCGTTTCGCCATCACCTACCATCGTCAGACCAGACGCAAAGGAGCTTTGCGTTCCGCTTTGGACGACATTCCCGGCATCGGCGAAGCCTATCAGAAACGGCTTCTCAACCATTTCGGCTCCGTACGCGCCATGCGTGAGGCGAGCGTGGAGGATTTCGAACAGGTCAAAGGCATCGGCCATGCCAAGGCCGAGAACATTTACCAGGCATTGCATTCGTCCGTTGACATTGCTTCGAAGGCGGAGGATGCCCTCCGAACAGTGAAATCGGATGGAAACAGTCCGAAAGATGAAAAGAAATAGAATCTGTAACGAGCAATCGCTTCTGCGTTGCTAGCATGATGAATGGTGAGAGTAAGGGAGGGAACATGACCGAGGTGGACCATCGGTGCGCGGTCCTTGGCAAACCCATCGCGCATTCGCTTTCCCCTGTATTGCATAATGCGGCCTATCGAGCTCTAGGACTTGACAGCTGGTCGTATGGCAGGCACGAGGTCGGCGAGACGGAGCTTGAGGATTTTTTTGGAGTCGCTTGATTCCAGCTGGGCGGGACTGAGCCTGACCATGCCGTTGAAGAAGACCATCCAGCCATATGGCGTGCCATGCAACGCGTGGGCGAAAGAGCTGAAGGTGGCCAACACCGCCGTCTTCGACTGGTCTGGCGCGAACGATAAGAACGCCGCCATCCCTGCGATCAGGCTCTACAACACGGATGTGAAGGGAATTGAGCTCGCCTTCGAGCACTCGTATCGGGCACGTGGCATGCGGATGGATTCTGGACAAGACGGCGAGGCGGTGATCATCGGCAATGGCAACACCGCCACCTCGGCTTTGGCGGCCTGCACCGAGATGCCCCACATTGGACATGTCACCGTCGTGGCACGCCATCCCGATAAGAACGAGGCGCTTGAACCATTGGCGGAAAGCCATATGGCGTCGGCTCCATAAGCATCGTCGCCATGGACCATGCGGCGAATCTGCTGTCCCATGCGGACGTCGTCATCAACACCATCCCCGGCCTTGCCGCCGATCCGATCGCCGAGGCGTTTGCCTCAGCCGGCATAGTCACGAACGGCACGCTACTCGACGTGGTCTATGATCCCCGCCCGACCAAGCTCATGCAGGCCTGGAGGTCATGCGGCGGCACCGCCATCGGCGGCGAGGAGATGCTGCTGTACCAAGCCATGATTCAAGTCTGGCTGATGACCGGCATATGGGACAACGATCCGCCGACCGAGCCCACCAGCCATCAGAAAGTCGAAGCATTGGAACATGCCATGCGCTCCGCGCTTAAGGAGGCCCTGTGATGAACGAAAAGAACAACGCCGTCAACCAGGCAGGCAGGCATACGAGCGCGCCTTCTCCGGCCGCAGGCTTCGAAGTGCTGCTCATCACCGGCATGAGCGGCGCGGGCCGGTCCCACGCGGCCAACAGCATCGAGGACATGGGCTGGTATGTGGTCGACAACATGCCGCCGAAACTGCTTGTCCCGCTGGTGGACATGATGACCAGCTCCGGTTCGAACATCCACAAACTCGCCGCGGTCATCGACGTGAGGTCACGTGACTATTTCGACGACCTGTCCGCCGTGCTGAGCCATCTGGACGATCTTGGGGTGAAGACCCGCATCCTGTTCCTCGACGCCAGCAACGAGGTGCTCATCAAGCGCTACGAATCCGTGCGCAGGCCCCATCCGCTGCAGCAGGGCAATCGTCTGATCGACGGCATCCTTGAGGAACGTGACCTGCTGAAGAACCTCAAAGAGCACGCCGACATCGTCATCGACACCTCGGCATTGAGCATCCATCAGCTGTCCACGAAACTGTACGAGGGTCTGCTTGGTTCCGGACCGACCACGGTTTCCGTGCATATCTTCAGTTTCGGATTCAAATACGGCATTCCGATAGACGCCGATTTCGTGGCGGACGTCCGGTTCCTCCCCAACCGTTCTGGGTGCCGGAGCTTCGTTCGCTGACGGGCAAGGACAAACCGGTCAGCGACTACGTGCTCTCCAGCGAGGGCGCGGAGGAGTTCCTTGACGCCTACGAGAAAGCCATCGCCATCGCCATCGAAGGTTATGCGCAGGAAGACAAGCACTATGTGACCATCGCGTTCGGATGCACCGGCGGCCAGCACCGTTCCGTGGCCATGAGCGAGGCCTTGGCCAAGCGCCTGCGTGCACGTGGTCTCACGGTCTCCGTATCGGCCCGCGAGCTGGACAAGCGTTCGGCCGATTGATGACCGCATTGTGAGAAGACAGTATCCAAATACAAAGAAAAGCTGCCGGCTTTGTCCAAGTTATTCGGTATCACAGTAAGCCGGTAGCAGTGCGGGTCGAGTCCGCGACTCGCCTGAAATTATAGGGAAGAACAGGAAAGTAGGAGGTTGGCTCTTGGCTCTTCTGGATGACGTCAAAAGCGAGCTGGCCGCAATCGACAACGAGTTGCCCATCGCCAAAAAGGCACAGGCGACTGCGATGATTCGATTCGGCAATGGTTTGCACTCGGTGGATCACCACATTCTCGTGCAGGCGCAGCTTGATTCCCAAGACGCGGCCATATGGCTGCAGGACACCATCAGAAATCTGTACGGCCACGAAGCCACGCTTACCCCCGTTTCCAGGCAGACGCCGACCGGCGTGGTGCAGCGCTTCATAGTCCGCGTCCCCAAGGGCAGCGCGGCTCTGGTGCTGCAGACCGGCCTGTACAGCCGTTACACCAAAAACATGGTGCTGGGTCTGCCGGGCGACATCATCAACGGCAAGATCGCCAGATCAAGGCCGCCTGGCGTGGCGCGTTCCTCGCAGGCGGACACCTGTCCGACCCGGGCAAGGCCAGCTATCTCGAAATCGTATGTCCGAATCATGAGGCCGCGCTGGCGCTGGTCTCCACCGCGCGTCGTCTCGGCATCACCGCCAAGCCGCGTAAGCTGCGCAGCTCCGAACGTGTGACGTTGCGCGACCCCGATGCCATCGAACGCATGCTCATCCTCATGGGCGCCCTCATTCCGCCCGCGAATGGACCGGAAAGCGTTCCGACGGAGAGGCCCGAGGCAAGGCGAACCGTCTGGCGAACTTCGATGACGCCAACATGCGCCGTAGCGCCAAGGCCGCCGCGGAAGCCTGCGATAAGTCCGCCAGGCCTTTGAAATCCTCGGCGACGACGTTCCGGACAATCTTAAATCCGCCGGCCAGCTCCGACTCGACCATGCCGACGCGTCCCTTGAGCAGCTGGGCCGTCTCGCCGACCCGCCAATCACCAAGGACGCGATCGCCGGACGTATCCGTCGACTGCTGCAATTGGCTGAGAAAACGGAGAAGGCACGCCGTCAAGCGGCCTGATTTTCGTTTCCGGAAACAAAACACCCATGCGACTTTTCCGTCGTATGGTGTTTTTTGTTCGTTTGGGCTTGTATTATGCGTAAGTGGCAATATGGCCATTCCACGCTTACAAGCGGCTAGGAAAGGATATACATGAAGACACTCAAGGATCTTGGAGATCTCAAGGGCAAGCGCGTTCTGGTTCGCGCCGATTTCAACGTTCCGCTGGACGGCACCACGATCACCATGATGGTCGTATCAAGGCCGCCCTGCCGACCATCAAGGCTCTGCGCGAACAGGGTGCGAAGGTCATTCTGATGGCTCATCTCGGCCGTCCGAAGGGCAAGGTCGTTCCGGAACTGTCCCTGGCTCCGGTCGCCGCCCGTCTCGGCGAGCTGCTCGGCATCACCGTTCCGCTGGCTGCCGACACCTATGGTGAGGACGCCCAGGCCAAGGTCGCCGCTATGAACGATGGCGACGTCGTGCTGCTGCAGAACGTGCGTTTCAACCCGGAGGAGACCAGCAAGGATCCGGAGAGCGTGCCGCATACGCCAAGAAGATCGCCGCTCTCGGTGAGGTCTTCGTCTCCGACGCTTCGGTGTCGTGCACCGCGCCCAGGGCTCCAACTATGATGTCGCCGCCGATCTGCCGGCCGCCGCTGGCCTGCTGGTCGAGAAGGAAGTCAAGGCACTGTCCCGCGCCACCGTGAACCCGGAGCGTCCGCTGACCGTCGTGCTCGGCGGCTCCAAGGTCTCCGACAAACTCGGCGTGATCGACAACCTGCTGGACAAGGCCAACCGTCTGGTCATCGGCGGTGGCATGGCGTACACCTTCCTCAAGGCCAAGGGCTACGAGGTCGGCACCTCCCTGCTGGAAGAGGACCAGATCGAAACCGTCAAGGGCTACATGGAGCGCGCCGAGAAGAACGGCGTCGAACTCGTGCTGCCGACCGATGTCGTCATCAACCCGGTCTTCCCGAAATCCGATGAGGACATCGCTCCGGAAGTCGTGGCCGCCGATGCCATTCCGGCCGACAAGATGGGTCTGGACATCGGTCCGGAATCCCAGAAGCTCTTCCACGATAAGATCGTCGATTCCAAGACCGTCGTGTGGAACGGCCCGATGGGCGTGTTCGAGGTCCCGACCTTCGCTGAAGGCACCAAGGCCGTGGCCCAGGCTCTCGTCGATGCCACTGCTGCCGGCGCATTCACCATCGTCGGTGGTGGCGATTCCGCTTCCGCAGTGCGCAACCTCGGCTTCCCGGAGGATGGCTTCTCGCACATCTCCACCGGTGGCGGCGCTCCCTCGAGTTCCTCGAGGGCAAGGAACTGCCGGGCCTGAAGGTGCTCGACTGATCTCAGAATCATGAAGGGGTGCTTCCTCATCAGTGGGTGGGGGAGCACCTTTTGCGTATTTCGCATACAATGTCACAAGAACGACCTTTCGCTTTGACGAGCACGGACGGGAGACGACGAATATTATGGGGCCGAAACGGATTCCTTTGGTGGCCGGAAACTGGAAGATGAATTTCGATCATCTTGAAGCGACGTATTTCGTACAGCAGCTTGCATGGAATCTTCGGGCCGTCCATTTCGACTACAAACGTTGCGAAATCGCATTGATGCCGTCATTCACCTCACTCCGCAGCGTGCAGGTCGCCGTCGAATCGGACAATCTGAAAATCCGCTACGGGGCCCAAGCCGTCTCAGTCACCTCGCAGGGAGCGTTCACCGGCGACGTCTCCGCCGATATGATCGCCCATCTCGGCTGCTCGTACGTGATCGTCGGCCATTCGGAACGACGCAAATACCATCCCGAAGACGACGCGAACATCGTCGACCAGGTGAGGGCCGTGCTTGCTGCCGGCATGCAGCCGATACTTTGCGTCGGAGAAAGCTACGAGGAACGGCGCAAAGGCATAGAGCTCGATTTCGCGGTCGGCCAGGTGCACGACGTGACGCGGGACCTGTCCGATGAGGAGGCCGCGAAGCTGATTGTGGCGTACGAGCCGGTATGGGCGATCGGCACCGGCATGGTGCTACGCCTCAGTCGGCACAGGACGCGGCCAGGGCGATCCGAAACGACCTGTCCGATACGTTCGGAACACGGGTCGGCGAAACGGTGCGAATCCTGTACGGCGGTTCGGTGTCCTCGAAAAACGCGGTGGAACTGATCAACGAGCCGGATGTGGACGGCTTCCTGATCGGCGGCTCCGCGTTGAAGGTCGATGAACTCACACGCATCTGCAAGCTGACATTGGAAACAACCGCCTGAAAACTTTTAAAAAGCATGGTTGGACGCTCGATTTTTTCAACACCATGCGCTATTATCAGAAACAGTGTTTACGAACTGGAGGTTCACCCGTGTCCGCTATGGCTACTGTCAAGCTTGTGCTGCAGATTCTTCTTGTCATCCTCAGCCTCTTGCTCACCTTGCTTATCCTTATGCACAAGGGTAAAGGCGGCGGCTTGTCCGACATGTTCGGCGGCGGACTCACCCAGAACGCGGGTTCCTCCGGTGTCGCGGAAAAGAACCTGAACCGTTGGACCGTCATCATCGCCCTGCTGTGGGTGGCCATCATCATCGCCCTCGGTCTGATGACGAAATTCAACCTCATCTGATTGACGTAATTTGGTTTGGCCCATGACCGGCTTCACGGTCATGGCCAAACTTGTCTCCGGCTAGATTGCTCCCGCAAAGGATTCAAATGACTTCGACAAACAACACCTATGATGACGTGACCATGGTCGTCGCCGATCTGGACGGCACACTGCTGCACGACGGAAAGACTTTCGAGGACCGTTTCCTGACGCAACGATCCATTGACAGCATCAACCGCATGCACGACGCCGGCATCAAATTCGTGGTGGAGACCGCGCGACCGGTCAGCACCGGCTACTCGTTCGTGCAGAAGCTTCCGGTTGACGCCGTCGCCTATCTCAACGGGGCGCTGTTGGATTTCAACCCCGTCTCGTCCGATTACGATATGCTCACCTCACCGACACTGCCGAAGGACGGACATCTGCAGAAGATCGGATTCTCTTCGAAAAGGGCCTGCGAGGTCTGCAAGTACCTGCTGGAGGAACTGCCTGGCATGGAAGTGGGCATCGTCATGGATGATGTCAGGTACACGAATTTCGACGTCACGAAATACTGGAAGACGCAGACCTGGCGATACACGGATTTCGATGACGTTCCGGACGGCACCGCGGACAAGCTGATCCTGTTCCCGAACGAGGAGCAGTGGAAGCGTGTGGGACGGCTCATCCCCGACGATTTCGACGTGCATATCTCCGAAGGCTCGCTGTGGATGCTGATGAATCCGCAGGCCAATAAGGAGCATGCATTGAGCATCCTCGCCGATCGCATGTCGACGCCGTTGTCACGGACCGTCTCATTCGGCGACGATTTGGTGGACATCGCCATGCTTCGTGAATCCGGCAGGGGAGTGGCCGTGGCCAACGCGAACCCCGACGTGTTGAAAATCGCCGATGAGATCTGCCTTCGAACAATGATGACGGCGTGGCCCAATGGGTTGAGAACAATCTGCTTTGACCGCCCCCACATGGAGTCTTTTCACGGAATTGAACTCATTCATGCAGCGGCTTGAAACACATCCACCAAAATTGAACTCTTTGTCTTTCTTGGTGCCCTGTCGTGCTATTCTTTGAACTAGCTTTTGTTTAAATTGAACTGGAAGGATAGGCATGACGGAATCATTCTCGACCAGATTGAATGATGCCATGGCATTACGCGAGCTTAAACAGATTGATTTCGTTCATGCTGCGGAAAAGTTCAATATCAAGCTCGGCAAAAGCCATATGAGCCAATACGTCAGTGGCAAAACCGTTCCCCGTGCCGATATCGCGCATTTCCTTGCCGCATATCTGCGGGTCAACGAGGATTGGCTGATGGGCAAGGATGTTCCCATGGAAGAGCATGCCGCGATTTTGCCGGATTTTGCCGGTGAACAGCCCGACCATGTTGACGATGCATCCGAGCAACCGACAGAAGGAAGAACCATGCGCACTTTTACGAAATCCCACAAGCTCGACAACGTGCTGTACGACGTCCGTGGACCGGTCGCCGACGAGGCCGCGCGCATGGAGGCCGCCGGCACGCACATCCTGAAACTCAATATCGGCAATCCGGCACCGTTCGGCTTCCGCACGCCGGATGAAGTGGTCTACGACATGTCGCAGCAGCTGCCCGACACGGAAGGCTATTCGCCGTCGAAGGGCCTGTTCTCCGCGCGCAAAGCATCATGCAGTATGCGCAGCTGAAGAACATCCCCAACGTGTCCATCGACGACATCTACACCGGCAACGGCGTCAGCGAACTTATCAACCTGTCCTTATCCGCGTTGCTGGACAACGGCGACGAGGTACTCGTGCCGTCGCCGGATTATCCGCTGTGGACAGCTTGCGTGAATCTGGCCGGCGGAACCGCGGTGCATTACGTCTGCGATGAGGATTCCGAATGGTATCCGGACATCGACGACATGCGTTCCAAGATTACCGACAAGACCAAGGCGATCGTCATCATCAATCCGAACAATCCGACCGGCGCGCTGTATCCGAAGGAAGTGCTTCAGCAGATTGTCGATCTTGCGCGAGAGCACCAGCTCATGATCTTCTCGGATGAGATCTACGACCGTCTGGTCATGGATGGGTTGGAGCACATCTCCATCGCGTCCCTTGCGCCTGACCTGTTCTGCGTGACGTTCTCCGGATTGTCGAAGTCCCATATGATCGCCGGCTGGCGTGTCGGCTGGATGGTGCTGAGCGGCAACAAGCGTCTCGCCAAGGATTACATCGAGGGTCTGAACATGCTGGCCAACATGCGTATGTGCTCGAACGTGCCTGCGCAGTCGGTGGTGCAGACCGCATTGGGCGGCCATCAAAGCGTCAAGGATTATCTGGTGCCCGGCGGCCGCATCTACGATCAGCGCGAGTTGGTGTACAACATGCTCAACGATATTCCAGGCATCACCGCGGTCAAACCGAAAGCGGCGTTCTACATCTTCCCGAAGATCGATGTGAAGAAGTTCAACATCCATTCCGATGAGCAGTTCGCGCTTGACCTGCTGCATGACAAGCATATCCTCATCAGCCACGGCGGTGCGTTCAACTGGCAGGAACCGGACCACTTCCGTGTGGTCTATCTGCCTCGCATCAGCATGTTGAAGGAGACCATCGGCGAAATCGGCGACTTCTTCAGCACGTATTGGCAGGCTTGATTTTCGGTTCGCTTTTCTTTCGATTATGCCGCGATTTGATATCGCGGCCTTTTTGTCTTTCCGTATGTCTTCTGCGCGTATTATTTCGGCATACGAAAAAGAGGTCTCCATCAAAGATGGAGACCTCTCGGCTTTTATCCGTTTAACGGTGCTGTATCAGCGAATGATTCAGCCGTTGACGCGGTCGATGCCAGCCTGGACGTCGGCGAGGACGGTGTCCCAGGACTTGATGAAGGCTGCGACGCCGTCAGCTTCCAGCTTGTCGGTGACATCCTTGATGTTGATGCCCAGATCGGCGAGCTTGTTCATGATGGCGTGGGACTCTTCGTAGGTGCCTTGATGGACGGAGCGCCATTGCCGTGATCGGCGAGAGCGTTCAGGGTCTTCTCCGGCATGGTGTTGACGACGAACGGAGCAACGAGCTCGTCGACGTACTTGCAGTCGGAGTAGGCGGCGTTCTTGGTGCCGGTGGAGGCCCACAGCGGACGCTGCTTCTTGGCACCCTTGGCTTCAAGAGCAGCCCAACGCGGATCGTTGGCGAACTTGTTCTCGAACAGCTCGTAAGCCAGGCGAGCGTTGGCCACAGCGGCCTTGCCCTCGAGAGCCTTGGCTTCGTCGGAGCCGTTGGCTTCCAGCAGCTTGTCCACAGCGGTGTCCACGCGGGAGACGAAGAAGGAAGCGACGGAGCCGATGTGCTTCAGGTCGTGGCCGTTGGCGTCAGCCTGGGCGATGCCCTCGATGTAGCGTCGATGACCTGCTCGTAACGCTCCAGGGAGAAGATCAGGGTGACGTTCACGGAGATGCTTGGCCAGGGTGGCGGTGATTGCCGGCAGGCCTTCGAGGGTGGCCGGAATCTTGATCATGGCGTTCGGACGGTTCACCTTGGCCCAGAGTTCCTCGGCCTGCTTCTCGGTGGCCTCGGTCTCGTGAGCCAGACGCGGATCCACTTCGATGGAGACGCGGCCGTCAACGAAATCGGACTTCTCGGCAACCTCACGGAAGATGTCGGTGGCGTTGCGCACGTCGGTGGTGGTGAGCTCGCGCACGGCGGTCTCAACGTCGACCTTGCCCAGTTCCTTCAGCTGCGGATCGTACGGGCCGACCTCGTGCAGAGCCTTCTGGAAGATGGACGGGTTGGTGGTCACGCCGACAACGTTCTTGTTGGCGATGAGATCCTGCAGAGAGCCAGACTCGATGCGGGAGCGGGACAGGTCATCCAGCCAGATCGAGACACCGGAGTCAGAGGTGCGCTGAGTTGCTTCAGTCATTGTTTTTCTCCTTGATACCTTTTGGATCAATCTTGTTTATCGGTGAAAGGGGAGGGGCGCATGCTGTCGTGTCCCTCCCCGTATCATCACTTGGCGGCTTCGACTTCCGCGATGGAGGCCTTGGCGGCTTCCACAACGTGCTCGGCGGTGATGCCAGATCGATCATGTTCTGAGCGCCATCACCCTGCAGGCCGAACTGCTCGATGGACACCGGCTTGCCGTAGGAGCCGAGGTACTTGTACCACGGCATGGCAACGCCGGCCTCGACGGAGACGCGGGCCTTGACGGCGGCCGGAAGCACGGCCTCCTTGTATTCGGCGTCCTGCTCCTCGAACCATTCCACGCACGGCACGGACACGACGCGGGCCTTGATGCCCTCGCCGGCCAGGGTCTTGGCAGCGGACACAGCCCACTGGACTTCGGAACCGGTGGCCATGATGATGACGTCCGGGGGTGCCCTCGGTGTCAACGAGCACGTAAGCGCCTTCTTCACGCCGTCCTTGGCCTTCTCAGCGGTCTCGGCGAGAACCGGGACGCCTGACGGGTCAGAACCATAGCGGTCGGCAGGGTGTTCTTCTTCTCGAAGAAGTAACGGTAGGCTTCAGCGGTCTCGTAAGCGTCGGCCGGACGAGCGACCTCGAGCTGCGGGATGGCGCGGAAGGAAGCCAGATGCTCCACCGGCTGGTGGGTCGGGCCATCTTCGCCGACTGCGACGGAGTCGTGGGACCACACGTACAGGTTCGGAATCTGCATGAGAGCGGCCAGACGCACGGCGGAACGCTCGTAATCGGAGAACATGAAGAAGGTGCGCCGTACGGACGGGTGTGGGAGCCAGCAGGATGCCGTTGGTGATGGTGCCATGGTGAACTCGCGCACGCCGAAGTGGAGCTGACGGCCGTACTTGCTGCAGTTCGGCCACTGCTTGGTGGCGCACTCAGCCGGGGCGAAGGTCTCAGCGCCCTTGAGGTCGGTCTTATTGGAGCCGCCGAGGTCGGCGGAGCCGCCCCAGAGTTCCGGCATGACGGCTGCGATGGCGTTCAGAGTGGAGCCGGAAGCGCCACGGGTGGCGACGTTCTTGCCGACTTCGAAAGTGGCCTCGAGGTCGTCGATGGCCTTGTCGAAGCCTTCCGGAAGCTCGCCGGCCTTGATGCGGTCGTACAGGGCAGCCTTGTCCGGGTTGGCCTTGCGCCATGCGTCGTACTTCTCGTCCCATTCCTTGTGGGCTTCGAGACCGCGCTCGGCGACCTTGCGGGCGTGGGCGAGGGCCTCTTCGTCAACGTGGAAGGACTCCTCCGGGTCGTAGCCGAGGAGCTTCTTGAGGCCGGCGACGGCCTCGGCGCAGCTTGGAGCCGTGGGAGGACGGGTCGTTGGTCTTGCCCGGGGTCGGCCATGCGATCAGGGTGTCGACCTTGATGAGCTTTGGCTGGTTCGGGGCGGCGGCGCGGGCTTGGCGATGGTGTCGGCCAGGCCTTCGACGTCCTCCTTGTAGGAGCCGTCAGGCTGGATGAAGCTGAACTCGTCGGTGTACCAGCGTATGCCTGGAAGCGCTTGAGCACGTCCTCGGCCAGCACCAGGTTGGTGTCGCCTTCGATCTGGATGCGGTTGGCATCGAAGATCACGGTCAGGTTACCGAGCTGCTGGTTGGCGGCGAGGGAGGCGGCTTCGCCGGAGATGCCCTCTTCGATATCGCCTTCACCGCAGATGACCCAGATGTTGTGGTCGAACGGAGACTCGCCTTCCGGAGCTTCCGGATCGAGCAGGCCACGCTGGAAACGCTGGCCATAGGCGAAGCCGATGGCGGAGGCGAAGCCCTGGCCCAGCGGACCGGTGGTCATTTCGATGCCCGGGGTCAGGCCGTATTCCGGATGACCCGGGGTACGGGTGTCGGCGCCGCCACGGAAGTTCTTCAGATCGTCCAGGGTCAGGCCGTAGCCGGAGAAGTACAGCTGGACGTACTGGGTGAGGGAGGCGTGGCCACCGGAAAGAATGAAGCGATCGCGGCCTTCCCAGTTGGGGTCGTTCGGATCATGCTTGATGAAGTGCTGGTACAGGGTGTAGGCGATAGGCGCCAGGGAGACGGGGGAACCGGGTGGCCGTGTCCCGCACGCTCAACCGCGTCGGCCGACAGGACCTTGGCCATCTTGATGGCGCGTTCGTCCAGCTCGGTCTCCTTGAATTCGGTCATGGATTACTTTCCTTCCAATTGGTCGGGCCGCGTATCCGGCTTGTGCCGAGCGCTCGACGCCCTCACATTGCGTTTCCCATAGTAGCGATGTGAGGTGACGTTGTGGTGAAATTTTGGCGTGTTTTGGTAGTTTGTGTGCTGTTAGCGCTCACAATTAACATTCGCGTGAACTTCAGATGTTCGTTTGTCGATATATCTCCCAATGCCAGTCGCCGCAAGCCTTTGCCGCATGAAGGAAACTACTCTGGAAGCGAACGAATTAGCACTCCGGGCGCCGGAGTGCTAAAACATTAAAAGAAGTTTTCCGGGTACGTCTCATCAGCGCCGTCAAACATAAGGCGTACCGGCACACACCTATGCATAAGGAGGCGCGCATGGCGCAATCAAGACGCATGCTGGTGTTGCGTGCCGTGGTCGAGGATTACATCCGTTCTCAGGAACCGGTGGGTTCCACCACACTGACCCGGGATCATGACCTCGGCGTCAGCTCCGCCACCGTGCGCAACGACATGGCGGCCTTGGAAGATGAAGGCTATCTTATTCAGCCGCACACTTCGGCCGGCAGGGTGCCGACCGAAAAAGGTACCGTTACTTCGTCGACCGTTTGGCGACGATCGTTCCGCTATCGGAGGCTCAGCGCCGCGGCATCAACGGCTTTCTGTCCGGATCGGTCAATCTGCAGGACACGCTGCAGCGGGCCGCCCGGCTGCTGGCGCAGATCACCGGACAGGTCGCCGTCGTGGCCGCGCCGTCACTGTCGAAGTCGACATTGCGGCATATCGAAATCGTGCCAGTGTCCATTAATACGCTGCTTGCCGTAGTGATCACCGATACCGGCCGTGTCGCGCAGCATATCCTCAACGTCACGAAATTGCCGGACGTGACGACGCTCACTCATCTGACTAACGAGATCAACACGCAATGCTCCGGCGTTTCGCTGACCCGCACGGCCGATTGCGTACGACAGATGGGAGCGCGCAAGGAATACCATGCGATCAGCACGCTTGCGGAAACGCTTGCGCAGGCCTTTGATGGCATGGCGGATGACGAACGCGCGAGCGAATTGTACATGGCGGGCACTTCACGGCTTGCGCATCAACGCACGGTGGCCGATCTGGCCCCGCTGTTCGACGCGTTGGAGGAGCAGGTGGTGCTCATGAAGTTGATGAGCTCGCTGAGCGAAACCACGCAATCCGACGGCGTCGGAGTGGCGATCGGTTCCGAAACGCACACGCCCGGTTTGCTGCACGCCTCAGTGGTAACCAGTGGCTACGGGCGTACCTCCGCGGCCGCCACGGACGGCGCGACGCATGCGGCCGCATCATCACAGACGGAAAATCAAAGCGGTGATGATACGCAGCAGGCGGGCGAACCGGTCGCATTCGTCGGATCGATCGGGCCGACGCATATGGACTACGCGGCGACCATGGCCGCCGTGAGGGCGGTCGCCAGATATCTGACGGCGTTCCTCGCCCACGATGAAGGTCAGCCGGCCGACTGACCCCGCCTTATGGCACAATGACACGCAGAACCAACAGGGAGAAAGAATAATCGTGACGGACTATTACGAAGTGCTGGGCGTCGACCGTTCGGCAAGCGACGACGAGATCAAAAAGGCGTATCGAAAGATGAGCCGCAAATACCATCCCGACATCGCAGGTCCGGAATTCGAAGACAAGTTCAAGGAAGTCAACAACGCGTACGATGTGCTGTCGGATCCTAAGAAACGGCAGATGTACGATGCCGGCGTCGATCCGAACGATCCGAATGCGGGCGGCATGCACGGCGGCGGATTCGGTGGCGGATTCGGCGATATGGGGGACATCTTCAGCATGTTCACCGGTGGCGGATTCGGTGGCACCGGCGGTGGACCGACTCCGCGCACCCAGCCGGGGCGTGACGCGCTTGTTTCCGCGACCATCGATTTGAAGACGGCGGTGTTCGGCGACACCACGCACGTCAAGGTCAACACGTTCGGCCTGTGCCAGGAATGCGGCGGCACCGGCTGCCAGAACGGCACACAGCCCACACAATGTCCCGACTGCCACGGTCAGGGATATGCGCAGCGCGTGGTACGCACCATGCTCGGCCAGATGATGACCACCGCGCCATGCGAACGCTGCGAAGGCCATGGAACGGTCATCGAGAAGCCGTGCCCGTCCTGCCTCGGCCATGGCCGCGTGCGCGTCACCCGCAATGTCGGCGTCGCGGTGCCGGCCGGCGTGGCGAACAACACCCGTCTGCGTCTCGCTAATCAGGGTGAGGTCGGCGAAAATGGCGGCGTCGCGGGCGATTTGTATGTGGATATCCGCATCAAGCCGGATGACATGTTCACTCGTGATGACGACGATTTGCATTGTTGGATCAAGGTGCCGATGAGTTGGGCCGTATTGGGGCACGAAGTCGAAATCGACACCTTCGACGCAGGCAGACGCTGGATATCCCAGCCGGCAGCCAGCCGGACGATACCGTGACGTTGAAGAACCTCGGCGTCACGCATCTCGACGACAAGAACGAGCGCGGCGATTTGGTGGCGCACGTAGTGGTGGAGATTCCTAAGAAGCTGTCCGATGACGAGCGGGAGCTGATTGAGCGGTTCGGCGAGATGCACGACACGGACGCCCAGCATGTTGTCGTGAAGTCCCGTCCGTCGTCCGGCGCGAAGAAGGGGTTCTTCTCCAAGCTGAAGGACGCGCTGCGCTAGTTTTCGCAATCCAATCGAATACGGGACATGTGAAAGAAGTCCGTATCCCAACTCATAACCTTGGGATACGGACTTCTTTCACATCTGGCGTGGCGGGTGATTCCCGCCTATTTGAGCAGCGACCTGCACATGGCGCGATACTGGCTCACATATCCTCCACCGAAGAACACGCAATGTCCTGCAATGGGGTAGAGCTGCCACAATGTGATGCGGTCCTGCCATCCGGCCTTAAGCGGATGCGCCGACTGATAGCCTTCGAGGATGTCCGTAAGATATGACATGCCGAACAGGTCGAGCATGGCAAGGTCTTCCTCACGGTGCCCACCGTGAGCCGCAGGGTCAATAAGCACGGCTTCGACGTCACCGGAATCAGCAGTCCACATGACGTTGCCGCTCCACAGGTCGCCATGCACGCGTGCGGGCTTGTCGTTGGCGGCCTTGCCTAGGATGTCGGGCAAGCGTCGATAACGGCTTCAGTCAGTTCCATGTCATAGTCGGTCAGTTCGCGACGTTTCATGCCGAGTCGTACCATCGGACGCAATCTGCCGTCCGCCAGATAGGTGGCCACATCATCCCAGGCACCGGTATCCATCGGGACGGGATCCTGCAACGGCCCGAAATAGCAGGTGCCGTCGTATCCAGTTGGAGCGGAGCCAAAATGTTCGGCACCGGCATCATGCATATGAGCTAGCGCAACACCGAAATCGCGCGCGGCTTGGATGGTCGGACCGCAGGCGTTCACGCGTTCAATGTCGAGATAATCCTTGCCCCAGTCGTATACGTCGACCACGCGTGGGCCGCCCTGCGATTGCGCCTCGCCGAGCCATTTGAGGCCGCGTCCCTCGCATTCAAAGAAACCTTCGGGGCTGAATGCCCTGCTTTTGCGGTATTTGCCCATGCCGATGAGCCTTTCTCCCATGCCGGACATGCCGGCGTACTTTTGGCTCCATTGTGTGCATGGTTTGAGACAACTATGCCGGGATGCCTTGAAAACTAGACCCCTCTCGCTACTCTTGGTCACGGAAAAGCAGACGAAACCATATTTCTACGAGCATAAAGAGGGTTCATGAATTTCTTCCAAGCGATTTTCCTTGGCCTGGTGCAGGCGTTGACCGAATACTTGCCGGTCTCTTCCAGCGCCCATATCCGTATCATCGGCGATTTGATGCTGGGCTCCGATCCGGGTGCCGCGTTCACCGCCATCATCCAGATCGGCACCGAGCTTGCCGTGATCCTGTATTTCCGTCATGACATCATCCGCATTCTCGGCGCGTGGTTCGGCTCCTTGTTCGGCAAGGAGGGCAAGGACTTCAAGAGCCGTATGGGCGCGCATAACCGCGACACGCAGATGTTGGTTCATCATCATCGGCACGCTGCCGATTCTGATTGCCGGTCTGTTGTTCAAGGACGCCATCGAAAGCACGCTGCGTAATCTGTGGATCACCGTTACCGTGCTGATTATCTTCGGTATTCTGCTGTGGGTGGTCGACGCCCGCGCCAAGCAGGTCAAGACCATGGATGAGATGACCTGGAAGGATGCGCTGATCTTCGGCATCGGTCAGATGCTGGCGCTGATTCCTGGCGTTTCCCGTTCCGGCGGCACCATCACCTTCGGCCGTGCGATGGGTTATACCCGTGAGGTGCAGTGCGCGTGAGCTTCCTGATGGCCATTCCGGCCGTGTTCGGCGCGGGCATCCTCGAAGCCGTTTCCGCGGTCAAGGATGTGGCCGCAGGCAATGCGGGAATGTTCCCGGGCTGGGGTGCGACCATCGCGGCCACCATCGTGGCGTTCGTGGTCGGCTATGTGGTGATCATCGGCTTCCTGAAGTTCGTGTCCACCTTCTCGTACAAGGCGTTCGCCATCTACCGCATCGCGCTGGCCGTTGTCGTGGCTCTGCTGCTGATCTGCGGCGTGCTGCACCCGACGGAAGTCGTTGCCGCCGCGTAAGCGTGATTCGGCGTAAATAAAGCGAATCCCGGCCATCCGTAAGGTGGCCGGGATTTTTTTCGTCTGCGACCTCCTCCTGGAGGGGAACGACTCAGACGCCGTTGCGTAGAAGTGATTCGGCCTCACGAAGCAGTTCCTCGCAGGCAGGCATGCCATTCGAGGCGATTCGCTTCGCTCTCGCGTCCAAATCGTAATCATGTTCCAGACGAGCCAAATAGTCGCCGGCATGCATGTCTGACACCAATCCATCGGCGTCGGAACGCCATTGCATGGCCTTTCTGGTCAAATCTCCTTCAATAAGCGGATACTCGATTATTAAAGACAAGGCGCGCAGCAGCTCCAAAGTGCCTTGCATGCATTCGGTATTGGCACAGTAATGCGGTACGGATACCCATATGGATGTTGTCGGAAAGCCCGCTTCGGCGGCGAAGGCGTCAAGGATGTTGGGGATGCCCACCGGACCGTTGTATTCCCTGTCGGATTCGCATTCGCAGCCGCTTTTGGAGATGTCAAGCGGCAATGGCCGTGTGTGCGGGCATTCATCGAACATGGAGCCAAGCGTGATGACATCACTTACGTCATAGTCTTCTGCGACACGTAGCGTCTGCCTGCAGTATTCCTCCCACCGGTAATTGGGTTCGGGTGCGATCTGCGCAAGCAGGTGCAGCATGGGGGAGACGGCAATGTCATAGAAAGTCGTTTGCGGCCAGATGATGCGCTTACGCCCCTGCACGGAGCAGATCATGGGCCGGGCCACCTGATAGTCGTAGAAACCTTCGTTGTCAATATGGCGCACTTCCTGCGACTCATACCGGGACACCAAATGACGGACGACGTTCGTGGCCGCTTGGCTTGCATCGTTCCATCCTTCGAATGCGGCGATAAGTATCGTCTTGGGCATTGCGCTCTCCTCACACATGCTTTTAATGTATACCGAAAACGGGTGGTGTGACACGCGCTTCAGCATCGGTGAATACGAATAAACCAAACCGCGACACGCTGACTTGCAAATTACACGAATGTGGTTATAGTAAATATTCGTGCTCACGCAGTGAATCTGCTGGAGACATGCGGACATAGCTTAGTTGGTAAAGCGCAACCTTGCCAAGGTTGAGACCGCGGGTTCGAGTCCCGTTGTCCGCTCTAAGGTTCCGATTGATTATCGACCTTTATGGTGGGTTAGCCAAGCGGTTAGGCAGCGGCCTGCAAAGCCGTATAGACGAGTTCGACTCTCGTACCCACCTCGCATCATGTGAGATTAGTTTTCGCATGTTGACATGACCCGGGCGGTTGGCGCAGAGGTAGCGCACTTCCCTGACACGGAAGGGGTCACAAGTTCGAATCTTGTATCGCCCACTGGAGCATTGCTCCGTACAAATTAAGACTGGGTGATTGGCGCAGCGGCTAGCGCACTTCCTTCACACGGAAGGGGTCATAGGTTCGATTCCTATATCACCCACCGTTATCACAGCTCGGTTTTGCCGGGCTTTTTTTTTCCATTCCTTTTCACGCTACTTCGTCAAATAAGAATGCAAGCATCGACGCGCCGGCAAAAACAGCGATCGACGAAAAACGATTCACCACATTACACAAGAATTGCCGATGAAAATACAAAGAATCAAACGAGAGAAGCATGACTTTTGCCAAACGCATTTCTAAAATGAGTATCGTAAACAAAAAAGAAAACAAACAAGACGCAAGGTGCGTCACAGCACACCAGCAAGAAAAGGAAACATCATGAACAAGAACAAGATCTTCTCCGCAATCATGCGTGGCTTCGAAGTCAGCGGCATCAACGCTCTGTCTTCGGCTGCCGGCTCCTCTTCCGTCAACGGCGCTCTGCAGGAGATCATCGACACCCGCCGCTGATTTGGACACCACACACTGAATCCTTCTTGAAAAAGCCTGGAACGCGATTAAAAGCGTTCCAGGCTTTTTGTTCCCCGGCAAGCGGCTACAATTGCTATTGTGAACGAGAGACAATTAAACCTCAACCAAGCGGTTAAGGATATGGGCCCCAACGAATTGAAAGCGTACGCCGAGCTGGGGCAGAAACAACACGATGAGGCGAACCGCGAACTGGAACGACGCTGGCGCAGCTACGATGACATGCTGCCGAAGGACGAATTCGTATCCATCATCGACAAGAACGAACGGTAAATACCGTTCACAGTGTATGATTCGTGACCATGCCGGCCACAATACCGGCCAATTGCAAGGGGAGAGGGTAGAATGACAGCTATGACTGATCCGATTCCAAGCGCAGGCGAAACGACCATCATTGGTCTTCCTGCTATCACTGTACCGGTTACTTCCACCGGAGACCGTCCTCTGACGAAGGAGGACCTCAATACGATCATGCGTCTGGCCGACGGCACGGCGCTCCTGATTTCCACCAGGGGAGCGGTGTCCGGCTCGCGTTATCTCCTCGACGAGGACGAGATCACCGTGGGACGCGACCCGAGTTCCGATATCCTGCTGGACGATTCCACCGTCTCCCGCACGCACGCGGTGTTCCGCAGGATTAACGGAAATTATTCGGTGATTGACGCCGGCAGCCTGAACGGCACATACGTGAACCGTCAACGAGTGGATAGCCAGGAACTGAAGAACGGCGACGAAATCATTCTGGGCAAGTTCCGTCTCGTATATTTCACCAACAAGGCCGTCATTGCCTAATGAAACGCCCGATGCGGGATAAACTGTGAGTAACGGTTTTCCTTCAATCGCCTATGGGCTCCGAATGGAAGCTCATAGGCGATTGTTTTATGGCGTGTAGGAGAAGACAATGGACGGCGAGGCAGAACCAACAATGCGGTTGCATCTGCACGTGTCGCACGCGGTGCAGGGGGAGTTGTTCCCCTCCACGGACGCGCAGCCCGTCACACGGGGCTATCGTGGTACGGTCGCGTCAAAAGTGGCGGGTATCACGTACCGCCAGCTTGACTATTGGGCGCGTAAACAGATAGTGGAACCATCCATCACCCCGTCGCACGGATCCGGCTCACGCAGATTGTATTCGTTCAAAGATGTGGTGATTCTTGCCGTTTCCAAAAGATTGCTGGATGCCGGAATCAATCTGCAGAACGTGACCACCGCCATCGGCTTCCTCGCGCAGCGCACGCCCGAACAGTTGGCCGGCATCATCATGTGCGATGGGCAGAATGTGCATGAGTGCACGGACAGCGAACAGATGGTGGCTCTGCTACAAAGCGGCAGAGCTGTGTTCGGGGTGTCCGTCGGATCGCTATGGCATCAGATCAAAGAGGCTCTAGAACATGAGGAATACGTCGATTTGACGAAGACGCCGGCATCGACAGACATCAATAGGCCAATCGACGACATTGCCGCGATACGTATGAGAAAGAAGCTGGAATCGCGGCGCAAATCCCGCGCAGCAGCCTGATCGCATACAATTGGTACGATTCAGCCGGAACGTTCGAACGATATAACCGCAGGGGAGTAACGCATGCTTGATATTCTGCCGGCACTGTTGTGATCATAGCCGCCGTCATCGCAGTGAACATTTGTTCGATTACTGCGATTCGAGGCAATCTGTTTTCCAAAAAACACCGCGATGTGCATCCGGTGCGTTGGTCGATCATCGCGCTGCATTTCACCTCATTGGTCATTGGCGCGTTGCCATATCCGGCATATGCGATGTTCAGGTCGGATTTCTCGGAGAGGTTCCAGCGTTTCTACGAACATGTCGGATGGCCATCGGCTGCGGTGATGGTCATGCTGATCGCAGCGGAACTTGTTTTCATGTATCTTCAGGCCCGAAACGGCATGCACAGCGAGATGGAGCGGAAGCTCAATCAGGCCGTCAAATAGAAATCTGACATAACGTACATTATCGGCTTTTTAGGAATGACGTTTTTCCAGGCTTGAGGAAGCGTCAAACACGCGGTTCTGACATAACGGCCTCCGTCACTCAATAAATAAAAACGTGGTTGCTGCCACGATATTGCGACAGCAACCACGTAACTGGCTGGCCTACAGCGTTTCCGTTTACGGACTCAGGCGAAATACTCCTCGACGGCCTGTGCGAGTTCATCTACCGAATCCAGAATACGGTATGCGCCATGGGCTTTGAGCTCTCCGGGCTCCGCATAGCCCCAGCCACAGCCGAGGCAGTCCAAACCGCACGCCTTGGCGCCGTCGGCATCGGTCCAACGGTCACCGACATCAGTGCCTTGTCTCCTGCGTTCTCGTCGAAATCGATGTGCTGGAAAGCCCAACGGATCACTTGGTCCTTGTCAAGACGGGAATTGTCCTCGCTGGCACCGTAGATGCCGTCGACCATGGTGTCCAAGTGGAAATGCTCGCAAATCGGAATGCATTGGTATTGCGGCTTGCAGCTGGCAATCGCCAGATAGTATCCGTCGGCACGCAGTTTGGCGAGCTGCTCCGGAATACCTTGGTAAATCGTGTTGTTCAGGCGGCCGGGGACTTTCTGTCCGGGATTGTTCGGGTCGTCGAACACGGCCTCGTCGGCGTAATACTTGCGGTAAATCCTCACGCCTTCGTCAAGCTTGTCATCCGGAATGCCGTTGCGTTGCATCGATTCGCTGATGGCCGGTCCAATGAAACGATGCAATTCGGCATCGTCCGGCACCGGATATCCCATCTCTTCGAACGCCTTGACAACGCAGCCAATGATTCCTGGATCGGATTTCGTCAGTGTGCCATCGAGGTCAAGCAGAACGACTTTCTTCGGATGTTCGGACATGGATCTGATTCTCCCCTTGGTTGTGTGCTATAAGAATTGATGACAGAAACAATTATGCCCGGTCTCAATAACCGGGCATTCGTTCAAGTGTCGTTCAACTGCAGGTCACTCGTAGTCCGGGAACCATCCGTCACGATGCATTTGCAGACGCTTCTCCAGCAAAGCCTTCAGTTCGTCTTCGGTACGACGTTCCATGAGCATGTCCCAGTGCGTGCGTGTCGGCTTGGCGATTTCATCAGCCTCGTCGTCATTGTCTCCTTCACGGTGCGCGACGGCGCCGCAGCGGCACTCCCACTCATCTGGGAATTCTGCGCCCTCAGCGAACGGCAGAATCGTACGATGGCCTTTCGGACACACGTATGCGACGTCGGTTCGCGCCGCAAAATCCACATTGTCATCGGATTCAAGCGACTTCGCACCGATGCTCATGCCTCGCAGGCTACGTTCCGCCATATTGCTTTTGCCTCCTTGATTATCTGCTTACTCTAAGCTACAAAACACTTCGGACGTGTCACTTATTCCCGGCGTCCGCGAAAACCGATCTCCCGATTGCGCACATGCTCAGTCGACACCTGAATAGGCGACGATGCCACGGTTGACGTTCTCGTACGCCTGTTTCGCGATCGGAGCGAGCGTTTCGGCGCGTTTACCCAGGTATGGTCCGGCCACGGCGATCTGCTGCAACACGTCGGCGAGACGTTTGCATCCGCGTACGAAATCGCCGCCGGTCAAATCGGTGCCGTACAGCACACGCGACAGGCTTTCGCCCTGAGCCCATTCGTAGACGACATCGGTGATGCCGAAATCAAGTTGGCGCGGCTCGTCGAGGGCATAGTCCTCACACAGCATGGCAATCGACGCGTGCACGCCTTTGAGCTGCGCCGCACAGACGGCGACGTTCCCCTGCATTCCTCCGGGATAATGGCGCGGCTCTCCCCCGCTGCCTCTGCGTGGCTCGTAAATCAACGACATGACGGCGCTGGCCAGCTCCGTCGCATCGAGTCCGTCGAACGCGCCATCATCGATCGCCTGGGCAAGCACCAAATCAAGCTCGCTGTACAAGTGCCGCAACAGCTGTCCACGTTCGGTAAGCCGGTAATCGATATGTTCTTTTGCGCCTTCATCAAGCCGATCGAGGTATCCGAGCTCGTTCAGCACATTGCAGATGCGGTCGAATTGACGTGCCACGGAGCCGGTGCGTGAATCGTAGCGGTGCTGCACACGTTCCAATTCACGCATTTCACGCGCCCACCGATGCCCCCATTTGAGATGCTTCTGAATATCGGGGCATTTGCGGCAGGGATGGTCCCTGTCTTTTTCGCGAAGCTCCGCGATACGCCTGTCAAGGTCTTTGAACGCTTCGCTTCGCGCCTTCTGCGTGCGGAACACCTCGTGCTTGAGTTTGCGTCGTTCGTTCTTTTCCAAGTCGCTCAAGCGCATGCGCAGCCGCATGAACTCCTTGAAGTCGCCGAACTCACAATCGAACGCCCGTTCGTATCCGTCCAACGCTTTGCGCAACGTATCCATCTGCGCTTCAAGCTGCCAGGCGGATTCGTTGGCCTCCCATTGCGCGAAGGAATGGTCAAGCGTGATGCGAGCGGTCTCGTAATCGCTGGAATTAAGCAGGTTGACGGCCATGTTGAACGTCGGTTTGAAACTGGAGTGCAGCGGGTACACGCGCTTGCTGGACAGCGCGGCGGCAGTGGCGGGAATGAAGCCATGATGGTCCACAACCACCGCATGGCCGATGGTGTCGATGCCACGTCGGCCAGCGCGTCCGGTAAGCTGGGTGAACTCCCCTGGCGTCAATCCGACATGCCCGGTCCCATCGAATTTCTCAAGTTTTTCCACCACCACGCACCGTGCCGGCATGTTGATGCCCAAGGCAAGTGTTTCCGTGGCGAAGACGACCTTCACCAGCCCCTCTTCGAACAGTCGTTCGACAATTTGGCGGAAGAGCGCCACCATGCCAGCATGATGCGGCGCGAATCCTTCCTCCAAGGCGAAGCGGAACTGCGAGAAATGCAAAGCCTTCAAATCCTCTTGACTGAGTTGGCCTTCGACCATCTCATCGACGATACGGCGGATGCGACGCACCTCGTCATCGGTGGTGAGTTCGAGTCCGGCGTTGATGCATTGTTCGACGGCCTGATCGCATCCGTTGCGGGAGAAGATGAAATAGATGCCCGGCAGGATGCCGAGGAAATTCAATTCATCAATCACGGCCCAACGATGTGGCGTATGGCGTTCGGGTCTGCGGGAATGGTCGTTCCATTTGCCGCCCTTGCCGCCCTTTCGTCTGTCGGGGCGCTGCTCTCCCCTACGTTTCGCGGCCTTGCGGTCGAGCTGATCGAGCCTGCTCACCAGCTGGGCGTTGAGCTTGTCTGTCTGATTGCCGTCTTTATCACGTCGATACAGGTCGATGAGTTCCGGTTCGGTGTGGTCGTCCGCCTGAACAAGCACATGCTGTTCCAACGGCACGGGCCGTTTTTCGGACACCACCAGCGTGGTGTCGCCACGGACCGATTCAATCCATTTGGAGAAGTCCTCGACATTCGACACGGTTGCGGACAGGCCGATGATTCTCACGCTTTGGGCAGGTGGATGATCACTTCCTCCCACACCGGCCCGCGGAAACGGTCGGCGAGATAGTGCACCTCGTCAAGAATCACGTAACGCAAGGCGTCAAGCGTCATGGAATGCTCGTAGAGCATGTTGCGCAGGACCTCGGTGGTCATGACCACGATGTCGGCTTCGGAGTTGATGGACGTGTCGCCGGTAAGCAGGCCGACTCTGTCCGGCCCGTACGTTTCGACCAGATCATGGTATTTCTGATTGCTCAACGCTTTGATTGGCGTGGTGTAGAACGCTTTGACGTTACGCTCTTGGGCCAGATAGATCGCGAAATCAGCCACGACCGTCTTGCCGGCTCCGGTGGGCGCGGCGACGAGCACATTGTCGCCGGCTTCCAACGCATCATTGGCTTTGACTTGGAAATCGTCCAATTCGAATGGCATGGACCGTGCGAAACGAGACGAGACCGATTGGCGTTTGGCCTGCGTCTGTTTGAACGCCGCATAGCGTTGCGCGGGAGATAGGGCTGTGGTCATCTCGGCATCGTATGTGCCGGTGTCGTTATTGCCATGTCGACGATGATGAGTCATGGTTCCTTTTCGAATCAGTCGTTGGAATGTTTCCACTGCGCCCACTGCCGGGCATGACGGACGCGCTTTTCCTCACGGCGGCTGATGACTTCGGCATGAGCGTCGATATAACGATTGGCCGCGTCCTCAAGTGGACGTGTGAAGAACGGGGACGTGTTCTCCTTTGGTTGCGGCAACGGCTCGGACATGGCCTCGAAACGTTTGGACATGCGTCCGCCTACTTTGATGGCATCTTTGAACGCATGATATCCGCGGATGCATGCGTATGCGCCGCCGCCGACCAGCATCGTCAGCATGAACAGGACGAGTACCAGCCAAATCCACCAAGGCATAGCGCCTCCCCCGTCAGTCTTCGTTCTCTCGGTCGCCGACGCTCAGCTCATGCTGTGCTCGGGCGATGATCATCGTGCGCAACGTCTCCGGCGCGACGGCAGTAATATGACGGCGTGCGCGATGCAGAACGCGACATACCAGGAATCGGAGACACAATCAGATGCACCTTCTCGCCTTCGCCG
>ENA-OQIM01000074-OQIM01000074.1-human-gut-metagenome-genome-assembly--contig:-NODE-74-length-29090-cov-2.721438_pt1 | contig 29090 bp, 26 predicted proteins | sample MGYA00242579_ERZ504744 | MGnify/ENA primary metagenome ERZ504744 (study PRJEB26092, sample SAMD00036441) | human gut metagenome | host: Homo sapiens | study: EMG produced TPA metagenomics assembly of...
GGTTCTTCTGCTGTCCGGCAGGCTGAACACCTATCTGGCGGACACTGATACACAAGCAGAGGAACAGCTGGAGTTGCTTACCCAGCAAATGGCAGAAAGTGAGGGCGTGAACGAAGAACTGAAAGCTGTAAATCAAATGGAATGGGTGCGTAGGATGAACAGTATCCAGAACCGAGCGGAGGAAGTTATTAAGGCCGAATTGATCTTTGCATAATGTCCGGAGGGGCAGATGCCGTATAACTTGGTATCTGCCCCTCTTATGTTTACAAGCTGTCGTTATAAATTGATGTAAAAGGCATAAAATTTTCAAAAAAATATTTTGAATGTAAAATGGAATATATTTGCATTCTCATTGACGCTCTATTGTAAAAGCATTATAATTGTTACATAAAATTCACACAAACCACACCTGTACAATTGAGCAATAGGGAAAAGTTATGACGAATGGCATAGAAGCAACAGTTGCTCTTTGCAAATGCGGAAAAGTCCACAAAGCCTACGGTGTCCGCTTTGAAAAGGCTGGCAAAAAGCACTGGAAGTACACATGGGCGTTTCCTATCAAAGAATCAGCCGCAAAACATGAAGGCTACGATGAAACCACAATTATTGGTAAGATTGAGCCAACAGAAGATTATCCCGGATGTCCTTACTGTAAAGCAACTACCTTCGTAATATGCGGCACCTGTGGAAAATTGAATTGCTATAATGGTTCTAGGTTGTTCTCCTGTGGATGGTGCGGAGTACATGGTGTTGTCAGTTTGGGTTATGACGGCTCTGGCATCCGAAGCAGTGGAGATCGGTAAAAGATTATGAGTATCTTCAACAAGCAACAACAGAAACCCATGCCGACTTTCTCTGCCAGTCAGACGGTTCTTCCTTCTGCTGCAATCTCCCGGATTGAGAGTGGCAGTCTGGCAGAACTGAATGTGCCTAACTTGATGCTCAAAAAGGGTGAAAAATGCTGCTTTGTAGACAAGAGCTACGAAATGGTCGAGACAAGCACCACTCGAAATGTCCGAAAATCCGGCGGTACCAGTGTGCCAAGTGTCTTTTTCAAGGGCGTTCGATACCACATGGGCAGCAGTGAATCTATCCCGGTAACGGAAACCAAGGTCGACTACATACCGGGATACCTTTATATTACCAACAAGCGCATCATTTTCACCTCGCAGAAAGGCGGCCTAGAAAAAACCATTGGTTCACTTTCTGCATTTCATCCCTATTCCAATGCGATTGGGCTTCAATTTGGGCAAAAGGTCATAAACTTTATTCTGCCTCGTGCGGATTTGGCAGTACAAACGCTTCAAATTATGACGTAAATCATCGAAAGGGTATTGCAATATGGGAAATCTAAAAGTACATGATAAGCTGGATATTCAAGCTGGTGGACAGGTTGAGGTTCTGGATGAATTTGGTTCTGGTGGTCAGGGTACGGTCTACAAGGTATCGTACAACGGCAAAACCTATGCTCTGAAATGGTATCATCCGGGAGTTTTCAAGGGAAAGGAAAATGACTTCTATAAGAACCTCGAAAACAATATTAGCAATGGTGCGCCAACGGATGCTTTTCTCTGGCCAAAAGCCATTACCAAAGTTTATAACGACCAGTTTGGCTATCTGATGGATGTGCGCCCGTCTGGTTACGAAGAACTGACCAACTTTTTTGTGGGTGGCCGAAAGCAGAAACAGGCGCGTTTCAAAAGTTTCTACGCCCTCTGTACGGCAGCAATCAATATTATCGAAGCCTTCCGTGCTCTGCACAATAATGGATACAGTTATCAGGATATCAACAACGGCAACTTCTTTATCAATCCGGAAAATGGCGATGTGCTGATTTGCGATAATGATAATGTCAGTCCATTCGGAACCAATCTTGGCATTATGGGTAAGCAGCGCTGGATGGCTCCGGAAATTGTTATGGGTAAGAATGACCCGGACAAGAACAGCGACCGGTTCAGTCTGGCAGTGGTATTGTTCCGGCTGTTGTTTATCAATCACCCGTTGGAAGGCCGTTATAGTACACCTCCTTGTATGACAAAAGAATTAGAGCAGAAATATTATGGCAGTGCTCCAATTTTTGTCTATGACCCGACCACTTCGGAAAATCGTCCGATTCCGGGAACCGACCACAATCTGAAGCTGTTCTGGAACGTTTATCCAGACTATGTAAAGATGCTTTTATCCGTGCATTCAGTCATGATGTGATGATGAAGCAAAAGCCACGCATTCTGGAAAAAGAGTGGATGGATATTTTTATCCGCCTGCGCACGGAAATTGGCCGCTGCCCATACTGCGGTCAGGAAACATTTTATACATTCAAGGGCAGCCACGATATTCCCTGCATGGAATGCGGCAAAAAGATTCCCATTACAAATGCTCTGCAAATCAAAAATCAGATTCTGCCTATCTTCCCCGGCTTGAAAATCAGTTTGTGGACAGTGGACAGCTCTCTGGAAGATATCCGCACACAGGTAGCCGAAGTAGTGAAGAATCCGAAAGATCCGAGACTACTTGGCCTCCGAAACCTCAGCCAGCGCACTTGGAGCGTAAATCTGCCAGATGGTTCTCAGCGTCCCCTGCCACCACAGCAAGTTGTACCCGTTCGCGCTGGATTTGAAATCCATTTCCTTGGTGGAACGAATGATTCTGGAATTATCAAGTAAAAGAGAAAGGTGAAGAAAAATGTCTCTGTTGGATAACGTAGCACCTGCCCCTCGAAAAGTCATGACGCTGTTTTATGTGGTCGATACCTCCGGCAGTATGTGCGGAAGCAAAATCGGCAGCGTCAACAGCGCAATGGAGGAAGCCATTACCAGTGATTTGCCGGAGATCAGCGCAGCAAACGATGATGCTGAAATCAAAGTGGCCATCATGCAGTTCAGCAGTGGTTGTTCGTGGATCACTCCGCAGAGTGGTCCTATTGCTATTGGAGATGTGATCTGGAACGATCTGAATGCAGGCGGCGTGACCGATTTGGGCGCAGCCTGTAAGGAACTGGATAAAAAACTCTCTCGCAATGAGTATTTGAACAGCCAGACAGGAGCGTATGCTCCGGTCATTCTGCTGTTCAGTGATGGCGGCCCCACGGACAACTGGGAAAAGGAATTAAAACAGCTGAAGCTGAACAACTGGTTCAAACACGCTATTAAAATTGCCATTGCCATCGGTGACGATGCAGATAAGACGGTTCTGGCCGAGTTTACCGGAACGATTGAGTCTGTCATTACGGTCAATGATAAGCACACGCTGAAAGCTCTGATTCGCAAGGTCAGTGTCCGCGCATCGGAGTTCCAGAGTCACAGCAAGCAATCCGGTGATACGACCTCCAGTGCCGAGGATGATAGTGCCAAAATTGCACAGGATGCCGTCAATGAGATTAAGCAGGATGCTTCTCAGAACAGCCCTGTTTCTGGTGGTGACTCTGGTGCCATTGATGTTTCACTGGATCAGGATTGGGGCAACTGGTAAAAGCTGATTCTCGGTGGGAGGTCAAATTATGGCTGAATATTACCAGTTCGCTCATTCTGTACAAGGCTATAACCATATTAAAGCAAACAAGGTTTGTCAGGATGCATCCGGTGAGTGCCACTTTGAAGATGTAAGCATTATTGCTGTGGCAGACGGTCACGGCAGCGATAACTATATTCGCACAGACCGTGGCAGTAAATTTGCGGTTTCTGCGGCTTTGACAGCTATCAAGGCCTTTGTACAGGAAGCGCGGGAAAATCATCTGTCCACTGTTCCTGATTCTGAAACCGAATTGATTCAGGTTTCCAAAAATATTCTTGCTCGGTGGTATACGCAGGTAGAAAATGATGTTGCCTGTGAACCATTCCAGCCGGAAGAACTGGCAAAAGTATCAGAGAAATATAAGCAACGGTACGCTTCCGGGCAATATAATGCCAAGCTTATGGAACGACCCTGATTGCAGTCTGTATGACCAGCGAGGTTGGTTTGGCATCCACATTGGAGATGGGAAATGTGTTGAACTTCTGGAAAATGGAACGCTTTGCGAGCCTATCCCATGGATGAAGCTTGTGAACAGAATATTACCACCAGTATTTGTGACAGCGATGCAATTGAAGAATTTCGTTATGTAATTCAAAAGGATTTCCCTGCTGCAATTTTATCGGAAGTGATGGCATTGATGACAGCTATTCCTCTGAGATGGAATTGCATGAACTGTATCGAAACATTTTCATTGTCTTTGCAGAACATAGTACAGAAGTTGGTAACAATGAAGTCCGTGACTACTTGCCAAAAATCACCAGACGGGGCAGCGGTGATGATGTTTCCATTGCAGGCATTATTCGCACGGATCTTTCTGAAGGTTCAGTTGCTAAAATTAGGCTGTGCGGCGAAGAAATCCGGCTGAAAGCCCAATTAGAAAAGGCAGAGCGCACCCATCGATCCGCCATCGAGAAGAGAAACTATATCGAAAACAACATGAAGCGAAACCGGACGGAACTTCAGAAACTGACGGAACGTCTGCTGGATGCTGAAGCTGGTCTAAAAGCATCGGAGGTCGCTCTTTATAAGGCGCAGGCTGAATGGAAGTCACTGCAAGCCAGACTGAACGCACTGGAACGCGATACCTTGGGGAATGTTGCAATACAGGCTGAGAATGTAGTTGTACCCGATTCCGATGCGAAAGACTTGATTTCCATTCAGGATGCGGCAAAATCGGAAGTAATGCAGGAAACTCAAGGGATTTCACATTGATTCGTCAAAAGGTCTTCGCCAGATGTGGCGTGGGCCTTTTTGTGTTGTGTGTGAGGAAAGATCATGACCGAATTTGGAAGATATCTGAAACAGTGTCCACCGGCACTCAAAGATAAAACCCGAACATTAAGTTTGCTAAAAGATGCTCTGAAGAATGACTTGCCGAAGTTTCGCGTATTGCAAGCAGCCTATGAACTTGGAATACTAGAAGCCATCCAACGCAGCAATCCGATTTCAACAGATGATAGGTTGAAAATCACGACAGGTCTTGTCAGCCAGTATGCCATGCTGGAAAACGCAGCTAAGAATGCTATTGATTATTGGCAAGACAGCGTTGATGCAGATATTCTTTATCGTGCACTTAATGATGCTGACGAGTGCAGAGAATCTCGCATAAATTCCGCTGAATCTACTGCACGACCTGCAATTCCGATAAAGCCACAACAGAATCCAGCTGAAAATCTGCTCAAGATCGAATCAATTCGCAGGATTCTATTCGCATGGGCATTCGGCTTCAATGGGAAAAACAATCGGAAATCGAATGCTATGAAATCTGGCGGGCAAAAGAATCAGAGCAACCTGTCAAAATCAAGGAAGGTTCTTTCCCTATTCCACGGTATCAGGATTACGATGTGGAAGCTAACTGCTGCTATACTTATGCAATCCGGGGATTGAATGAATCTGGAAAAGATATTGCACATTCCGCAGATATTCAGCTGATTGCCCCAAGCAAGCCACCTGTATTTCAAATTCGAGAGTTGCAGTTTACCTTTTCTGGCCTCCAACTCAAATGGAGTATGCTTTTTGAAGCAGAAAAATATATTGTCCAGAAATACTCGGATGTCTATGGATGGACAACTCTTGCGGAGCTTCCTGTGGAGCAGACCATGTATCTGGATGCTGCCGCTCAGGGTGGAAAGACAATTAAATATAAAATCCGGTGTGTCTGTAAAAATGGCACCGCGATAGAAACCGCTGAAATTGAATTGAATTTATAAAGGAGCCAGACTACTATGAGTCTAAACCTGTTGGTGTCAATTATAATTTATGCACTCATGGCGTTTTTTGTTGGATGTGGATTCTACCATATTGTCAATCTATCAAAATATCAGAAAGACTTTGCATTAATAGGGAAAAGAATTAAAACCGATGCCCAGGCTGTTATTGATTTACAGGAGTATCTTGACGGAACGACTAGCGAGCAAAACAAATTATTTCAGTCTGATAAATTAAACGCCAAACTTGAAGAGTATCGAGCTGCGTATCAGCGAACAAAAAGCACTAGTTTTGCGGCTCCTTTTGTCGATATTACAGATTTCTTTAACGGGGAATTCTTAGACGAATTGGGACACACCGGATTCTGTGAATTGGTTCCCGGAACTATGACTGGCCTTGGAATTTTAGGAACCTTTGTTGGCTTAGTTCTCGGTGTTGGTGGATTTGACACATCCACTACAGATGCTGTTATGGTTAGTATCACCCACCTTCTTGGTGGCATGAGTACAGCTTTTTTGACAAGTATTGTTGGTGTGCTACTATCTCTTGCGTTTTCACATATCTATAAAAAGTACGTCGACAGCACAAATCAAAGCCTTGAAGATTTTGTAACTGCATTCCATGACAAGAATCTAGATGGCTCTTCCAGTAATGCCGAAAACCAGCTTTTGGGTTACCAACAGCAGCAGACCGAGTTGATGAAAAACTTTGCTACCGTCGTTTCGGAAGCTGTCAGCACCTCTATCGCTAATACCATGCGTACCGAGCTGGTTCCGATTTTCGATGAAATGAAGTCTACTGTTAAAGAGTTCAGCGAAATTGCAAGCCAGCAGCAGAAAGATGGCCTAAATCAGGTCGTGCAGGAATTTATTCGCTGCATGAACGAATCCCTGCGTGGGCAGTTTGATGAACTGGCCGCAACGATTCAGAAAACTTGCGAATGGCAGAAAGCGTCCACCGAGCAAATGCAAAAAATTGTGGATAGCATTTGCGATACATCGAACGAAATTGAAAAAGTCAATGCCGTTTCCCATCAGACCGTTGAAGAAATGAACGGTTTTGTCACGCTTCTGAAGGAGTATCAGGAAAAACTCCATTCTGAAGCAGAACTCATTCAGCAGCAGATTGCAAACAGCAATGAAATCAGCGAACGACAAGCCAATTATTTGGATAAATTGGTGGAAAGCGAAAGCCGTGTTGCTGATTTGGCAGACAACGTGAAAAAAGAAGCGGATGCTGCACAGCAGGCCGTTGATATGCTGTCGGACCATTGCAAAGACCAGATCAGTGGTATTGTGGATGCTGCCAAGCAAGATATGGACGCTCTGGCCGCATCTACAAAGGTTTTGACAGAGGCTAGCCATTCGCAGATGGAAACGCTGGCACAGACTGCTGAAAGCGAAATGCAGTTGCTGTCCAACACTGCCGCCCAACTGAGCGAAGAAAACCACAAACAGCTGATGGAACTGACGAAGGCATCCTCTGAGCAGATGTCCGTGATTTCTGAGGCTGCAAATAATGTGATGCAAAATAGCAAGCAGCAGATTGAGGAAGCAATCAAGGCAACACAGGCACAGTCGGATGCTTTGATGCAGGCTACCAATGACTTCTCCGACTTTGTACAACAAGAGCACAAAAAATTGGTGGAAGCTGTGGATAAAGAGGTGTCTGGTCTGTCCAATTTTGCAGGTCAGACTACAAGCGAAATTCAGTCTGCGACCGCTGGCATGGAGAACGCGGCAAAGCTGCTGGATAAGAATCTGGATGATGTACTTGATCGCACCTTTACGTCGTTCGACAGCAGCCTGACCGATATTTCGCAGCACCTGAGCGGCACCATTGCCGATGTGCGCGATACTACTGAGGCCCTGCCGCACGTTATCCGTGAATCTACGAAGCAGTATGAAGCGGTTCTCGCTAAACTGACCAGCCAGACTCAGAGTTATCTGGATGCAATGGAAAAGTTGACCGCACTGGTTGAGCAAAAGGCTCCTGCTGTGGCTAATGAAGAAGGGAATCGTCAATGAGACGCTATACCAAACGAAATAAAAACGGCGAAAAGCTGAATTTCTGGCTTTCCTACTCTGACATGATGGCGGCACTGCTGCTGGTCTTTATTCTGATCCTGTCCTGTACCCTGCTGGAAACCCGCGCAACCTATGAAGCGAAACAGGCCGAGCTGGAAGAAAAAGAACAGATTATTCTGAATCAGCAGTCGCAAATTGATACGATTGTGGGTGTTCGTGGAGATCTGATTGATGCCCTGAGCAAAGAGTTCTCTGGTAACGACCTTTCCGTCAAGGTGGATGCACAGTCTGGTGCAATCACTTTTGATTCAACGCTGCTCTTTGGCTACAACGATGATAAACTCCAGGATTCCGGCAAGACTTTTCTGGCAGAGTTTTTGCCGAAATACTTTTCTGTTCTGCTGGGCAAGGACTTTTCACCGTATGTCGCTGAAATTATCATTGAGGGACATACCGACACAGATGGCGGTTATATGTACAACCTTCAATTGTCGCAGAACCGTGCATTTGCCGTCGTGTCCTACTGTCTGGATGAAAATAACCATTTTCTTTCGGACAGCCAGTTGGAAGAGCTGCGCGTTTTGCTGACCGCAAATGGACGCTCGTGGAGTGCGCCTATTTATGCAGCGGACGGAACGGTTGATATGCAGGCATCCCGCCGTGTGGAAATCAAGTTCCGCTTAAAGGATGAGGAAATGATAAATCAGATTGCCGAAATGCTTGAGGAAACAAAATGAAAACAAGCTATAAGCCTTCTAAACTTCCGGCTATTGCTGCGCAGGTGCGGAAAGAACATCCTACAAGTTCTGAAATCAAGAATTATCAGCTTGATAATAGCTTCTTAGACGAAGTGCGCCAGTGGGCTAAACTACCCAAAGAAGATGTAGATGGAGAAGCCATTACCATTCCAATTCGCAAAGTGCGGCTGCTGGCAAATTATGTGCCAGCAAACTCTCTGCATCTTCCGCTTCTCAACCTGACAAGGATTTTATTTCTGCGCGCAAATGAAGAAATCGCACGGTCGCTCTTTATTCTCTGGCAGGATTATTTCACGAATCAAGATCTATGCTATCTCCTTTATCGTATCGTACAGGACAAGCCTGAACTGGTAAAGAAAATCGTTTCCAACACCAAACTGGAAAACACCACTATGATGCAGTGGTTTCCCAGTAAAAATATCCCCTATGCAGTCGGCAGAGAGTGTATGCGTTGGCAAAAATCTGACCGCATCCGTTTTTCTGACCGCCTGATGACGTTGGGAATCATGCCATCCACTCGGCTAGGACAGCTTTGTATTCAGGAATACCTTACTTTCTGTGATCGAACAGGCTATCTTGAAATTTCTGACCGGGATATGCTGCCTGCTTTGAAGAAGTATTCTCCGGATTCTATAAAGCTGTTCCTGAAGAATATCTTGACAGAACTGAAAGTTGAGGACTTTCAGAGATACTACCAGTGTGGCTCCTATCTTCGCAATATTTATACCAGCGATGCAGGAACGCTAAAGTATAAGAATTTCTTTTCCGGTTTCACGCCTGAGCAGGAACTCAAGTATCACCGCTGGCTGAATTATATTCTGATTCGAGAGAGCTTCTCCAAAAACAGCAATGATGAACGTCTGCAATTCTGGAGCCAATATGTTCCATATAGTACAGATGCTTATCGTGTATCTGCAAGCGAATGCCTTGTAATCGAATTTGAAATGTATAGCATTATTGAGTTTACTACGAAAACCATGGGGCCGTTATATATTTATCGCAAAGATATTTTTGAAAAATTTGTCAAGAAATATCTTAAACGCATGAATAATACGGAACTGCGGCACAGCTTGTACAATGAACTATTGCAGTACGCCACGGAAAGAATTATCCATCACGATAATTGGCAGTATAAGACCAGTCGTTATCTGATGGCGCACAGTATTATATCCTAAATATTTGATGATTGCTCTCAATTGTCTGTTGTTTTACAGGATTTATGCCTAAGGCTCAAAATTGAACAATTAAGATTTCATTATGGAGCTTTCCTAAACTTAGGAAACATCGGCCAAGATAACAGAGATCATTATTCAGGAGGATATATGGGACTGGATGACTACAATATTGAATCTAAAATCATATTGAGCCGTTTTTACAATAGAGTTAAGAAAAAGGCAAGGGGATCACGATGCTTATTATGTGGAAAGAAAACAGATGGATTTTGCAAATCACATTCAGTTCCACAATTTTCGCTCAAATATATCGCTGAAAGTGGAATGGTATTCATCCGTCCATCTTTATGGATATCGAATCGCTTGATGTTGAAAAAGGAGTAATGAACTCTGGCATTTTTTCAAAGAATTTGCCGTGAATGTGATGGACGTTTTTTTCAGGATTATGAAAATGAGCGTAATCTTCAGAAACATCTAACTGACAAGATTTTGGCTGAAATTTGTATAAAAAATGTTTTATACACCTTAGATGAAAAGATAGAAGAGAAAGCATTCTACTCGGAAATCATCAAAGAAATTGAGTTTAAGGCCGATTATGGTTATATTGAAAAAAGTGTCAACAATGCAATAAAGAAGTTTGAAGATGAACTTTGTTTCTATAAAAGCATTCTTCAATCTCCATCAGAGAACCCTTTTCGTATTATTTTTTATGAGGTGCTTCCATATAGAGTTCCCTTAGCGGCGCAATGTTTATTATCTCCGTCACATGATCTTTGGAATAACGAAATAAACGATTTAGCAGAAATTCACTCTGATAAGTTGCAGATTTTGCATTTGCTTGTTCTTCCTTTGAAAAGCACGAGTGTCATATTGCTTTTTTACCATAGTAAAGATGCGGTATACAGACAGCTTCAAAATCAATTTAACATTCTTTCGTATGAAAAGAAACTACAATATATCAACTATCTTATCTTTGCATACAGTTCCAATTACTTTATATCAAAAAGTATATCGTCTGAAATTCTCCAAAGCAAAAAATTACATGCGCTGGCTAAAGAGATTGATGGACGACCAATTGGGGACAGATTACAATTGAAGATTTTGATTTTTCATTCTTATATTCCAATAGAAATGGATGAAATTCCAAATTTTCTGACTAAGGAATTGGCAGCGGATTAATAAAGCAGACTAAAAAATCTATGAATTTAAATATTATCCTAATAAAATATCCACAGTGCTTGGAAAGTCGTGCAAAGCTATCCGCCATCCTGCGCGACTTGTACCCCAGCGAACGCCGAGAAATCAATATTGTTTTGGATATATCAAGGAACTCCCAATATCGACAATAACAGAATCACAGAAAAGCGTTGCATGATGGATTACTTTATTCTCGTGATTAACAAGGATGAACACATAACTTCATCTGAGTTCGCGTTAAACTACGATGGTGCTCGTTCGGATTGTGGAATGAAGGTGGACCTTTATAGCCTTTGCGGAAAATTAACGCGTGCAGCTTCCGATTACTATCACAGTAATAAAGAACTCTTCGAATTTTTTTCAGTATCAGTTAATACAATAATACAGTCTCACCCAAGAGCGCAAAGTTTCATTGCGAACTTTGCCGTTTTCCTTTTGCTCCAAATTTGTGAAATTTCCAAAACTGTATTCCAAAACAGCTCTGCGGATTCCTATTAGTGTAGGGGCTTTCAAAATCTTTTGTAAAACAGCTTTTCTCTGGTTCTATAAGTGGAAAATGAACAAAATCTATATTCTAAAATTAGTCAATTCAACAAAATTTTCAAAACTGTATTTCAAAATAGCCCTATAGATTCATATTGGTGTAAGAAGTTTTCCAAGCGAAATTTGAAAATTAGGTTGCCAAACACCCATTTTAGAATGCTATAGGTATAGGGACACGTTAGAATAGTGAATTTTCTTTGAACTTTCGCAAGACCCGGTTTAAAAACGCCCCTTTAAGTTTGTATAGGGTGTAGGGACTACTTTCAGAAACGAACCCCTTTGCATTTTGGAAAGTCCACAACTTCTTACAAAACAACATTGTACCTTGACAACAACATGATCGGCTGCAAGCCACTATGCTTTTTCGGAGAAGCGCCGCCACGACAAGAGCGCACCAAGAAGAAGCCATACGCCGGAGGAAATCGGGCAGGAACAGCTTGCGGGCAGACCGACACCGAAGAAGAACCGGGCAAGCTGGCAGAGAGGACTTCGCAAAGTTTTGTCTGTCAGGTTGTTCGGCGCAAGAGTGCAGAGAGGTGCGGGTCGCCTGCGGCGACCTCAAAAGGCCACTGGCCTTTTGAAGCACCGACCGAGCCGACAGGCGAGACCGGCTCTTTGCGCGGGTCAAGGGCGGCAGCCTTGCCCAGTGGATGTGATGCTGTGCGTCATATCCTACTGGGTATTATCTGGCGCATAGCAGGCGGCAGATTTGCAGCTTCGCTGCACCGCGTTGCCCCTACCCCGCGCACGGCGCTCTCTGCGTGACCCCAGAAAGGAGAGATGGTCGCTGAAACTGACCCGACACAATGGCCGCGCCGGAAAGCACGGCACTTATAACCCAAAGCACAATGACCGCAGTTTTGAAATTACCAACAGCGAGCATATCGACCCGGAACGTGTCCAGCAAAACATCTATTGGGATTGCTACAACGGCATCCGTTCTGCCTTGCAGCCCAAAGATGTGGATAGTCTGGCTGACACCTTTGAAGAAGTCGAAAAGCTCTACTACAAACTCCATTACACCAACTTTACCGAAAGACAGAATGAGCGCAACGCCAAAATCCGGCACACAGAACGAAACCGCTCCACCGAAGATTTGCTTGTCAGCAAGAAAACCTGCCCTGAAGAAAGCATCTATCAGCTTGGAACATTGGAAAGCCACGCTTCCCCGAAAGAGCTTTTTCAAATCGCCACAGAATTCATGGACAAGTTCCATGAGCGCTTTGGCAAGCACGTTCACATTCTGGATTGGGCGTTACATCTGGATGAGGGAACGCCGCACATCCACGAACGGCATGTGTTCGATTGCGAGAACAAATACGGCGAAACCGCACCCCAGCAAGAAAAGGCGTTGGAAGCACTTGGCTTTGAACTACCAAAGCCGGACAAGCCCCTTGGCCGTTATAACAACCGCAAGATCACATTCGATGCAGCCTGCCGCACGATGCTATTCGAGATTGCCAAACACCATGGTCTGGAACTGGACGAAGTGCCGGAATACGGCGGACGGGCTTATCTGGAAAAGCAGGACTATATCATGGCAAAGCAAAAAGAACAACTTGCTCAACAGGAAAAAGCCGTACAGGAACAGACCGCTCAGCTTGAAAATTTGAAACAAGAGAATGAGAAAGCACATCATCAGCAGGTTCGCCGTACAACCTATCAGTCCCTAGCACTTCTGAGCAACGATAAAAAAATTCAAAAGCAGGAAAAACAGTTAAGTGAACTTTCTCAGAAGATTGAAGATACCGAGAACTTGTTGGATGAGATTTCTGCGGTTGCCTACGACAAAGCTGTGGCTGTTGTTTCAGAAAACGCTGTGAACGATGCTTTGAAAGCAAGCACAGAACAGGTCGATATATATTTGGACTGGCTGAAAGAGCCGGGGCGAACGGCAAGCAAGGAAACATTGGACTACACCACATATCAAATCACAACGCTGCGAAAAAATATTATTGCAGCAGTAAACAGGATTACGCAAGATTGACAACTGTCCTTATAAAGCCGGAAATCAAAAAACCTGCCATCGAGCAAATCAAAGAAAATACTCGTCCGTCTGTTCTACAAAAGCTGCATCGGCGGCAGGAAGAAATCAATCAGCGTGAGCAGACATACACCAAACCAAAGAAGCGCAGTCATGGCATAGAACTGTAAAGGAGGCCAACTTTCAAGAACAACAATTTATTTGAAATCGTAAAGCTGAATATCACCACCCGGCAGGCCGCAGAAGCCTATGGTTTTCGTCCAAACCGCAGCAGCATGATTTGCTGTCCATTCCATGCAGACCGCAATCCCAGCATGAAAGTGGATTTTCGGTTTCACTGCTTTGGCTGTGGAGCGGATGGCGATGTGATAGACTTCACCGCAAAACTGTTTCAACTTTCTTTGCGGCAGGCGGCTGAAAAGCTGGCTGCAGATTTTGGACTTTCTGCAACAGATAATTTTCAACCACTTCCCTGCAAGCCGGTGGAAAAACCGCTAAGTCCGAAAGAGCAATTCTACAAAATCCTGTGTGGCTATCGTTCTCTACTGGCAAATTGGCGCATGGCCTATGCACCCAAAAATCCAGAAGCATCCCTGCATCCTTGTTTTGTAGCAAGTCTACACTATGCAGACCGTGTGCAATATCTGCTGGATATTCTTTTGCGGGGAAGTCCAAATGAAAAGCAACAACTATTGAACGGAAAGGAAGTGACCGCCCTTGGAGAAGCAATCGAACGATGCAAAGAAACCGAAGAAGCAGCATAACACACCTGCTCGGAACTGGGTGGGTGACAACGGAAAAATCATCGAACCGCTGTTTGCAGACTACTTTTTGAGCCTGCACCCCATGCGCTGCTTTCAAGGCAGATTGTTCACGGTGGATGGCATGATCGAGGATGAAGCCCCATTGAAAAAGGAAATCTATGAGCAAGTCCGCTATTACGCTACCACCAGCATAGCACGACGTATTGAACATATCATGCAGGCCATCAAGCTGGCCTGTGCATCCGAACCACCGGAGATTCAAACAGACCGCATCCATGTCCGAAACGGCACATACTTTGTGGACGGTCACTTTACCCCTGAAAAAGAATACTGCATGAACCGACTGCCCATCGCCTATGTGCCAGAAGCACCAGCACCGACACGCTGGCTGCAATTCTTGAACGAACTGCTATACGAAGAAGATATTCCGGCCTTACAAGAATACATTGGCTATTGCCTGCTGCCTGTTACCAAAGCGCAGAAAATGCTGCTGATGGTCGGCAAGGGCGGTGAGGGAAAATCCAGAATCGGGCTGATCCTGCGAGAATTGTTCGGCAGCAGTATGTACACAGGCAGTCTGCAAAAAGTGGAAACCAATCGTTTTGCCCGTGCAGACTTGGAGTACAAGCTGCTTTTGGTGGACGATGACATGAAAACTGAGGCCCTGCCGCAGACCAACAACATCAAGACCCTTGTTACACTGGAAGATAAAATCGACATTGAGCGCAAGGGTCAGCAGAGTGTGCAGGGTACGCTGTATGTGCGGTTTGCCTGCTTCGGGAATGGCAGCTTACACGCACTCTATGACAAGTCCAACGGTTTCTATCGCCGCCAGCTGTTGCTCACCACTAAGGAAAAACCTGTTGGCCGGGTGGATGATCCTTTCCTCATTGACAAGATGCGGGGTGAAAAAGAGGGTATCCTGCTTTGGGCATTGGAGGGGCTGCATCGGCTGATTCGGAACAACTATCAGTTACCATCAGCGAACGCACCGCCGCGAATCTGAAAGAAGCAATGGAGCAGGGCAACAATATCCTGGGCTTTCTCAAATCCGAGGGCTATTTTGAAATTCGGCAGGGTGCCAAGTGCAAATCTACGGATTTCTATAAAGTCTATGAACGCTGGTGTCTGGATAACCTGGAAAAGCCGCTGGCAGCATCAACCTTTATCCACCATCTGAAAGACAACCAGAAAAGTCTGGGCATCGTCTACGATGATAAGTGCATCGGCACAAACCGGGGCTTTCACAATGTAGACGTTGACCTGTTTTTACCCGTTGATGTTCCCAGTCCGTGGGATTAAAAAATAAGAATCAACTTGAAAAAGCCCTGCTCAGCCTGCTCACAGTGCGCAAAAGGTGCAGGATGAGCAGAGTGAGCAGGCAATTTTGAACTTACATCAAAAATAAAACATGGAGGTTTTGCCTATGAACAAATCTCGGCCTGTTGCGACCAAAACTGTGAAATCTTTGGATTATACGAAAAATATCTTGCAGACCATTCCGAATAACGATACAATGGAAGTGGTCACTCAAACCAATGCCGTCAAGTCTCCGACTGACAGCCTGAAAGCCACAACACTGGTGTACACGGTGGAGGAAATTGCGCAGATGCTGTCCATCAGCTGCGCTCTGCCTACAATCTGTGCAGCACTACCGAATTTCGTGTTCTTCGGGTCGGCGGAAGCATCCGCATCCCGAAAGACAGTTTCGATGCGTGGCTCCGGGCAGCTTGAAAAAGGAGATAACGTATGGCATATATTACGAAACGCGGCAGCTCCTATGGCGTCCGCTATACTTACCAAGATGAGCAGGGTAAAAACTGCAACAAATGGGAAAGTTTTTCCACGAAAGAGGAGGCAACAAATCGCAAAAAACAAATCGAACATGAACTGGCAAACGGAACGTTTCTGATTCCGTCCACCACCACCGTCAAGGAGTTTTTGATGGAGTGGCTTCCCAAGCAATGCAACAAGCACAAGTGGGCACCGCAGACCTATCAATCCAATCTGGGAACCGTCCAGAACCTCATTATTCCGTATATCGGCGATATGCAGATGCAAAAGCTCAAGCCTTACCATCTGGAAGACCTGTATTCTACCTCAGCAAAACGCCTGCGGCCAGTATTATGAGGGCAAAAAACAGGTGCTTTCGGAAAAACAACAGCAGCGGTTTCTCTCCGGCACGACCATCCACGAGGTACACCGCCTGCTGCGGACAGCGTTCCAGTATGCGGTGGAGTGGGGCATCCTCGTCAAAAGCCCCGTTCCGGTAGACAGCCCTAAAAAGTCGATTCAGGAGCGTGCCATCTGGGATGCGGACGAGATGTGGGCCGCACTTGCCAGCATGGAGGACCCCATCCTGCATCTGGCTGTCCATCTGACGCTGGTGGGCGCACTGCGTGAGGGCGAAGTCGCTGGTCTGACCCCGGAAGATCTTGATTTTGAGGGAGCAGACGGCACAGGCACGTTCCGCATCAACAAGTGTATGCAGCGTGTCCAAAAGATATCGCTGGCAAAAACGGGCAAGGACTGCATCTTGCAGGAATTTGAAGATAAGCGCGAGGGCAGCACCACAACGCTGGTGCTCAAAAAGACCAAAACAGCATCTTCCAACCGAACCATCTTCATGACAGCCGTGCTGAAAGAGGAACTGAAACACTGGCTAAAGCGTTTGGAAATGGACGAAGCCGTTGAGCCGGAACGCTATCGCAACAGCGGGATGCTCCTGCGTCTGCCCAACGGTCTGGCGGTAGAACCGATCCTCATCCGCAAGAAGTTCATCAAGTGGCAGGACGAGCACACGGAGTTCACCCGCATTGTGTTTCACGGTCTGCGGCATTCCAGTGCCACCTATCAACTGATGATCTCCGGCGGCGATGTGAAAGCGGTACAGGGCACAACAGGCCACGCCAGTGCCAATCTGCTGGTCAACACCTATGCACACATCCAGCAGGATTCCCGTAAAAAGCTGGGTAAAAAGTTCGAGGAGGACTTCTACAAGCCGGGAGCAACACTTGTGCAGGCTGCCCCGGTTGAAGCAGAACCGACCATCTCCATGTCGGCTCTGCTGGAGCTTTTGAAAGACGCGGACCCTGCTGTAAAAGCACAGCTCCGCTTGGCTTTGCTGACCTGAATTGCAAAAAACAGCACGAATTGCAGAGTAATTCACGGACTTACTCCATCTGACATGAAAAATGCGGATCGTGCAAAAACCGTGCAGAGACCGTGCAAATGGCGTATAAAAGAAAATCCCACGAGAATCTTGCGATTCCTCGTGGGATTTTGGTGCGCTCGAGGGAACTCGAATCCCTGGCCCTCTGATTAAAAGAATCCAAGGTGCATCATTCGTCAAATTTCAAAAGTTCGAAGAAGCATTATTTTTATCGTATCATCGCAAAACACGCCTTTGCACACACCGCATTATTTGCATACAGTGTAATGCTTTGCAACCGTTATCCAGCTATTCAGGTGTGCAAAAAGTGTGCAAAAATGTGCAGACGGGCAAAACAAAGCCCAATGGACAAATCAACACCGGTTTTATGGCAGGGTTTAGGACATCCGAACAGACACCGTTTGATATAGAAATGAGGTTCACCATGAACAAACTGCTTTCCTGCCGCCTCAATATGGACACCAACCGGGTGGAAGCCCGGTTCGAGGATGGCACCACGCTTGCCATCGACTGCATCGCCGTGGAGGACGAGTATGGCAACACCCCGGCACAGCGGGCAGAGCTGGACTGGCTGCTCTACAATAAGCCTTGGAGTATGCACAGCTTGTGCTGGGTGGTGAGATAGAGCATCATCTTTCCCTTGGCTGCGAGCATGGCAGACTGGAAGATTAAGCCCCCCATAAAGAACACGATGCCCACCGACCTATGGTTTTCGCCATAAGCTGGTGGGCATCTTTGGTTATATTGTTTTCTTATACTCCGGGAATCTATTCAAGCTGTGATTTTCACTCGTTGCAGATTTTTTCTATCGACTCTTGAAATTCTGTTTGTCGAAGCTCTGGCACTCCGCCATATTCACAGTTGAGATACTTATTCCGGATATTATTGGCCGCATACGTTCGCTTGCGGTAATCCGATATGCATCGTATTTTTTTATCTGACGGATTATCAGGATCCACACTCAAAATATAGGTTGCCTCTCGTGCAAAACTCGCTTCCATCAACATTGTATTATGCGTTGTCATAATCACTTGACCTTTGAGAATCGGCCGAATCTCTTCCAATAATTTCTGGAACAGCAAATCGTGAATGTTGGCTTCTGCCTCATCCAAAATAACTACTCCTCCCATGCAGGCTGTTAACAAATAGCACGATATATTCAACAATTGACAGTTACCGGCAGATTCTCTTTCAAAGTCAATCCGACGATAATTGCCTGCAATATATTTTTCCTCAATCAGTTTATAGTAGATTTCGTCATCATGAAATTCTTTTTTATAAAATATCTTGCGAACGCTAAGATCAACACTCGTAAATAGTTGTGTAAAAAAAATCGCTTGCATAATCTAACTCTGTCTCTCTTCGAAGAGACAGATGACCTTGCAGTGGCCGCTTTAAAACTTGCAGCTTAGAACTTAGTCCTTCCCAGCTTTTGTTGCCCATCGAAACAGCACAAGACAAACCTCGAAATTCTCTTAGCACAGTATTGAAATTCTCTGTTACATTATCCCGTCCAAATGCATTGGATTTATCTTTCATCTCATAAAGTAAAATTGCTAAAAGAGAATGCTTTCCCCAATAACGTTTTGCTGTTTCCTTTACGTCTACCAAAAAATCCTTCCCATTGGTTCCTTGAATAACTGTATCATTAATCAGAATACCATCAGAACTACAGTCAAAATAAAGTCCTCTGCGCCGATTAAGAACATATTCTAAACGCTCATGCACAATTTCATCCTGTCCAAATTCTACCCGATAGCAGCCGTTGTTACCGTTAATGTTGAACTCATACTCTGCAACTATCGGATCTTCACAGTCAATCATTCGATAGTCTTTTATGATGGCAGACATATCCCTTAAACTATGTCGCATTTGCTCGCGCATCACTTTTTCCATCTTTTCATCTTGAAAGATAGCATCTCGAGTTAGAAGCCTTTCATAGGCATCACGTACATCCATGGTGCGAGTCAACTCCGGTAGCAAAACAAAAGCAGACATTAGATTAGACTTGCCCGCACCGTTTTCTCCGTAGAGTACCGCAAGATGCTTTGGGACGTTTCCTTTTTCTGTCAAGTCAAATACGATATGGTCAAACGAACGGAAGTTTCCAGTGTTATCTTTGTAAACATTGCAGTTCCCTCCTTAAATCTTAGTATCTCACATTTCAGCCGGCTTTTCAAGACTTAAACCAACCCAATTGCAGAAACAATTTCAATATTAGAGAGGATAATTATCGAATTTTTGAAATATTTCCAAAAAGCCCTTGACAAAAGCGTAGTTTGACGCTACAATAGCATTCAGAGATGGCAGTCGAGCTAGCCGAGTGCTATCTTTCGGGCATGAAAAAAGACGCCCGGCAAGGCGTCTTCTTCTCCGACTCTTCCACAAAGATTGTCGGCTTGGTAGTGACATACCAGTGATATTATATCACAAAAAAGCCTCCACGCAATCGGAATCCGTCGAAAAGAACGTGCCATTCAAAGGTGCACTATCTATGATGCACACTTTTGTGCTGGGCCATGTTTCTTCATTGTTCAGCTTTGTTTGCCGTATCCTCTCTGTTTATACAGATGGTACGTTTTTCTATACCAACTTGGGTGCATGCTTAGGTTGGTATCCGATTGGCATAAAGGAGGTTGATTTTATGTCAAAAAAGCTTTCATTAATGTTTGTTGGCTATTTTAGGGATTTGGATAAGGATGACCTTCCCAAAAAATCTGGTGTTTATCTGGTCTATGCTGGAAAGCCAGTATCAGATAAGATCGTGTCTCTACGTAAACTCTTTTACATCGGTGAGTCTAGTAATATCCATGACCGCATTGTGGAACATAACCGGGACAAAGATTGGAAGGATGGGCTAAAAGAAGGGGAGCTTCTATATTATGCATATGCCCTCGCACCGAAGGACGAGCGTTTATTGGAAGAGGCCGCTCTCATTTACTATTACAAACCGCCATATAATACAGAGTATGTAGACAACTATCCCTTTGAAAGGGTCGAACTCAATCTTTCTGGTCCTGGGAAATCAAAGACACCGTTTGAAATGGATTCATCAATTAAAGTCAGCTAATGTAAGTCGATATTTAAAATAGTCACAAGAAAAAGGGCTATCGCACGAATTTTGTTCGATGAGATAGCCCTTTTTCTTTACCGGCATCTCTATTTATTTCGGAAAAGGCAGCTACTGTTTGTTACTCGGGATTCTTTGGCAGGCGGTCGTACAGCACTACCGTGTCAGAGGTTTCAATCTGTACCCGCTCTTTCTTGAGCAAGGCGCGGGAACGCTGGTTTGTGCGGTAGTCGCGGTCACCCTTCTCAAAGGCAGAACAACACAGGAAGTCACACATAGCATCACCCACAGAGGATTCTTTGATAATAAAACGAACGCTGTTGGTTCGTTTTGACTGGAAATTATATAATCCGCCTTAATTTTGGTGACGAATGGGTAAAGATTTGGCACGTATGAGAATAGTTCAAAGTCTTGTTCCAATACTTCTTTTAGCCGTACCAGTGCCAAAAGCCGTGGTTCGACCATCTCACGATACTGCATACCCTTTTGTATAGCTTTATAAGTAATTTTACCAGACAGAATCATGTCTACTATCTTCCGAGAATTATATCGCGGAAGTGAAATATCTTTCAAGTATTGAAATCCTGCAAGATGCGAAAATTCATCTGCTGAAAACGTCAGGTTAATCTCATATGATTTATTTCGACAACCATATGTGAGGATATACCGATAATTCATCAGGTCCTTCCAAACAGCGGCTGCTTGATACAAAACATTTTGCTGTTCGTCCTGCACCTTTTCACCTTCCCTCAAAAAATAGAAGCCCTGCCGAAAGGCAAGGCTCCTATTAAGCGTTTTCTTTCGATTCATCGAATCTATTCGGCTTGTGGTTATCGCTCAACCCACGGTCTGGCTCCACAATCGGCTGATACCGAACCAGTCCACTGCTTCATCGCCACCGATAGCTGGTCAATGCCGCTATCCTCTAGCTTTATTATACCACAAAAGGACGTAAGTTCAAGCGCTTAAATTTAAAAGCACTCAATCATATTATATGCTAAAGGGGTTTGGCCATTGCTACGTTTGCGAACGTCATACACCACCCTTGCCATCGACTGCATCGCCGTCGAGGATGAGTACGGCAACACCCCGGCACAGCGGCAGAACTGGACTGGCTGCTGTATAATAAGCCCTTGGAGTATGCACAGATGGTGCTGGGTGGAAGGATGGAACGTTATCTGTCGCTTGGCTGTGACCACGGCAGACTGGAAGATTAAGCCCCTATAAAGAACACGATGCCCACCGACCTATGGTTTTCGCCATAAGCTGGTGGGCATCTGTTGTTCTGGCTTATAATTCACTGATGGTTGCAGTAATGGGCTGCATGAGGATTCGCCTGACCGGGTTATATACTGCCAGCACCACAGCCGCCAGCACGACTACGACAATCACGGCAAGACAGCCCCACGGCACCTGCCATGCTGCACCGAAATAATGGGTGATGAGCAGGATATACAGCTTCCGATTCAGCACAAGACCCAGCGCAATGCCCACCACAAGACCGGACACCGCATAGGTGCCAGCTTCGGCAGAGATCATGCGTTTCAGCTGTGCATCATCCATCCCGATGGCACGCAGGATGCCATACTGCTTCATTCGTGCCGACACGCTCATGGAAATGCTGTTGATGATGTTCAGAATGGTGATTCCTGCAATCACGATGAGAAACGCATAGACCACCAGATGGAACGCCCAGTAGGTGCTTTGTATCATCCGATTTCCTTCGATTCGGTTGGAAAAAACAACCTGCTTGTTTAATGTGTTGCTCAGCAGGGTGTGTATTTGTGCAATGGCTGCGTCTGCTGTGGTATCTTTTAGTTGAATATCGATCACCGCATAGCGGTTTTGCCCGGTCAGCTGATGGAAGGTTTCTTCGGTGCAGATAACAATCGGGGAATCGGTACTACTGAACGGGCTGTCGTTCAATACACCACGACGGTGAGCTTTGCATCCTCCAGCTGAATGGCATCACCCACGGTCAGGGAGTTGCTTTTGTCGAATACCGTCAGCACAGGGTATGTGCCATCCTCCGACTCCTGTGGAAGGGTTCCGCCAATCAGGTCTTTTTTCGCCCAGCCAAACTGTATCGTATCGTATGAAATCAGGTCGATGGACCCCTGTTTTCCCTGATATTCCGCCGGGAGCGGGCAATACATCCGCCCGAATGCGTGTTTGACTTCCGGCAGAGCTTCCAGCTGCTCCACCAGCACCGGGTCAAGGACATTTTGCCCGGATGTTTCACCCACCGATAAGTCCGGCGCGTAGGGCTGCAACGGATTCAGCGCAAATCCAACCCATCGAAGCAAAACCGAAAAGCTCAAAAACAGGAGAATGCTTAACGCAAAGGAACCTGTCATCAGAAGCAAGTTCTTTTTGGACGAGGTTGCATGGCTCACGCCTAAAGAAAGCTCTGCACGACTTCCAAACAACCGAGCATGACACGGAGAATCCGCTGCATTTTCCACCGCATTCCCAGTTGCTGCTGTGATCGGAGAAGCTTTTGCCGCCCGCCGTGCCGGAGAAGATGCCGCGAACCAAACCGTGATAAGTCCCAGCGCGGAACCACAGATAATACCGACCGGGCTGATGCCAAGCACTGGTAAAGAGCTGAACTCCTCGCCGATAAATCTACGCAGAAAGGAACACAATCCCCATGTGGAAACGATTCCCAGCACACATCCTGCTGGAACAGCAGTTTTACACCAGAAAAGGGCTTCCAGCCGGACAAGCATCCGAACCTGATTTTTTCCTGCCCCAAGACAACGCAGCATTCCATAATAGCTGGTACGCTGCGCTACATTGCTGTTGATGCTGCCTGTGATCATAAAAATTCCGGCAAGGACGACCATGCCAGCCAACACAGCCGCTACCGCATATAAGCCTACAATATAATCGTTGTTGCTGCTTGCGTTCAACGCCATCAGGTAAGTATTTTCGGAGATTTTTTCTTCTGAAATTCCGTACTTGTTTTCGATGTTCACAATGGACTGCCGCAAATTGGTACGTGGCTTGAACTGGATGAAATACTGTGTTTCAAAGGATTCTTCTACCTGTGCGGCAATCTGAGAAAATGTACTGCGGTTCATCACCAGCACAACAGCATCATACTGGTTCGCATCGGAGGTATCCTCATTGAAACCTGCGACAGTAAGCGAAATGGTCTGTCCATCCGGGAGCGTCAGCGGAATCGCTGTACCGACCGTAACATCCAGCCAATCCCGGATGTTTGCTGTCACGAGCACTTCGCCATCCGCCGGGGCAGTGCTGCACTGCATTCCCGGAAAGATTTGAAGGATTGCATCATCTGCTCCTACCAGTGCGGCACGTTTATCTCCGGCAAAGTAGTTTTCCGTAAGGGAAGCGTTGATGTCGCTATACGCCGAAAATGCAGCAACATCCTCCTGTGCGGCAAGCTCTGCGGCTGTTTCAGGGGAGATGTCCTTTACCATGATATGCCAGTTTCCGTTTTTGTTCAGCTGGTTTGAGGTTTCCATCCGAATCGCCATATCTGCCATACTGAACACCGCCGTGACCAGAAACACCGCAAGGACGATACACAGGATGGTCATGCGGTTCTGCCGTCTGCGTACCTTGGCAGAAATCGGGATCAGGCTCAGATAGCTTTTCATTTCTGTGCTGCTCATTCCCGGCACCTCCCAAAATCGGTCAGGCTGCCGTCCGATACCTGCAGCACCCGGTCTGCCGTCTGCGCAATGCTGCGGTTGTGGGTGATCATCAGGATGGTCTGCTCGTATTTCCGGGATGTTTCTTTTAGCAGGGCAATGACCTCGCTGGTGTTCTGGGTGTCCAGATTGCCGGTCGGCTCATCCGCCAAAATCAGTGAGGGCGGGTCATCAGGCGCGGCCGATGGCTACCCGTTGCTGCTGCCCACCGGAAAGCTGGCTTGGCAGATGCTTCCGACGGTCTTTCAGATTCAGCACGGTCAGCAGTTCTTCCAGATATGCCCTGTCCGGCTTTTGGTAGTCCAGCAGCACCGGGAACAGGATGTTCTGTTCTACGGTCAGTTCCGGGATGAGGTTGAATGCCTGAAAGATAAAACCGATATTGCGGCGGCGGAAGATCGTCAGCTCCCGGTCTTTCATGGCAAAAACATCCTTGCCATCAATCAGCACCTTGCCGGAAGTCGCGTATCCAGTCCGCCAATCAGGTTGAGCAGGGTGCTTTTGCCGGAGCCGGATTCGCCAACGACCGCCACATATTCGCCTTTCGGCACGGAAAAGCTGACATCTTTCAGCGCATGGACAGCAGTTTCTCCGCTGCCGTAGGTCTTGCAGAGATGGTTGACTTCTAATAGTTCCATAGTGTATCCCTCACTTTGCAGGTTCCTTCGATTCAGACGGATCTTCTCTGTCTGTGCAGAAAAGGATAACACGTCAACCTTACTGCAAGCCTACACCCAGCCTACAATTTTGTAGGAATCGGAAAATTCAGAGTAAAGGTCGTGCCCTTTCCCAGCTCGCTGTCTACTTCAATGGTGCCGTGATGGGCTTCCACAACGGCTTTTGCCAGCGGCAGACCCAGCCCGATGCCCTGTGTATCCTGTGAAAAGCGGCTGCGATAAAACCGTTTGAAGATATGGTACAAATCTTCCGGGTGGATGCCGCTGCCGTTGTCGCGCACTTTGATCTGAACCATGGACGGCAGTGCATTCCACGCTACCTGAATCGTATCTCCGCTCTTTGTGTGGTCAAGGGCATTCTTTACAAGATTGTCCACAGCTTCCTGCATCCAGTCACGGTCGCACCAAAGTGTAACCGCCTCTGAGCCGGACAGAACAAGCTTTTTCTGTTCCTGCTCTGCACGATAGTGATACTGCCGCGCGATGTCCTGCACCATTTCAGCAACATTTTCGTTTTTCTTCTCCAAGACGACCGAACCGGCATCCAGCCGGGTGATTTTGAGCAGATTCTGCACCAGCGTTTCGATGCGGTCCAACTCCTGTTCGGACAGGTCTGCAAACTCTTTGACCTCCGACGGCGAAACAGCTTCGTCCTGAAGCAGACCGTTGTAGATATTCAACGCTGCCAGCGGTGTTTTGAGCTGGTGCGAAATATCTGCAATGGTATTTTTCAAAAAACGCTTCTCCCGCTGCTCGTTGTCTGCGTGTGCGCTCAGAACTGCCGCCAATGCATTAACGGAGTGAAACAGACGGTAAAATTCTCCCTCTCGGTCGCAGTCCAGTCGTGCATCCGGGTTGCCATCCAGACAGCTTTGGATTTGCTGGACTGCCTGTTCCAGAAGCGCGCTCTGCCTTTGGAAATAGCGAAAAAGCACGCCCCAGAGACAGCCGCCCAACAGAAGAAAAACCAACAGTAACGCGAAAGAGAATGCGTGCGTCGTATGCCATACGATGCCCTGCGTGAGAGCCAATGCCACCGCCCAGACCGCCAGCACTGTCCGGAACAAAATCCGGATTTCCCGGTTTGCGAATACTTTCATACGGCACCTTTACCCATTCCATTTATAGCCCATCCCGCGGACAGTCAGCAGCATCTGCGGTTTGCCGGGGTCGTCCTCAATCTTCATCCGCAGCCGCCGGATGTACACTGTTAAGGCACTGCTGTCAATGTAATCCCCATCGCAGTCCCACAGTGCATCCAGAATTTGTTCCTTGGATAGCACGGCATTCGGATGCTGCATAAAGAAGCAGAGCAGCTTGTACTCTGCGCCGGTCAGTTCCAGCAAGATTCCGTTTTTGTACGCCTGCCCCTGCAACAGCCGGACGGTGATGCTGCCCGATTCCAGTACGGGTTCTCCTGCGCTGGACGCATTTGCACGGCGAAGCAGTGCATTGACCCGCGACAACAGGACACCCAGCTTGAACGGCTTGGTCAGGTAATCATCCCCGCCCAGTTCCAGCCCCATGATGATATTCATTTCCTCATCCGAAGCGGTCAGGAACAGAATCGGCACGTTGGATGTGCGCCGCACCTTCTGGCAGAAATCGAAGCCAGAGCCATCCGGCAGGGAAACATCCAGCACCAGCAGGTCATATTTTCTGTCTGACCACAGCACCTCGGCTTCTGCCAGCGTCCGGGCTGTATCCAGTGCAAAGCCCTGTTTCTTGAATGCAAAGGTCAGCCCACTGATCAGGCTCAGATCATCTTCCAAAAGGAACAGTTTTCTCATGATTCCCTCTCTTTTCTGCGTTTTGTGTGTCCTACAGGTTCAAAAGCATTATAAGTTTTTTCTGCGAACATTACAATGCGCGAAACGGAAATTGTTTCTTGCCGTGTGTTAAACATAAGTCCTACTATCACTGCTTTACTGCAATAAAATTTGCAAAACCATCTTGACGCGCTCCGCAATTCATGATACCCTTTATCGCAAATCCCACCAATTTTGTAGAAAAGTACAGAGCGGCGAGGATTTATTCCCCATGAAGATTTTTACCGCCCCGCAACACACCCGATCTATTTTGCCGCCGATTCACCCGACAAAATCCATCGCTGCGCTGCATGGGCGGTATTTTTCTTTTTCACAAATAAAATCTTATGTAGTTGTTCAATCTTCCAAAATTTGTTTTTGGTTGTTGACCGCACAACCGCAAAGTGTTATTCTTGTGCTTGAAAGAAGCAGGTTGTAGTGTCCGCACTGCGCCCGGCTTTCTTCATACTGTACCTTGAATCTTACATAAGCCGTCTGAACGAGATACTGCGCCATGACCTCACACTTTCTGTGGGCGAGCCGGACAACGCCGCTGCAAAACAGGGGTAGGAACTGCGTTCGGTGTGAACGGTGACCATGAGCAGGGGCTTTGCCTTTTCACACGTTTTGCTCTGCAATTTTCAACGTGCATTGCGGTTCGACTTCTGAAATTTTCAGTGTTGCACGGAAAGGGCGAAAGCAAGTATCGACCTGTGGCCACAAATTTTCAATGCTTGAAAATGTTCTGTCACATGGTCTGCCACTTGTTGGGGAGTGCCTTCCCCAAACCCTGCTCTAGCTTCGCACCGTTGGTGCGAATGCGGCGTGTCGCATTACATAGCCCTCTCCATCCCGGAGCGGGCATTTATCATTTTCACAGGAGGTCGAATATGGCTGAAATGAAAAGTCCGAACGCACACGCACGAGAGAACCGCAATGACACGCCGCGAAAACGAAAGACACACATCATCAAAGTCAGGGTGACCGCAGAAGAAAAACTGCGGATCGCATACGCCTGCAAAGAACTCCACCTCACCCAATCCGAACTCGTCCGCCGCGTCCTGTACGGCGTGAATGTCAAGCACACCGTTGTGGTGGCGCAGGGCGGCGAGGATGCACTGGCGGCGCTTGCCGCCTTGTCTGCCAGTGCAGCAAGGTAGGCAGCAACCTCAACCAGCTTGCACGGCACTTCAACTCCGGCGGCAAAGACACCGAGCAGCTCCGGGCACAGATTCTGGAGGAACTGTCCGCACTCACGAACTTTCGGCTGAAAGCCGAAGAAACGGTTGGTGAACTGTATGGCAACCATCAAGCATTTAAGCTCGAAGAACTCTAACTATGCCGCCGCCGAAAGCTATCTCACCTTTCAGCACAACGAGTACACCGGTCTGCCCATTCTGGACGAGAAGGGCAGACCCAAGCTGCGGGATTCGTACCTGCTCGACACCCTTGAGTGCGGCGAATCCTCGTTCGCTATGGCCTGCCTGATTGCCAATCGCAAATACGGCAAGAACGGCGGGCGGGAGGACGTGAAGACCCACCATTATATCATCAGCTTCGACCCGAAGGACGCAGTAGAGAACGGCCTGATCATGGAGCGGGCGCAAGCCCTTGGCTTGCAGTTCTGCAAGGAAAACTTCCCCGGTCATCCCGCCATCGTCTGCACCCACCCGGACGGTCACAACAGTGCGGGAAACATCCACGTCCACATCGTCATCGGCAGCTTGCGTGTCCGCACCGTGGAACGGCAGCCCTTTATGGACAAGCCGTGCGACTGGGAAGCGGGCAAGAAGCACCGCTGCACTTCTGCCATGCTCCGGCACCTTCGTGTCGCTGTCATGGAGATGTGCGAGCAAGCCGATCTGAACCAGATCAATCTGCTAGAAGCCCAAGGCGACCATGTTTCGGAGCGCGAGTATTGGGCACAGCGGCGCGGACAACGCCGCCTCGACCATGCCAACGCCAAACTCGCCGCCGAAGGGCAGCAGCCCACCCAGACCGTCTACCAGACCGAACTGGACAAGCTGCGAAAGCAGATCTACGCTGTGCTGAACAAGACTACCACCTTCGAGGAATTTTCTGCATTGCTCATGCAGGAACACGGCATCGCCGTGAAGGAGAGCCGAGGCCGGTTGAGCTACTGCCCACCCGGTCGGGCAAAGTTCATCACCGCCAAGAAACTGAGCAAGAAGCTGGAAAAAGAGCAGGTGCTGACCGCCCTCTCCCAGAACATCCAGCTTACCGCCATCATCCAACCCAGCAGCGAGAAGAAGCCGGATAAGATCAGGAAACTGGTTGACATTCAGGCGAACGTTGCTGCGGGCAAGGGCATCGGCTACGAGCGTTGGGCGAAAAAGTTCAACCTCAAACGCTGGTCGCAGACCTTGTGCCTCCTGCAGGAGAAAAAGCTACTCAGCGAAGATGCCCTAGACCAGCGCATTGCCGAACTGCAAACCCAGCACGACGATGCACTGGCCGGTGGTCAAAGCACATGGAATGCCCGCATGGTCTTCCCCC
>ENA-OQIM01000076-OQIM01000076.1-human-gut-metagenome-genome-assembly--contig:-NODE-76-length-28805-cov-6.407664_pt1 | contig 28805 bp, 37 predicted proteins | sample MGYA00242579_ERZ504744 | MGnify/ENA primary metagenome ERZ504744 (study PRJEB26092, sample SAMD00036441) | human gut metagenome | host: Homo sapiens | study: EMG produced TPA metagenomics assembly of...
CTGGTATACCGGTGTCGTTCCCCACCTCCATTCCGATTCACTCGTCAATCACCCGTGAATCGAAATGGAGGTACATAATGAAGAAAATTAAACCTTCGGGAACTTTATCCTGATGTTTATACAACAGACTTTTTTGTAGATGTGACAGAGGAAGTAATGGAGACTATTCGAGCAGCTGAACGTGCGGAGGCTGCGTATGAGCGAAAGATGTATCGTTATAAAGCACAGTATTCTCTGGATTGCGAGAATGGCATTGAAAATGCGGTGCTGTTGAAGCCGCAGACACCGGAGATGCTTCTGGAGGAAAAACAGTTTCAGGAGCAGGTCTATGCCGCTGTGATGAAGCTGCCGGAGAAACAGGCAAAGCGAATTTATGCCCGATACTATCTGGGAATGACGGTAAATGAAATTGCCGAAGTAGAAGGTGTAGATCCAAGCCGTGTTCGAGACAGTATCCGCCGTGGCTTAAAGCAGCTCGGAAAATATTTTTGATAAAGTTTCATTTGATGCGCCTGTTTTTTGCCTTTTTTGTCAGTGTTAATAAGAAGGACAAGTTTTCCTCCTTCATCTGCACATTGACAATCGAATAGACAGCACAACAGTACATAAGAGGTATGATTATGCTTATTATGTAGATGAAAAACTCCTGTTCAGATGAAGTTACACTATCTTAGTGACAAACGCAAAGTGCAGGGAGATATTTGATGGCGCATTCCGTAGATGTTTTACCTAATCAAATGTGGCGAGGATGTGGCTGAAAAAAAATTACGAGCGCCAGAGTTCCCTCTGGCGCTCATTTTATTTTCGCTGTGCGTTTTTTCTGTACTCTAATGGCAACAATCCCGTGCTTTTTCGGAATAATTCTGCAAATCGGCTTGAAGTGGAATAGCCTACTGTTTGGGCAACTTGTCCGACTGTCAGCTCTGTATATGCCAGCAGATATTCTGCTTGGCTCATGCGCCGCTGTTGAACATATTCCGTGATGGTGCAGTCGTAGTATTTCTTAAAACAGCTTTTGAGCTTTGTCGTTCCCATACAGGCAATCTGTGTTAGCCGCTCCAGGGGAATATCAAAAGCATAGTGGTCGCTAAGATAAGCGGCAACTATTTGGAGATTTTCTATATCCTGTTGAGAGAGCTTATGGGCTGGTTTATCAGGATGCTTCTTCTGATATTCCACCACCATTGAAACAGCTTCTGCGACTTTACCCTCATAAAAAAGTTTTGCGGCAATCCCTTCCCCGCGATAGTCTTTGATTTCTGTGAGTAACCGTGACATTTCTGGAAAGTCGGAAGTTTGGTCGATCTTCCGAAATGCATCCACAGGATTGATCTGTGCCTCTGGGTACAGTTTTTTCAGGTAGTCCTCATAATATGCCGGTGCAATCTCAATCCCAACCGAACGGATTGGAATATTTTTATGTATCAAAGCCTTGTATGGAGCGTAGCCGCCAATAAATGTTTTGATACAACCGGCAGACAGCCTACGGTATGGAGATAATTCCTCCCCGGAAATAGAGTCATACCGAGTGATACTCAGACATTCCGGCAGGGAACATTCCAACATGAAATCTTCGTGGAAGGAAAAGTTGTGGATTTTAATATCATATAGGTCTTTCTGTCCATAAGTCCAGTAGGAGCCTTCTCCAACTTCGGGAGAAAGTTTCCAGCAGTCACCTAATGCCCCATATTGCTGGTTGTCTGGGTCACGGATAAAACCGTGTTCAATCAGCAACGGTGTATAAAACTGGTCAATAATTTCAGACATGAAAACAGACCGCCTCCTTTTTGCAACGATTAGACGAACTTTTGAAAGGAACAGACGAACATCGCCGGGGCCTATTGAATGTTGTTCGATAAATGCGTATTGTATTAGACAGTGGTTAGAACTATCTAACCGAAGAATATCACAAACCACTTGTCGAGTCAAGACAATGAAAGGTAGGAGGTCAAAATGAGTAATCAAGTAAATTCTATGAACAAAGGTCTGACAGTGAAAGACCTTGTAACGACAGGTATTTTTACTGCACTGTTATTTGTTTTTGTATTGGTGGGCGGTGTCTTTTTTGCAACGAATCCTGTACTTACTTTTTTCATGCCGGCAGGAGGTGGGCTGCTTGCTGGCCCCATTTATCTTTGCTGATTGCAAAAGTACATAAGCGTTGGAGCCTTTCTATAATGGGCGTTATCATGGGTATTATTTGGTTCGTGACCGGTATGCACTGGGCTTTTGCATTGGGCTATCTGATCATGGCGATTGTCGCGGACTTTGTTGCTGGTGCAGGGCAGTACAAAAGCAAAAAACTCAACAGCCTGTCTTATATCCTGTTCTCTCTCGGTGGCACTGGTTCATATATCGTGTTCTTTGTTGATCCCAACGGCTGGGCGCAGACCATGCTGGGTAATGGAACCGAACAGAGCTACATCGACACCATGCAGGCAACTGCAAATACCGGCATCCTGATTGCCATGTTCGCTGCTGTTATCATTACATCTGCAATCAGCGCTTTTGTAGGCTGCAAAATGCTGAAAAAGCAGTTTGAAAAAGCAGGTATTACAGCATGAGCGGTAAATGCCACAAGAAAGGGCTTTGGCTCGACCCACGGGCCAAGCTCTTTCTTATTCTTATATGTGTTTTATCGTCCATGTTCGCTCCTTCACTTGCATATCAATTTGTCCTTGTTATGCTGATTGCGATATTGGGTGCTTTCTTTGGAAAGTGGAAATATGTCATTAAGGCTGTATGCTTTTATGCGGTCATCTGTGTCCTGACAGTTTGGATCATGGCAGAAATGACAGGCACGCTGCGGACAATGTTTATTGCCTTTTTAGGATTGTTTCATAAGGTCTATGCGTGCGGAACCTTGGCTGGGATTGTTCTGACTACTACAAAAGTCAATGAGTTCCTGTCTGCTATGAACCGTGTCCACGCACCCAAAAAGTTAGTAATTCCTATGGCAGTTATGCTGCGGTACATTCCAACTATTCAAGAGGACTGGCGATATATCAAGGACGCTATGCGGATGAGAGATGTTTCACCTTCTCTGGCGGGCTTTTTAGCACATCCGGGCATGACGGTTGAGTGTATTTATGTGCCTTTGTTGATGGCAGCTTCAAAAGCAGCGGATGATCTTTCTGTTGCTTCTGTCACTCGTGGAATTGAAAATCCCAATCCACGCACCTGTCTTGTCCAGATAAAATGCGGAGTTGCCGATTGGGGTGTTATGGCCGTTGCCGTAGCTTATCTGATTTTTGAATTATGTGTGCGGGGAGGTGTGATTGGTTGATTGAGTTTGAAAATGTATCGTTTTCCTATACGGGGCAGGAACATGGTGGGCTGCATGACATCAATTTGAAAATTTCGGACGGAGAATGCGTCCTGTTCTGTGGCCGCAGCGGGTGCGGAAAAACAACGATTACAAGGCTGGTGAATGGCCTGATCCCTCAGTTTTATCAGGGAGAGCTTCATGGCCGTGTGCTGGTAGATGGTCAGGAAATCAGCAATATCCCTATGTATCAGATTGCCGCTAAAGTTGGCTCCGTTTTCCAAAATCCACGGACGCAGTTTTTCAATGTTGATACAGACAGCGAGATTGCCTTTGGAATTGAAAATGAAGCTCGCCCTCCTAAGAAATTGGCTGAGCGAGTAGAGCAGACAACTGAAGATTTGCGTATTCAAAAGCTACGGAACAGGAATATTTTTGAGTTGTCCGGCGGAGAAAAGCAGAAAATCGCCTTTGCTTCTGTTTATGCCATGAACCCACAGATTTATCTACTGGATGAACCATCATCTAATCTGGATATGACTTCGATCCAGGAACTAAAGGAACATTTGCGGCTGATAAAAAAACAGGGCAAAACAATTTTGATAGCGGAACATCGTCTGTACTACCTGACGGAGTTGGCTGACCGAATTGTTTATCTGGAAAAAGGAGAAATCAAAGGAATATACACCCCGGAAGAATTTCGGCAGCTATCTGAACCTGACCGTGAACACATGGGGCTGCGGGCTGTTGATCTACAGGCGGTATTCCCACCAAAAACCCACTTGCCTGCGCCTACCCCTGTATTGGAATTGCGGAATGTGACGCTCCGTTACAAGAAGCAAACCATTTTGCATGACATTGGACTATCCGCCGGAAAGGGCGAAGTGATTGGCGTAGTTGGACATAACGGAGCTGGAAAAACTACATTTTCCCGCGCTCTCTGTGGGCTTCACAAAGACTGTGATGGACAATTCTTGTGGGAAAGAAAGCCGATTGAGCGTAAGGAAAGGCTAAAACGCTCCTACATGGTTATGCAGGATGTGAATTATGAACTTTTCGCTGACAGCGTGGAGGCAGAGTGTTCCTTTGGTATACGCAATCCAGATCAAACACTGGTAAATGCAACTTTGGAGGAATTGGGCCTTACCCCATACCGGGAGCGCCATCCAAACACGCTTTCCGGCGGTCAAAAGCAACGAGTAGCAGTGGCTGTCAGCATGATTTGTGGGAAAGACTTGCTTGTATTTGATGAACCGACCAGCGGTCTTGACTTTGACAGTATGACGCAGGTGGCGGGACTGATCCGGCGATTATCCGATATGGGAAAAGTCATTTTCATTGTCACCCATGATTTTGAGTTTGTCTGCCGTACCTGTTCTCGTGTCTTGCATTTTGACGAAGGCGAAATGCCCGATGACGTATCAGTACAATGGAGGCCCTTCCGAAATTGAGAGAGCTTTTTCTCTGTTTCAGATGGAAAGGAGAGGTAGTCTATGAAGCAGAAAAAAGAAAACAGTATGGCATTGCTGCTCCATTGGGCCGGAGAACAGAAATTTTGGTTGTTTCTGGCAATCCTGCTGTCCATGTGCAGCGGGCTGTGTATTATTGTCCCATACATTGGGATTTACAGGTTGATGGATGCCACATTTAACAATGCCTGCACAAAAGAACTTGTGGTACAGACTGTGGCAATGATTGCCGCCGCTGTCACCCTGCGTTTTGCATTATTCGGCTGTTCCGGCGTGGCAGCCCATAAAGGCGCATACGGCGCACTGTTCAAAGTGCGCTGCATGGTGGCGGAACACATGGCCAGAGCGCCTTTGGGGGCCTTGAATGAACGGCGCACCGGGGATATAAAAACGGTTCTGAATGAAGATATTGAAAAGCTGGAGTTGTTCCTGGCCCATAACCTTCCTGACCTTGTGTGCTATCTGGTTGGGCCGGTAGTCATCTTTATTTACCTGATGACCGTCAATATTCCTCTGGCATTGATTTCCCTGGTTCCGCTGATCCTTGCTGTTGTTGTAATGGGGATGATGTTCCGCAACACGGATGACCTGATGGAACGGGCCAATCGCTCCATTACCACACTGAACTCGGTTATGATTGAGTACATCAGCGGTATGAAATTGATTAAAGCCTATAACATGGGGAGCAAATCGTTTCAAAAGTTTTCAGACGCTATCCAGGAAGAAAACGCCATGTGGAATGAAACTTCCCGGCGCATGGGGCCACCTTATGCGGCCTTTGTTGTTATCATCGAATGTGGGATGTTGCTGATGGTTCCAATCGGCGGAATGTTTTTCCTCAAAGGCTCACTGGCGGCCAGCGCATTTTTGCTGTTCGTCTATGTCGGTTCCATGTATCTGACGGAAATCCGCCCCCTGCAAGAACTGGGGACTAATTTTGCTAATGTACTGAACGCTGTTACCAAGACCAAAGAAATCCTGGATATTCCGATTTATGAGGGTGGAACGGACTTTCCCCAAAATCACGATATTGAACTTCGCAATGTCCGATTTTCCTATGACGGCAAGACCGATGTACTGCAAGGCGTCAACCTCAAAATCAATGACGGGGAACGCGTGGCTCTTGTGGGACAGTCTGGTGCCGGCAAAAGCACTGTGATTGAACTGATCTCCCGCTTCTATGATGTGCAGGAGGGCGAAGTGCTGATTGGTGGAAAAAATGTCAAGGAGCTTGACTACGATACCATTCTGAAAAATGTAGCCATCGTATTTCAAAAGACATTCCTGACCCGTGACAGCGTTTTAGAAAATATCCGAATGGGCAGCAACGCCACTCTGGAAGAAGTGCGGGCTGCTGCAAAAGAGGCGCAGATTGACGATTTTATCATGTCCTTGCCAGATGGATATGACACGAAAGTGGGCAGCTTTGGCTCTCGCTTCTCCGGCGGTGAAAAACAGCGGATTGCCATTGCCCGCGCTATCCTGAAGAACGCCCCCATTTTGATTTTAGACGAAGCCACAAGCGCCTCTGACCCGGAAAATCAGATGGAGATTGATAAAGCTATTCAAAATCTATGCAAAGGCAAAACAGTCATTGTAGTAGCACACCGTTTGAGTGCTTTGAAAATGTGCAACCGGGTGGCTGTGGTGGAAAACCATACAATTACCAACGTTGCACCCATGAGGAAGTTCGGAAGACCAACGCCTACTATCGAAAAGCGTGGGATGACTACGAAACAGCCCGGAATATCACTTATCAGTTGGAGGGAGGCGAGCAGTATGAATGAGCACGATGTATTAAAAAAGAACCACAATTTCTATATTGGTGTCGGCGGAACCGTTCTGGAAGGACTTCTCTCCGGCAGCCTGTTTATGCTGCTTTACTCTGTTATGCAGTTTTTGTGGTCGGGTCAATTTGACATGAACCGCGTTCTGGCTCTGACCGGTATTATTGCAGTGGTTTTTCTTCTCCGTATCCTGATTTACAGCTACGGTTATACCAAAGCGCAGATTGGCGGTGCGGAGGTCAGTAAGAATATTCGGCTTTTTATGGGTGACCATTTGAAGCGCATCCCACTGTCCCGCTTTACGCAGGGGCAGACCGGCGATTATATCAACACCATTACAAGCGACGTAAACAACTACGAAAAAATCCTGACCCATAAAGTCGGAGATTTCGCAAAGAATTTTGCCCTGTCATTGATGTTGATTGTCTTTGTTATGACGCTCTATGTTCCGGCAGGATTATCCTGCTGATAGCCGATCTTCTTTTAATCCCCGGCCTATGGCTTTCTTTCCGCATGGTACGGAAATATGGAAAAGAAAAGAACGATATTTGTGCGGAGAACGTCAGCAGCATTGTTGAGTATGTTTCTGGTATTCAGACTTTCCGAGCTTATGGTGTAGGCGGTATGAAGAACAAAACTGTTATCAACGCCATGCGGGAGTTTTCCCGGATCAGCTTTGTGTACGAATCAAAAGTGCTTCCTATTGGTGCGGTCTTTGGTATTTTGAGTTGGCTGTCCTGCCCGCTGGTTATCTTGCTGGCCTATGCACCCTGGGTCGCAGGGACACTGAACACGGTGGACTACCTTTTGATTTGTATGCTGCCCCTGTTCTGTGCAAAGCTGGCTAACTCGATTTTTGTAGACCTTACCAGTTATAAGAACCTGATGATCTCGAAAAACAAAATCTTGAGTGTAATGAATGAGCTGGAGGAAACTGGCAGCATGGAGCCGCTTCACACAGCTACCCATGAAATCACATTTGACAATGTAGATTTTGCATATGTTCCCGGTGAACCGGTACTAAAACACGCCACCTTTACGGTGCCAGATCAAAAGCTCACGGCCATTGTCGGAGACTCTGGCTCCGGCAAATCTACTATTTTGAACCTGATTGCAAAATATTATGAAGCAACGAGCGGGACGATTTCGATTGGCGGTAAACCCATTAACCATATTGCCGCAGAGCGTGTACTGGAACAAGTTTCTATGGTAGACCAGGACGTATTTCTTTTTGATGATACCATCCGGGATAATATCCGCCACGCTCGCCCTAATGCTACGGACACGGAAATCGAGCTGCCTGCCGGGAGGCTAACTGTGACAGCTTCATCCGTAAGATGGAAAAGGGATACGATACGCCGACTGGCGAGAATGGAAATCTTCTCTCTGGCGGTGAGCGTCAGCGAATTTCAATAGCCCGCGCTATCCTGAAAAATAGCCCCATCCTACTTTTGGATGAAGCAACAGCATCTCTTGATATTGAAAATGAGCTTGCCGTAAAGCAGGCCATCGCCAATCTGCTGAAAGAAAAAAAGACAGTGGTAATGATTGCTCATACCCTTTCCATTGTCAAAAATGCAGATCAAATCCTTGTAATGGGTGATGGCAGAATTGCTGAATCAGGAACCCACGAAGAATTGCTTGCGAAGGGCGGAAAATATGCAGCTATGTGGAACGCAGAGCAAAAAATATCGGCTTGATAGAAGCTAAAGAAGAATAATTACATAGCGCATGAACCTGCCCCGACTACGGGGAAAGAAAAAAACCGCTGGCTGGGGCAGGTGATTTTGCACGCTCAATTTAAGTTATTACCCTAACGGCGGTTTTGAGAAATCAGAGCCGCCGTTTCTTTGCGTTTACACAAACCAATGACGACTTGCAGGGACACGGTAGCCGATTGGAGGTTATTTTGCCGTGTCCCGATTGCTTTTTCAAAGCTCACATGATCTACATCAGTTAAAAAAAGCATTGCTCCTCCTCCGGGTAAGTTTAGCATTGCATCGGCATTATCGTTCTATGTAATTAAGTACAATCGTGGCTGTTCTTGGTGCGCCAGTTTTCCATTACGGAAATCTGGCGTTTTTTGTTGCCTTTTTTTCGGAGATGATCCGATTGTCTGCCGGTGTCGGTCCCCGCCTCCATTCGATTCACCCGTCAATCACCCGTGAATCGAAATGGAGGTACATAATGAAGAAAATTAACCTTCGGGAACTTTATCCTGATATTTATACAACAGACTTTTTTGTAGATGTGACAGAGGAAGTAATGGAGACTATTCGAGCAGCTGAACGTGCGGAGGCTGCGTATGAGCGAAAGATGTATCGCTACAAGGCCCAGTATTCTCTGGATTGCGAGAATGGCATCGAAAATGCAGTGCTGTTGAAGCCGCAAACGCCGGAGATGGTTCTGGAGGAAAAACAGTTTCAGGAGCGGGTCTATGCCGCTGTGATGAAGCTGCCGGAGAAACAGGCAAAGCGAATTTATGCCCGATACTATCTGGGAATGACGGTAAATGAAATTGCCGAAGTAGAAGGTGTAGACCCAAGCCGTGTCCGAGACAGTATCCGACGTGGCTTAAAACAGCTTGGGAAATATTTTTGATAAAATTTCATTTGATGCGCCTGTTTTTTGCCTTTTTTGTCAGTGTTAATAAGAAGGACAAGTTTTCCTCCTTCATCAGTACATTGACAATCGAATAGACAGCACAACAGGTACATAACCCATGTACGAGCGAATATGAAACGCCGCGAAGATGGAGCAGTCAGGGAGGTGATGAAAGAACTGCTTCGGAGCGATCTACGATTTCATAAAACGGATTGTGGCAGATTTGGCGCGATGACTGCATGGGGGCTTAAAGATACTTCCTCACGGCCCGCCAAAGACTTGGGGGGAACCCTGCGGCACACGATACGAACGATGCTGCGGAGTTATGACATCCGCGCCAGCGGAGACCTGTTGTGTTCCCATCGTCAGGGGGCGTGGCAAATGTGACGAAAGCTGAGAAATATAAATAGGAAGCGTTTGCCGCTTTCTGTTCAAAATCAGATACCATGCGCTGGTGGTTTCGGCTGCCAGCGTATTCATGTGATTTTGAACAAACACGATGACAAACTTGACGGATTGGAGGAAATATGCTTTATGGAAAAACTTATTACGCGAAAAGAAGCAGCAGAAATTTTAGGTATCAGCATTGCAACGCTGGACGCGGCCCGTAACAATGGTCTTATTTCTTATGTGCAATATGTGCAGAATGGCTGTGTGTACTTTACCTCAGCGGGCCTTCAGGAGTATATCGCAAAATGCACCCACAGAGCAAAGCCAGCAGAAAAGAACGCAACTTATCGTAAACCTCGCAGAGCTGGAGTGTGAGCCGGTCCGTATCCTTGTCGAAATCATAATGGTCTGATAAAACATAGATACAGCGCTGGAGTATATTCTTAGGAGGTGGAGGAATTGGCAAATAGGAAAATAATGCTTCCTCAATATGGCACAGTTATGAAAAGAGGTGTCCTATATTATAGGACCAGAATCAAAGACACGAATGGTAAGCTCGTAGCTATCTACGCAAAAACACCTGAAGAACTATACAACAAAGAAACGCTTGCGTTGGAACAGATTGAGAATGCCACTTTTCATCGGAAAACGCCCACAGTTGCAGAGTATTGTGAAAAGTGGCTGCTGATGCAGTCGGTTCATGTACGAGCTACTACTTTGACGGATTACACCTCAAAGGTCAGGCGGCATATTATAGCGGAATTGGGAGATAAACGGATGGGTGAGGTTAGCCTGGATGATATTCAGCTTGCCCTTGTTCCGGTTTCCAAGAAATCTGCATCGGTTTATAAATCTGTGGTAATCCTTTACAAATCTATCTTTCGCGCAGCGATGGAAAGCAGGATCATTGACCATAACCCGACGATTTATCTCACGACAAAAGGTGGCGGTGTTCCACAAGAGGATCGTCAGGCTTTGACAGATGAACAGGCAGCACGCCTTTTGGATGCTATCCGAGATTTGCCGCCTTATGTCTTTGTCATGATTGGTTTATATGCAGGGCTACGCCGGGAAGAAATTCTTGCTCTGCAATGGGATTCAGTATATCTGGATACAGATACTCCATATCTGACGGTAAGACGGGCATGGCACACCGAACATAACAGACCTGTGATTTCGGATGAATTGAAAACCAAGGCTGCGGAGAGAAATATCCCCCTTCCTGTTTGCTTGGCTGAGTGTTTGAAAGCAGCAAAGGAAACTTCGACTTCGGAGTATGTGGTTTCAAACCGGGATGGCGAACCGCTGTCCTACACGCAGTTTAAGCGACTTTGGCAGTATATTGTTACGAGGACGGTCAAGGAGCGGAGCTATTATCGGTATGAAGATGGAAAAAGAGTAAAGCATACTGTCACACCTGTCTTGGGAGAAAAGGCTGCTCATAACGGAAAAGTGGTTTACAGTCTGGACTTTGAAGTAACACCCCATCAGCTGCGGCATACTTACATTACCAATCTCATTCATGCATCGGTAGATCCCAAAACGGTTCAATACCTGGCAGGCCATGAAAGCAGCAAGATTACCATGGACATTTATGCAAAGGTTAAGTACAACAGACCAGATGAGCTGGTCAGATCAATGAACTGTGCGTTTGCAAGCTGGGATGCAGCACAGTAATAACAAATAGGAAATGAAGCAGGAGCGAGGCAAGGATGTCTCGCTCTTTGTTTTACCTCAGCCGTATCTTTGATTAAATCGAGGCTTTCTGATAAAAAGAGAGTGTAGATACGGAGACTACACATTATCAAGAAAGGACGATCAAAGATGGCAAAAAAGAAAACACAGATCCCGAAGTACGGGACCATTACATTGAAAGGAATCCAGTATTACAGAACCAGGATTACGGATGCAGATGGCAAAGAGTTGAGTTTGTATGCCGCAACTTGTGAAGAATTGTATGAGAAGCAGTTAGAGGCCCGGAAGCAGGTGGAAGAAATTATCTTTCACCGGCAGCACCCGACAGTAGCCGAGTATGGAGAGAAGTGGCTGCTGATGCAGTCGGCAAAGGTGTCTGCGTCTACACTCAGAGGTTATACGAGGGATATGACAAACTATATCATAAAACCTCTGGGAGAGATGTATATGGAAGAAGTGACCGCTGACGATATTCGGCTGGCGCTTGTTCCATTGTCAAAGAAATCGGAAGGCTTATACAATAAGGTCAATATGCTACTCAAGTGCATTTTTATGCGGCAGAGAGAAACCAAATTCTTGAACACAATCCCTGTGCGGGAATATCCGGTAAAGGCGGAAAACCGACAAAAAAGAAGGAGGCATTGACAGATCAGCAGGTAGCCGTGCTTCTGGATACAGTCAAGGGACTTCCTCCATATTTGTTTATTATGCTCGGTTTGTATTCCGGTCTGCGTCGGGAAGAAATTCTTGCACTGCAATGGGATTGTGTATTTCTGGACGAGGATACACCTTATCTATCGGTGAGGCGGGCATGGCGCACAGAGCATAACAGACCCGTGATTTCTACGGTGCTAAAGACTCCGGCGGCAAAAAGGGATATTCCGATACCGAAGTGTTTGGTGGATTGTCTGAGAGAAACGAAAGAAAATTCCATATCAGATTATGTGATTGCTGACAGCAAAGGGGAGCCGCTGGCTGCTTCGCAGTTTCAAAGAGTGTGGCAGTATGTCGTTGTCCGCTCCACTAAGCCCCGGAACTATTATAAGTATGTGAATGGGCAGAGCATCAAATACACGGTTACCCCAACGCTGGGCATGACCCAGAAAAATCAACCCAAAATCAGATATACGCTGGACTTTGATGTAACCCCGCATCAGCTGCGGCACACTTACATTACCAATCTTCTCTATGCTGGTGTTGATCCGAAGACCGTCCAATACCTTGCCGGACACGAAAACAGCAAAACAACTATGGACATCTATGCAAAAGTGAAGTACAATAAACCAGAGGAGCTGTTTGGGGTAGTAAATGGTGCGTTTCAGCAGGCTATTGCTGAATGAAAAAAGGCCGTTTTTTATGGTCCGCACACCGGATAACTGAGAGGCAGAAAGCCGGAAAAGCCCGGAGTATCAAGGGAAAACAGCTCAAAAACTCGCGCAATACGGTCTCAAAGCAGCTCGTAGAGCTCCTCAGTTCTCAAAGAGATAATTCAACCGAATATCAGAAGAACATCAAAACCCTTGGAAATTCAGTATTTTCAAGGGTTTTCTTTATGTCTGAATGTTTACAAAAAGTCGTGAAAATCGGTCGATTTTTCACGGTAGCATACAATAGTGGAGTTAGATGGCCCAGAGAAAAGTGCGATATCTCACAAATGATGAGTTTACATATCTTTTACCATTATGTGTGGATGAGCATACTACAAAAAATATAGTTAGAAGTATAAAGAGATATCGTGAGACCGGTGAGAAGGATTTTGATGATATTATCTTATCTGTTTTGATGGAAAAGATAATTATAAGCAGGCGTTGAACTTGTTGAAAACAGAGCCTATCTCAGAAGAATTGATATGTAACATTGGAATCAATAGAAAAAGTGCAAAATATGACAAGCCATATTATACCTTATATTCCTTATTGAAAAAGATTGTATTTTCAAAAGATAATCTTGCATTAGAATTTTATGAAGCTACAAAGAAATTAACAAATAGTAAGGTTGGCGGAGCTGGAGAAAATATTTTTCAACAGCAGTGCACGAAGTGTAATCTCCAGAGAGGGGCTATCTGTACTTAATGCTGTTCCAATATACAGGTAACAACAGAAGAACAGTTTAATGAAGAATTTTTTAAGGTAGTGCATATTTTTAAGGCAAGAGCAACATTATCAGATTACTTTGATTTGAACAGAAGATATTTCAAAATAACAGATGTCGTTTTGTTTGAGGATAATAACATAAAATTAGATGTACTTCCACAATGTTATATTGAGATTATAGCGGGAAATCTGTTAAATATAGCCTTTGAACAGACAGAGTTATTGTCAAAAAATTCAATGCTAAAAGATATAGGCTCATTTTGATATAGACATAAATATATTATATCAAAAATTGGGATATGCTCTGGGGACTAATGTTACAAATAAGGAGATGGCTCAGAAAGTTATAAAAGATGAGCGCTACACAAGATTTAATAAGCTTATAGATGATAAGTTTGATAAAAATACTATTGTTAGACTGCTTGATGATTTTGAAAGCAGAAATGATGATGAAATAAGAAGCATAGTTACAGACAATGCAGATATTCCTACAATATTTGAATATGTGCTTGGTATATAATCAGCGAACGAAAAGGTGATGTTCTGGAATATATGAATTTATCATTAGAAGCGGATTTGTTACCTAAGACTCATGCTGGAGGCGGTGAAGCAGATATAGTATGGAAGTATGAAATGACATATGAGTATCCTAAACATACATTGTTAATAGAAGCAACGCTGGCAGATGGTCAAAATCAAAGAAGAATGGAAATGGTGCCAGTATCAAGACATTTGGGAGATTATTGTTTGGCACATCATGAAGACGAAGCATATTGTGTGTTTATCACAACATTTTTAAATAATAATGTAATATCAGATTTCCGAGCCAGAAGATTTATGGAGTATTATAACAATGCAGGAACAAAGTATATTACAGGAATGAAAATTCTTCCTATACAGACTACCGAGCTTAAAACATTACTAAGATTTGATGTTAAGTATCCGCAGATATATAAAATGTTAGATGCAGCTTATAAAACAGACGGGTCACCTAAAGAGTGGTATGAGAATAGTATTGTGAGAGAAACTGGTCTGTATAATGGACTGGAGATTTAGAATAATTTTATAAGTGGCATTGTTATTTATATGTTAATTTGGTTTAATTGCACTTCAGGATTGATTTCAGGAGTGCTTTTATAATATATATTTGTTTATTATCTTTATATTTATGATACCAAATAGAGTCATTGACGAATAATTGTAAAAATAAATATAATTCTAAAAAAACAATAGAGTCTATTGAAAAAAGCCTTGAATAGTGTTATCCTAACTATAAGAATTATATTAGGAGGTATTTTATGGCATTTGTTATGGCTTTTTCCTATGATTCAAGACCAATCCAGACTATATTGAATCAAATTAGGAATATAAATAAAAGAGATGGTATTGATCTTCAACCTAATTATCAAAGGGGATATATATGGAGTTCGGATTTTAAAGATAAATTACTATATAGTATTATTAAAAGCTATCCTATTGGAAATGTGAGTTTAAGAGTACGTACTGAGAAAAATGAAAAAGGAGCTATGCAAGAGGTTGTAGATGGACAACAAAGACTAACTACGATATATAAATTTATTGAAAATGAGTATGTTATTCAAAGTGATATATCTAAAGATATTATAGAATACATTATAGAATATATGGGGGAAGATACAGATGAAAAATTAAATAGGCTAAAAAAAAAGAATGAATAATAAAGGCAAAATATCTATTTCATTTAAACAACTTCCTGAGGCAATACAAGATAATATTTTAGCATATAATATATCTATTACAAATATAACAAATGCTTCTGATGATGAGATAACGGAGTATTTTCGTTACTTGCAGAATCAAGAAAGACGTTAAGGGTCCAAGGAGAATTACTTAATTCGATACCAGATACTGAGCTTGAAAAGTATTTGAATCAGATTGAAAAAAAAGAAATTTTATTATCAAAGTTAGCATTTCAAAATAAAAGGAAGCAGTTTGATCGCGTTTTCTATAGTATTGTAGGATTGATAGATGGTCAAATAGGTTTTGGCGTGACTGACAAGGAAGTCATGAAATTCCTAGATAGTTGTAAGGATTTAAATGATGATACGATAAAAAGTGTAAACTATTTGATTGAGACATTAAATGAAATAGCTGATGATGAATCTATACCTGTAAATTATATTTCATGTAATGCAAGAGCAATGAAATTTTTATTGCTTTTAATAGTTCTGAGATTGGTTGATTTTAAAACTGATTGTAAAAACAAATTAAAAGCATTAGACGCGATAAATGAAAAATTGTCAGCATTCAGTTCAGCAAAAGCAGATAGCGTAATGAAAGCTTTTTCCGGTTATTCAGGTACTGTAATAGAAGAGTATAGATGCTTGCGCTGATATCTAAAGGTGGGCATTCATTCAAAAGAGTAAAAAATAGAATGGAAATATTGGCATATTATATTAATAATTTTGACAATAGAGAACAATCATCTGGAATTATACTTGTTGAGGAAACAGATGAATGATTCAAATTAATAAAATAATTTGAGTAGTTGTAAGAAAGCATAGGTTAATAATCTATTAAAGGTGAGAAATTATGAATGTTATGGAACAGTGTCAGGTATGCGGTAAGAGAGGAATATTTAAGCAAGTATGTTATAATCCTATTGCAGTTTTTTATGAATGTCCCGTTTGTGACGGTATGAATATTCAATGGAGAATAATGCATATGAAGAATTAGATTATAATGAATTGGCACCATTTTTGTTTTATGAGGGATTCAGAAATCGGCAGGGGAGAGTTGAACACAGGTATTATTCTACGAAATCAAAAGAATGGTGTGATACATATACAGTGGAATTCAGAAATGGTAATAATATTGCAGGAATGCCAGTCCATATGGATCAGGATATTATTTCATTGTGGTTTCCAAAAAGTTTTTTCTCAAAAAGTTGATATGATTTTGCTTAAATTAAATGAATTAACAGAATTTGTTGGACAGGAAATTAAACTGGACATTCCATCACTTCTAAGTTGTATGTTTGTTAGAAGGTTTAAATCAGACAATAGAGAAACTGTGGATGATAAAGAATTAGTAAAGCAAGCGCTTTATATGACATCTTATTTGTTTGAAATAGGATATGTTAAGGGAATAAACTGTATAAATGGTGATGTTTCAAGAAAGGATAGTTATTATGGAGAGATTTCTATTACCCCTAAAGGCTATGATAGGATAGATCAATTACAACAAAGAGATAATGATGGAAAAGATGCATTAGTAGCAATGAGATTTGGAAGTGAAACTCTAAAATTAAGAGAAGCAATACGAGAAGGGATTTTTGATGCTGGATATCATGCGATATTTATCGATGAAGTTGAACATAATGGCTTTATAACGCCAGAGTTATTAAGTAGAATTAATAAGAGTAGATTTGTTGTTGTTGACTTAACACATAGAAATAATGGGGCGTATTTTGAAGAGGGATATGCAATGGGATTAGGAAAAACAGTAATTCAGTTATGCAAAAAGGGCGTTGAATTACATTTTGATATTGCACAGATTAACACAATTATGTGGGAAGATGAAAAAGATATTCCTTTGCGATTGAAGAATAGAATAGAGGCAACTATAAAATAAACTTTAGTAAATTTGTTAACGATATGAGATAAATATTGATATGGTTTAAATCTACAAACTTATGTGGTGAGTGTTGAAGAACTGGAGGTGTAAAAAGAATTGGAAGAAATATTAGATACATTATGGGTCTCATGTGTACCAGCTATCATAACAGGGATTATTTCTTATTTGACAGCAAATAAAAAAGCCAAAGCAGAAATCGCAACATTACAAGAAAGTAATAAGCATGAAATAGAAAAGTTAATGAAGCAACATGAAGTGGATATTGAATCATTGAAAGAAAAACATCAGCTTGAAACTGAAAAATGTGAGCAGGAGCATAAACATAAAATTGAAATAATGCAGATTGAACATAAAAATGCTCTTGAAAGCAATGAAAAGCAGCAAAGTAATGCAGCGATGTTTAGTGTGATGACGGATATAATCAGGGAACCACAAAAATTGCAAGGATTATTGGAACTTGCCAATAATCTGCATTCAAAAATAAATGATTATAGAGTAATTTAATAGGGATTCCAGTTTGTATCCATAGCATCAGCCCAGTCCTGCAACTCACAATCAAGAGCCAGTGCAGCATATTTAAGAGGCTCATCAATAGCAAGATTATCAATAAGGCTTTGAGAGTTAGGCGTAGTATGGAGATTCTTTTCTGCTTCGGCACATGAGATAAACAGAAGTACATTGTCGTCAAAAGCAATGTCAATTCCGTTCTTGTGTTGGTTGTAGTAAGCAAAGTATTTTTTCATAATGATAGTCCTTTCTTTGATAGAGTGATGAGTAGTTCTGGGAATCTGTGGGTAGTGCCATGCATACAACAGATATGTAACACTACCAGACACAAATCCCAAATTTATGGGCTTTTCACGCTCTAAAAACGCTCTCAAAGAGATAATTACAAAGAATATCAAAAGAACATCAAAACCCTTGGAAATCCAGTATTTTCAAGGGTTTTCTTTATGTCTGAATGTTTGCAAAAAGTCGTGAAAATCGGTCGATTTACAGTAGCACACAAATTTAGTTGACAAATTTTAAAAATGCTGATATTATGCGTACAATCTAATAAAATGCTTTCTTGTGGGGCAACTGTAAAAAAGTAGGGGCGATAATCCAATATAGTACAGGTAACTAACACGGAAAATCCTGTCTTGTGTAAGACAGTGCAATTAAGAAAATTGAGAAATAGATTAATATTATTTTGACATAAATTAGATATCATGATATCATATATATATAAAAGGTGCTACCGATAGACGGTTAGCCCGGTTTTATAAGTTGATTAAAATAATCGTCTCAGTTTGACCAGACCGGGGGCGATTATTTTTTTGTGATTTATTACCGAGTGTATATCCAAGCCCAAAGCAGGTTAAGCCAAAGCTTAAAACTGCAATGAGACCTTCAAGAGTCAACATTGGCATCCCTCCTTTATGAGATTTCATACGAGATGATTTCTATGTAATCAGAGGGTCACAGTCCCTCTGCTGAAGGACTAACCGCCTACCGAATAGGGTAGCACCGAATTAATAATAGCAAGAAAAGAGTATAGGTGCAATATATTTATAAAATATTTAGGTAAAAGATAAAAATAGTACTTTTATTTGAGCGTCTCCTATGATAGGATCAAGATCCAAAATCTAAGGAGGTAGTGCGAAATGACATTAGCAGAAAAGATATTTAATTGTTTTAAGGATAATGAAAGCTTCTCATTAAATGAGGCATACCAGCAAAATGCTGATAAACCGAAGGAAACAGTTAGAGCTCGTATTTATGAGAAAATAGGTATTAGGTTTGAAAGAATATCAAAAGGCGTATATTGTACAATTGACAATAAGGATGAACAGTGTATATTAATTGAGGGAGACGGCAGAGATTTATCTATGCTAGGAGATAACAGCATTGATTGTATTTTGACAGATCATCCGTGGCTAGATAAAAAATCAAATAAAGGTGGAACAAGGGCTTTTGCAGAATATGATTGTTTTAGATATACACTTGATGATTTTAAGGAAAAAGCAAGAGTTTTAAAAGCAGGATGCTTTTTGGTTGAGGTATTACCGGCAGAGAATGAGAATAATTATGAGTATCTTTATCAAATTAAGCAATATGCGAAAGCGGCCGGATTTGTTTATTATTCGAAAGTATCATGGAAAAAAGGAACATTTGTGAGCAATACAGGGAGAAAGGCAAAGAATACACAGGATATAATGATTTTTCCAAAGGAAAAGCTAGAAATATGAGATTTGATAAGAAAAAATCTGATTTAACCGGGGAAAAATGTTATATGAGTGGATGTAATGGCATGCTGCCTGCTATGTTTGATGTGCAACCAGTAGCCAGGAAAAACAAAATACATCAGAGTGAGTTACCGGTACAACTTTGTGAAGAGATATTGGAATATGTTACATATGAGGGAGAAATAATATTAGACTCGTTTGCAGGTAGTGGAGCCGTAGGTGTAGCTGCATTGAATAAAAAGAGAAGTTGTATTCTTATAGAAATTTTAAAAGAAAAACATTGAAAAGATAAGAACACGCTTTAATAGTGTATTATATCAAACGGTATTGGAGTGATAATTTTGAATTTACAGATGGATGGAAGAAAAGCTGATAATTATTCAAGTAATGCACAGAAAATAAGAGTTATAACTGAAGACTGGGTAAATAATAATATGTTTTGTCCATATTGTGGAAATAAATATGTTTCACATTTTGAGAATAACAGGCCAGTTGCTGATTTCTTTTGTCCATCCTGTAAGGAAGAGTATGAGTTGAAAAGTAAAAGCGCATCTATCAGTAATAAGATAAATGATGGTGCATATAATACAATGATAGAGAGGATAACCTCAATCAATAATCCAAATTTTTTCTTTATGCACTATAATAAAATTAGTCTACAGATTGAAAATTTTGTTATGGTACCAAAATATTTCTTTTCACCGGATATAATAGAAAAGAGAAAGCCATTGGCAGAAACTGCTAGAAGAGCAGGATGGACGGGCTGTAATATTTTATTGAACAGGATTCCAAATGAAGGAAGAATTTACATTGTACAAAATGAAAAGGAAATATCTGTTAAAAAGATAATGGAAAAGGTGCATAGAACAGAATTTTTACGTGGTAGTAAGTTGGAAACAAGGGGCTGGATGTTGGACGTGTTGAATTGTGTTAATATAATTGAAGACAGGGATTTTACGTTAGAGCAGATGTATAGTTTTGAGAAGATGCTTGCAGGAAAACATCCGGACAATCATCATATAAAAGATAAAATAAGACAGCAATTACAAATGTTAAGAGATAATGGAATTATAGAGTTTATAGGAAGAGGACACTATAGAAAAAATAATTGATTAAAGAGAATATCAAGAGTATATTACACCTCAGAACTTCGGTTCTGGGGTGTTTTTTTATTTGAATTGTGGTATTATTATAAAATAATGATAAGAAAAATTATTTGAAGGGAGTGAATTAAATAAAAGATGTTGCAGAGATAATGCTAATATGATTATCATCTGAATGAAGATAAAACCGAATGAAATGTATAAACATGTGACAACTGTAAGTAGTATAAAATTATTAGCGAAACAGTTTAATGAATGGTATATAAAGAAAAATGAGAAGAAGAATATATGAGATTATTGAAGTAAGTGAAGATGGTGATTCGTTAAGTAAAGCATATGATATTTTTATGATGATGTGTATCATTGCTAGTCTGGTACCATTAGCATTCAAGGAGCAGAATGGTGTTTTTAATGTTATGGATTGGATTACAACAATAATATTTGTTTGTGATTATATGTTAAGACTATTTACAGCAGATTATAAGCTTGGTAAAGGAAAAGTTTCTTATATTGAATATCCATTTACAGCTATGGCTATAATTGATTTGCTATCCATATTACCTTCTTTTATGATAATTAATAGTGGAATTAAACTTTTAAGAGTAACAAGACTTATTAAAACATTTAGGGTGTTTAGAGTCTTTAAGAGTTTTAGATATTCAAAAAATATTGATATACTTGTCAGGGTATTTAAAAGGCAAAAGGATAGTCTTACAATAGTTGCTTTTCTAGCTATGGGATACATATTTGTGACGGCACTTGTAATGTTTAATATCGAACCAGATACTTTTAATAGTTTTTTTGATGCGATTTATTGGGCAACCGTGTCATTGACAACAGTTGGTTATGGGGATATTTATGCTACATCAGGTATAGGAAAAATTCTTACAATGATTAGTTCATTGTTTGGAATTGCAATTGTTGCGTTGCCGGCAGGCATTATAACTGCTGGGTATATGTCAGAAATTAATGCAGATGATAAATATAACTAGATTAATACGAATATAAAAGTGAATGTCATTGATGAAAAACTGACGTTGAAATGTTCACTTTTTAAAAAATATATGAAATAAGAGGCAGCAAAATGGATTTTGAAAGCAGAAGACAAAGAATTTTAGACAAGATGGAGGACAATTCTATAGCAATATTGTACTCAGGCATCGAGCACCATGTGAGTGCAGATGAGTATGATTTATTCACAGCACAGGCTAACCGCAATTTCTTCTATCTGACCGGACTTAGACGTGACAACATGGTCCTTGTCCTGGATAAATGTGTAGAGCCTGCTAAGACAATGCTCTTCATAGAGGAGGCAGACCCTACGATGGAGCGCTGGTACGGCAGAAAGGTGACTATGGAGGAAGCCGAGGAAATATCAGGAATTGATGAGATAGAATATATTTATGAGCTTGAGAGCACACTGGACAGGATAATGACGCGTGAGGATGTATACACAGCATATTTTGACACGTATCGTCATCAGAAAGTGGATTTGCCGGATTACAATGTGGTAAAAGCCAATGAATTTAAGACAGATTATCCGGGAGTTGCTGTGAAGAATCTTTTCCCGCTTGTGGCTGAGGAGCGTATGCAGAAGGATGAGGATGAGATTGAGCTCACCAAAAAGGCAATCGCTCTCACAAAGGACGGACTTTGCAATGTGATGGCCAATTTAAAGCCGGGCATGAAAGAATATCAGGCACAGGCAGACTTTGAATATATCATAAGACGCGGTGGGGCAGAGTGGACAGCGTTCCCTACAATTGCCGGAAGCGGAATGAATGGAACAATGCTTCATTATGACACAAATCGTGAGACGATGGAGGATGGAACACTGGTGCTTCTTGACCTTGGAGCCAGAATAGATGGCTACAATTCGGATATTACGAGAACATATCCGGTAAATGGCAGGTTTACCGAGCGCCAGAAACAGGTATATGATATTGTGCTTGCCGCAAACCGAAAGATTGTCGAGGCTGCAAAGCCGGGAATGACTACAAAGGAATTAAATGAAGTATGTAAGGATGTGCTTGCAGACGGGCTTATGAAGCTTGGACTTATAAAGAATTCTGTAGAGATTTCTAAGTATTACATGCATGGCGTGTCACACCATCTGGGAATTGATGTGCATGACGTGACAGTTGACTCAAACAGCAGGCTTCGTCCGGGAGCAATCATCAGTGATGAGCCGGGACTGTATATAGATGAATGGGAAATCGGTATCAGGATTGAGGATGATGTGCTTATCACCGAGGACGGTGCAGTGTGTCTGTCGGAGGATATCATCAGAACCACGGAGGATATAGAGGCCTACATGGCAGAGCACAAAAAGCTTTAATCGTGGTAAATGATAAATTTTGCGGTTTACAATATTTTTATGTGACATAATCTGATTTATGTATTATAGTAGTGCTAGTACATCGAATAATAAGTTTCTGATGCATTGTTATTTCTTATTCGGTGTACTATAGTATAGCAGTTATTTTTTATTGCTGTATGGTGCAACGAAAATATTTCGTTCGACAGATGAAAGGAGAACAACTATGGTAAAGAAGATTAATAGCAGTGAATTTGAACAGGTTAAAAATAATAAGGCTATCATTGTTGATTTTTCGGCAGAGTGGTGCGGTCCATGCAAGATGCTTGCGCCGGTAATGGAGCAGCTTTCTGATGAAATCACAGATGTGGAGTTTTACAATATTGATGTGGACGAGAATCCTGATCTGGCAAGAGAGTATCGTATAATGAATATTCCGGCAGTTATTGCAATCAAGGGCGGTCAGGTTGCCGGTCAGCAGATTGGTCTTGTGTCTAAGGATGATATGAAGGGCTTTATAGACGGAGTTTTCTAAGACAAAGCGTTTTATGAAGCTTTCTAAGAAGCGAGAAGACACCTGCAATGAGCTTTTTGTGAATATGCAAGGTGTGATGCTTAACAGTTATTATGGATAGTGTAAACCGGGCAGGATATCGTGCCTGGTTTTACATTTTTTACATTTAAATTAGTTCTCCCGGAAGATTTTTCCAAAGATGAATCTAACAAGTGGTCCGGCTACAAAGAGCTGCCAGAAGAAGGCCATTGGAAAGTTTCTTACGACGAGCTCACAGAATGTCGCAAATATCTGTGAATTAAAACCACCATTGAAAAGGATGGTAGCGATAAAGCTCATCATAGGGCACATGAACCAGATTGAGAAGACAGAAAATTGCAAGGATTATAGCAATAGGTCTGTCCTTTCCTGGTGTGACGATTTTGAAGGCACATTTTTGGGCAAGTGGTCCGGCAATGAACGTATCAAGATAAAACCGGCAACAATCATGATAGGAAATTCGCCTAATGCGGCCTTAAAAACAAAGTTCTTCATACCGCCTGTTTCAAGGGCAATATTGTAGCATATCATGGCATAAACCATGACAAGCACCATCATGATGGTAAAAACTGTTTCCTGTAATCTGTTCTTTGGCATTTTTCTTAAATCCTCCTGTTATGTAAAATAAATATAGCTGTAACGAGTCGTTACAATAGGCTCTTGATAGCTGCGATAGAAAAAGGCATGAAGTGTATACAAGCTTCATGCGTGTAAAAGCACAAAAAAAAAATAGACAGAGGGAAACTTTCGTCTCGCTCTGTCTAAGCTGCAACTACCATTAATTGCCGATAGTTTATCACAGATAAAACACAAAAACAATAGGAAGTTGGTACTAAACAATATGACAATAAAAGATATCGAATTTAAATTGAAAGATGCAGAACTGCCATTGCGAAGTGCAAATGAAAAGGATGCCAAAGCTTTTATAGAGTACATGAAAAAGTCAACCGGTGAAACGGATTTCTTACTTAGGACACCGGAAGAATGTGAGACACAGACCATCGAGCAGGAGATTGATTTCATCAATAACTGCAATTCGTCAGATGCACAGGCAATGATAGTTTGTGAAGTAGGTGGAAAACTTGCCGGAAATTGCATGGTCTGGTGGAATAACCGTGTGAAAACCGGACACAGGGCAAGTGTGGCAATCGGCTTGCTGAGCGAATTCTGGAATCAGGGAATTGGAACAAGAATGTTTCAAGAAATGATAAAAATAGCAGAAAACAATCCGAAGATATTGCAGATGGAATTGGATTTTATCGAGGGCAACAGCAGGGCGAGAGCACTTTATGAGAAAATGGGATTTAGGATTACAGGTATAAATTTTAATGCTATAAGGCAGAAGGACGGAACTTTGTGCAATGAGTATTCAATGATAAGGGAAATTAGTAGATAAGCAAACTTTTTATAAAAAGCCACAATATGTATTTTAGCGAGTACCAGAGAGTTTATACCTTGTAAACGTTTACTATTATGTTATACTGTAATCATTGCCGGGCATACTAATGTGTGAATGTGAACGGTAAACGGAAAAAGTAATAAGAACAGCAAGAGAAGGATTTTATGTTGTATCATAAATAAAAATGAGGTGAAAATCGTGCTTAAAGCAGAAAATTTAACTTTAAACGTAGATGATGAGGGCGGAAAGAAATGCCTTCTGAACAATATATCATTTCAGGTAGAGGACGGAGAAATGCTTGTCATTACCGGACCAAACGGAGGTGGAAAATCAACTCTGGCAAAGACCCTGATAGGTATTCAGACACCGGACAGCGGAAAGATTATACTTGACGGGCAGGATATCACAGAGCTCGACATCAATCACAGGGCAAATGCGGGAATAGGCTTTGCATTCCAGCAGCCACCGAGATTTAAGGGAATGACAGTCATGAAGCTGCTCAAGCTTGCCACAAAGGATGAGCTTTCAGACAAGGAGTGCTGCGATCTTCTCACCGCGGTAGGACTCTGTGCAAAGGATTACATTTACCGCCAGATTGACGGCACACTCTCAGGTGGAGAGATGAAGAGAATTGAGATTGCATCAGTGCTTGCCAAGGAGCATTCGCTTTGCATATTTGACGAGCCGGAGGCTGGAATCGATCTGTGGAGCTTTTCAATGCTCATACAGAAATTTGAGGAAATCCATACTGAGAAAAAGCAGAGCCTCATAGTGATTTCACATCAGGAGAAAATCATTAATATGGCAGACCGCATCATGATAATTGATGGCGGAGAAATCAAGAAAATCGGCACAAAGGACGAGGTGCTGCCTTATCTCAATGGTGTACAGAAATGTCACAAATGCGTAGAGAGACTGGAGGGAAGAGCATAATATGGTAAAGCTTGACAACGTAACAGAGGGCGTATTGGACGTCATAAATGATAGTAAATTCAGTCAGACCGGTGCCTTTAATCTGCGTGAAAACGGCACATCAATCTGCCACGGAGACAGCGAGCACATCAAGATAAAGAAAAAGACGGACAAGCCCGGCATTGATATTTATATTGATGGAAAGACGGACGGAGAGGCTGTCTATATCCCTGTAGTACTCAGTAAATCAGGCATGACAGACCTTGTATACAACGATTTCTATGTGGAGGATGGCGCAGATGTAAGGATTGTGGCAGGCTGCGGAATCCACAACAGCGGCTGCAACGAGAGCAGACACGACGGCATCCATACCTTCCATGTGGGTAAAAATGCGAATGTCCGATATGAGGAAAAGCACTACGGCGAGGGAAACGGAACAGGTGCGAGAGTGCTCAACCTGTAACAAATATATTTGTGGGTGAGAATTCTGTTTTCACTCTCGATACAGCACAGATAAAGGGTGTTGATTCTACAGTCCGTGAGACCAATGTGGAGCTTGGAAAGGACGCAAAGCTCTATGTCACAGAGCGTCTCATGACAGATGGAGAGCAGAAGGCGGAGTCAAATATCGAGGTACAGTTAAACGGAGAGGACAGCTCTGCACAGATTGTTTCCAGATCAGTAGGAAAAGGAAACTCAGTCCAGACCTTCCATCCGAATGCCATCGGCAACAGCAAATGCCAGGCTCATATCCAATGTGATTCTATCATCATGGATCATGCAGAGGTAGGTTCAATCCCTGAAATCAGGGCAAAAAATATCGATGCAGCTATCATCATGAGGCAGCAATCGGCAGGATAAACGACGAGCAGCTTCTCAAGCTCCGTACACTCGGACTTACAGAGGAAGAGGCAGAGGAAGTTATCATACAGAATTTCTTAAACTAAATCAGGCGTAAATAGAAACCCCGGAGCGTGATATTGATATGCTATCAAAGCATGCAATACGCTCCGGGGTTTATTTTATGTTACTGTTCACGCCTGACAGTGTGACCAGTAACTATTTTACAACGGCAACCGGTTACTACAAAAATGCAAATCAGCATAAATGGTTTATACGATGCGAATTAGCATAAATGGTTTATAATGATACGAATTATCATTAACTGTAATCTTGACATAAACAGTAAACAACAGTAAAATGAAACCAAAACAGTAAACAACAGTAAAAGACAGTAAAACAAATTCAAAACAGTAAACAACAGTAAAAATGGGAGGCTGATATGCAAAATCCATTCACGCTTACATTTGGAAGAAGTCCACTAGAGTCGGTAGACGTCCGGTACAGATTAATGAGATAATTGAGAATTTTACAGCGGATACAATAAATCAGCAGATGTTTATAATTACCGGTGTGCGAGGTTCAGGAAAAACAGTAATGATGACAGAAATTTCGCATAAACTAAGAGAAAATGATGACTGGGTGGTTATAGAACTCAATCCGGCAACGGACCTGTTGTCTGCAATGCTTTCAAAATTGAATAGTGATAATATATGTGCGGGACTTATAAAATCGGCAAAGCTCGATCTATCATTTTTCGGTTTTGAGTATCTATAGAGGGGACACAGCCGATTACAGATGCAGAGACAGCTATTATAAAGATTTTGGAAAGGCTTAAAAAGGGTGGTAAGAGACTGCTTATTACGATAGATGAGATGACAAATAGTGAGTACATGAAGGTTTTTGCAGGAGCCTTTCAGATATTTGTAAGACAGGAGCTGCCTGTATTTCTATTAGGAACGGGATTGTATGAAAATATTGAGGAGCTTCAGAATGAGAAGAGTCTTACATTTTTGTACAGAGCACCTAAAATCCAGCTCAAACCATTAAATAACGCAGCAATAATCAATAAGTATAAAACTATTTTTAACATATCACCGGAGAAAGCAGCACAGATGGCGGGGCTGACCAAAGGATATTCCTTTTGCATTTCAGGTTTTAGGATATCTGACGTGGAACAATGGTGGCGACTACAATGGCATTTGGGCGAGTATGAACAGTATCTGAGCGAATTTGTATATGACAAAATCTGGTCGGAGCTTTCTCAGAAGGATCGCATGGTTGCAAAGGGGATTGCAGATGTACAAAGCGGAAAAATAAAAGAAATCAGGGATGCAATTGGGATGGAGACAAACGAATTCAATCCGTATCGTAAGCGCCTTATAAGAAAGGGCATTGTATCGGGAGAGATACGGGGATATGTGTATTTTACGCTGCCGCTTTTTGAGGAATATGTGATTGAAAATTATTAAAATGAGCACAGGTTCAGCAGATCATAATAAGGAGTCAAAATGAAAGCGTATTATCATCTACCGGGATTGTTTGAATTTTATGAATTATACAAAGAATTTCTCCCACTGTACCGCAAGCACCGGGAATATTTCTATGACTGGTGCGACATAGGCTCAATATACGGTGCACCGGCAGACTGCATATGGGGCGGAGGCCGCGTCGGTTTTGGTGAGCACGATCCGAAGGAAGTGCTTAAGCTGATGCAGGAATATGGGATATCCGCGAGACTTACCTTTAGCAATTCATTGCTTACTAAGGAGCATCTTCCTGACAAAAAATGTAACGAACTGTGCAGGATATTTGATATAGGCAGAGATAATGAGCGAAGCAGGGGCTTTGGAAACGGCATAATCATCTACTCAGATATTCTGCTTGATTACATAAAAGAAAACTACCCTGACTTTTATTTTGTGTCTTCAACCACAAAGGTTCTGACGGATTTTTGTAAATTTGAAAAAGAGCTAAACAGAGAGGATTTTAGCTATGTGGTACCGGATTTCAGGTTGAACAAATCATTTGATAAACTGAAAGCATTATCACAGCATCAAAAGGAAAAAGTAGAATTTTTGTGCAATGAGTGCTGCTGGTTTGGCTGCATGGACAGGAAGAAATGCTACGAGACGGTTAGCCGCAAAAATCTGGGCGAGGATTGCCCGGAGCATTATTGTACTGCGCCTGATGCGGGGCAGGGATATCTCTTTTCGAAGGCAATGGAAAATCCCGGCTTTATCGGAATAGATGATATAAAGAACACTTATCTGCCGATGGGCTTTAGCAATTTTAAAATAGAGGGAAGAGGCTTGGAAGTGCCATGATACTGGAATTTCTGCTCTACTATATGACGAAACCACAGTATCAGATACATGTCAGAGAGCGCATTTATCTCGATAATATGCTGGATTTATTTTGAAATATAAACTATACATTAACGACAACAGGAAAGGATTGATTCATCAAAAATGAATAATTAAGAAGACGCACAACGAAAAGGATCATAACCAAGAACTTATAAGAATTGTTTAG
>ENA-OQIM01000077-OQIM01000077.1-human-gut-metagenome-genome-assembly--contig:-NODE-77-length-28746-cov-3.461232_pt1 | contig 28746 bp, 39 predicted proteins | sample MGYA00242579_ERZ504744 | MGnify/ENA primary metagenome ERZ504744 (study PRJEB26092, sample SAMD00036441) | human gut metagenome | host: Homo sapiens | study: EMG produced TPA metagenomics assembly of...
ATACAGTCTAGGAGTTACGCTCTTATTGCTTCCAATCGCCCGCAACTGTGACTCATTTCCGATCAGAATATATTTCTTCCCGGAAACTTCTACATATAATTGTCCCGGTTTTGTTCTTCCATCTGCATGTTCACCATCTAGCCACTGAACTCCATTTCGCTGTATTTTTCTGTCAATTGATCTGCAACCAGTTCTGGCTTATCCGAATTAAACTTCTGCGATAACACATAATTATGAGACTTACTATAAGTCAGATACTCCTGATCTTCTCCATCCGGATAGATCATCTGTCCCATACCAAACTGTGGTGCATCATAATCCATCGACATAACTGGTTCTGTCTCAGATTCTTCCTGTGCAAGTACCATTACTGATATGGATTGTATATGTAGATTGTATCCGTTTCCTTATCATACAGCGTTGGTGTTTCGTTTTCTTCTATTTCCGTACCTGTGATAGTTCCGGTAAAGGAATCCGGTACTGACCAAATCTGTTCAGAGTTCATCTGGATGTCATTCATCAAAATGTACTGAGCATCTGATCCGTATTTCAGCTCTGTGCCTTCACTCTTTACTACATCTCCAGAACCAATCTTTCCATCCTTATCACCTGTGTAAATATAAGCATCTGAACCAATCTGTTTAATTGTTCATAATTATAAATGCATATTTTTACTATCCTTATAATAAGCATCTATATTATCTGTTGATTCCGTTTTAACATTTCCACTTGGCGATTCCGATTCGTCATTTTTCGAGTTTTCACTTGTTTCCCCCGATATCTTAGATTCGGATTCCGTGGAGCCATTTATTTCATCTGAAACTGTGGACTCGGTTGATACTTCACCATTACTCTTATTGGCATCATCAGAAAGTGTCACTTGACTAGTGTTGGTACCCGATGAATTTACGTCTGCCGCATCCGCAATATTCACTTGAGAAAATAAGATAGCCATACATAGTATTACTGCGATAATTCTGTTCTCTATCCTTCTTTTTTTTCTTCATATCTGGACCTCTAATCTTTTGCCTTCACTTGTTACTTTAATTTTGCCTTTTTAACCAGTTTTGCTGCTTTGCTGCGCCCGAAAGCATTGCATCAGCTGATTGGAAAACGCTCCACATTCACCATTTGAAATCATCTGGATTGCCTCTTCAGGTTCATATTTTCTTTTGTATGGACGATCATTGATCAATGCATCGTAAGCATCAACAATCCCAACGACCTGTGCGCACATCGGAATCGCATTCCCTTTTAAACCGTCTGGATATCCTGATCCATCATATCTTTCATGGTGGTGTCTGCATATTTCATAGCTATATTTGTTCAGCTTTTCCGTTGTTATCCCCTCTGGGAATCTCTGGGTCATCGCTGCACCTACTAATGGATGTTGTTTTACTACATTCATTTCTTCATCTGTCAACTTTCCATTTTTATTCAAAATTTCAATTGGTACTTTTATCTTTCCAATATCATGAATCGGTGCCAAATGGGCTACTGAAGCAATTTCTTCATCCGTAATTCCATATTCCGGATAATTCTTCTGCAATTGAAGATATACCTGTTTCGTATAGAAGCTGATATCGTCTTGATACCCTGATTCAACTAACTGATTATGATTCAATACAGTAGTTAAAAGTGATACCATATCCCAATACTGCTTTGCCATATCCTGTTCTTTCTTTACGAGTTCCTGTTCCATCCTTATAACTGTGTTCTGGACAATCTTCTCATTATGTAAGGTAATAATTGCAGTATTCTCATTTGCATCTATATATTTTTTTGCTTCCATCCAAACATATGCATTCTTATCTTTTCCAGTAATTCTGCGATACGGAAGATCTTTTTCCATACATCCATCAACTAGTCTTTCTTCTAATCCTTCACTTGATAAGAAGTCATGAACCATTTTTTTATCAGAAGTATACACATATCTTTCTATATATTGATTTATGAACTCTTCATAACTTTTTGTTTTCCTTACTTTCTCATACACTTCACGGATATGTGAATATACACACTCGTAGCTTTTTTCTTTCAAGTTCAGTTTTAATACAACATAAAATCGTCCAAAATATTCATCTTCTCCAGGACGGATAACGTCTGAAACCTTTACGCTCTCTAATTTATTATTGTATGTATTCTGCAAACTCAACAATATTTTATGTATCTTGCAGGTATCTTCTAAATTTCTGGGACAAAAACGATCTTCTTCCAAACAACGATTAATTGCCATTGTTTCCTCTACACACGATATAATATCCATTAAAGAAATGTTCTCCGGTTGTTTTGCCAGCATATAGCCACCATTTATACCTTCACAGGCATTGACTATTTTTGCATCTTTCAGTTTTTTTGCTATTTTAGGAACATAATTAGCAGAAACATTTAGCTTCCGTGACAATTCTGATGTAGATACCATCCGTTCCTGTGCCGCTAAGTAACATACAATTCTAATTGCGTAATCTGTCGAATTTTTCAGTTGCATCGTTATCCCTCTAATCTAAACCCTGCGAGGTCTTAGTTTATATCAAAAAAATATCAAAATTTGATATCTTCAATATTTTTCGCTGATAATCTTTCTCATCAAGTGTGATATTATACGCTATTAAACTTAAAAATATAATGCACAAAGGATGAAAAAATTTTTAACGTTTTTTTATTCAAAGTGCTCCATTTGCGATTAATGGTAAGCGCAAAATATTGCTACATTACTCATGAATTACGCTTGCACCAAAATGATAGATGCAAGCGTTTTACTCCAGTTTAGTTTTGACAGTTCGTTTTCGCAGTCTCGCTCCATGGGGCAAGCTGTTCCAACTGTTCATCTGACATTTTATCGTCTGGCCGCTGTGATAAGAGATATGTCAGATATTTATAGGTGTTCAGATCATTCGCTTTTGCCATCTCAACCATTGTATACACAATAGCGCTGGAGGCAGCTCCTTTCGGACTGGCACTGAACAGCCAGTTCTTCCGGCCGACAGTGAATGGCCTGATTGCATTCTCGCTAAGATTATTGGACAAACTGCAATGACCGTCTTCCAGATAAGTCATCAGGGTGTCTTTCCGATTTTGGGCATAGTTTACCGCTTTCGCCAAACGGGTTCCTTTGTTTGGGCGCTGTTGATCCAGCCAATTCCAGAATGCCTCCAGTATCGGCTTCTCCTTTTCAAGACGAAATTGTTTTCTCTGCTCCGCAGTGTGATTTTTTGCTTTTGAGTACCGCTCACAATCAAACAGCTTGGAACAGAACTGTACTCCCTGCACTGCCGGAAGGCTGTAATCATACTCTTTCCCTTTCGGTATGGCATCTGTGAAGTAACGTCTCACATGTGCCCAGCAAGAGCAGCGTTTGATATCCGGCAGATTATTATAACCCTGGTATCCATCTGTCTCCAGATATCCGCTGAACCCCTGTAGGAAAGATGCTGCATGGAACTTTGCCCTTGTCTCTGTGTAATGGTAGAGCAGGATCGGCGGAAGTCCATCTTCTCCACTGCGGAAGAGCCACATCCAGGAATCCGTTTCAGGATTACGCTCCGGCTCATTCAGTACCTGAACCCGGGTTTCATCTGCCATCAGATATTTACGCATCCGTAACTGACGGTGAAAATAATTATAAACATGACGGAGATAATTCTCGGCACAGTAAATGATCCAGTTAGCAAGCGTAGCCCGGCTTAATGGGACACCCAGTTGCTTCCAGTCCTCTTCCTGCCTGTTTAACGGCAGACCATTCTGGTACTTCTGGTGCATTGCCCATCCGACAACGGATTCCGATGCATAACTTTCCGGGATCAATGGTTCCTGAACAGGGGCTTTGACAAATGTCTGATCATCGGATGTTCCTCTGATATGCACACTCCGGGCATTTATAGGTTTCACGATAGATATTTACTACTTTTCCCTTGGCAGGGGTAAAACGAAATTCATGGCGGACGAATTCTTTCCCAATACATTCCATCTGCGTTCCGCAGGTTGGACAGTTTCGCTCCTCTTCCGGAAGAGAAATGATCTCGTCGCAGGAAGGAACATTTTTAAAGAGATCAGCATGTGTCCGTCTTGCTTTTCTCTTATGTTCCGGAACAGTGATGTCATCAGGAAGTTCCTGTTCCCATGTCGGATCTGCTTCCTGCTCGGCTTCATCAAAAAGATTCAACTGGCCAGCGATATCTTTCCGTTTTTCACTGGAAGTACCAAAAAGTTTCTTCGTGAGATATTCAATCTGCTGACGAAGGTTTTCTTTTTCCAGCCGGTCTGCTTCCAATGTTTTTTGTAAAGACTGGATCAGTTCTGTCTGTGTGGAAATCGTCTTATTCAGTTGGTTGATCATGTCCTTGTACGCAAGGATTTTTGAATCTTTTGAATTGCCAGCCATATGTTTTCTGCTCCTTTTTCACTGCTCTTATTATACCATAAAAAGCAATGAAAAAGAAGCAGAAACCCCAGCATTTACAAGGGATTTCAGACATGATACAGGGTGAGAAGCCCCTCCGTTTACGCGATCATTCCGTAGGTTTGAATGCCTTGGGTTGTTCGATTTCAAGCCCGGACATGAGCCAGTCGAATTGCTGCCAGGTCAATTGTTTTACTTCCAGCTGATTTCTGGGCCAGCGAAACCTGCCCTGAACTTCCATACGTTTATACAGCAGCACAAATCCGTCAGATTCCCAGAGCAAAGCTTTGATCCTGTCACAACGTTTCCACAGAAAAGATACAGGGCACTTCGCCTTGGATCCATATGGAGTTGATCCTCTACAATAGCACACAGCCCGTCAATGGATTTCCGCATATCCGTTCTGCCTGTTACGATATAGATTTCATCGGCGGCTGTGATATCCCCTAACATTCCAGCTCCTTCACAATTCGAAGCGTTTGAGCCAGAAGCTGAGGATCTGTTCCATTTGGTATTGTTAGATGAAAGCTGCCTACAGACAGCTTCATTGACTCTGCTACAGAAAAGTTATTCCTTTCCGTAGCTGCCGGAATTACATTTAATGGCTGTTCATAAGGAATCGGGTCAGTATCATGAAACTCCACTCTGACAACTTCCTGGCCTTCTGGTGCGCGATAGGTGCGTCCAGTTGACGCCGGCAAATCCACACAACCTTTCTGACGCAGTCTTTTTACCCAGTTGTAAAAAGTTCCTGGCTTGATATCATGTTCCACACACCATTGATGATCTGTCAATCCACTTTGACGGCATTCCATGATGAGACGGTATTGTTCTTCGGCAGGTATTCTTTTGCTTCTCATGAGCACACCTCCATAACTTTAATAGAGTAAAATGCTCGCATCTATCATTCTAGCAAGAAAAGATGAAGTAAAATGCTTGCATTCTCTATTGATTATTATGGGATATTTTTTGGGGCAACACAATCCGTCGAATTATTTTGCACTTACGATTAATGGACAAAAAACGAACCACACTAACCATGTGATTCGTTATCTTTTATAACAATTCCAATATTTTTAATATTATGAATCTCATCTTTGCCTCTCCAAAAGATTCTTAAAAATTCTACATTACTTCAAGAACTCGAATTGCTATCAATCCAATTCGAACACTAAGCACTTCTGCTGGATTATTAAAATCTATATTCGTTATTTCTATTATTTTCTGCAAACGATATGAAACAGTTCGATAATGAATAAACATTAATTCAGAAGTCTTTTTTAAGCTTTGGTTGACATTCAGATAACATTCCAATGTATCAACCAGCTCTCCATTTTTCTGAATATCGTACTGGCGAAGTTTATTCAATGACTCCGGTATAAACGCTTGCAACTGATTTATATCTTTCATCTTTTCCAGTATCTGATAAAAGATCCTACCTTTGTACTATCTATAACTGACTTATCCTCGTCTCCGATTATTCGTCTAATAACTTTAATATATTTAAGCGCAATTTTAGAAGATTTAAAAGACTCCTTCAATTCATGGTATCCTGTGACAGTTTTACCTATACCAATCAGAAAATCTATTTCAACTCCCCTATTAACTAGAAATTCTTGTATCGTTTTCTGCAGTTTCTCCAGTTTTTTACGAAATTCCAATCCGGTTTCCCGTTCCGTTTCTCTGTGAATATATACAATCTGGTTGGTTTGCAAAAAAAATAGGCTCCCTCGGTAAATAACGTATAATTTCGTTTTCGACCAATTCTGTTTCTTTTATCTGGGCATTGGTAAATTTTTCCATATTCTTTATTGCATCCATACGGAAAGTGACAACCCGATATATCTCTGCATCATTAAGACCAAGCATACCTGCAACTTCATTTTCTTCATCATTTGACAGCGAACCATTCAGCATACGATATTCCAAATCTCTTAGATGTCGTTTTTCAAGATTCTCTTCTAATACATGTCTGATCAAAACTAAACTGTAATGTAATGATAATATTCTCTAACGCGATAAAATCTAATTCCCTCAATGGTTCATTCTGTTCTGAAACAACAAAATACATTTCCTGTCTTTCAAATATATTGAGCTTCTTAATATATTCAATATAGTTAGTATTTTTTCTTTTTTGACACAAATATTGATATCTGGTTATAATTCCAGACTTATATTCCGCAATATTTTTTTCAATTCTAAAATCCTGTGTTTCCGAATTACTTGAAAAAAGACAGGTTCCATCTGCGTTATATAAACCGACCGGATTCCCGAGCATGGTACTGATCAAGAAAAATATTCTCTCTATAGATTCCCTTGAATCTATCACGTTCAGTAAAATATTACTTAAATTATCATGTGTCATCTTAAAATATTTCAGTTTTGCAGTTTCAATATCACACAACTGAAGTAGTATATGCTTAATAATCCCCCAAAAATACAAATCCTCAGAAATTTCTATCACGGGCAAATGATGTTCCTGCGAAAATTCCATTAAAATATCAAACAGTCTTTTCAGGTGTTCAGTTCTCTGACAGCACTTTACTATAAATCCACTTATCTGCTTTTTATCCAATTCTTTTAAATGATGCAAAAAAACATCTTCCTCTGTGGCTTCATAGGCTCGCATACTTGTCAGGAGCAGCTCACCCCCCCAGGAATTTTTCCATATCTGGCACTTCAATGATTCGGACTCCTTTAATTTCACGACCAATTCCAGAATCATCACTTATCAGTTGCATTTCCGAGAAATTGTTTGATTCAAGCAAGTCCTTTACTGTATACCCCATTTGTATTCCCTTCCTTTTACAATTGATTTGATTTATCTTTATTTTGCCTTATTATGTTATGCTATATCTATTTTAATATATTGGTGGAGTTATTTCTATAATTGTTTTTCATATTCTCTAGTTTGTTTTCTTAGCTATTCTGATAACTCATCGGCATCTGGTTTTATAATCTCCGAGACCTTTATGCCCTTTAGTAGATTGTCATAAGTTTGCTGCACATCCAGCAATATTTTATGTACTTTACAATGCTCTGTTGCATTTCTGGAACAAAACCCATCCTCTTCTAAACAACGATTTAATTTCATGGTTACTTCCGTGGAGGATATTATGTCAAACAGAGAAATATCTTCTGTTTTTTTCACAAGTGAATACCCACCTTTTATTCCTTCGCAAGCTGTAATTATATTCGCTTCTTTTAATTTTTTTTGTGATCTTTGGAATATAGCTTTCTGGAATCTTTAATTCGTAAGCTAACTCAGACGCAGTGATTACTTCACCACGACAAGCCAGATAATATACTATTCTGATCGCATAATCCGTTGTAATTTTTAATTGCATAATTGCTCCTCTCCAAAACAGGAAAAATCCCGAATTATTATCCTTGCGCTTCATCTTTTATCGCCTCAAGTCTAATAAATTCGGGATATTGTATAACCTTTCATTTCCATATCTGTGCCTGATGCTTCAACTACTACATTTAAGGATAAAAAACATATAGAAAGAATCAAAATCCAAGAACATAAAATTTTTATGTATTTTTTCCATATATTATGCCTCATCTTGTGATTCTCCCTTATTTCTTTTCTGTTTTTTATGGATTAAAACACTTAGACAAATCAGTGAACCAAACAGCAATAAGAAATATCCCATAACAGGACTGTCATCTCCAGTCTTTACGCTATTGGTTTTCCTAATCCATCCGAATAGGACGGACCAGATGGTTGTGACGGGTTTGAGGGCTGTGTTAGATTCGGCTTTTCTTCTCCCATATAACTGTTTTTAAAAGAGATCGCTTCTATTTTCTCCCCCTTCTCATTTGCTACAATTGTGACAACTTTTAACTGATTCGATTCATTATAGTAAGCCTCGACAGTCACATAGTACCTGTTTTGATCATATTTATAATCATCCTTTTTTTCTGTCGTCTGATAAATGTTATAATGATACTGTCCTGCTGTTTTTACATTCAGTATAATCTCTGTTGCTGTCATTCTTTTCCATTGTCCAGGAATACTGCATATTGCGGCTTCCGGCTGGCATTGGTGCGTCGCTTTGATCGGTTGTCATAATATAAGAAAATTCATCTGCAATGCCTTCCACTTCACTGTCAAAGATCTGTCTCACCGGAATTTTCACTACAGTACAGTTATCAGATGCAAACGCTGATATCTGCATGCTCAGAAAAAGGAGCATAGTCACCAATATGACAGCTGTTTTCTTTAAATCAAGAATTTTCATGTTTTTTCTTTCCCTTCTTCTTTAATTTTCTATCTATCAGCAATAGAACGATAATTAGCAAAAGTATCCAGTAGATAACCGGCACCTGAATCATCTTTTCTTTCAATTTATCAATTCCAGTTCCCAGATTCTTGGCTTTCTCTTTCTCAGGATAGACTGATCCGTAAGCTTCCTACTAATATATTTCTTCCATTTGTCATGTCTGAGGTACATGTTATCAGAAGAACCAAATGGTCATTTTCAGTAAGTTCAATGTTTCTTTTATGTAAAGCATTGTCCGATATTTCCTGCAGATACGCCTGTTTTGCTGCCGGTTCCTCTGAACTGACACTGAACAGCCGCTCATTATAAGCATCTGCCTGAATCAATGCATAAAATTCAATTCCATGATCTTTTCCATCAAAAAAAGATTTCCGTATGGATGTTCGTCAAAATACTCCTTATCTGCGAATAGCCCCACATCTCCAAACATCATGTGTTTTTCCATATGGTGTCCATAAATCATATTGTTAAAATCGGAAAAATCCGGTTTGTTTGCACAGTGCAAAAATATGGAACCACTTAAAGAATATTTGCCTTCGGCATCCGTATTCATATAAGTATCATCATCTTCTGCCTGAAGCAGCGGATAATTAACGTTTGTTTCATTTATTCGAATCCAGCCAATAATATCCGGATTGATTTTCTGCAATTCTTCAAAAGATTTCGTATGTTTTTCTGTTGGAATATAGGCTTCGTAGTTCTTCGCATCAGCGCCTGATATACCTGATTGGAATCCCATAACATATAGCATGACAGGAACATTACCATAAGAATCAGCAATAACGCTATAAAATTCACCATATGATCGACTATTTTGACTAAAAACTTTGCTGCTTTTTTCATATGAAATATTCCTGAAGTTTCCTTTCTTATTGCAAAAGGGAATGCGACGGAGTATCGCCGCACGCATTCCCTTTGCTGTTACTTTTATGATTTTATGTAATTATTTCTGTACTTTTTTGCGTTTGAAAGCAACGAATCCAAACAGTGCTACAGCACAAAGAGCAACCATCAGAACGTATGGAAGAGTGTTCATGATAATACCAGTTGTTGGTACGTTGTTGAATCTGTTGGTTACGTCAACAATGTTCTTTTTCTGGCCGAGTTTACCACTGGCTGTAATTGCTTCATTGTATTTTTGTGCTGCTTTAGATGTCTCCACACCATTAAGTGTAACTACAGTGCTTCCCTTGTAGTTTGCTTTTGCAGCCTCAGTTACGGTAATCGTTGTTCCTACTGGAAGACCTGTGAATTTCATGTTCTCGCCATTTCCCAGCTGGAATGTACATTGTCCAGTCGCGTCTAACGTAACATCTTTACCATCTTTGTCTTTTACACCGCCAAGTGTTTTTGCATCTGTTCCTGCCGGGAATTCAAATTTTGCAGTAAAGTCGAATTTCTCAGTTGGAAGAGATTTTTCGGCATCTGTTACATTCTGAATAACCTTCTTGGATACGTTCAATGCACCGTTTGTTTTATAGTCAGGATCTGGCTTATTCGGATCTGGTTTCTCACCTGTACCAGCTTCCTGTACATAGGTGTTGACAAAGTTGAAACCATTCTTGCTTGCATCACCACCAATATCTACTTTACCTGTTGTTGCTTTACCTTTGTCATCTTTTGTCTTATTTACAATGATCTTATCAATTTCAAGTGTTCCACCAGTTTTCTCAACAACATATACATCCATTCTATACTCAGCATCGGACATAATCAGTTTTTCATATGCTGTCTCTGTAACAGACGGATTAGCCGTTTCGTTCTCTTCTACTGTATAGGAATATCTACCAGCTTCAGGAAAATCAGTGCCTACTAAATTAATTTTCTTAGTTTTTGTAGTTGTACCAAGATCAGTTGTTTCAAAACTGATTGTTGGTATTTCAACAGCATGAGCAGTATGTATTACATCATCCCCCTCCATAATCTGTGTAGCAGTAAAGCTAAATGTCTCTGCTTTTCCCACCTCAGTGTTGTAGGTCTTGCTGATATAGGCTTCCTTTGCATTATTTTTTGTGTCTGTCGTTGTTTGATCCGCTGCCATTGCCGGCATTGCCATTCCCATTGTCATAGCACCTGCTGCGACAATTGCGAGCATTTTCTTAGTGAATTTTTTCATGCTCATTTTAGTTCCTCCCTTGTAAATTATTTTGTTTTTTATTTGATTAACGGCTCTGGTAATTAAATTCCCCTGCTCCGAATAATCGCGATGACTTTTCCTTTGACATCTTTTATATCAATGCAGCCATAAATTCGGCTGTCCGATGCCTGAGGCCTGTTATCTCCAAGTATAAATACCTGGCCGCTCCCGACTGTGACCGGGAAATCCACTCCATCTTTGAATTGGGTGGTATCAAAGTAAATGTCCTGAGATATCTGTTCTGCACCATTTATCTTCAGTCCGTTTTTTGTAATGTCAACGGTGTCTCCTGCTACTGCCACAACACGTCCGGTCGTGGTTCTGCCATCAGCTTCAAACACTGCAACATCACCGGAGATAAACCTTTTATCCAATCGGTAATACATGACCAGATCACCGTCTTTGATTGCCGGTTCATGGAGACATCATTTATTCTTACAATTCCATAGAGAAATGTAAAAATAAGAAATACTGCTAAGATAATAAATGCAATCTTCAATAACAACTGAACAATATCCTGTGCTACAGATGTTTCCTGTATTATATTGTTGTTTTTATTTGACCGTTCAGTTTCGTTCTTCATCCTATCCTTCCATAAAAATGGATGCCCATAACCTTCTAGGGGATTTATTTGTTTTAGGTCAACTCAGACATCCACGGTACTAGTTTGTACCCTTTATTATAGTGGTTTATTTTTTTATTCCAATGCAACAAACATGTAAAAAGGCGGATGTATTTTTGCAAGTTTTGTTCCATAGCAGTGTCTATTCCATTTTCCGTCTTCTCCAGAAAAACAGAACCATAACGATACTTATAGCGAGTAATAGCCATACATGCCTGCTTGTTCCCAGACGAACCCCTGTTTCCGGTATTGATTGTGTGTTTTCGTTTGTGATTTTTAACTCAATCACATCTCCTCGTGCAGCCTCAATCCGCTGTTTCATGACAGCCGTATTTTCATTCGATGTTGCCTGAACTGGATTTGAATACTTATCATTCTCTTCTTTTTTAGAAATCGAAACAGCGTATTTTGATGTATCAACAGTTTCTGTTATTATGATATCCGAAGATATATCTACATTTTGTAATGTAACTTTATCTCCATGTTTCAAGGATGTTCTAAGTGTCTTACTACGCAGCTTTTGACCATCTTCCCAATAGAGAATTTCCATATCAAATGGCTTCTTGCGGTTTCCAAGTGGACCAGTGACTTCCTTTGTAATCTCAACCGTCACCCCGCCTTTTTGCGGATGATTGACGATATGTCTGTCCGAAACAGCTCTCCAGGTATTTGTCGTCGGTGATTTCTCATATAGGAATAAAATATCGGATTCTACATCGACCATATATAAATTAAAGTTATCCTGATACTGTGTTTTGGTTTTATCTGCTTTGTTCTTTTTGTTCGGAGTAACAGATTCTACCATCCAGTATCTGCCATCTGGTATCTCCTCCGATAACTGAAGCATTCCATTCTCATCAGTCAGTTGCAAGTCAAAATCAGGATTACACTTCTGACCATCCTTTTTCAGAACGATATCGTCCTTGCTCTGTGTATTGTCATAATCTACTGTATATCCTGTATCATCCGCATATTCTTTCGTAACATCATCATACGGTACTTTGTAGAACAGAAAACCTGCACCAGCAAGTCGGTTTCTTGGAAGATCATCCGTCTTTAAGAAACTTCGTTCAGCAAGATTGAAATGCAGATTCTGCACTTCCAGTTCCATCTTGGAAACATCCTTGAACTCATTCTCATCCTTCGGGAATATTTGTTGTCCATTTGAATCGAAATACTGAATCTCTGGATAAATAACTTCATAATATAGGAAACCATCCCCGTATTCCGAAGAATAATGTGTCTTTCCTATCTCAATTTCTTCCACCTTATATTCCACCGGATTTCTGTCCTGGAATAGTGGAACATTGTCGACTGTGTGTTCCCATCCGTTCTCTTCATTCAGCAGGAATTCCTGTCCTGTAGAAATTCCATTCTGATACAATCTGATTTTCACCTGTTTTTCCGTCAGTGCATCATTTGGATTTTCCCATGTCTTTTTGATATGCAGAGTGCCTGTTTTAGCAAAATTTCGGATATTAAGGCTGGTATCTCCTCGCTGAAACAGAACAGATTTTCCGTCTATCTTACCATCAACTGGTGCCTTAACAGCCTCCTGATTTTCGTTAGCCTCCCTATCCACCAATTTTGCATCAATGATTTTGAATGCTCATTGCAATCTCAACGGTGATCTGTATATCTCCTGTGTCTACATATCCCGTCGGTAAGTTTGTCTCTCGCAACAAATACGTCTCAGTTGCTGTTCTGTTCTGTTTGTTTTCATCTTGTAACGGAATGTGAAGTTGTGCGATTCCGTATTTATCAGTTGTTACCGTTTCCTCCTCAACACCGTTCTTACTGACAGCAAAATTGATCTTCTCCATTCCATGTCCGGTAGACTCATCAAATTTGTTCAGTGTGAGTATTCCCTCTTTCTGATAACGGTTCTCCAATTCAATAGTAAGAGTCTCACCACCGCGTCCAATTCCACGTCCTGTGAATTGAATTCCACTTTCTGGATATGCTTCCCATGAATTTACATTATCTCCTTGTTCATGAGAATTGCGGACATTGTACCAACCTGAAAATTTCACATTCGAATCTTTTGGCTTATAGTTGTACTCTTTTAATGTGTATTTCCAGAATGAGTCCGCCTTAACGATCCACGTACAGCTTGTATGTGTATCATCTGTCCATGTACCTACAACTTCTATTGGAGCATCCTCCGCTTGCGGAGCTTCTGCATCCGGTTTCTGGCTATCTTCTGAAGGAAGCACAAGTTTCATATGCTCATGAAATGCAGGTGGCTGAGGTTTTCCATCTAAAAGCTTTTCATCCATATCTACCTGGATATAATAATCTTTCTTGACTTTCTCTATTGCTTCCGGCATTCCGACAAAATCTTTCTTTACTGTCAGGTAACCATTTTTTGCTACAATACGTCCGTCAATATGCCACCCATCGGACATTTCACTTTTGAAAGAATACCAATAAATGGTGAAGAATTCGGTATCTAATTTCGATGGCGGAATCTCCCTGTCTCCGATACGAATCATACGTCCGCTTTCACGAATTGTCTGGAATACCTCTTCATCGGAAGGAATTCTATCTATCTTGTAGATATAGTCTCCATTTCCAATATATCCCTCATCTGGTTTAGTTCCCTGCAAAAGTTCTTGCACTCTCTTATTTCCATCCGCATACTGTTCCCACGTAGATGGATTCTTATTTCCAAGAACTGGAACATCATGCAATATACTTGCCTTCACATTACAGTTTGCCACGGCAACCGCACTTGTATAATCGTCTACATTCGTGGTTGGTAATGCTACCGAACCATCTTCCGGCATCGCTGACTTACAGATATAAAACTGTACCTGTTTTCGATTTTGGTTACTAACCTTACGCCACGCTGCATAGAGGGTGATTGGCTGTCTTGCACTATTATTTATAAGATCAGAAATAGAATCCCCTGCACCGCATTCCTGCCACTTTCCGTCTTTGTTTCTGTAATCCCAATGATCGAATTCATACTGTTCCAACTCTTTGCTGTCATTATCTTCATGATCATAAACCAGAGGATATGGTGACTTAACGTTATGTTTTCCAGCTTCTATTTCATTCTCATAATCATCTGTATGTCTTGTCTTATTCTCAACCTGAGGGGTCAACTTAGCTTCCTTAGGAAGTTTCTTCATATAACGAGTTGTATTATAGATAACCCTGACTGCCCCAGACTCCAGCGGTTTGTCTGCGATCACCTCATAAGATGAGTTAACCTTCGGAATTTCAAATTTTACCTTATCATTTCCGGACGGTTCTGGAAGAACCTCATTTTCGTCCCTGTCATTAGATGTACAACTCCAGACAATCTCCTTGCCATAATACTCACCTTCTAAACTTGCCCTCTTTGGTACTTCCAAAGTATATGCTTCCCCATGGCCTACATACTGTCTCTTAATTGCTTCTCTTTTGGTCAGATTCAGTGGATCCAACACTTCAATCAGATGAAAACTTTCCTCTACACTGAAATGTCTTCCTGCCAGCCCAACCTGAGAAGAAAGTCCTGTCAAACGATCAAAATAATTTTCGATTCTGTCTGGATTCAGTGGGTTTGGCTGTGAGAAATAATAGACAGATACATCTTTCCCGTTTTTCAGGACAGGAATATACCATGTACCATCGTTGTCCTTATAAGGGTGCTGTACAAACACACGGCTGTCTGTCGCATAACCAAACAGAATCTTCTCTTTCTGATCTGCGCCGGGCTCCAGCTTGCTCGGAGTGAAACCAAACTCACTGTAAATTTTAGAAATCGTATCATCTGGTTTAGCTCGCAAATAATAACGACTGGCTCGGCCACTGTTTGCTTTGATTATGTAATGTTGCTCAGCATTGAGGTTCTTTATCAGCTTATAATGTCCATCGATAAATACATAAAAACTGATATTTGCTTCTTTTACCGCAGCCGGCTTTTCTGTATTATCAGGAACAATCACATATGGACGTACTGCATCATCTGGCTGAATAGTAAAGCTCATGGTATGCTCTGCTTCATTTTTACTCCATGTAACCGCTGAAAGAGTACCATCTTCCTTTCTGCATTCCCAGTTTATATCCTGCGTTTGTTCTTCTACACGCGGCTTTGTACTAACTGTTCTTGTAAGTGTTGACTTTCTTGCAACAAAATCAATTGCCGGAAGATCACGCAAAGCTGTTTGGCTGTAAACCTGTCCATCTTCATCCTGTACTGTCACACTGTAAAAACCGTTATATCTATCATCGTCGTGTTCTAGTAAGGTCTTTGCACTCATTGTGGCAATATTCTGTCCGTCTGGCAGGTAATACACATCCATCGGCTCTCCGGACTTTCCTATATAAATACATTCATGACCTTCTATCGTGTATTTCCCTGCATTATGGATTGTATCGTAATCTCTCTTGGAATAATAAAAACGCTCTTTTGCTCCATTTTGAATAGAACCATCGTAATGAAATTTTTTCAAAATGCTCTTTTAACTCATCATTAGAAATATAATAATAACTGTTCCCGGCTTTGTTGTAGTATCTTTTATAACAGGAATTTCTTCGTTTAGAACATTATATCTCTCATTATTTACAAAAGTATAGAATTTAATGTTCAAGGTTGCTGGTGCAAAAGTGTTGCATGCAACCGTATATGGTTGCTCTATCTTTCCAATAGAAAAGGTTAGTTTATCGCCCTGTTTCACCGGAGCAATTGTTTTATTTTCATCCTCACTGGCACAAAGCCAGTCGCTTTCCTTCGTATCTCCTGGATCAACGGAAATTGTGACCGCAGAATCTTTCTTATAGTAACTCACAGTTCGATTTCCATCCGGATTGATCACTGTAACCGAATAGAAACTGTTCTCATTCTGCTTAATCTGGTCTGAATCATTATCCGGAATTTTTTCGCCATCAGATGCTCCTTTTGGCATATAGTAAACATCTGTCGGTACCGTTGTGTCCTGATTGTCCAGGGTGTAGGATACATATTGCTGTCCTTTATAAGTTACCACTGTCGCCTGTGCTAATGTCTTCTCACCACGGACTGTATATGGAAAATAATTTCCGGACTGTGTTTCCTCTGCATTCAAGCCGAACTCTTTATAAATCTCAGCAAGATCACTGACAGATAAATAGCATCTGCCCTGACGGTTCCATTTATACACTTTTTCAGTGAATCAGCCGGCAGCTTTCGAACCTCATTGTCTGCATATATATAAAACTGAATATCAAAGGCTGTCTGGTCCGCTCTCTGGAGCACATAAGACTGTGTGATCTTTCCGATTGAGAACCTTGTCCGGTTCCCTGATTCCCGTACACCATCTATTACCTTATCATCTGTTCCCATACAGGTCCATTCGATCTGGTCTGTCTGATCCGGCAATTGTGGATTAAAGTCAGACACAACTTCTTCCACTACAGTTCCTGTTAATGCATAACGAATCCGATCCTGCCCTTCTCCCTTTACCTCTACGGAATAAAACGAGTTGTCCTTTTTTACAGAATCTTTTAAATTTAATGCAAGGCCTTTTCCATTTGGAAGGTAGTAAACATCTATCGCTTCCCCTTGTTTATTCTGTCCATCATTGTAAGAAACATATGTCTTTCCGGATTCTGTGTCTGTATAAACTTTTCCGTATTCTATCCTGCTTTTTCCCCGGTATGCAGATACAAACTTATTTTTTGCATCTGGATTCTGACCATCGCTGTTTTTTACAAATCCAAATTCTTCATATATCAGGAGCAGGTCCTCAATGGAAACACCATAGTAGGTAGTTCTTCCGTCTTTCCATGTTGCAATGCCGGTAATGTCATTATGCTGAAGCTTTACCTTGTTTCCATCAATAATAACATAGAAATCAATATCAAATCCTTCGGAAATCTCCTGAAGCCTTGGTGATTCCTCTTGTGCAATCTGCTCCTCAACGGCTTTTTCTTCTTCTGAAAACTCTCCCGGGGATGGAGTAATTTCTTCCTCCGGAATTTCTTCTAATGGCGGGGTGATTTCCTCTCCAGGAGTCTCTTCTGATGGCGAAGTATTTTCTTCTTTCGACGTCTCTTCCGACAATGATGTACTTTCCTCAGGAATAGATTCTTCTGTGTGCAGTTCACCCTCTTGAGTACTATTTATATTTGGAATATTCTCTTCTTCCACTGAAACTGCCAAAACTGTCGTTCCTGCGCTATTCATGCACAAAACCAATAAAAGTGTCCAGGCTATCCATCTTAGCCATCTCTTTTTCCTCTTCACACAAATTCCTCCTAAAAACATATTTTCATTTTCTTAGCTATCTGCCTTTTTTATCCATTCCTTCTGCATTGCCGCTTCCAGAAAACAATGAAGCAGCGGTTGGGAGAACGAGCCACATTCCCCGTTCAGGATCATTTGCAATGCTTCTCCATGAGTCAGTTTACTTTTATAGGGGCGAGGACTGATTAAGGCATCATATGCATCAGCCAGTCCCACAACCTGTGCACAAAGAGGAATTTCTTCTCCATGCAAACCATCCGGATACCCAGCTCCGTCATATCGTTCATGATGATGTCTGCAGATTTCATAACTAAGCGCATTTAATTTGTCTATAGTAAGACCTTTTGGAAACTTCTTTGTCATTTCAGCTCCAACCAGTGGATGTTGTCTCACGGTTTCCATCTCTTCATCTGTCAGCCTGCCATTTTTGTTCAGAATTTCAACAGGCACCCTGATTTTTCCAATATCATGAATTGGCGCCAAATGTGATACAGCTTCTACTTCTTCGTCTGTAATTCCATATTCCGGATAATTTTTCTGCAGTTGGAGATACATCTGCTTTGTAAAGAAAATAATATTGTCCTGGTTTTCCGCTTCTGATAAATTATTATGATCCAGAACTGTAGACAATAATGACACCATATTCCAATATTGCTTGGTCTTATCGCGCTCGTTCTTCTGGAGTTCTCGTTTCATTTCCATTACGGATCTGTAGGTTCTTTTTACATTATGTAATGTAATCATTGCTATATTATCTTTTATATCCACATATTTCTTAGCCCTCATCTTTATATAAGATTTTTCACTCTCTATTCTGCGGTATACGATATCCTGCTCTGCATAGCCATGAACCAGATTTTCTGTTAACTTATCGCTTAACAGGAAATCTCGTAGCTTTGATTTATCAGCATCATGAATAAATCTCTCTATATATATCTGAATAAACGTATCATAATCTTCTGTCTTCCTTGCTATTTCAAAGACCTCTTGATTATGTGAAGTAAATGCATTCATACCTATTTGTTTTAGATTTAATTTTAATGCTACATAAAACCTGTCAAAGTCCTTATCTGTGCAAACCATTGGTTTTTCCTGCTCCATAACTCCACCTCTTACGTAACTCAACCCTTAAAGGTACTAGTTTATGTCAAAAAAATATTCCTTAATACTATTTTCACATATAATAGTATATCGTTCTTTCTATTTTTTATAATGCACAAAATTTGCAAATATGGTGTGTGTATTTTGCAAGAAGTGTTCCATTATATGAATTTTTCCAAAAAGAAAAACGAACCACACTAACCATGTGATTCGTTATCTTTTATAACAATTCCAATATTTTTAATATTATAATTCCGTTTCGAACAGCTAATATCTCAGCCACATTGTCAAAATCCATTCCTGTCAATTCTACTATTTTCTGCAAACGGTATGAAACTGTTCGAGCATGCACGCACATTAACTCTGAAGTTTTTCGAATACTTTGTTTATGATTCAAATAGCATTCCAGCGTATCAATCAGTTCTCCATTTTTCTGAACATCATACTGATGAATCTCATGGACTGTATCTGGTATATATGTTCTTAATTGCTTTTCATCCTTAATATTTGTAAAAACATGAAAGAATCCTAATTTTGAACAATCCACTACTGACTTCTGTATATCACCTGTTATCTTTCTAATGACATCAATGTATTCTATTGCAGTTTTAGAATCTTCAAAAGAATCTTTCAAATCATGATAACCTTTAACACTTTTTCCTATCCCAATCAGGAATTCAAATTGTTCTTTTCTATCTGTCAATTGATCTTGCGTTTCTTTTTGAAATTTTTTCCAGCTTTCTTCGAAATTCCCGTTTTCCTTCTTTTTATTTTCCTTGTGAATATATATGTATTCGATTTGTATTACAAAAAATATACTCTTTAGGTAGAAATTTTAAAACTGCTTTTTCTACAATCTTTGTCTCTTTTCTTTGTTCAGCACTGAAATTTTCTTTATTGTTTCCAGATTTCAAATAAAATGTGATAACCCGATATTCATCTGTTGCATTAAGATCAAGCAGATTTGCAACATCCTCTTTCTCTGATTCTGACAGCGATCCATTTAGCATTCGATATTCTAAATCTCTATGATATTTCTTTTCAATACTCTTTACCGTTTCATTTTGAATTAAAAAATATAATAAAGCTGAAACTGCCCCCTCTAATGTTATAAAATCTAATTCCATTAATGGTTCGTTTATCTCTGATATTAGCAAATAATACTTACTCTGACCGAAAATGTCGATTTCTTTTATATATTCAACATTATTTCTTTTTTGACGTATATATTCAAGCTGCGTAATGATATTAGGCACATATTTTGGGCTATCCTTTAAAATTTTTAATTCAATTGGTTCTGATGTACTTGAATACATATTATGAAATTGTGCGTCATACAAAGCAACAGGATTTCCAAGCATAGTTTCCAGACCACAAATCAATTTCTCTATTGCTTTCTCTCTAATAGCTCTTCCAGCAAAATACTGACTGATTTCATCTCGAGTTAATTTAGAATAAATAAATTTTGCAACTACGATATTACTACATATTTGAGATAGTACATACTTAATAACCAACCAGTAACTGATATCCTGTGGAAGTTCCAAAACAGGTATATTGTGTTCTTCACAAAAACATACCAAAGTTTCAAACAACTTATTTAAATGAGCTGTATTCTGCTTTCTTTTCACAATAAATCCACTTATCTGCTTTTTATTTAATTCATTTAAGTGACTTACCATCATATGATCATCTAGTTTTTCATAAGCGGGCAAAGAAGTTAGGAGCAACTCACCCCCCCCCAGAAAATTTTCCATGTTGGGAGCTACAATAATTCGAACTCCTCTTATTTCTCTATTGATTCCTGAATTGTCACTAATTAATTTCATCCCTGGGAATTTGTTTGAGTCAATAAAATTTTTTATTGTGTATCCAATTCGTGTTGTACCTCCGTATTTTATAGTATATGTTTATCTAAACCTAAACATCTGCCAATGATATAGCGGTATTATAGCAAAAAGTAATATTATTTTCCACCTTAAGTAATCTGTATTTTCGCAAATAAATACAGCAAAACTTTATTTATACACTAAAAAAAGATGCAGGAATCAACTTCCCACACCTTCATTAGTAGCCTGGTATCCGCTATTCTAGCACCCCTGTTTATCTCACACCTCAATCAGCTCCTCTCTCCGGCTTATCTTTTCCCTGTTTTTCTTGAATAATCTTCTTATTGATTTCAAGCCGTTCATGAATGGATAATTTCTTATCTTTTCCATCTACATCTGCTTCTGCTGTGCCTGTTTTTCTATCTGTCTTTCCTGCATCCTTAACCACTGCATTCGCTTCGGTACTTGTTACTCGCTCATCTGCTCTTGGGCTTTGTCTGTACATATACATCTGATCGTTTGCTTTCAACTCCTTGTTGTACTCTCGCATCAAATTGTAGGCATACGCTTTAGAAACACCAAGAATTGCCCACACATCATCCACATCCATATACATTTTTTCCTGCACTATACTCATATCGCTTTATCCTCCTTCAAATATTGCTCAACATGTTCCAGACCATAAATCTTGTCCTCTACATAACGGGTTGGCACCCGACCGAGAATCACATAATAGTTCTTACTTGCCAGATCAGCATTCATTCTTTCCACCACCCGGTAAGCAAAAGAAACTGATAACTCAAAGAGTTCGGCAATGTCTTCCACTGATAAATACATTTTTCTTTTACGCATGAAACCATTCCTTTCCTTCTTCCTGTGGAATCTCACAGGTATCTTCTACCCCGTAGAAACGCTTCACAAAATACTTTGTCGGAACTTTTCCTCTAAGCGTCAAATATCCCTGTTCTTCCAGCTCCTTATTCAGATTGCCAATGATCTCATAAGCCGATGTCTGTTTCACCTCCAGAAGTTCACATATATCAGCTGCCTTTAAAAATAATTTGTTCTGCATAATCAGTACCTCCTGTATTTTGAATATTTATCTCTTCATATACTCTGTACTGGCAGATGCAAAATCGGACATCATTTTCCGAAATTTAGCAAATTATTTTAATTTTACAGTTTCCATATGTGTTATCTCTGAATCATGGAGTTTATATCATTGAAAAAGGGTATAAAAAAACAGTCTGCCCTGACGGAAAATATTTCCATCAAAACAAACTGTTCTTCATATTCACACTAATTATATTTTCTGAGCATAGTTACTTTTTGCGAAAATCTCAGATAACTCCGGAAAGAAAACAAAGAAAAAAAATATTTTTTAACTCCATTTGCACTCCACTGGAACATCCAGACAGCCCGCAAAGCCTTTATTTATGGGCTTTTTCGCAATTTAGTCCGCTACTCAAACTCGATCGTTGCCGGTGGTTTTCCGGTGCAGTCGTACATGACGCGGTTGATGTGTTTGACTTCGTTTACGATTCGACTGGTTGTTCTTCCGATGACATCCCACGGGATTTCGGCGCTTTCGGCGGTCATGAAATCGGTGGTGGTGACGGCGCGGAGGGCGATGGCGTAATCGTAGGTTCTTTCATCTCCCATGACTCCGACGGAGCGCATGTTGGTCAGGGCTGCGAAGTACTGGCCGATTTCGTGGGCGATTCCGGCTTTGTCGATTTCTTCGCGCCAGATCGCGTCGGCGTCCTGTACCATTTTGACTTCTCGGCGGTTACTTCGCCGATGATACGGATTCCAAGTCCGGGCCCGGGAATGGCTGACGGAATACGAGGTATTCCGGGATGCCGAGCTCAAGGCCGGCTTTTCTTACTTCGTCTTTGAAGAGGTTGCGCAGCGGCTCGATGATTTCTTTGAAATCTACGTAATCCGGCAGTCCTCCGACGTTATGATGGGATTTGATGACGGTGGATTCTCCGCCGACGCCGCTCTCTACAACGTCTGGTAGATGGTTCCCTGTACCAGGAAGTCTACAGCACCAATTTTCTTTGCTTCTTCTTCGAAGACACGAATGAACTCTTCGCCGATGATTTTACGTTTTCTCTCCGGCTCTTCTACGCCTTTTAATTTTGCATAGAAACGCTCCTGTGCGTTGACGCGGATGAAATTCAGGTCGTATGGCCCGTCCGGTCCGAAGACTGCTTCTACTTCATCGCCCTCGTTTTTACGCAGCAGACCGTGATCTACGAATACGCAGGTCAGCTGGTTTCCGACTGCTTTGGAAAGCATAACAGCTGCTACGGAGGAATCGACTCCGCCGGACAGTGCGCAGAGGACTTTTCCGTCGCCTACTTTTTCGCGGATAGCTTTGATGGATTCTTCTACGAAGGAGTCCATGTGCCAGTCGCCGGCGCAGCGGCAGACATTGTATACAAAGTTGGAAAGCATTTTCTTTCCTTCTTTGGTGTGCAGAACTTCTGGATGGAACTGGGTTGCATAGAGGTTTTTCTCTACGTTTGCAACGGCTGCTACCGGACAGTCATCCGTATGGGCGATGATCTCGAAGCCCGGAGCTGCTTTGGAGATGTAGTCGTTGTGGCTCATCCAGCAGATGGTTTTTTCGGATACGTTCTCAAACAGTGCGGAACTGGTATCTACGGTTACCTCAATTTTTCCATATTCTCTGACCGGTGCTACTTCTACTTTTCCGCCGAGCAGATGCATCATCAGCTGTGATCCGTAGCAGATGCCGAGGATCGGGATTCCAAGTTCAAAAATTTCTTTTGTATAAGTCGGGGAATCCGGCAGATATGCGCTGTTCGGGCCGCCGGTGAAGATAATACCTTTCGGCTGAATTTCTTTGATCTTTTCGATGTCTGTTTTGTAAGAATAAATCTCACAGTAAACGTTGCACTCACGTACACGTCTTGCAATTAACTGATTGTACTGACCGCCAAAATCAAGTACGATAACCGTTTCTCTTTTCAAGAACGTTCCCTCCTGTTTTTTCTTCTGTGCATGATGAACTACATGCGTTTTTTGGGTTTGATGCTAATTATAGTAAAGAAACCGTAAAATTTCAACCCCTGAAGTACAGGAATCGTGTTCTTTTCGCTGTACTTCGGAGGTTTTTCTTTTTTTCGGGTCCTTATTCTCCGATGGTGATGGTGTAGCCTGCCTGGAAGGTTTCCCCGGCTTTCAGGTGCTGTTCGCCGTATTTGTCTTTTAATTCGCCGTCAAAGCCGACGTTGTCGCAGCGGCCGATCCATGGCTCGAGGCACACGAACGGGGCATCTGCTTTTGGCTTGGACCATACGCCGACGCTCGGGAAGCCTTTGCAGGTGAGAGTGACATACGGTTTTCCATCCACTTCTACGCCGACGCGCTCGACCTGGGTGTTGTCGAAGATCAGGGCGTCCTCGTCGAAAAGGGTTCTGGTGTACGGGATTCTGCCGTCCTGAAGTTTCAGTTTTCTCGGATGTGCGACATTGACGCCTGCTGTTTCCGGGTCGATCAGGACGTATTCGAGTTCGGTCTCGGTGTGGTTTTCCAGGCCTTTGTTGAAGACGATGTCATACTGTTCCGGAATCATGAATGCAGGATGTCCGCCGACGGAGAAGTACATGTCATCATCACCGGTGTTTTCTACGTTCCAGGTGATGGTCAGGGTTCTGCCGGAGAGTTCCTGGGTTACGGTGAAGGCAAAATCGAACGGGTAGACTTTTTTTGTTTCTTCGGTCGATACCAGGCGGTGTACTGTTTTGTTTTCGGTGTTTTCGATGCACTCGAATTCGTTGTCGCGGGCGAAACCGTGCTGGCCCATCGGTATTTGACTCCTTTATGGGTGTAGAAGCCGCCGTTTACTTTTCCGACGAACGGGAACAGGACCGGTGCGTGGCGGTTCCAGAAGGCCGGATCGCCGATCCAGACTGCCTCACGGTCAGCCGCTTTATCGTAGATGCTGCTAAGTTCTGCGCCGTGATCGCTGATCTGCACGCGCAGGTTTTCGTTTTCCATGGTTCTCATACTCTGTTTCCCCCTGTTTTCTTTCATTTTTTGTAACTATTCAGAGCCATGCGAAATTGCATGGCGCTGAATAGTTACCATTTTTAGAATTTATTCCGGATAGACGAGACGGGATTCATCAATTCCGTACAAAACCTCATCCAGGTATTTTTTGCCAAGGTAATTTGCCATGGACAGATTCATATCCAGATAGTTTCCGCAGTCTTTCGGGGATGCACCCGGGACTTCGCCCTTGAAATCGCGGATAAATTCATACATTTCTATTACGAGTGAAACGATATCTTTCGAGCTGTAATCACCGGCCAACAGCAGGTAAAATCCTGTACGGCAGCCCATTGGACCAAAATATACGGTTTTATCTTTCCATTCTTCGTGATTGCGAAGGAACGTTGCGCCAAGATGCTCGATGGTGTGAACCTCAGCGGTATTCATAACAGGCTCATCGTTTGGAGATGTCATGCGCAGGTCGAAGGTTGTGATGACACTGTCACCTACGTGATCTTTTCTTGAAACGTAAATGCCTGGTTTAAGTTTGATATGGTCGATCGTAAAGCTTGCAATTTTTTCCATGACTGGTATTTTCCTTTCTTTCTGTCCTTTAATAGCTGCGGAGTTCATCATCGGTATCCGCAGTGTTTTCGATGGATTTGATGATGAGATCATAACTATAGGCATCGCTTACTTTTACAGTGACGCGGTCGCCGACTTTATGACCCAGAATGGCTTTTCCTAATGGCGAGTCGATACTGACGTATCCTTTGAGAGAATTACCACGAACGGTGGTGACAAGTTTGTAGGTTTCTGTCTCATCATCTTCTTCGATGTAAACCTGAACGGTATTGTTGATGCCGACTTCATCGTCCTTTGAGGTATCTGAAATAACGTGAGCGGTTTTAATCATTTTTTCCAGATAGCGGATGCGGCTTTCGTTGCGGTTTTTGTCCTGTTTAGCAGCTTTGTATTCAAAGTTTTCGCTGAGATCGCCCTGAGCGCGGGCTTCTTTTACAGCCTCGAGTTCTTTTGGACGGACAACCAGTTTGCGGTAGTCGATTTCTTCCTGCATTTTTTTAATATCGTTTTCGGTCAGTTTATCATACATGATTTTTCTACCTCTTTTCTTGTGAGGTTATTTTAGCACAGAATACGGCAAATTGGAAGTAGGAAGACAGCCACGGTAGAATCATGAGTAGAATCACTTTCTTACGCACCGGAACAGCAAATGTTCCGGTGCTGAATGAACTATAACGGTTCACTCAGCCGTGTCGCTTGGTTTTGAAGGCGGAGTTCCTTTGTTGTCGCTGTTATTTGGCATTTTTCCACCTTCGGGATCGCTCATTGTTTTAACAGACCGGGTTCCGGCGGTGGTGATGATGTCCGTGAGGGTGATCTCTTCGTTGTCGGTACCGGCAGCCAGAGTATACGTTGCGTCCAGTTTCATTTCTGGGCAGGTCAAAACGATGCTGGCGTAGGCTTTTTCGGGTGTGACCGTGAAGAGGGCACTTCCATCGCTGTCTGTCAGTGTGATGGTAGTGTCAGCGGACTGGGTTTCCGTACAGTAATAGGTGATAACGGGCTGGGTGGAAGCTTCGTCGAAGCTTTCCGTCATGCCGGCACTGCCGATAGCAGCTAAGGTTCCGCCGGTCACAATTGCACTTCCGTCGTAATCGAGGGCACTGTCACCATCGCTGGTCGGCCCGTACACGATCGTAGTTCCGCCGGTCACGAGAAGACCGCCGTTGGAATCAAGACCATCACCATCGGCGGATACGGTCAGGGTTCCGCCGGTAATTTTAATATAAAGCTCAGAGTTGCCTCCGCCGCCGGGGCCTCTCTGCATCATCTGTGGAGCATCGCCGTCAGACGGAGCGTTCCCCGGATCGAAGTCCTGCGGCGCATTTCCGCCAGACGGAGCGTTCTCCGGATCGAAGTCCTGCGATGCTGCATATCGCTGCCGTTTTCTGTATCAGGCGGCATTTGCGGAGGTTCCTTTCCGTCTGCCGCACCGGATATGCTGCCATCATCACCGGAGTTTACGACAGCACTGCTATCGTCGTTTGAGCTTGCGGCATTGCTGTCATCGTCACCGGAACCGGCAGCATTGGCGCCATCGTCGCCGGAATTTGCGGCATTGATGCCATCGTCGCTGGCGTTTATGGTAATGTCACCGCCGTTGACCACGACGCGTTTTCCTTCCAGGCCTTCGTTGCTTTTTTCAACAAGGATCGTTCCGCCACGAATGACGGTGTCGAGCTCCGCATGGAACCGTCATCACCGGAGTTTACGGTGATGGTTCCGTCATCGACAACGATGCTGCCGGTTGCATGGAATCCATCCTGTTCTGCCTTAACTGTAAAACGCCACCGGCAATATAGATATTTCCAAGCTCTGCGTCATCCGTATTCTTCGCTTTGACCGCACTGTTTGCAGCATCAATGTCAAAGCTTCCATTCAGAATTTTAATCTGATCTTTGGCTGTGATCCCGTTGTCCGCAGCGACGATTTTGTAGGTTCCGCCGGTAATCACAAGGTCATCTTTGGATACAATCCCGTGTTTGTAGTCTGCCTCGATGGTCAGACTTCCTGTCCCGTTGCAGACAAGATCTGATTTGGAGAAGATAACGCCGTCTACCGTGTTGTCATCAATCTGAGTGTACTCGTTTCCACCGCCAAGCGTGTTGCTGCTGTTTTCAGCAAGCGTGATGAAAACTTTGTCCGCTTCGCGAACGTAGATGGCAGCATTCGTCTCACAGTTGATATGGACTCCATCGAGTACGATCTGAACCTTGTCGAAATCGGATGCGTCTACGATAATCTGGCCATCCTCAAGTGTTCCGCTTACGATGTAAACGCCTTCTTCCGTAATGGTAATTGTGCTGCCGTCTGCTTTGGCTCCGCTGCCGGAGACGGTAGCTGTCGTCTTATTAAGTGTAATTTTTACGGCTTCTGATGCTTTATAGCTTCCGCTCTTCTCACGGTCTGTGAATTCGGTATCGATGGTGGATTCGGTCAGTTCCAGATCGAAATCAATGTCGGAGGCACTTTCTATTGCATTTTCCGAATCTGTGCTCTCTGATGTGGTATCCGCGTTGTCGGCAGATGTTTCGCCGGTTGACTCTGTACGGCAGATTCGGCATTTACAGAGCTGGAAGATGTCACTGCTGTGCCGCATCCGCCGAAGGCAGCGATGATGCAAGAAGCAGGCTGACGACTGCGCCGGTCTCTTTTTTTCTGTTTTTTTTCTTTCTGTTTCGATTCATTATAATTCCTCCCTTCCGGTCTGCGCACGACTGCACAGGATTTCAAGGTTTCCGTTTCTGCAGCGGAGCTGGTCAATCATGTTTTTCTCTTCGCCTTCCTCGCGGAATACGATGCGATACTCCAGCTTGAAAAGACTTCCCATATTCGTGGTTTTTGCCTGTACAAGCTCGCAACGGGTCAGATACCTGGCAAAGATATCGTCAAAAACACTGGTATAATCAAGGGACTCCGGTTCCAAGATTTCCATTGACGAGCATGATCACCATCTGTACGATCACAGGCATCAGAACAAGCGTGACAGCAAGGCTTTTGGTGCATTCGCTTTTGTACCTGTAAACAGCAGCGATCAACAGTCCCTGAATCAGAGACACTGCTGTGCAGGCAAAGAACTGACCAAAGGTGAAGGCGGCGGTTGTTTCTGTAAAAACGGAACTGAATATTGTGTTAAGCATAGCAAATTCCTCCCAGAATTTTTTTATTTTCTTGTCTATTCAGAGCCCCATCTCGATTCCGCTTACGCTACATCGCGATGTTGCTTCTCGCCATATGAAGTTCCAGAAAAACCGCTCATTCATGCAAGCATGATTCGCGATTTTTCTTCTATTTTGCATGGCTCTGAATAGTTACATTTTCTTTTTTTGTGAAGCAGACTATGTTTGAAAAAGGCTTTTCGCAAGCTGTGAGTCCACCCACTGCTTCTTGCTTTTCGCAATGGCCGCAGAGGACTTACCTGATTCAGCTAACGGAATGCTGTTTTGATACGGTTTGCCGGATATCTGTGAATGGTATGAAGCTTTTTCTTCTGATGCTTTCTGATTTTCGATTTGATAGCAAAGCCGTATTTAGAAATGAT
>ENA-OQIM01000079-OQIM01000079.1-human-gut-metagenome-genome-assembly--contig:-NODE-79-length-28578-cov-2.704404_pt1 | contig 28578 bp, 29 predicted proteins | sample MGYA00242579_ERZ504744 | MGnify/ENA primary metagenome ERZ504744 (study PRJEB26092, sample SAMD00036441) | human gut metagenome | host: Homo sapiens | study: EMG produced TPA metagenomics assembly of...
ACTCGTCGCAGCACTGCAGAGCCATTCCGCTCCGGTTACGAAGATCACCATTATCCGCGTACGTCCGGCGCCCTCGGCTATACGATGCAGGTGGATGAAGATGAGCATAATCTGATGAGCCGTGAAGAGCTGGAAAATAAAATTGCAACGCTGACCGGCGGCCGTGTGGCAGAGGATCTGGTGTTCCATTCCATCACGACAGGTGCTTCGAACGATATCGAGCAGGCAACGAAGGTGGCAAGATCCATGATCACCCGCTTCGGTATGAACGAGGAATTTGGTATGGTTGCATTTGAGACGGTAACGAACCAGTACCTCGGCGGTGACACTTCCCTGGCATGCTCCGAATCGACAGCAGCACAGATTGATGAGAAGGTTGTTGCAGCAGTCAGAAAACAGTACGACAAAGCAGAGCAGCTCTTAAAAGATAACATGCCGAAACTCCACGAGCTGGCAAAATATCTGTATGAGAAAGAGACGATCACAGGTGATGAGTTTATGGAAATCCTGAATTTATCCCCGGATCAGCTCACGACAACGAGAATGGAAACAAACTAAAAAGCGATAAAAGCAGATGAGAATCCCGCGTTTCAAGGCGACTTCAGCCTTGCGCGGGATTCTTTCTTGTGCTATAATGCTGTAATGCGAAATTATGACACAAAAAGACAGATTTTTTTAGGATAGACCAAGAGAACATAAGGAGAAACGCAATGAAGAAAAAACAGGCATGGAAAGTGATGGGTGCTGTCCTTGCGGGCACACTGGTATTTTCCGATGCAGTTCCGCTCCGTGCCAGCGCATCGGCAGGAACGGAAAAAAGCGCAGTACAGAACGAAACTGTCTCCGGAACGGAGAACGGTACAGAGACAAAACGGGCAGCCGTTTATGTGAATCTGAAAACCGGCGATGATACGGCAGACGGTACAACGGCAGAGACAGCAGTAAAAACCGTGGAAAAAGCACAGGAGCTTCTTGCAGTTGCAGCGGCAGAACTGCAGGCGGACGGGAAAACAACCGAAAAAACACTGCTGCAGATACCAGCAAAACGGCAGCGGAGGAAGCAGCAGAAAAATATCTGGTATTCGTCGGAATGGATGAAAAAGAGCTGGAAACGTATCGAAAGAAACAGCAGAAAACAGACTTCTGGGGAAGAGTAACAGATACCGTTTTTGCGGCAGATGAAATCGTGGTGACAGAAGCCGGATATGAGGCTGTTCTGGCAGCAGAAAAAGCAAAAGAAACGGTTTCGGAAACACCAACGCTTGCGCCAGGCGAGTCTCCGGCACCGGATGCGGCAGAAGATACCGTAACACCAACTCCGGGTCCGACGGAAACGCCGGATGCAGAGCCGACCGCAGAACCAACGGTGACCCCGGACGCAGAACCGACGGAAACGCCGGACGCAGAGCCGACCGTAACGCCGGCGGAGGAACCAACGGCAACTCCGACACCGGATGCGGACAACGGAGAAGATACAGGGGATACACCAACGGCAGCGCCGACACCGGATGCGGAACCGACCGTAACGCCGGAAGTAACTCCGACGACAGCACCGGGCGAGAATACCGATGACAGTGAAAATCCGGAGAATCCGGAAACTCCGGCAGAAGATCCAACCGTGACACCTGCCCCGGATGATACAGCAAAAGACGATCTTGCAGCAGATGATACAAACCAGGACGATACAAACCAGGATAACCAGAACGGAACGGGAAATGATGCATCATCGGACCAGTGGAAACAGGATGAAAATCTGGATGACCTTGTAAAAGATGAAATTCAGAAAGAAAACGAAACCGTAAAAAATTTCGATGAAATTTCCAATCCATCCGGTACGGACAGCACAGAAGACGGCTATCTGATCTCCAATGTCTCTCTTTTGATCCAGCCGGTGGCAGTAAGTCTGTCCAGAAGCCTTGTATCAGAGGAGCAGACGGAAACAGCAGAAGCTGAGACGGCGGACGAAGGCGAGCATGAACTGCTTGCAGCTGCAGAGCAGAAATCCAACCTGAGTGCAGGTGAAATGACAGCAAGTGCAGCCGATGACGTAAGTACGCTGCGTGCCGCAGGAACGATCCTTGTAGGACCGGACAACTACGGAACGAATAAGACATCCACTCCGACTCCGACAGCCACACCGTCGAAGAGCAGCAGTAACAACAGCTCTTCCAATTCCAATACCGGAAGCACAAAGATTCCGCAGAAGAAGACACAGACCACTGTAAGCATCCGCAGCATCCCGGTCAACACCGGCGATGAGACGATGGTGCTTCCGCTGGCGATCAGCTCCGCACTTTCTGCAGCCGTTATGTTCTGCATGGCATTCCTTCAGATGCAGGCAAAACGCGCAAAGAGCATGGCCGCATGGCTGGAATTCAAAAAGAATCATCCGTTTGACGAAGAATAAAGAAACAGGCATATCCGGAAAAGCCATTCCATACATTTACAGTATGGGAGGGCTTTTTCTTATGGAAGAAAAGAAAACATGGGCGGTGGGTGCGGGCAGCGGGATCGGCTGGCTGAAGGCTCTTCTCGTTTCCTATCTGATCTCGGTGCTTCTTCTTTTGCTGTTGTCTTTCCTGCTCTGGAAATTTTCCTGGAAGGAAAGCTGGGTGCAGGCGGGCATTGTGGTGATCTATCTGGCATCAAGCTTTTCCGGCGGAAGAATGGCAGGAAACATGGCGGGAAAACGGCGGTTTCTCTGGGGCATCTGCTTTGGAATCGTGTATTTTGCCATTCTGATCATCGTCTCCGCAGTCTTCCTGCCGGGCGGATTTGCCGGAGCCGGAAGACTTCTGTGGGCGGCAGCAGTCTGTGCCGTCGGCGGAATGGCAGGCGGAATGACGGCACACGGCAGATAAAAGCGGACAAAACAGAACATTTTTTCAAAAAACAGACTTTTAAATTTGAAAAACCTATGCTATAATGGGAAGAGCTAATGGCCGAAGATATAAAAAAAGTCGCGCGTCAACTACAATGAAGGAGGAATGTGCCATGAAACACATCAAAACTTTAAATACAAAAAGCTTACAGAACACTGTAAAAAAAGGTGGATGCGGTGAGTGCCAGACATCCTGCCAGTCCGCATGTAAGACTTCTTGCACCGTAGGCAACCAGAGCTGCGAGCATAAGTAAAAGTAATCCATAAGGACGAGTAAAAGGTGTTCCCAGAACCGGTTTCGCCGGATTTGGGAACATTCTTTTTGCCAGGCACATCAAAAAAAGAGAGAGTTATAGAAAGGAATACCACAGTGATACATTTATATAAAAGCAATGGCTTCAACATGGTGCTGGACGTCAACAGCGGCTCCGTCCATGTTGTGGATGACTGCGTATACGATGTCCTTTCCTGCATGAACGAAGGAAAAATGCAGAAGAGGCAGCAGAGGCGCTTAGCAGTAAATATGCCGAGCAGGACATCACCGAAGCCAGAGAAGAAATTCAGGAACTTACAGATAACGGCATGCTCTTTACAAAAGACATTTACGAAAACGCAATTGATCAGTTTCCAACCGTCCGACCGTCGTAAAAGCACTCTGCCTCCACATTGCACACGACTGCAACCTTGCCTGTCGTTACTGCTTCGCAGAAGAGGGCGAGTATCACGGAAGACGTGCACTGATGTCCCTGGAAGTCGGCAAAAAAGCGCTTGATTTCCTGATCGCAAACTCCGGCAGCAGAAGAAACCTCGAGGTAGATTTCTTCGGCGGTGAACCGCTGATGAACTGGGATGTTGTAAAACAGCTCGTAGCCTACGGAAGAGAACAGGAGAAGTTACATAACAAGAACTTCCGTTTCACCCTGACCACCAACGGTGTTCTCTTAAACGACGAGGTCATGGAGTTCTGCAATAAAGAGATGGGCAACGTCGTATTAAGTATCGACGGAAGAAAAGAAGTTCACGATCACATGCGTCCGTTCCGCAAAGGTGCCGGAAGCTACGATCTGATCGTGCCGAAATTCCAAAAATTCGCTGAGCTTCGTCATCAGGATAAATACTATGTGCGCGGAACCTTCACGCATTACAACACAGACTTTGCAGCTGATGTTCTCCATCTGGCAGACCTCGGCTTCAAGCAGATCTCGGTTGAGCCTGTTGTAGCGCCTCCGACCGAGGACTATGCGATCCGTGAGGAAGACCTTCCGGTGATCTTCGAACAGTACGACATTCTGGCAAGAGAGATGATCAAGAGAGAAAAAGAGGGAAGAGGCTTCAATTTCTTCCACTTTATGATCGATCTGACCGGCGGACCATGTGTTTATAAACGTCTTTCCGGCTGCGGTCCGGAACCGAGTACCTTGCGGTAACACCGTGGGGCGATTTCTATCCGTGCCACCAGTTCGTAGGACAGGAAGATTTCTGCCTCGGAAATGTTTACGAAGGCGTGAAAAAGACAGAAACTGTCAACGAATTCAAAAAATGCAACGTTTATTCCAAGAAGGAGTGCAGCCAGTGCTTTGCACGGTTCTACTGCAGCGGCGGATGCGCGGCAAACTCCTACAATTTCACAGGTAAGATCAACGATGTTTACGAGATCGGATGCAAGATGCAGCAGAAACGGATCGAGTGTGCATTGATGATAAAGGCAGCTCTGGCCGAAGATTAAAGAAAAGAGGAAAATCGCGACATGATGAAGAAGAAACAGAGTATCATCGCACTCGTCCTGGCAGCCATTGTAACAGTGCTTCTTGGATGGACGATGATCAAAGGATGGGGTCCTACCGGAACCGGTTCGATGAAGAACATCAACCTGGGTCTGGATCTGTCCGGCGGTGTCAGCATTACCTATCAGGCCGTAAAGGACAACCCGACAGACGAAGAAATGTCAGATACCCGCTACAAGCTGGAACAGCGTGCGCAGCAGTACAGCGAAGAGGCACAGGTATATCTGCAGGGCGACAACCGTATCACCATTGAAATCCCGGGTGCAACCGATGCAACCACCATTCTGGAAGAGATGGGTAAACCGGGAAGCCTGTATTTCATCAAACAGACCAACGATGACGGAACAGAAAACTACACCTACGACAGCTCGACCGGCGAGTACGTTCTGAACGGAAAAACTATCGAAGAGCTCGAGGAGGACGGCTCCGTCGTTCTGACCGGTAAAGATGTGGAGAGCGCAGAAGCCATGCATCAGCAGAACTCCACCACAAAAGCAACCGAGAGCGTCGTTCAGCTGAAAATGACCGACGAAGGAAAACAGAAATTTGCAGACGCAACCCAGGAAGCCTACAGCGCAGGAAAGAGCATCGGTATCTACTATGATGAAAAATTCGTCAGTGTACCGAGTGTAAACGCTGTGATTTCCGATGGTACTGCAGTCATCTCCGGCGGAAACATGGACTGGATGAAGCAACCAGCCTGGCATCCACCCTCCGTATCGGTTCCCTTTCCCTGAAACTTGAGGAGATCAACTCCAGCGTCGTTGGAGCACAGCTTGGATCTGCAGCTGTTTCCACCAGCGTAAAAGCGGGAGCGATCGGCATTGTACTGATTATCCTTTTCCTTGCAATCGTATATCGCCTGCCTGGTATTGCTGCCGGATGGGCACTGCTCATCTATGTTGAGCTGAATCTGATTGCTTTAAATGCATTTGACCTGACATTGACCCTGCCTGGTATCGCAGGTGTTATCCTGTCGATCGGTATGGCGGTCGATGCGAACGTTATCATTTATGCCCGTATCGAGGAGGAGATCGGTGCCGGAAAGACGGTTCATGCGGCAATCCGCGACGGATTCAAGAAGGCAGCTTCTGCCATCCTGGACGGAAACGTGACGACCCTGATTGCAGCAGCTGTTCTGTATGCGCTTGCGAGCGGAAGTGTCCGCGGATTCGCCATGACACTTGCTCTTGGTATTGTTCTTTCCATGTTCAGCGCCATGGTTGTTTCCAGACTGCTGGTCAACAGCCTGTACGGTATGGGACTGAAGGATGCGAAATACTACGGAACCAAGAAAGAGCGCAAGGGATTTCCATTTGTGGAAAAGAGAAAGATCTTCTTCACGATCTCCTGCATTCTGCTGCTTGCCGTTCCGGCCAGCATGATTTTCATGCATCAGACAAAGGGAAGCGCACTGAACTTCGGCCTTGACTTCAAGGGCGGTACTTCCATCAACGTTCCGTTCAACGAGGATTACTCCATCGAAGAGCTGGACAAAGAGGTAGAGCCGGTTGTGGAAGGCGTGACAAAAGATTCCAATATTCAGATGACAAAGGTTGTCGGAGGCAACAATGTCATCATCAAAACACGTTCTCTGACTCTGGAAGAGCGTGAGCAGGTTTACCAGGCAATGGCAGACAATTTCGGTGTCGATACTTCTGAAATCACTTTCGACAACATTTCTTCTACTGTAAGTAAAGAAATGAGCCAGAATGCGATGAAAGCAGTTATCATCGCTGTAGTCTGCATGCTGCTGTACATCTGGATCCGTTTCCGCGACATCCGTTTCGCATCGAGTGCCATCCTTGCACTGATGCACGATATCGCCATTGTATTCGGATTCTATGTGGTATCCCGTATTTCGGTCGGCAGCACCTTTATCGCGTGTATGCTGACGATCCTCGGCTATTCCATCAACAGTACGATCGTCATCTTCGACCGTATCCGTGAGAATCTGCCGGAGTTAAAGAGAGAGCCGATCGAGTCCCTGGTTGACCGCTGCATCACGGACACCCTGACCCGAAGCATTTACAGTTCCCTCACCACCTTTATCACCATCTTTGTTCTGTTCGTGATGGGAGTTTCTTCCATCCGCGACTTGCAGCACCTCTGATGGTTGGTATCGTATGCGGAGCTTACACTTCTGTCTGCATCACAGGTGCCTGTGGTATGTGATGAAGCACGTTGGAAAAAACAAATATGTGCCGTCCAAAGCAGTACAGAATAAGACAAAAAATAAATAAAAGCAGCAAAAACCATAAAAAGAGAAACGCCGGACCGGAAAAGTCCGGCGTTTCCTGCTAACAGGAAAGAGGAGAACATATGAAGAAAGAACGCTGGGTAGTTTCGGCAAAACGCGCCGATTTCCAGGCAATTGCGGACCGGTTCGGCATCGATCCCGTCATCGCCCGCCTGATCCGGAACCGGGATGTGACCGGGGAGAAAGAGATCGAAGAGTATCTCTTCGGTGATCTGGAGCAGCTCCACGATCCGCTGCTGATGAAGGATATGGAGCGCGCGGCAGATCTGATCGCTGAAAAAATTCGGGAGAAAAAGCCGATCCGCATCATCGGGGACTACGACATCGACGGTGTTACGGCAACGTATATTCTGCTGACCGGATTAAAAGATCTCGGTGCCGATGCGGATGTGCGTATCCCGGACCGGATTGCAGACGGATACGGCTTAAATGAGCATCTTGTGCAGTTTGCCGCGGATGAGGGGCGGGACACGATCGTCACCTGTGACAACGGCATCGCGGCGGGCAGTCAGATCCGTCTGGCAAAAGAACTTGGCATGACGGTTGTTGTGACGGACCACCACGAGGTTCCGTTTGAGGAGGATGAAAACGGAGAACGCCGCTACATCCTGCCGCCAGCGGACGCGGTTGTCAATCCGAAACAGAAAGACTGTTCCTATCCGTTTCCGGGCCTCTGCGGTGCGGCCGTCGCATGGAAACTGATCCAGACGATGGAGGCAAAAGCAGGTATTCCAAAGGAGCACAGCTTCCGCTTTCTGGAATTTGTCGCCATTGCGACGATCGGTGATGTGATGGATCTGCAGGGAGAAAACCGGATTTTTGTAAAAGCCGGCCTTCGGGCGCTCCATAAAACGCAGAACCTCGGCCTGCAGGAGCTGATCCGTGTGCAGGGCATCGAGGCGGAAAACGTGACACCGTATCACATCGGCTTCGTTCTCGGCCCGTGCATCAACGCATCGGGACGGCTTGACACGGCGGAGCATTCGTTAAAACTGCTCTGCGCAAAGACACGTGAGGAGGCCGCAAAGCTTGCCGGGGACTTGAAAGACCTGAATGAAAGCCGCAAAGAGCTGACGCGCAGGGTGAGGCGAAAGCAATCGAGCTCGTGGAAACCTCCCCGCTGCAGAACGACAAAGTCTCGTCGTCTATCTGCCGGACTGCCACGAGAGCCTTGCCGGAATCATCGCAGGTCGCCTGCGGGAGCACTTCCACAAACCATCCTTCGTACTCACCAGAAGTGAGGAGGGCGTCAAGGGCTCCGGCCGCTCGATCGAAGCGTATTCGATGTATGAGGAGCTCTGCAAATGCAAAGAACTGATGACGAAATTCGGCGGCCACCCGATGGCTGCGGGCCTTTCCCTCGCAGGAGAGGAGATGATCGAACCGTTCCGCCGGGCACTGAACGATAATTCCATGCTGACGGAAGAGGATTTCGTCGAAAAAGTTGTGATCGATGTGCCGATGCCGATCACCTACATCACCAAAAATCTGATCCGCCAGTTAAGTCTCTTGGAGCCGTTCGGAAAAGGCAACACGAAACCGCTGTTCGCACAGAAAGGACTGACTGTATTAAATTACCGCATTTTTGGAAAGAATAGAAACGTGGTGAAAGTACAGCTTGCCGATGCGGGCGGATACCAGATGGATGGTGTCTATTTCGGCGAGGGAGAAGCGTTCGCCGCATACGTGGATGCACATCCAACCCTCTCGGTAGCGTACTATCCGTCGATCGATACGTGGAACGGACGCGACAAATTACAGATCAATATCCAGAGTTATTTTTAAAGATGCAGAAAAGCCGCAAATACCTGATTTTTCTGCCCTGTTTTCTATCGGAAACAAAATTGACGCAGAAGAATATTGATGCTATACTGTAAGGTGAATTGTCAAACCTTGACGAAACGGAGGAATATTTTATGAAAAAAGTAGAGGATTACGTAAGAAGTATTCCGGATTTCCCGGAACCGGGTATTATTTTCAGAGATGTAACGAGTATCCTGCAGGACGCAGACGGACTGCAGCTTGCCATAGATGAGATGCAGCATTTTGTAGAAGAAGTAGACTGTGATGTAATCTGCGGAACCGAGTCCCGCGGCTTCATTTTCGGTATGCCGATTGCTTACAATCTGCACAAACCGTTCGTGCCGATCCGTAAAAAAGGAAAACTTCCTCTGGAGACCGTCGAGGAGAGCTATGACCTGGAGTACGGCAGCGCAACGATCGAGATGCACAAAGACTCCATCAAACCGGGCCAGAAGGTAGTCATCATCGACGACCTGATTGCAACCGGCGGTACCGTGGAGGCTTGTGCAAAAATGATCGAGCGCCTCGGCGGCGAAGTAACCAGAATCGTGTTCCTGATGGAGCTTGCCGGCTTAAAAGGACGCGAAAAACTGGCAAAATATGATGTAAAATCTGTCATCCGTTACGATGGCAAATAACGTATCCAACGAAACGCAGGGGTTAATCATGAGAGCGGAGGATACATATGGAAGAAGAGAAAAGAATCAGTGAAGAAGAATTAAAGAAGGATGTGGCGGCGGCAGAAGCCAGAATCCGCAAGACGGACGATTTTACAAGTCCGGAGGAATTATACGGGGAATTGATCGCTTCTGTGAAAAAATATCATCCATCGGACGATATTTCCCTGATCGAAAAAGCATACCGCGTGGCAGCGGATGCACATAAGGACCAGAAAAGAAAGAGCGGGGAACCGTACATCATCCATCCGCTCTGTGTGGCAATTATCCTGGCAGATCTGGAGCTCGACAAGGAGTCGATCGCGGCAGGCCTTCTGCACGACGTTGTCGAAGATACCGTCATGACCGAAGAAGAGCTGACCGAGGAGTTCGGCCCGGAGGTGTCCTGATTGTAAGCGGTGTCACGAAGCTGGCACAGCTGAAATATTCTGCGGATAAGGTCGAGGAGCAGGCAGAAAACCTGAGAAAGATGTTCCTTGCGATGGCAAAGGATATCCGTGTTATTCTGGTAAAACTGGCGGACCGTCTGCACAACATGCGGACTGCACAGTACTGGTCGCCGGAGACGCAGAAGAAAAAAGCGCGTGAGACGATGGATATTTATGCCCCGATCGCACAGCGCCTCGGTATTTCCAAGATCAAGGTCGAACTCGATGACCTTTCTCTGAAATATCTGGAGCCGGATGCGTACTATGAACTGGTGCAGAAGGTCAGCATGAAGCGGGAGCAGCGGCAGGAGTTTGTCGATGCGATCGTAAAAGAGGTGACCCGTCATATCCACCAGGCCGGCATTGAGGCAGATGTCAACGGACGAATCAAGCACTTTTTCAGCATCTACAAAAAGATGGTCAACCAGCACAAGACGCTGGATCAGATCTATGACCTCTTTGCGGTCCGCATCATCGTGGAATCCGTCAAAGACTGCTATGCAGCGCTCGGTGTCATCCATGAAATGTACACGCCGATCCCGGGCCGTTTCAAAGATTACATTGCGATGCCGAAGCCAAACCGTTACCAGTCCCTGCATACAACCCTGATCGGACCGAACGGACAGCCGTTTGAGATTCAGATCCGTACTTATGAGATGCACCGGATTGCAGAATACGGTATCGCTGCACACTGGAAATACAAAGAGGCCTCCGACGGCAAGAAACCGGGACCGGAGCAGGAAGAGGAAAACTGACCTGCTGCGCCAGATTCTGGAGTGGCAGCAGGACATGGCAGACAACCATGAGTTCATGAACCTCTTAAAGAGCGATCTCGACCTGTTTGCCGACAATGTTTACTGTTTCAGCCCGGCGGGCGATGTCAAAACGCTTCCGGTCGGCTCCTGTGCCATCGACTTTGCTTACTCCGTCCACAGTGCGGTCGGCAACAAGATGGTCGGAGCGAGGGTCAACGGAAAACTCGTGCCGATCGAGACGGAACTTCACAACGGAGACCGCGTCGAGATCATCACCTCGCAGAACTCCAAGGGACCGAGCCGCGACTGGCTGAAAATTGCGAAGAGTTCCCAGGCAAAGAGCCGCATCAACCAGTGGTTCCGCCAGCAGAACAAGACGGACAACATCGTCAAAGGCAAGGAAATGCTCACCAGCTATGCAAAGCTGAAGGGCAAAAACCTTGGAATCTATACGAAACCGATGTACGAAGAGGCTGTCATGAGAAAGTACGGCTTCCGCGACTGGGATTCCGTTCTTGCGGCCATCGGCCACGGCGGCTTAAAAGAGGGCCAGGTCCTCAACAAGCTGATTGAGACGTACGAAAAGCAGCATAAAAAAGAGATCACCGACGAGCAGGTGCTCGAAGCGGCATCCGGAGAGAAGGTTCTGCCGGTTGGAAAGAGCAAGGGCGGCATCGTCGTGCGCGGTATCCACGATGTGGCAGTTCGCTTCTCAAAATGCTGCAATCCGATCCCGGGCGATGAGATCGTGGGCTTTGTCACAAGAGGACGCGGCGTGACCATTCACCGCACCGACTGTGTCAATGTCCTGAATCTGCCGGAATCTGAGCGGGTGCGCCTCATTGATGCTGAATGGCAGGCAGAGGACAACGGCGGCTCTCTCTATACCGTGGAGATCAGCGTTTACGCAAACAACCGTACCGGTCTTCTGGTGGATATCTCCAAGATCTTTACCGAGCGGAAGATCGACCTTGCGGCGATGAACGTGAGAACGAGCAAGCAGGGAACGCTTCCATCGATGTGACGTTCGACGTGCACAACAACGAAGAGCTGAACAGCATCATCGAGAAGGTGCGCCAGGTGGAGAGCGTGATCGATATTCAGAGATCGAGAGGATAAAAAGGAGAAAAGCGTATGATAAAGGTAAATTACCGGGCACTTGGAATGCTCTCGACAAACTGCTACGTTGTGGAAAATCCGGACAGCCAGAAGGTGCTGATCGTGGACCCGGGCGATTCGCCGCTGGAGATTGAACGCCAGATCGACGAGATCGACGGCGACCCGGAGGCCATTCTGCTGACCCATGGCCATTTCGACCATATGCTGGCAGCGGATGCGTTGCGGAAAAAGTACCATATCCCGGTCTATGTCCATGAAAAAGAGCAGCACCTGCTGGGGGATCCAAAGGAAAATCTTTCCGGGCTCTGGAGCAAACCGTACACGATGCAGGCGGACAAAACCGTAAAAGAGGGCGATGTGCTGCATCTCGCAGATTTTGAAATCCACGTTCTTGCGACACCGGGGCACACGGCAGGCGGTGTCTGCTACTATATTCCGGCAGCGAAAACACTTTTTTCCGGTGATACGCTGTTCTGCGAGTCCTACGGAAGATACGACTTCCCGACATCCTCCGGCAGAGAGCTGACCGCGTCGGTCAAGCGCCTGTTAAAAGAGCTTCCCGGGGATGTGACCGTGTATCCGGGCCACAACGATGAAACTACGATTGAACATGAAAAGAGGTACAATCCCCTTGCTTAATATCAGCCTTTGTTTTAACAGAAAAGATTTTGAATACGATGTGTATTCCCTGATCAAGGCATTCTATCCCGGCTGCGAGATCACCTCGTGGTACGAAGAGGATGGAGCGCCGGACGGGGAATTTGCATATTATGATAAGATCCTGTACGCGGCAGACCAGATCTGCTTTTCCATAGAAAATGAGAAGCACGAAGAGCTTTCTGCCGCGTGTGAGGCGGTGGAATATGAAAAAGACCGCCACGAAACGAAAAATGTCCTGAAACGGATGGTCTATCGCACGCTCTCGAAAGTGAGCGGAAAAGAACTTCCGTGGGGCGATCTCACCGGCATCCGTCCGACGAAAATTCCGATGAAGATGCTGGAAGAGGGCAAAACAAATGTAGAGATTGCGAAATACATGCGCGAGACCTACTACACCAGCCCGGAAAAGACGGCACTTGCAATCACGATTGCAACCGGGAAAAGGATATTTTAAAGACGATCGACTACGAGCACGGCTACAGCCTGTACATCGGCATTCCATTCTGTCCGAGCATCTGTCTGTACTGTTCCTTCGGTTCCCATGTGTTAAGCCGCTGGGCCCATATGTAGATCCGTATCTGGATGCGCTGATCAAAGAGCTGACCTTCATCAGCGAGCGTATGAAAGACTATACACTTGATACGATCTACATCGGAGGCGGAACGCGACGACGCTGAATGCAGCACAGATGGAACGTCTGCTTTCGAAGGTGACAGAGCTCTTCCCGATGGATCAGGTGCAGGAGTTACCGTGGAGGCAGGACGGCCGGATACGATCCATGAGGAGGTCTTAAAGGCCATCCGCAAATTCCCGGTGACTCGTATTTCGATTAACCCGCAGACGATGAACCAGGAGACACTGGATCTGATCGGACGCCATCATACGGTGGAGGAGATTGAAGAGAAGTTCCGCATGGCGCGTGACCTTGGTTTCGACAACATCAACATGGATCTGATCGTTGGTCTGCCGGGCGAGGACAGGGAAAAAGTGGCGCATACCCTGGAAAAAGTGGAGGCGCTGAACCCGGATTCCCTGACGGTCCATTCCCTTGCATTGAAGCGTGCGACGAGACTCAATTTGTTCAAAGACAAATATCAGGAAATCTCGTTTGAAAATTCCGCTGAGATCATGAAAATGACGATGGACAGCGCACATCGCATGGAGATGGGGCCGTATTACATGTACCGCCAGAAAAATATGGCGGGAAACTTTGAGAATGTAGGTTATTCCCGGGAAGGAAAGGCCGGTATTTACAACATTCTCATTATGGAAGAAAAACAGTCCATTCTGGCTGCAGGAGCCGGAGCATCCACGAAATTCGTGTTTGACCACGGAGAGCGCATTGAGCGGGTGGAAAATGTGAAGGATCTGAAAAATTATGTGGAGCGTATCGATGAGATGATCGAGAGAAAGCGTATCGGAATGGAGAAGTATCTGCCAAAATGAAAAAAAATCCAGTCAGCAGCTTCACATGCTGCGATATACCCTGACCGAACAGCTCATCCACGGCATGGAAGTGAGTAATCTGGCTTACGATCTTGCGCGGGAACTGGGGTATGAAAAAGAAATTTGCTATGAGCTTGCAAAAGCGGGCGTTCTCCACGACATCGGAAAGGTTGTCCTGGAGAATTACGTAGAAGAACAGGATACGCTCGTTGTCGAGGAGATGCGCTTTGTGCGGACCCATCCCACACTGGGATATGAGCTGCTGCAGGGACGCGGATACTCCGATTTTGTGCTGGAGAGCATTCTGTACCACCATGAAAATTATGACGGAACAGGATATCCTGCGAATCTGGCAGGAGAAAAGATTCCGTTTGGGGCGCGTATTTTGCGTATCTGCGATGTGTACTGCGCACTGACCTCCGACCGCCCGTACCGGAGCGCGTTTACGCAGGAACAGGCGATGGAGCTTATGGCAGAAGAAGTCAAAAATTTCGATCTGAAAATGTTCCTGGCATTTCAGAGAGTGATCCACAGCGGCAGCCGGAAAGCGATCGAGCTTTCTGATGTCGATGAATTGATCCAGGAAATCATAAAGGAGAAAACAGAAAATGGCATTAAAGAAGAAACCGGTTACCGGAATGAAAGATATTTTACCGAAAGAAATGGCAATCCGTGACTACGTGATCCGTCTGATCAAGGAAACTTACGGACCTTCGGCTTTACCTCCATGGAGACCCCATGCGTGGAGCACATCGAAAACCTGAACAGCAAACAGGGCGGCGAGAATGAGAAACTGATTTCAAGATCTTAAAAAGAGGAGAGAAGCTGAAACTCGAGACCGCTGAGAAAGAAAACGATCTCGTAGACAGCGGCCTGCGTTATGACCTGACCGTTCCGCTCTGCCGTTACTATTCCAACAACGCAAACGAGCTTCCGTCCCCGTTCAAAGCACTTCAGATGGGAAATGTATGGCGTGCAGACCGTCCGCAGAGAGGAAGATACCGCCAGTTCATGCAGTGCGATATCGATATCCTCGGCGAGCCGACCAACCTCGCAGAGATTGAGCTGATCCTTGCTACCACCACACTGCTTGGAAAACTGGACTTCAAGAACTTTACGATCCGTATCAATGACCGCCGTATCTTAAAAGCAATGGCAGCCTACAGCGGATTCCCGGAGGAGTCCTATGACACCGTATTTATTATCCTCGATAAGATGGATAAAATCGGTTTTGAGCGTTGCCAAAGAGCTCGAGGAAGCCGGCTTTGCAAAAGAGTCCGTAGAGAAATACCTGAAAATGTTCGAGGAGATCACCCCGGATACCGCAGGCGTAGAGTACTGCCGTGAGAAACTTGAGGGATTCCTTGACAAAGAGTACGCAGACGGCCTGAAGACCATCATCGACAGTGTCAATGCCGTGAAGACCGCAGAATTCAAGATCGCTTTCGATCCGACTCTGGTGCGCGGAATGTCCTACTACACCGGACCGATCTTCGAGATCGCTATGGATGAGTACGGCGGATCTGTCGGAGGCGGCGGACGCTACGATGAAATGATCGGAAAATTCACCGGAAACCAGACCTGCGCATGCGGATTCTCCATCGGATTTGAGCGTATCGTTATGCTTCTGCTTGAGAGAGATTACCAGATCCCGGGCGCGCAGAAGAAAAAAGCGTACCTGATCGAGAAAAACATGCCGGCAGAGGGAATGCAGAAGATCATTCAGCAGGCGACAAAAGAGAGAAGTGAAGGCACGGCCATCAACATCGCCGTGATGAAGAAGAACAAGAAATTCCAGAAAGAGCAGCTTGCCAGCGAGGGCTACACTGAGATCGAAGAATTTTTTGTTGACAAAATGTAAGGAATATCCAATAATAGTAATCGCATGAAAAAACGATGTGCTGCGGATGCAGATTCTTTGTGTCCGCAGTTCCAAATAGGAGGAACAAGAAAATGGCTGAATCCATGAAAGGCTGAAGAGAACCTGCCGCTGTGCGGAAGTCACAAAAGCAGATATCGGAAAAAAAGTAACCCTGATGGCTGGGTACAGAAGAGCCGTAATAAAGGCGGAATTATTTTCGTCGATCTGCGTGACAGAAGCGGTATTATGCAGATTATCTTTGAGAACGGCCCGATCAGTGAGGAAGGTTTTGAGAAAGCAGCAAAACTGCGCAGCGAGTTCGTCATCGCCGTAGAAGGTGAAGTTATGGCCCGCTCCGGTGCTGTCAATGAAAATCTGGCAACAGGAGAGCTCGAAGTAAAGGCTGAGTCCTTACGCATTCTTTCCGAGGCAGAAACCCCGCCGTTCCCGATCGAGGAGGATTCCAAGACGAGAGAAGAGCTCCGTCTGAAATACCGTTACTTGGATCTGCGCCGCCCGGACATCCAGAGAAACCTGATTATGAGAAGCAAGGTGGCAATGCTCACCCGTGAGTTCATGTCAAAAGAAGGTTTCCTTGAGATCGAAACCCCGATGCTGACGAAATCCACACCGGAAGGCGCCAGAGACTATCTGGTACCGAGCCGTGTTCATCCGGGCAGCTTCTATGCACTGCCGCAGTCTCCGCAGCTGTTCAAACAGCTTCTGATGTGCTCCGGCTATGACCGCTATATCCAGATTGTAAAATGCTTCCGTGACGAGGACCTGCGTGCCGACCGTCAGCCGGAGTTCACCCAGATCGATATGGAGCTTGCTTTCGTTGATGTAGATGATGTTATCGATGTCAATGAGAGACTGCTGGCACACCTGTTCAAAGAGGTGCTCGGCGTTGAGGTACAGCTCCCGATCCAGAGAATGACCTGGAAAGAGGCTATGAACCGTTTCGGTTCCGACAAACCGGACCTGCGTTTCGGTATGGAGCTGGTTGATGTTTCCGAGACCGTAAAAGATACCGAGTTCGTTGTATTTAAGGGCGCACTTGAAAACGGCGGTTCTGTCCGCGGTATTAACGCAAAGGGACAGGGCGCAATGCCGAGAAAGAAAATCGACAAGCTCGTTGAGTTTGCGAAAGGTTACGGTGCAAAAGGTCTTGCATACATTGCAATCCATGAGGATGGAAGCTGGAAATCTTCCTTCTCCAAATTTATGACAGAGGAGCAGATGGAAGCCCTCATCAAAGCCATGGACGGACAGGCTGGAGACCTTCTTCTCTTCGCAGCAGACCGCAACAAGATTGTTTGGAACGTTCTTGGCGCACTTCGTCTGGAACTGGCAGACAGATGGGACTGCTCGACAAGAACGAGTACCGTTTCGTATGGATTACCGAGTTCCCGCTTCTGGAGTGGTCCGATGAGGAGAACCGTTTCACCGCAATGCATCACCCGTTCACCATGCCGATGGACGAGGATCTGCCGCTTCTGGACACCGATCCGGGCGCAGTTCGTGCAAAAGCTTACGATATCGTCCTGAACGGCACTGAGATCGGAGGAGGAAGCGTTCGTATTCACCAGAACGATGTGCAGGAGAAAATGTTTGAGATGCTTGGTTTCACAAAGGAACAGGCACATGAGCGATTTGGTTTCCTTCTGGATGCTTTCAAATACGGAGTTCCGCCTCACGCCGGACTGGCTTACGGACTGGACCGTCTTGTGATGCTGATGGCAAAAGAGGACAGCATCCGCGACGTCATCGCATTCCCGAAGGTAAAAGATGCTTCCTGTCTGATGACCGAGGCTCCGTCACCGGTTGACGCAGTACAGCTGGAAGAGCTTGGTCTTGAGGTTGAGCCGCAGGCTGAGGAAGAGACAACAGAAGAGTAAAGAAAATTTTGTGATTTACAGGACAGACAATTTTGCAGAAGTGCAGCGTTGTCTGTCCTTTTTTAGGTTTCACTCGATCGGTGTAAAGAAAAACTTAAGAAATTCTTCCACGTCTTCCCCGTTGTTTTGCTGGAAAAAAGTGCTACAATATGGTTTGTAAGAAAGATACGGAAACATCCACAGCAAGTGGAACACATAGAGAAAAGACAAGGAGGGATCACGATGTTAGTTACATTAGTCATGCTGGCAACCTGTTTTGGTCTGCTCTGCGGAATTGGAATTTTATTTGGGATCGTCGGACTGCTGCTGAAATTTGGAGGAAAAGTCCTCGCGCATGCGCCACTATTCTTCTCCCGATCGGCGTGATCTGGCTTGGATTTAAAATCGTGTTCGCCGTCGTTCCGCTTCTGTTCAAACTGGTCTGTGCAGCGCTGATCTGTTATCTCGTATACCGCATTCTGCGGGAGATGAAACTTGTAGCATAAAAAATAAAATCTAACAGATTCGAAAGAAAACCTGCTTTCCGTCATAAACACGGAGGCAGGTTTTTAATGACAAAAACAAAAATCTATTTTCAGAAAAAGCCAGTATTTGCTAAAAAAAGAGTAAGGAAAAAGTAAGAAAACAAAAACAAAATGTGATACGATAGAACTAACTTGGGAAAGCAGAAAATTAATTTGTAAAATAGAAAAGTGGGAGGAAGCATATGAAGAAAAAAGTAATCGCGATTGTGTGTGCAGTCGCAGTGCTGGCGGCAGCCGGAGGGGGAGTGACATGGCATTTCCTTGGAAACGGTACAAAAGAGGACGATAACGTCGTCTATGTCAATACTGTAAAAGCCCTGACCAATCTGGGAACTGGAAATGGAATGGAAAACCGCTATGCCGGTGTTGTGGAGTCGGAAAATACCTGGAAAGTAGAGAAAAACAGCGAGAAAAAGGTAAAGGAAGTTTATGTGGAAGTCGGTCAGGAGGTTCAGGTCGGAACACCGCTGTTCTCCTACGATACCGAGAAATTCCAGAGTGACCTCGAGCAGGCGCAGCTGGATCTGGAACGCATAAACAATGAACTTTCAAGTATGAATACCAATATCAACCAGCTTTACAAAGACAAAAAGCAGGCATCAAAAGACCAGCAGGCAAGCATCACACTGGAAATTCAGGAAGCGGAGCTGGATTTAAAGAAAAAAGAATATGAAGGAAAATCAAAACAGGCGGAGATTGATAAATTAAACGATAACATCACCAATGCGACCGTGATCAGTGAAATCGCCGGTGTCGTAAAATCAATCAACAACGATGACAGCAGCGCCGGCGCTTACTCCGGTGACAGCTCCGACAATTCCTTCCTGACTGCTCTTGCAACGGGAAATTTCCGTGTAAAAGGCCAGATCAATGAACAGAATATGAGCGACGGTTCGATTACGGAAGGAAGCCAGGTGATCGTGCATTCTCGTGTAGATGAGAATCAGACCTGGACCGGAACCGTGACAAAGATTGATCGGGAAAATGCAAAGACCGGCAATAACAACATGTACAGCAGTTCCGGCGATGGCATGACACAGTCGAGCTCCTATCCGTTCTATGTACAGCTTGCCGGAACGAATGGTCTGATGCTCGGCCAGCACGTTTACGTAGAGCCGGATGTCGGCCAGCAGGAAGTCAAAACAGGAATCTGGCTGTCTGACTCCTTTATCAACGATGTCGACAGCAATCCTTACGTCTGGGCCGATAATGGAAAAGGCAAACTGGAAAAACGAAGCGTAACGCTTGGAACGTACGATGAAAACATGATGGAATATCAGATCACCGACGGCCTTGCAGAAGATGATGCAATCACCTTCCCGGAGGACGGTCTGGAAGAAGGGATGAAGACCGTAGTCAGCACCGACGGATCACTGGGACAGAGCAATCCGGCCGGCGGCGAGGATGACGGTATGCTTGACAACGACGATGGAATGGTCGACGACGGTATGAAGCAGGATGAAAACGGCATGGTTGACAATACCATGGACGGCGCAGAGTACAGCGGTGAGGAAGATACAACGAACGTGATCGGCGGCGCCGACAATGGTGATGCAGAACCGGCAGACACACAGGAAGCCGGATCAGCAGATGACGGGGAGGTGCAGCCGTGATTCTGGAATTAGAGAATATCTGTAAAGAATATATGCAGGGCAAAATCCCGGTTCCGGTTCTGAAAACATCAACTTCTCCATGGAAGAAGGCGAGTACGTTGCGATCATGGGTCCTTCCGGTTCCGGAAAAACAACACTGATGAATATTGTCGGCTGCCTCGACCAGGCGACGAGCGGACGGTTGATCCTCGACGGACAGGATATCAGCAAATGCAGTGACAATCAGATGTCCGATATCCGCCTGCAGAAAATCGGGTTTGTTTTTCAGAACTTTCAGCTTCTTTCAAGACAGAGCGCGATGGAAAACGTATGTCTGCCGTTAACCTATGCAGGTGTACCGAAAAAAGAGAGAAGAGAGCGTGCGGCGATTGCCCTCGAGCGCGTAGGACTTGGCGATCGCATGGATTTTAAGCCGACGCAGCTTTCCGGTGGACAGAAACAGCGTGTGGCGATTGCACGGGCAATTGTCAACCATCCGAAAATTCTGCTGGCTGATGAGCGACGGGAGCACTCGATTCCCATTCCGGCGAGCAGGTCATGGAGCTGTTCCAGAGCCTGAACGACGAGGGCGTCAGCATCTTGATGATTACGCATGACGCGGAGATCGCATCGATGGCACAGCGCACCGTGGAGATCCGCGACGGAATGATGAAATCGAAGGAGGTGGCCGAAACATGAAAAAAGGAAAAGCCGCAAAGAAAGTCGTGATTGCAGTTGTGACCGCAGTTGCCGTGGGCGGTGTCAGTGTCGGCGGTTATTACGGCATACGCCAGGCGCAGAAGACGACCGTAAAAGTGTATCCGGTCAGTGACTTTACGAGTGGTTACTGGGAAGACAGCATGAATATGGAAGGCAGATCACCTCGACGGCTTCCCAGAACATCTATCTTTCAGACAGCCAGACCATTTCCCAGGTTCTCGTCAAAGAGGGCGATGTGGTAAATGCCGGAGACACGCTGATGACATACGATACCAGCATGATCGAGCTGGATCTGGAAACGCAGCAGTTACAGCTTGCACAGACAAAGCTGAAAATCCAGCAGAGTGAAAAAGAACTGGAAAAGCTGAAAAAGACAAAACCGGTAGCGGATACGCCGCTGGATCCGGTGGAGCCGGATTTCCCGGATTTTCCAGATGAACCCATCGATCCGGATTTCCCGGACGAACCGATTCCGACCCCAGAACCGGAGCCGACGTACGAGGATGCTGTTCTGTACAGCAGTACGAATAAGCTTGTATTTGGTTCCAAACCATACAAAGGAGAAGGAACGCAGGAAGACCCATACACCTATCTCTGCGCACCGGGGACAGTCCTGACAGGCGGATTCCTGAATCAGATGGCAGGATACGCGGATGAAAAGGGAACGAAAAAAGAAGAGGACAGCGAAGGATACTGGTTTCGCCTGGAGATTCATGAGGAAAACAAAGTCGCAGAGGCGCTGGAAACCGTGTGGGAGCAGGATGGAACGAAGATTGCGAAAGCATACGAGACTTCGTATGAAGCAGTCCTGAGTCTGAAAGAATCCGAATCGGCGGATGCACCGGAAATAAAAATTACCACGCCGATTGCAAACACAGAGATTGCAGAGGGCGGCGAGCTGAAGCTGAAAATCGGAATCAATGAGAAGAAAGATACCGAAGAGAAGCCGGATGAGAAAGCCGACGATAAAACGGATGATAGAACCGAGAGTCCGTCCGAGGACGATGTGACACAGCCGGGTGAAGCCGGAAATGGAAGCGGTGAGGCAGACGATTCCACGGAAAACACCGAAACGGATGTCACTTACACATACGTCTGGAAACACAACGGAAAGACAATCGACGGAGATTTTAAGGATACTTACACAAAAGAAAACATCACAAAAGAGGATGCCGGAATCTATATAGTAGAAGTGACAGCGAAAAATGACAAGGGTACTTCCATGGCAGTCAGCACTGCAAATGTGGCGGTAAAAGAAGGAACGATTACCCCGACACCAAGTGTAACTCCGACCCCGAGCGTTACGCCGGGACCGAGTGTAACTCCAGAGCCGACCGTCAGCCCGGAACCAAGTACAACACCGATTCCGACCACAGAGCCGGTTCCAACAGAAACTCCGGTGCCGAGCGAGACCCCAGTTCCGACGGAAACGCCGACGCCGACCGAAGCCCCGGCAGAACCGGAAGCGGAACCGCAGAGCGAAGATGCACCGGAAGCAGTGCAGACGACAGCAAAAACCGTATTCTACGGTGAAAAAGCATCGGTACAGTCCCTCTTTACATCATCCACAGGAAGCAGCGCAAATAACAATACTTCTTCCGGTGATGATACCCAGATGACCTACACAAAAGATGAGTTGAAAAAAGCCATCAGCAAAAAAGAAAGCCAGATCCGTGATCTGAAGCTGGATCAGAAGGAAGAGGAACTCAAAGTCAAAAATACGCAGAAATCCCTGGATTCCCAGACCGTAAAAGCGACGATCAGCGGTATCGTAAAAAAAGTCGGAAATGCAGAAAAGCCATCCAATGACGGAAGCGCGTTTATCCAGGTCAGCGGAAATGAAGGCCTGTATGTGCGCGGTTATCTGAGCGAGATGTATCTCGATCAGATCAAAGCGGGAGATAAGCTTAACGTAACTTCATGGTCTTCCGGTGCATTTGCGGTCGCAACCGTAACCGAAATTTCACCGTATCCGGCAACAAGTTACATGTCTTACAGCGAGACACCGGCATCCTTCTATCCCTTCACAGCGGTCATACAGGAAGGCGGGGAAGGCTTTGAAAACGGTGACTGGATTAAAATTGCAATGACCGTTGGCACCGATGTGGAAAACGGCAATGGACTGTACGTCAGCAAAGAATTCATTCGCGAGGAGAACGGGCAGAAATTTGTTTATATCCGGGATGAGAAGGATAAATTAAAGAAACAGGATGTTGTAACCGGAAAACTTCTGTGGGGCAGCTATTACGAAGTAAAGAGCGGCCTTTCCGAAGAAGATTACATTGCATTCCCATACGGTAAAACGGTAGTGGAAGGCGCAGACACGAAGGAATCCAGCTCATCGGATTATTATAACAGTTAAGGAGGCGCATCATGTTAGAAAATGTAAGACTATCCTTTCAGGGAATCTGGTCACACAAAATGCGTTCCTTTCTGACTATGCTGGGTATTATCATCGGAATTGCATCAATCATCTCCATTGTTTCCACAATCAAGGGAACGAATGAGCAGATCAAACAGAACCTGATCGGAGCCGGAAATAACAATGTGACTGTACGGTTAAAACAGGGGGATGGTGATTACTGGATGGATGGTGGGCTGCCAAGTGGCGTATCAAAGCTGTCCGCCGACCAGAAAAAGCGGATCCGCGAACAGGAACAGGTAGAGAATGCCTCATTTTATACCGAAAGAACGTATGTGAGCGGTATTGCGAAAGGAAATACAACACTGGACAGTGCAAAGGCACTTGGTGTGGATGAAAATTATTTATCCACATGTGGATACCAGATTTACCAGGGACGTGGCTTTGTGGAGAGTGACTTTTCGAAGATTCACAAAGTTGTCCTGCTTGACGATACTGCGGTGCTGACGCTGTTTCCAGATGAATCACCGGTCGGAAAAACGATTGAAATCATGGGTGAGCCGTTTACTGTTGTCGGTGTGATCAAAAATCCGATTCCTTTCAGCCGGTCATCAATTCCAGGGAGGATTACAATACGTATAATCAGGAATCCTACCGCTGGTGCTGATGCCAGATGTATGCTGGCCGATCGTATTTCAGTATGATGAGCCGGAAAATGCCGTTGTAATGGCGCAAACGACCGAGGATATGAGTACAGTTGGAAAAACAACCGCAGAGATCATGAACGAGGCTGTTACCAATACATCGGACTCTCTGGCGTATAAAGCGGAGGATCTGCTGGAAAAAGCGAAGAGTCTGCAGGAATTAGGTCAGAGCACGAACCAGCAGCTGATCTGGATCGCAAGCATTTCACTTCTTGTCGGTGGTATCGGTGTTATGAACATTATGCTGGTATCTGTAACGGAGCGTACGAGTGAAATCGGTCTGAAAAAAGCAATTGGAGCGAGAAAACGCAGAATTCTGTTCCAGTTTCTGACCGAGGCGGCGGTGCTCACCAGCATCGGCGGACTGCTCGGCGTGCTGGGCGGCATTATCATGGCACAGGTGATTTCGAGGGTATCGCAGACGCCTGTGGCGATCAGTATTCCGGCAATCATTTTCTCCGTGGTCTTCTCCATGGTGATCGGTATCGTATTCGGACTGCTGCCGTCGGTAAAAGCAGCGAACCTGAATCCGATCGATGCGCTGCGAAGAGAATAGAACAAAAAAGAGTTGAAAAATCCGTGCGGGTACAGCGTAGGTGCTGGATCCGTGCGGATTTTTTGTGCGGCGTGTGCGGATGAAACTTAAGATCTTTACTTTTTGCGGAAAGTCGGTTATACTGGAAAATAAGCGCAATTTGCGGCGCAGCAAAGAGGCATTCGAGTTTCGGATTCGGTATGTTTATGAAAATATAAGAAAGATTCAAAGACATTTCACATTCGTTTATGGTATAATCAAACAAGAGTATGACCAACGAAAAGGAGTATACGCGAATGAATATTTTGTTTTTATCACACCGAAAAGTGAAACGGCTTATCTGTATGACGACTGCTCACTTCGGCAGGCCATCGAGAAGATCGAATATCATAAATACACGGCGGTTCCGGTACTGAACAAAAAGGGCTGCTACGTGGGAACACTGACGGAAGGAGATCTGCTCCGCATCATAAAAGAACGGTATCTGCTGAATTACCATGAAGCAGAGGATATCCCGCTCTGGCAGGTTCCGAAACGGTGGAATTATGAGTCCGTCAACATCAACAGCAACATCGAGGACCTGATCGAGATGTCCATGCGGCAGAATTTCGTTCCAGTTGTGGATGACGAGGGAATCTTCATCGGCATCATCCGAAGAAGAGATATCATCCAGTACTGTTATCAGAAAAGCGGCATCAAAGAAGAGGAAGAAGCCCGGCGCAGCGCGCGGAAACAAAACGCAGAACAGATGATTCTGCAGTAAAGAAGAAAATGAGGGAAACATTATGAAAAAACTGATCGATCTTATCCAGGAAGAGCTGGTAAAGGCCTTTACCGCTGCGGAGATGGACCCGTCCTATGCAAGGGTTTCTGTTTCCAACCGCCCGGATCTGTGCGAATACCAGTGCAACGGCGCAATGGCAGCTGCAAAAGCATACCACAAAGCACCGATCCAGCTGGCTGAAGCAGTTGTAGAAAAAGTGACCGATCACAGCGTGATCGGTGAAATTGAAGCCGTAAAACCGGGATTCATCAACCTGAAAATCAACCCGGAATTTCTGGCAGATTATCTTTCCAAAATGCAGAACGATGAAGATCTTTCTGTAGAGAAAGCAAAAAATCCGAAAACCATCATCGTAGATTACGGCGGAGCAAACGTGGCAAAACCGCTTCACGTCGGCCATCTCCGTTCTGCGATCATCGGCGAGAGCATCAAGCGTATGGGACGCTTCATGGGCCACAACATGATCGGTGACGTTCATCTTGGAGACTGGGGTCTGCAGATGGGACTGATCATCACCGAGCTGCAGGAGCGCCATCCGGAGCTTGTTTATTTTGATGAGTCCTTTACGGGAGAGTACCCGGAGGAAGCACCGTTTACGATCAGCGAGCTCGAGGAGATTTATCCTTGCGCAAGCGGCAAATCAAAAGAGGACGAGGACTATAAGAAACGTGCACTCGAGGCAACGAGAGAGCTGCAGCAGGGCAGAAGAGGATATCGTGCGATCTGGAAACACATTATGAACGTTTCTGTTGCCGATCTGAAAAAGAACTATGGAAACCTCGACGTTCATTTCGATCTGTGGATGGGTGAGTCCGATGCACAGGAGTACATTCCGGACATGGTAGATTACCTGAAAGACAATGGTTATGCACATTATGACCAGGGCGCACTCGTTGTTGATGTCAAAGAAGAGACAGACACAAAAGAGATCCCGCCGTGCATGATCTTAAAATCCGATGGAGCAGCTCTGTATGATACGACAGACCTGGCAACCATCATCCAGCGTATGAAACTGTACAAGCCGGACGAGATCTGCTATCTGGCAGACAAACGTCAGGAGCTTCACTTCGTACAGTGTTTCCGCTGTGCAAGAAAAGCAAAACTGGTGAATGATGATACCGTTCTTTCCTTTATCGGCTTTGGTACCATGAACGGAAAAGACGGAAAACCGTTCAAGACCCGTGAGGGCGGCGTTATGCGTCTGGAGCGTCTGATCGGCGAGATCAACGATGAGATGTATCAGAAGATCGTGGAGAACCGCAGCGTAAAAGATACGGATGCAAGAGGAACGGCACAGATTGTCGGACTGTCTGCTATTAAATACGGTGACCTGTCCAACCAGGCATCGAAAGATTATGTATTCGATGTTGAGAGATTTACTTCCTTCGAGGGAAACACCGGTCCGTACATCCTGTACACGATCGTTCGTACAAAATCCATCCTCGGAAAATATAAAGAAGAGGGAAATGAACTGAAGAAAGGCGCACTTCTGGCACCGAAGAGCGACAGCGAGAAAGCTCTGATGCTTTCCGTATCCCGTTTCAACGGCGTTGTGGAGAACGCATTCGAGGAGAAAGCACCGCATAAGATCTGTGCTTATATCTACGAGCTTGCAAACGAGTTCAACCATTTCTACCACGAGACCAAGATCTTAAGTGAGCAGGATGAGGCAAGAAAAGCATCTTACCTGGCACTGCTGGATCTTGTCCGCGAGGTACTTGAGACCTGCATCGACCTGCTGGGATTCTCGGCACCGGAACGGATGTAAGATTCGTCAAGAGGGAAAAAATAGATAAAAAACAGGCGATTTTTTTGGCAGCCGTCGGCTTCTGTAGTTCTTGCAGAAACGGCGGCTGTTGTGTTATACTTACATCACGATTTTTCATCCGCTTGGACATTTGTCCTGAAAAATCGATTCTATATTACTCTATCGAAGAGCCATTCGGCTCAATTTATATCCATGTACAAAAACAGAATATCGGACTGACAAACACTTTGACGTAAAAAGAGGAGGCGGGATCATTGGAAAAGTAGAACTTCCGGGAGGGAAGTATCGCCTGCTGTCAGTGCTCGGAAGAGGGGCAACGTCTGTCGTTTATCTTGCAGAGAAAACTGGATCCGGAAAGCGGTATGCAGTCAAGGTAAGTATATGTGACAGGGAAAAACTGCGCCGGGAAGCGTTTCTTTTACAGAAGTTTTCATATCCCGGGATTCCCTGTGCGGTGGAACTTCTGGAAAGTGGGACAAAAAGCTTTCTGGTGATGGAAGCTGTAAACGGAAAATCTATCGGACAGCGTATGCGTAAGGGAGAACGGTTTTCCAGCCGGGAAATTCTGAAAACGGGAATTGCCCTGAGCGGGATTCTCTGTTATCTCCATGCACAGAACCCGCCGGTTTTCTACCGGGATCTGAAGCCGGACAACGTGATGATAACAGAGCGTGGTGAAATATACCTTGTGGATTTCGGTGCAGCCGGAACAGAAGAAACGGGTGTGGAAGTCCGTTATGGAACCCGCGGTTATGCAGCGCCGGAGCAGTATAACGGGAAGTGTGACGCCCGTTCCGATCTTTATGCACTCGGCGCACTGCTTGCGGCAATGGCGAAGCATGCGAAAAAGCGGCAGAAAAGAGGACTCTGGCGGGTGATGGAAAAGTGTATGCAGAAAAAGCCGGAGGAGCGGTATGCGTCTGCCAGAGAAGTCAAAAAGGCACTGCGGCGGCTGGAAAGAAAGCAAAAAGGCAGGAAGACTCTGCGGATCTTTGCAGTTTTTGCTTTTCTGACAGGAGGAGCGGCTGCAGTTGCCAGCAGGATGCCATGGGGCAGTTTCCGGCGGCAGACGAATGGGAGGAGCAGGGAGATCTCTGGTTCTGCGGAAATCCGGTGGAAGAAGGCAGTCTGCCGAACTACCAGAAAGCGCGGGAAGCGTTCTTAAAGGCAGACCATCTCAGTCAGGCGGGGCGTGTGGAGCAGGAACTTGTGGAATACTGTCTGGCGGATGATGCGGCAAGGGAAAAAATGCAGATGGCGCCATTGCTGGCTGAATTTTATGATGACACGCAGCAGGAGCCGGAAAAAGAAAAACGCTGCCGCAGATATCTTGCTGTTGCAGGAATGTATTTCAGTTTTTCCGAAGAACTGGCGCGTGAAAATGACATAGACGCCATGCGGAAAGGAATCGAAGTGCTGGAAAAGGCCGCAGGCGAGAATATGGAGGGGCAGTGGGAGGCGGTTATCTGGCAGAGACTGGCGGATGCGTGCTATCTTGGCGGAAAATCCGGGGATGGGGAAAGAGAACAGGACTGGTGCCAGGAGAGCTTTCTCTATTACGAACGGCTTCTGTGCAGCAGACAGGATGGAAACCGGCGGAAAAATCTGCTCAGGGCCGCAGAGCTGGCACTTCAGTTCGACATGCAGGAAAAAGCAGAACAGTACCTCAACGAGGCAGCAGAAATTCTGGGAATGGAGGAGGACATTTTTTATCAGCAGATCAGAAAAAGATGGGAGGAAGCAGGATGAGAAAAAAGACCATATGCGCAATGATGACAGGATTCCTGGCCGTCCAGGGAATCGAAGTCCACGCGGAGACACAGCAGACGACAGGCGAGGCCGCAAGTGCGGTGGAAAGCGTGGAATTAGAAGCTGAAATCATCGAGAACAGTGATGTGACAGATGCAGACGGGAAAGCCGGACCGGAGGAACTGCATGCCGGACGAAAAAGTCAGAAGAAGAACCGCCTATAAGAAGAGAAACCAGAGCAGGAACCAGAGCCGGCCGGAAAGAGAAA
>ENA-OQIM01000080-OQIM01000080.1-human-gut-metagenome-genome-assembly--contig:-NODE-80-length-28433-cov-5.753974_pt1 | contig 28433 bp, 26 predicted proteins | sample MGYA00242579_ERZ504744 | MGnify/ENA primary metagenome ERZ504744 (study PRJEB26092, sample SAMD00036441) | human gut metagenome | host: Homo sapiens | study: EMG produced TPA metagenomics assembly of...
CGCGACAGGCACCAGCAGATGGTGTCGATCATGAAGCCGGTCTTCGGAGCATCGATGAAGGCGGAGCGATGATGGTGCCCGTGGACTGGCCGACGATCTGGCCCGCGCCGTAGAATGCGACATGGAGCCGCGGTATTTCTGCGGAACGCGGTCGGACAGGATCGCCACGCATGGCGCGATCATGCAGTTCAGGCTGATCTGCAGCAGTGACCAGGAGGCGATGATGGTCGGCAGCGTCGGAGATGGAGGTCAGGTAGAATCCGATGCCGGCGATCGGTCCGCCGATGATGATCCATGGCGTGCGCTTGCCGAAACGGCTGTGGGAGGCGTCGGACAGCGAGCCGAAGATGACGTTGGAGATCAGGGCGAAGATGATGCCGATGGAGTTCATCGTGCCGAGGATCGTTTCGCCCTGACCGATGCCGAGCGTGTTGAAGCGGGCTGGGGGCAGCACGGTGGATCCGATGGTGCCGGACATCATGAAGACGATGCAGAAGAAGATGAAGCCCGCGCCGAAGCGTCCAAGATTCAGTTTGCTTACCGGTTTACCGGTGTCGGGAGTGAGTTCCTCGGCGGTTCGTCCCTCGGCTGGAGCGTCTTCTTCGGGGCGATCGCGTGATGATCCCGTTCGGCTACTGGTTCACCTTCGCGAATACGCATGAGATCGCGTCCATGAAACCGGGCGATGGCGTGGATGGGCGCGCCGGCAGAATTCCCGTCGGCGACCATTTCAAGGCGCTTGCGCGCAACAAGTACTGGTGGCTCACGCTGGGCTCAACGACCTACAACGGCATGGCCGCCTACATCGCCAAGTACGTGCTCGGCAACTCCAATCTGATCGCCGTGATCGGTCTGGCGACAGTGATCCCCATGGTCATCGGCCTGCCGTTCGCCGGACCGCTCGTGGCCCGGTTCGGCAAACGCAACGCCTCGATGGCCGGCCTGGTGCTCGTCGCCGTCGCAGTCTGCTGGTGTTCGTCGATCCGAGCAACCTGTGGGTGTTCTTCGTCTCCATCATCGTGCGCATGGTCGGCATCATCCCGATGAACGCCGCGCTCAACGCCATGAGCGGCGACGTGGTGGAATATGGCGAATGGCGCAGCGGCGTGCGGTCCGATGGCATCGTGTTCAGCTCGTCCAGCTTCTCCATGAAGGTGGCCATGGGCGTTTCCTCGGCCGCCATCGCGTGGATACTCGGTGCCAGCGGATATGACGGCTCGCTCGCCGTGCGGTCCGATGCCACCGTCTCCGCCATGGTCAACACCTTCGTGTGGGTGCCGGTCGCCATGGTCGTGGTTATGGCCGCGCTGCTCTTCTTCTACGACCTCGACAAGCGCGTCGACCGGGTGGGCGGGGAGCTCGCCGCCCGTCGCGTGTAGCGCAAAGGCCATTGGGATTTCCGTGGAGTCCGGGCATGCATCCAGTGGGTGCGCGCCCGGACTTGTTGGCGTCGGGTTGTGAAAACATGCTTGAAGACTGATGGGCCAAGGCTGCGATCCCGTTGTCCGGAGCACCCATATACTTACCTTTAGTAATGACTATTAGTAACGAATAGGGTGCCATGGTGGAATCGCGAAGCGGGCAACGACAACTGTCCCTGGACGACGTGCGTGATCTGATCGACGTGTGCTGGATGGCGAAACGCATCACCGAAGCGTTGCCGGAACTGCCGAAAAACATGAAGCCTCGTCACGTGCATGTCATCGACGCCATCTGGAATCTCAATCATCGTGCCGGATCCCCGGCTCCCGCCGCACGGGTCAGCGGCATCAGCGCCTTTCTGGGAGTAACCGCACCAAGCATCACGAAGCTTGTCAACGAACTGGTGGTCAAAGGCCTTGTGGTCAAGCACGCATCCGAAGCCGACGGCCGTGCGGTGACGTTGAGCCTGACCGAAGCCGCCGAGGAAATCCGCGAACTGTACGTGCACCAGTTCCATGAGCATCTGCGTGGCGTGCTGTCCGGCATCAGCCCGCAGGACGTCGCCACCACGGTCGCCACGCTGCAGGCTATGCATCGGCTGATGGACACGGACCGGGAGGGGAATGGACCACGAAGGTGGCCGATGCCTGGCCGGCACGTGTCGAAACGTTGATGGCGGGCGGCGATCCTCGATCTCATACGGCGGAGAAACGGTAGGCCGGAGGGCCATCGAGCCATGCGGCAAACGATGCGGTCACCCATGACGAAAAGGAAGGAGTCGCAGATCATGACGGAACGCGAACAGCGGCGGGAACAGCCGGCAAAGGCGATGCGGGAGGGGCCACAGCCAAGCAGATATATGAGCGAGGGCAGACTCACCATCGTGGTGGTGGCGCTTGCCATCCTCACCTTCCTCGGCATCCTGTCCGAAACGTCGCTCAACATCGCGTACTCCACGCTGATGGGGGAGTTCGCCATCTCCGCCGACGTGGTGCAATGGCTCACCACCGGCTATCTGCTACTGCTGTCCATCGCCATTCCGACTTCGCCGTTCATGGTGCGCACATTCCCCACCAAAGGTCTGTTCGTCACCGCGGTGGCGTTGTTCTCAGCCGGCACGGTGGTCGGCGCGCTCGCCGTGAACTTTCCGATGTTGCTCGCGGCGCGGCTCATCATGGCGTTGGGCACCGGCGTCTCGCTGCCATTGCTGACCAACATCATCCTCGAGAAAGCGCCGTTCAACCGACGCGGCATGATGCTTGGCCTGGTCAGTCTGGTGACCTGCGCGGCCCCTGCCATAGGTCCGGTGTTCGGCGGGCTCGTCATGGAATTCCTCAACTGGCATTGGATCTTCTACACGATGATTCCGTTCCTTATCCTCTCCCTCGTGCTGGGATGCGCCACCGTCCCCGACATCCGCCATGGCGGGAAGGGCTATCTGTCGGTGCCGTCGCTGATATTGGTGGCGATCGGGTTGGCTGGCATCATCGTGGCGGTGAGCTTCTTCGCGCAGTGGAATGGCGATTGGCGGTTCTGGACGGTGCTTGCCGGCGTGATCGTGGTGCTGGGCGTGTTCGCCGCCGTGCAGCTGAAGATGGAGCATCCGCTTGTCGAGGTGCGCACGTTCGCATTTCCCGGATTCACATTGGGCATGCTGATTCTGCTGATGTCGTCCGGTGGCGTGCTCGGTGTGAACTTCCTGCTGCCGATTCTATTGCAGCGCGGACTCGGCCACACCAGCATGATCGCCGCCCTGATTCTACTGCCGGGAGCCGTGGTCGCGCGATTTCCGCGCCGTTGATCGGAGGCGCGCTGAAAGCGCATTTTCCGCCGAAATTCATCGCCTGCGGTTTTGTCGGCGTGGCCATCATGGATATTGTGATGATGCTCGGCGGCGCGCATGAATGGGCCGTCGCGATCGCCTACGCGCTGTTCATGGCCGCATCCGGATTCGTGCTCGTGCCCGACCAGACGCATGCGCTGAACCAGTTGCCGGCCGCGATGAACGCCGACGGCTCCGCGATGATGAACACCGTGCAGCAGCTCGCCGGCGCCATCGGCACCGCGGTCGCGTCCACGCTGATCGCCGAATTCTCCGCAGCGAACCGTGCCGCGGGCATGAAGTCCGCGGCGCCTACGTCGCCGGATTCTCCGCCAGCATGTGGGTGTTCTTCGGCATGGCCGTGACGGGCGAAATCCTGTCCCTGCTCATGTTCCGCTTCTCGAAGCGCGCCGCATAGCCGGTCATGCGCGGTGGAAGGCTTCACTTCTGTCGTTTTTCGATAGCTTTGATAATTTTGATATCGACAATGCCAAACATATTCGCAAGCGGTTGCTGGATGCATATGTCATTCGTCAGACCGGTTGCGGCGAAGTTGATTTCGCGGTTCCGCTCTTGCGTGAATACTTACCGTAAGCAGATGTGAAAATCTAGTTCAGGCGAGTGGCCTGTTGATGATGACCCCAAAGTAGTCCTCAATACCGGTGCAACAGGCGGGGTTCCTGTTCCTCATTGATGAGGTCTCGATGAGCATTCGCGCGCGACGCTCAGCAGACTGGCGATGGCGGCACAGGTGGCCTCCACGTTGCGTTTTGTTCCGGTGAGCAGTTCCGGCAGAGCGGCTGGGCCGGGTGCGATGCCGAACGTCGCGACGATGCCGGCTTCGTTGAGCGCGGCGGTGACGTTCGGATCGCGCGTCACTTTTCCTCCGATGGCGATAACCGGTTTTCCTTGCGATTTCGCCAGTCGCGCGATGCCGCTCGGTACCTTGCCGTACGGCGTCTGCCCGTCGATCGACCCTTCGCCGGTGATGACGACATCGGCCCACGCGCACGCCTCGCGTGCATGCAGCAAATCGAGCACCAACTCGATGCCGGGGCGCATGGTCGCGTTGAACAGGCCCAGCATGCCGCCGCCGGTGCCGCCCGCCGCGCCCGCGCCCGGCTTATCTGTTATTTTGCGACCGTTCAGTGCCGTGATGGCGTCGGCGAGCCTGCCCAAACCGCAGTCGAGCAATGCGACTTGTTCCGGATTCGCGCCTTTCTGCGGCGCGAACACGGCGGCGGCGCCGTCCGTCCCGGTCAGAGGATTGGTGACGTCGCATGCCAATACGATCGGGATGTTTCGCACGTCGTCGGGAACCTCGGTGTCGTCGATGCGGGCAAGCCGGGGGAGTGCGCCGCCGCCAAGCGGCAACTCGCAATCGTCCGCATCGAGGAAACGATGGCCGAGCGCTCGGGCCAGGCCAGTGCCGCCGTCGGTGGTGGCGCTGCCGCCCAATCCAAGTACGATGCGTTCCGCTCCGGCGTCGATCGCGGCGCGAATCAGCTCGCCGGTGCCGAAAGTGGACGCCGCCAACGGATCGCGGTCGGCGGGGGAGATGCGCTCGATGCCGCTCGCCGCAGCCAACTCGACCACCGCGGTGCGAGGATTCTCTCCATCGTGAGATGTTCCGAAACCGCCCTCGCCAAGGAATCCATATCGTGTGATGATCGGCCGGCCCAGCGCGTCATGCGCGTGCTCCGATCGCAATTCGCCGCCGGTTGCCTGGACCAGCGCGTCGGTCAATCCTTCGCCGCCATCGGACAACGGCATCATGCGGCATTCGGCGCCGGGATCGCCGGCCGCCACGCCCCGGCGTATCGACTCAGCCACGGCCTGCGCGGAAGCGGCTTCCTTGAACGAATCCGGTGCCAGCAGATACCTCATGGTCAGCGATAGCCTCCCACTGTGGCAGGGGGAAGAGGACGTCCTCGCAGCGCGCCACATTTCGTTCAGGTCGCGCCCCGGAACCCGCAGCCAGCGCAGCTGCACGCCATCCATCATCGCGAATCCGGAACGCAGCACCTGCTCGGCGTCAACGCCTTCCGGCACATGCCAGCGGATGTTCGCGGCCACTTCCACGATACGTTCCTCGCGTTCGGCGAAATAATCATGCGCCGGATGGTCGGGATTAAGTGCCTCGGCGCTCAACGTGGAGAACATGTGCACCAATTCGGGTCGTTTGGCGTTGACCGCCACCGTCCTGCGCCACATTTCGGCGATAAGCGGACGTTCGTCTCGCACCATGCCGGCGGTGACGTCCTCGGTCTCACGGTCGTACATTTCGTCGAGCACCGCATGCAGCAGCCCTTCCTTGCTGCCGACGTAATGCAGCACGCCCGGTTTGGTGAGGTTCACCATAGTGGCGATGCGCTGCAGCGACGTGCCGTAGTAGCCGAGCGTGCCGAAACATTCGACCGCCGCGTTGAGAATCGCGCTTCTGCGGTCGACTTCGTCGTTGGCCATAATGTGCTCCCGTCGTTGCTGGAGGTTATTGGAATATGTAATTCACATTACGGTCGGTCGGTTTCTTTTTCAAAGATGATTGGCGTGTTGCGTATTGTTTTTTGATAAAGTACCTACCAATCGGTAGGTAGGGAATTCGGGGTTGAAGTCCCACCGCGAAACAATCGCGAGACGGCCGAGAAAATAGCCGAAAGGCACCAGAAACACAGAAGACATACGAAAGAGGCAGCTCATGAGCGACACCGCTTATCCTTCCGTCAACGACCTGACCCTCGAAGAGAAGGCGTCCCTCACCTCCGGCGGCGACGCCTGGCACCTGCAGGGTGTGGAAACCAAAGGCATTCCCGGCTACATGATCACCGACGGCCCCCACGGACTGCGCAAATCCCTGGCATCCAGCACCGGCGAAACCGACCTGAACGACTCCGTGCCCGCCACCTGCTTCCCGCCGGCAGCCGGCCTGTCCAGCTCCTGGAACCCGGAACTCATCCACAAGGTCGGCGAGGCCATGGCGGAGGAATGCATCCAGGAGAAGGTGGCCGTCATCCTCGGCCCCGGAGTCAACATCAAGCGCAATCCGCTCGGCGGCCGCTGCTTCGAATATTGGTCCGAAGACCCGTATCTGGCCGGCATGAGGCAGTCGGCATCGTCGCCGGCGTGCAGTCCAAGGGCGTGGGCACCTCGCTCAAGCACTTCGCGGCCAACAACCAGGAGACCGACCGTCTGCGCGTATCCGCCAACATCTCCCAGCGCGCGCTGCGTGAAATCTACTTCCCGGCCTTCGAACACATCGTCAAAACCGCCCAGCCATGGACCATCATGTGCTCCTACAACCGCATCAACGGCGTGCATTCCGCACAAAACCGCTGGCTGCTCACCGACGTGCTGCGCGACGAATGGGGGTATGAAGGCATCGTCATGAGCGATTGGGGCGCCGACCACGACCGCGTCGCCTCCCTCAACGCCGGCCTCAACCTTGAAATGCCGCCGAGCTACACGGACGACCAGATCGTCTACGCCGCACGTGACGGCCGCATCCAGCCCGAACAGCTCGACCGTATGGCCCAAGGCATGGTCGACCTCGTCAATAAGACTCGCGCCGCCATGAGCATCGACGATTACCATTCGACGTGGACGCCCACGACGAGGTGGCTCATCAGGCCGCCATCGAATCCATGGTGCTGCTCAAAAACGACGACGACATCCTGCCGGTCGCTGCAAACGCGAAAATCGCCGTCATCGGCGAATTCGCGCGCACCCCGCGCTACCAGGGCGGCGGATCGTCCCACATCACCCCGACCAAGATGACCAGCTTCCTCGACACCCTCGCCGCGCGGGACGTCGACACCGCATTCGCCCCCGGCTTCACCCTCGACCTCGAACCGGCCGACGCCAAGCTCGAAGCCGAAGCCGTCGAAACCGCCAAAAACGCCGACGTCGTCCTCATGTTCCTCGGCCTTCCGGAAGCCGCCGAATCCGAAAGCTTCGACCGTGAAACCCTCGACATTCCAGCCAAGCAGGTCGAACTGCTCAAAGCCGTCGCCGCCGAAAACAAGAACATCGTCGTGGTGCTGTCCAACGGATCCGTCGTCCCCGTGGCACCATGGGCGGGCAACGCCAAGGGCATCCTCGAATCCTGGCTGCTTGGCCAGGCGGGCGGTCCGGCGCTCGCCGACGTGATCTTCGGCAAGGTCAGCCCGTCCGGCAAGCTGGCACAGACCATTCCGATGGACATCAACGACGATCCGAGCATGATCAACTGGCCGGGTGAGGAGGGGCACGTCGACTATGGTGAGGGCGTGTTCGTCGGCTACCGCTACTACGACACGTACGACAAGGCCGTCGACTACCCGTTCGGCTTCGGCCTGAGCTACGCGACCTTTGCGATCGACGGCGTGAACGTCGCCAAGACCGGCGCCAACACCGCACACGTCACCGCGACCGTCACCAACACGTCCGACGTGGACGCCGCCGAAACCGTGCAGGTCTACGTGGCTCCAGGCAAGGCCGCCGTAGCCCGCCCGAAGCATGAGCTCAAGGGTTTCCGAAAGGTGTTCCTCAAGGCCGGCGAATCGGCTGAGATCTCCTTCGATCTGGACGAGCGCGCCTTCGCCTACTGGTCCGAGAAGTTCGATGACTGGCATGTCGAAGCCGGCGAATACACCGTCGAAGTCGGCACGTCCAGCCGCGACATCGCCGCCGTGGCCGTCGTCACGCTCGACGGCGACGGCAAGGCCCTGCCGCTCGACGAATGGTCCACGTTCGGCGAATGGGCCGACGATCCGGTCGGCTCCAAAATCGTCGCATCCGTGTATGCGGAAGGCGAGGCCGGCAATCTGCCGCAGCTGCCCGACAACGACATGATGCGCATGTTCCTCAAGTCCATGCCGATCAAGTCCATGCCGGTGCTGATGAGCGACGGCGGCAAAGCCATCACCGCCTTCATGCTCGACGAGTACGCCAAAATCGCCGAAACCGCCGAATAAGACGGATTGACGTAAACAAGACGTAAGCAAAAGGAGTTTCAAGGATTTAGGCCGAGGATGTGGCCCGCGAATGAACCGGTGCGGACCACATCCTCGGCTTTTTCATACTTGGTTTCGGCTTGTTCCGAGCTTATTTTTGGCTATTTTTAAGCGATTTTGCGATTACAATATTGCGTTCGGTGTGCTGCGATCCGGTTCCGTCACACACGACACGCTGAATGTTGCATATGCAACTGTTGTATGTACAACGTGTTATCGTATGTTCCGTGAACGATATACAGAACGATGGAACGGCTTCGGTGAACCCCGCGTTCACCGAAGCGTGGGACCGAGGCGCATGCAAGCCGCCGAGCGTCGCCATCCGATCGCTGCACAACGTCATCAACCGGTATCTTGCGGTGACGCGCCCCATGGAAGTGGAGAGTCTGAGCGGTGGCAACATCGACATCATCACCTTCCTCGCACGCCATTCGGAACGGGAGATCTTCCCGCAGGATGTGGAACGCCGCTTCGGCATCACCCGGTCGACGTCGAGCAGAGTGCTCGCATTGATGGAACGCAAAGGGCTTATCGTGCGCGAATCCGTGCCGAGGGACGCGCGGTTGAAGAAAATCGTGCTCACTGACAAATCGCGCGATATAGCCGAGGCGCTGCGAGCCAACGCCGTCGCCATGGAAGGCATTCTGCTGCAGGGCCTGAGCGACGACGAGATCCGCGAATTCATGCACGTGCTCGACGTGATGCAAACCAATCTGGTCTCCACCGGCTGATCGGCGACGAAAGCCGCTACTCCAGCCTGGCATTGTGCGAGGCGGAATCGCGGGAACGGCAATCGCGGGAATGCGAATCGCAACCAACTGTACGGAAAACATCACAGGAAGACGAAACAGGAAAGGAAGAGTAAGTGAGCGGAACAAACGTGACAACGGCTGCGGTGCAATCGCAGCCAAAACAAAAGCGGCATCTCGTACGCACGCTTGGCAAATCGCTGCGTGAATATAGGAAGCCCAGCATTCTCACCCCGATATTTGTGGTGGTCGAAGGTGTTCTGGAAATCCTCATCCCCACGGTGATGGCGTCGTTGATTGATGAAGGCATCACCGGCAAAAGCATGCCCGCCATCGTCAAATTCGGTCTGATTCTTCTGGCGTGCTCGCTATGTTCGCTCGCGGCTGGCTTCCTTGCCGGTAAGTTCGCCGCGATCGCCGGCGCTGGATTCGCCAAGAACCTGCGTCATGACGAATTCGAGAAGGTGCAGGGCTTCAGCTTCACCAATATTGACAAGTTCTCCACCGGCTCGATCATCACCAGGCTCACCACCGATGTGACCAACCTGCAGAACGCCTATTCCATGATCATTCGTCTGGGTGTGCGAGCCCCGATCATGATGATCGTGGCGTGGATCTTCTCGTTCCGCATCAGCCCGTCCATTTCCTTGGTGTTCCTGGCGTGCATCCCTGTTCTCGCCTTCGGTCTGTGCGTCTGGCGGTGTACGTGCACCCGGTGTTCGAGCGCGTGTTCCACACCTACGACAAGCTCAACAACGTGGTCGACGAGAACCTTCAAGGCATCCGCGTGGTCAAGTCCTACACCCGCGAATCGCATGAAATCGCCAAATTCGGCCGCATCTCCCAGCGCATCTACAAGGACTTCAGCAAGGCCGACCGTGTGATGAGCTTCAACAACCCGCTCATGATGGTCTGCGTATACGTCTCGATGATTCTCATCGCATGGATGGGCGCCAAGCAGATCGTGGCCTCGGGCAATAATGCCGCGCTGGGGCTCACCACCGGCGACCTGACCGCACTGGTCACCTACGCCATGCAGATCCTCATGGCCATGATGATGCTGTCCATGGTCTTCGTCATGTGCATCATTTCCCAGGCGTCCGCGGAACGTATCTGCCAGGTGCTCAACGAGGAAAGCACGGTGACCAACCCGGCCAACCCCATCAAGGAAGTGGCCGACGGGTCCATCGAATTCGACAACGTCGACTTCCGCTACTCTGATAACTCCGAAAAGCCGGTGCTCGACAATATCAACCTGAAGATCCGTTCCGGCATGACCGTCGGCATCGTCGGCGGCACCGGTTCCGCAAAATCCAGTCTGGTGCAGCTCGTGCCGCGACTGTACGACGTGACCTCCGGCTCGCTCAAGGTCGGCGGCGTCGACGTGCGCGACTACGACATGGAGGTCCTGCGCGACCAAGTCGCCATGGTGCTGCAGAAGAACGTGCTGTTCTCCGGAACCATCGCCGAGAACCTGCGCTGGGGCAACCCGAACGCCACCGACGAGGAGATCCGCCACGCCTGCCAGCTCGCGCAGGCCGACGGCTTCATCCAGGAGTTCCCGGACAAGTACGACACGTACATCGAACAGGGCGGCACCAACGTCTCCGGCGGCCAGCGCCAGCGCCTGTGCATCGCACGCGCACTGCTGAAGAAGCCGAAGATCCTGATTCTCGACGATTCCACCTCGGCCGTTGACACCAAAACCGACAAGCTGATCCGCGAGGCGTTCCACAACGAGATTCCCGACACCACCAAGATCATCATCGCCCAGCGCATCGCATCCGTGCAGGAATCCGACATGATCCTCGTTATGGAGGAAGGCCGCATCACCGCATCCGGCACCCATGAGGAACTGCTGCGGACCTGCGACGAATACCGTTCCATCTACGAATCGCAGACCAAGAACCAGGCCCAGCCTGAGGAACTGAAGTGAAAGGAGGAACGGAAATGACTAAGAACAACGCTGAAAAAACCATACAGACCAAGCCGGGTAACAAGCCGGGCGCAAAGCCGCCGATGCAAAAGGCCGCCCCCGGAACCACCAAGCGCATCTTCGGCTACATCTTCCAATACAAGTGGCATGTCGTGGCGATCGTGCTGTGCATCCTGATCGGCGCGGCCGCACAAGCCGGCTCCGCGCTGTTCCTGCAGTCGCTGATCGACAGCTACATCCTGCCGTTGGTCGGCGTGAAGAACCCCGACTGGAGCCCGCTGCTGCGCGCGCTGACGCTGATGGGCTGCCTCTACGCCGCCGGCACCTTCTGCAGCTGGCTATGGCAGTGGCTCATCGTCACCGTCGAGCAAGGCACTCTGAAGAAGATCCGCGACGACATGTTCGCACACCAGCAGACGCTGCCGATCCGCTACTTCGACACCAACGAGCACGGCGACATCATGAGCCGCTACACCAATGACACCGACACCCTGCGCCAGGCCATCAGCCAGTCCTTCCCGCAGATGTTCTCGTCCGCGATCTCCGCACTGGCCGCACTGGTCTCCATGCTGTGGCTGTCGGTGCCGGTCACGATCTTCGTGCTCGTGTTCGCCGCGATCCTGTTCGTAGTCGTGCGCGCCATCGTCTCCCGCTCCGGCCGCTACTTCGTCAAGCAGCAGATGTGGATCGGCGACGTGAACGCCTTCGTCGAGGAATCCGTCAACGGTCAGAAGGTCATCAAGGTCTTCAACCATGAGGACGCCACCCAGAAGACCTTCGACGAGAAGAACGAGGAACTGTTCCACGCTTCCGCCGAAGCGAACACCTGGGGCAACGTGACCATGCCCGTCGTAGGCAACATGGGCTACATCCTCTACATTCTGCTTGCCATCGTCGGTGGATTCATGGCGCTCTCCGGCATGGGCAACTTCGGTCTCGCCGGCGCAGGCAAGCTTACCCTCGGCGCCCTCATCTCCCTGCTCACCCTGTCGCGCTCCTTCGTCAACCCGCTCGGCCAGGTCTCCATGCAGTTCAACATGGTGATGATGGCGCTCGCCGGCGCGTCCCGCATCTTCCAGCTGATGGATGAGAAGCCCGAGGACGACGGCGGCTCCGTCACACTCGTCAACGTCGAGCTCGGCGAAGACGGCCGCACCATGACCGAAGTGGACCACGAAACCGGCCATTGGGCCTGGAAGCGTGAGGAAGGCGACGACGGCACCCGTTCCCTGAAGGCCGCGCAGTCGCTGAGCCCGAAGGCCGCGGAAGTGGCGAGGAAGGCGCGCGAGAACGCGATCACCTCGCCGGACGGGCGCCTGACCCTGCTGCAGGGCGACGTGCGTTTCACCGACGTGACCTTCGGCTACAACCCGGACAAGCCCGTGCTGCACGACATCACCTGGTTCGCCAAGCCCGGCCAGAAGGTCGCGCTCGTCGGCGCCACCGGTGCCGGCAAGACCACGGTGACCAACCTGATCAACCGTTTCTACGACATCCAGGAAGGCATGATCCTGTATGACGGCATCTCCGTCAAGGGCATCCGCAAGCCCGACCTGCGCAAGTCGCTCGGCATCGTGCTGCAGGACGTGAACCTGTTCACCGGCACCGTGATGGACAACATCCGCTATGGCAAGCTCGACGCCACCGACGAGGAGTGCATCGCCGCCGCTAAGCTCACCAACGCGGACAGCTTCATCCGCATGCTGCCCAACGGCTACCAGACCGTGCTCGAAGGCGACGGCTCCGGTCTGTCCCAAGGCCAGCGCCAGCTGATCTCCATCGCACGCGCCGCAGTGGCAGACCCGCCGGCCATGATCCTTGATGAGGCCACCTCATCCATCGACACCCGCACCGAGGAAGTGGTGCAGGCCGGCATGGACAACCTCATGAAGGGACGCACCGTGTTCGTGATCGCGCACCGCCTGTCCACCGTGCGCAACTCCGACGTGATCATGGTGCTCGACCATGGCCGCATCATCGAGCGCGGCTCGCACGACGAGCTCATCGCGCAGAAGGGCGAGTACTACCAGCTGTACACGGGCGCCGTGGAACTGGAGTAAGGCTCCTTCTGCTTCGTTCCTGTCCCGTTCTTGGTGAATTGGACAGGCTGAACGGTAGTGTTCAACGAATGCAAGGGCCGTGCGGAAGCCACATATGTGGCTTCCGCACGGCCCTTGCGCATATGGCTCCCATGAATCGGCGGGCATGACCTTTTACGCAGGGTGCGCCCGCTGTGGCTTTTCATGGATTCCCCGAATCAATGGCGAAAAATCCATTGCGGGGACTACTCATGCGGTTCCGTAGGCGGTTTGGGTGTTCCGTAGGTGGTTGGTCAGAGTATCGGGGTTGGAGAAAGGCTTTATTCTGGCCGTTTTCATGCCGGGTATTCAGACCCAACCACCTACGGAAGCGAAAAACCACCTACGGAACTAGTCCAAGCCGTAACGGTGACTGGCTATTGCGCGGGCGACCATGCCGAACAGCTCGTTCAGCTTCTGCTTGGAAGCCAGATGCTCGCGGGTGGCGACAAAAGGAGTGAAACCGAGATCCCTCAGCCGGTTCCGCTTATCGAGGTCATACATCCAGCGGTCATGGGTGTAGTGGTAATTTCCGTCGTATTCTATGCAGACGCGGTCATCCGGGTAGGCGATATCCACCTTCATCGTGCCCGAGCCGCGTATGTGGTCAATGATCTCATAATTGACATGTGCCTCAGGCAGCCCGTAGGCATCGCTCTCCAAACGAAGCACCGTTTCCTGCGGAGAATCGGTACCTGGTTTGGACAGGCGCAAGGCCTTTCTGCATTTGGCGCTCCCAATGAATCGCGGCGCACTCCGGATGTAGTCGGAGAGCTCATCGTGAGTGCAGACGCGTAAATCGGGATTGGCGCAAGTGAGCCAATCCATGGCGATCACCAGACTCCGTTCGTCGACATAGGGCGCAATCTGGCAGACCGCCTGCATCGCGGAGACGCTTGACACCAATTCGTCGGCGTGCGCCACGTCTACGCCATGCCTTGCGTAATGGAATTTCATCCCCTGGATTTTCCGCAGGTCACGTTGCCGGCACACCGAAACGTGAACGAGCTCCGAACCATATCCGGGTAAATAATTCATGGTGGCAATCATGCCATGCAGCTCCAGCGCTGTGCCGTGGCTTACATAGAGTGGAACCGAGGAGCGTGACCTTATCCGCGACAACACCTGCCTGCATTCAAGATGCCGTCTCGCCGCCTCCTCCCGTGCCTGCTCTAATGTGAAAAATGTATTGTGTCCGAAGCTTTCCATGCGCTGACGGTATATGGAAAGCCAGCAGCCCCGCAACCGTCTCCGTGAAAAATGTGGATATGTGTATGGTTCCATCCGCAGCATCACCGGGGAGAGGCCTGATGTATACGCGTCCGGTAGAACCGATGCGGAGCGTGGCGTCATCGAGGGGTGGCTCACATGGCAAGTCGGCCACGCAGAAGGGCGGGCGCTTCCAGCCGCAGGCCCGTGGGGCTGACGGTGACCGCGTTTCTCCACGGTGTCAGCCGCGTTTGGAACCCTGCCGACTGATGCCACCTTTATGACCGGTCGCTTTGAAAGGCAGACCGGCGTTGCCGAGTCCTTTGCTCCGCATGTTCTGCAGGGCAAAGGATTTTTGTTGTGCACGCAGTTCGTTCATCCGTTCCGTGGACTGATGCGCGATTCGCGGTTTCCGTGATTGCTCTGGCTGTGTCATGGCTATAAGAATACGTTCGGTAATGTAATATGATGGATTTAGTAATGCTTTTACTAAAATCTGATGAGGCATCCATGGGAGGGCGAGGGAGCGATGGCGACCATCAAGGAGATTGCGAAACGTACGGGATTTTCGCAGGCCACGGTGTCGCGTCTGTTGAATGGCGATCCGACGCTGTCGGTGCGTGAGGAGACGCGTCGCGCGATCATCCGCGCCAGCGAGGATTTGGGATACAGCGCCCAGGCCAAGCGTATCGTCATTCCGCACGAAGTAGCCTTGTTGGACAACGAGGAGTCCGACGAAACGCTGCGTGATTCGTATTTTGCCGATTTGCGTTCGGCGCTGGAATATAACGCCAAACAGCAGCGTATGGAGCTCACTGTTTTCCACAGTCTTGACGAGATGTTGAATCAGAAGGGGAAATTCGATGGTTTCATGGCTATCGGCGCCAATGTCATAGCCGAAAGCGACCTTGAGAAGTTGCATGAGGTCATGCCATACGGTGTGTTCATCGATGTGAATCCCGCACCGAACCTGTTTGATTCCGTGCAGCCCGACCTACAGCAGACCGTGCATGACGCGGTCGAAGCATGTGCGAAGGCTGGCATGAAGCGTGTCGGATTCATCGGCGGCAAGGGGAGGCTGACGAATTTTTATGAGGTGGACGAAGAGGGGCGTGCCACATATTTTCGGCGTGAAATGGGCCGTTATGGTCTCGACCTGCGTGGACTGGTGTATTCTGACGGCTTGTTCACCGTGGAGAATGGTCGCAAGCTGGGGGAGCAGTTTATCCGTGACCACAACGGCGCACTGCCTGACGCAGTTATTGTTTCGGCGGACATCATCGCGGTCGGCGTGCTGCAGGCGTTCAACGCGGTTGGTGTGATTGTGCCCCGCGACATCAGCGTCATCAGCATCAACAACCAGACGATTGCCCAGCTGACGTCGCCGCCGTTGAGCACTTTCGCAATCGATCAGAACGAGCTTGCGCGCGTTGCGATTCTCACCTTGGCTGATGCGATTGCCAGCAAGCGCACAGTACGGCAGCATGCGTACCTGTCGACGACGCTGGAAGTGCGAGATAGTTTCGTGCCGGCGCAGCCGAAACGTGAATCGCGGCCAAAATTGCAGACCCGATCGAAGCGATCTGCCCGGTCGAAACGGGCTGCTTAGCGTACGTATGTGCGGAAAAATATGAAAGGCGATTGATGATGCTATGTCATCAATCGCCTTTTGTTTGTCTACTGTCGGCGAAATACCGCGAATCGCACACAATATGACATGTATATGTGCAGAATCGCACAAAATGCGACACGCCCAACAGTGCACAACGCAGATGTTAAATTTTACTAAACAGGGGTAAAGGGATATACTTAACTCATGCGAAATCAAATGATGATTTCCGATTACAGCTTCAATCACAACTTCTAAGGAGAAGTACGATGGCAGAATCCAATGTCGCAGCCGCACCGAAGGAGACGCAGCAGTCTGCGAAGCCAACCAGGAAAGGCAGTCTGCTGTCCCGCGTGGCCTATTCATTCGGCAACGTCGGCCAATCCGCCTTCTACAACGCGCTGAGCACCTACTTCATCGTCTACGTCACCAGCTCGCTGTTCTCCGGCGTTGACAAGGCGCTCGCTACCAAGCTCATCGGCGTTATCACCGGCCTTGTGGTTGTCATCCGTATCGCGGAGATCTTCATCGATCCGCTGCTGGGCAACATCATCGATAACACCAAGACCAAGTGGGGTCGTTTCAAGCATGGCAGCTCATCGGCGGCACCGTTTCCGCCGTTCTACTCGTGCTGGTCTACACCGGCCTGTTCGGCTTGGTGAACGTCAACACCACGCTGTTCATCGTGCTGTTCGTCATCACCTTCATCGTGCTCGACGTGTTCTACTCCCTGCGCGACATCTCCTATTGGGGCATGATTCCGGCGCTGTCCTCCGACTCCCATGAGCGCTCCACCTACACCGCCCTCGGTTCCTTCGGCGGCTCCATCGGCTACAACGGCCTGACCATCGTGGTCATTCCGATCGTCACTTACTTCAGCTACATCTTCACAGGCAAGCATCAGGAGAGCCAGAGCGGCTGGACCTGCTTCGCCATCATCGTGGCTATTCTCGGCGTCCTCACCGTGTGCTCCGTCGCGTTCGGCACCAAGGAAAGCTCCAGCACCCTGCGCACCAAGGCCGAGGACAACGGCGGCCCGCTCGCCGCGTTCAAGGCTCTCGCACAGAACGACCAGCTGCTGTGGGTGGCCCTGTCCTACCTGCTGTACGCCATCGCCAACGTGGCCACCACCGGCGTGCTCATGTACATGTTCAAGTTCATCCTGAACAACTCCGCCGCCTACTCCATCGTCGGCGTTGTCTCGGTCATCGCCGGCATCATCATGGCGCCGCTGTACCCGATTCTGAACAAGCGCATTCCGCGCCGCTACCTGTACCTCGGCGGCATGGTGCTTATGGTCCTCGGCTACCTGCTGTTCATCGTCGGCACCGACAACCTCGCCGTCGTCACCGTCGGCCTGGTGTTCTTCTACCTGCCGCAGACCTTCATCCAGATGACCGCCATCCTCTCCCTGACCGACTCCATCGAATACGGCCAGCTGAAGAACGGCAAGCGCAACGAGGCCGTCACCCTGTCCGTGCGTCCGATGCTCGACAAGATCGCAGGCGCCTGCTCCAACGGCATCGTCGGTGCCGTCGCCATCGCCGCTGGCATGATCGGCTCCGCCACCGCCGCCGACATGACCGCCGCGAACATCCACACCTTCAAGGTCTGGGCATTCTATGTGCCGCTGGCTGTCATCATCCTGAGCGGCGTTGTATTCCTGCTCAAGGTGAAGATCACCGAGAAGATGCACGCCGACATCGTCAAGCAGCTGGAAGAGCAGCTCAACGAAGGCTGATTCGCTCTCGGAAAGCGATTGGCGCGATTGATTTGCGATTGAACCGCGGTCGTCGCGCAGGAAGAGCCGCATGGTGGATGCCATGCGGCTCTTTCGTTTACCTACGTTCGTAGTGCGTGCTACGCTGTCGACTGAAAAGCAAAGCAACGATCCGTCATCAGCGGGGAGCTTCCGGAAGAACGGCGGCGGTCGTCGCGCGTAAATCGCGCGGTGCGATCGCAGGCCCAGTAGAACCGGCGGGATCGGCCCGAACAGCCGAACGTCAAGCGGTCGTGTGGAACCCGTGAAGGAAAGCGGGGGAGCGCGGCAAGCGAGGTGGTACCGCGGTGGCGGCGTGCGGCAATCGCACGAAGGTCATCGTCCTCGTAAGGGTAAAGTAATGAAACCGCCAAACGAGGAGCATACGGTGAGCGAATCCACCAATCATGTGTATCCGAAGGCTGCTGCCGGTGAGCAGAGCGCCAATGTCGCGCCGAACCCCAGCTTCCCCAAGCTTGAGGAGTCCGTGCTTGACTACTGGGACAAGGACGGCACCTTCCAGAAGTCCATCGAACGCCGTCCTTCCGGCGATCACAGCCAGAACGAATTCGTCTTCTTCGACGGTCCGCCGTTCGCCAACGGCTGCCGCACTATGGCCACCTGCTGACCGGTTACGCGAAGGACGTCATCCCGCGTTACCAGACCATGAAGGGCCACCGCGTCAACCGCGTGTTCGGCTGGGACACGCACGGTCTGCCGGCCGAGCTTGAAGCCAGAAGGAACTGGGCATCGACTCCGTCGACCAGATCAAGGAACTGGGCATCGACAAGTTCAACGACGCCTGCCGCGCGTCCGTGCTCAAGTACACGAACGAGTGGAAGGACTACGTGCACCGTCAGGCCCGTTGGGTCGATTTCGAGCACGGCTACAAGACCTGAACATCACGTACATGGAGTCCGTGATGTGGGCCTTCAAGCAGCTGTACGACAAGGGTCTGGCCTACCAGGCTACCGCGTGCTGCCGTACTGCCCGAAGGACCAGACGCCGCTGTCCGCGCACGAGCTGCGCATGGACGCCGACGTGTATCAGGACCGTCAGGACACCACCGTGTCCGTGGCCGTGAAGCTGCGCGACGAGGAGGATGCCTACGCCGTCTTCTGGACCACCACTCCGTGGACCGTTCCGACCAACTTCGCCATCGTGGTCGGCGCTGACATCGACTACGTGAGGTGCGTCCGACCGAAGGCAAGTTCGCTGGCAAGAAGTTCTACCTCGGCAAGCCGCTGCTTGGCTCCTACGAGAAGGAACTTGGCGAGAACTACGAGATCGTGCGCGAGCTTAAGGGCGCCGAAATGGAAGGTTGGCGTTACTACCCGGTCTTCCCGTACTTCGCAGGCGACGAGAACGCCGCCGAGGGCAAGGTGCCGGGGCCGGAAGGCTACCAGATCTTCACCGCCGACTACGTCGACACCGTTGAAGGTACCGGCCTGGTCCATCAGGCCCCCTACGGCGAGGACGATATGAACACGCTCAACGCCAAGGGCATCAAGAGCGTGGACGTGCTCGACGCGGGCTGCAAGTTCACGTCGCTGTGCCCGGATTACGAGGCATGTACGTGTTCGACGCCAACAAGCCGATCCTGCGCAACCTGCGCGCCGGTGACGGCCCGCTGGCCCGCATCCCCGAAGAGCAGCGCGCCATCCTCTTCCAGGAGAAGAGCTACGTGCACTCCTACCCGCACTGCTGGCGTTGCGCCACCCCGCTGATCTACAAGCCGGTGAGCTCCTGGTTCGTGGCCGTCACCAAGATCAAGGACCGCCTGCTCGAACTCAACCAGCAGATCAACTGGATTCCGAACAACGTGAAGGACGGCCAGTTCGGCAAGTGGCTGGCGAACGCACGCGATTGGTCGATCTCCCGCAACCGTTTCTGGGGCTCTCCGATCCCGGTATGGGTTTCGGACGATCCGAAGTACCCGCGTGTGGACGTGTACGGTTCACTCGATGAGCTCAAGGCCGACTTCGGCGATTATCCGCGCGATCATGAGGCAACATCAACATGCACCGCCCGTACATCGACGAGCTGACCCGCGTCAACCCGGACGATCCGACCGGCAAGAGCCACATGCACCGCATCAGCGACGTGATGGACTGCTGGTTCGAATCCGGTTCGATGAGCTTCGCCCAGTACCACTATCCGTTCGAAAACAAGGAAACCTTCGAACAGCACTTCCCGTGCGACTACATCGTGGAATACATCGGCCAGACCCGTGGCTGGTTCTACGTGCAGCACGTCATGGCCACCGCCCTGTTCGACAGGCCGGCGTTCAAGAACGTGATTTGCCACGGCATAGTGCTCGGCTCCGACGGACAGAAGATGTCGAAGCATCTGCGCAACTATCCGGACGTGAACGGCGTGTTCAACGACTTCGGCTCCGACGCCATGCGCTGGTTCCTCATGAGCTCGCCGATCCTGCGCGGCGGCAACCTTATCGTCACCGCCGATGGCATCCGCGACACCGTCCGCCAGGTCATGCTGCCGGTGTGGAGTTCCTACTACTTCTTCACGCTGTACGCGAACGCGGCCGGGTACGACGCGCGCAAGCTTCGCGCCGACGAAGTTGCATCGCTGCCGGAAATGGACCGTTACCTGCTGGCCCGTACCCACCGACTGGTCGAAAAGACCCAGTCCTCGCTGGACCAGTTCCTGATCTCCGATGCATGCGACGCCGTGTCCGACTTCATCGACATGATCACCAACTGGTACATCCGCAACAACCGCGACCGCTTCTGGAACGAGGACGCCAACGCGTTCAACACCTTGTACACCGTGCTTGAGGTGTTCATGCGCGTCCTTGCGCCGCTTGCCCCGATGGAAGCCGAATCCGTGTGGCGCGGCCTGACCGGAGGCGAATCCGTGCATCTGGCCGACTGGCCGTTCCTGGCCGACGAGAAGACCGGCGAAGCCACCGAACTTGGCCGCGTGCTCGTCGACGATCCGGCTTTGGTCGATGCGATGGAGAAGGTGCGCGAGGTCGTCTCCAGCACCCTGTCCATGCGTAAGGCGAAGCAGATCCGCGTGCGTCAGCCGCTGAGCAAGCTCACCGTGGTGGTGGAGGATACCGCCGCCGTGGCCGCATACGACGAGATTCTGAAGTCCGAGCTCAACGTCAAGGACGTGGAGCTGTGCACGCTTGAGGATGCGGGCTCCCAGGGCCTGAAGATCATCCACGAGCTGCGCGTGAACGCCCGCGTTGCAGGCAAGCGTCTGCGCAAGGACGTGCAGTTCGCCATCAAGGCCTCCAAGTCCGGCGCATGGCATGTGGACGCTTCCGCGCTCCGGTGTGCGAGACCCCGAACGGCGACATCACGCTGGAAGAGGGCGAGTACGAGCTGATCAACAGCGTGGAGGAGCAGAACGCCGAAGAGGCCGCCAACTCCGTGTCCGCGGCCCTGCCGACCGGCGGCTTCGTGATCCTCGACACCGAGCTGAACGACGATCTGGTTGCCGAACTACGCCCGCGACGTGATCCGCTCCGTGCAGGACGCCCGCAAGGCCGCCGGTCTCGAGGTTTCCGACCATATCGCGCTGAAGCTGACCGTTCCGGCCGGCGACGTGGCGAAGGTCGAGCAGTTCCGCGATCTTGTGTCCGCCGACACGCTCGCCGACTTGCTTGACGTTACCGCCGGCGCGAAGGCTCCGAACTCGCCGTTGAGGTTGCCAAGGCCTGATTCTTCGAGTGAGCTGATTCGGCTGGACTGATTTCGGCAATTGATGTGAGGGGCCCTGTTGCTTATGCAGCAGGGCCCCTCACGTATTTGCGGTATGGTCGATTTTGCTATATTCCTTGCGCAATTTCGCTGCCTGTTTGAGCGCAATTCATTCTGCTCTAATCGCGTCCCGTTCTAAGCTCAAAATGTCGTCCGCGTGGGTGATCCGTAACCTTTCCCACGCAAACGACATTTTTACTTTTGTATTTTTGTGCAGAAGCTTTTGCGATTGCCGGCTCATTCCGACGGAAGGTGCCACATTCGCGTCGCTTTCGACAGATGGAATCGTAATTGTCTGCTCAAACCGACGATGGACACCCGTTTTGCGTCGTTTTGGACAGACAGGTTGACGTTTTTCTGTTTGTTCGACCGTACGACTAGAGTAGCCTGTGGCTTTTCGGCTGGTTTTGCGCCGGCTGGAAAATTAATACAGACTTGATTTGTATCTGCCGCGTGCCTGCGCCATATTTACGTCGTGCCGGCACGTGCGCGGAAGCAGATCGCAAGCGAATGGTTCTCAGTACCATCCATGTGAGTCAAGCACACATCTTTGAGAAGCAGTCGCGATGCCGGGAGTTGGGTTCGTCGTAATTCAAACGTCGCATCCGTTCCCGGCTTTTTCATCTTGGTTAGTCTGAATTTAAAAAAAAAGATTTTGGGTTATTGCCGAGCGTGTCCCATGCGGATAAAGGGGTTATCAGGTGTAATCTATAGCTAATTGTTTTTAAGCCAACGGGGGTCTTATGAGCCGCAAAAAAATAGTTCCGAATTATGCAATTTCTTTGGATATCGGTAATGCTTCCGTTGGATGGGCCGCGTTTACTCCTGATTATCGGTTGATGAGAGCTAAAGGGCGTGAGTTAATTGGTGTAAGGCTATTCGAGCCTGCGCAGACTGCTGAAGCTCGTCGTATGGCTCGTACTACTCGTAGGCGCTACTCTCGTAGACGTTGGCGTTTGCATATGCTTGATGCTATTTTTGATGCTCCCTTGGCAGAGGTGGATCCGTCATTCCTTGCGCGGAGGAAGTACTCCTGGGTTCATCCTGCTGATGAGAACAATGCGGATTATTGGTATGGCGGTGTCTTATTCGATTCGAAGAATCAGGATAAACGTTTCTATAAACAATATCCGACAATTTATCATCTGCGCAAAACTTTGATGGAAGATGACAAGCAACATGATATTCGAGAAGTGTATTTCGCTGTCCATCACCTGTTGAAGTACCGAGGTAATTTCCTTGTTGAAGGTGATTTGGATTCTTCGAGTGTATTCGACTCAAAGAATCTTTTAAATCTTATCGGTGAAATCATTCTGTGTGTATTTGATGAGCAGCTGGATGGATCATGGACGGCAGGAATCGACAAAAAGCGTCTTGCTGATACGTTGTGCACGACAAAGGGTTCTCGCAGTATGCGTGTTGAAAATGCGCTTGCTGTTATTTGTGAGTCGTGTGAACTGCCAAAAGAACAAATCAATGTCATTAAGGCTATTTTTGCTGGTCTAGAGGGAAATAAACTTGATTTAGCGAAGATTTTCCCATCTGAAGAACGTACCAGCGATGAAAAGAAAGCGCTTGGTATTTATTTCAATAAATCTGATTACGAGGAAGTTCGTGCTCAGGTCGTAGATTCGGGCTTGCTTGATGATGAACAATGCGAGTTGCTCGATAAAATGCAGAAACAATATAGCGCTATCGCTCTGAAACAACTGCTTGGTAACGCAAAAAGTGTTTCTGAATCGATGTGTGCGAGTTACACACGACACCAAAGAAATTGGGATCTTATTAAAAAAGAGCTCCGTACGGAAGACAATGCCGATGAAATCAACAAGCATTATGGTGAGTTGGTTGGCTGGACAATGGTTGACGGTCGACGTCGGAGCATCAGGGGTACTTCTACGTATGAAAAAACAAGACAGAACGCAAATAAATATTTTTCGAAGTTAATTGAGGCTTCTAATTTGTCTGAATCCAAAAAAATGGATTTAAAGCACGCAATTGATGAAGATCGGCTTTTCCCAGTTCAAAGAGACTCTGATAATGGTGTGATTCCGTATCAGCTTCATCGAAATGAGCTTAGGAGAATTCTTGAAAAGCAAGGAAAATATTATCCGTTCCTTTTGGATACGTTTGAAAAGAACGGTGAACAAGTCAATAAAATAGAAGGCTTGCTGACTTTCCGTGTGCCTTATTTTGTGGGTCCATTGGTAGAACGGGAAGGAATGCAGCCTTCAGATAATGGCGAAAACCATTGGATGAAGCGTAAAAAATCTGGAGAAATCACTCCTTGGAATTTCGATAAGATGGTTGACAAGGATGAGTCGGGTAGGCGTTTCATTGAACGGCTCGTGGATACAGATAGCTATCTGCTAGGTGAGGCGACCTTGCCGAAGAACTCCATGTTGTATCAGGAGTATGAAGTTCTTAACGAACTAAATAATGTCCGTTTATCGGTTCGTTCGGGCAACCGATGGGAAAACCGTCGTCGTCAACGACTTGGTCGAGAAGAAAAGACGCTGCTGATTCGTAACTTGTTTATGAAAGGCGGTGTAGTCACCAAAAAGGCTGCGGAAAATCTGCTCCGCAAAGAGTATGGCCGTACCTATGAGCTGTCTGGTTTGGCGAGCGAGTCAAGTTTATGAGCTCTATGTCATCATATGGAAAACTGTGCCGTATTTTCGGCGCAGAACGGGTGAATAAAGATTCAGAGCTTATGGAGCAGATAATCGAGCTCCAGACTGTGTTTGAGGATAAAGAGACTTTACTGCATCAGTTGCGTATGCTTGATGGACTGTCCGATAGTGATTGCGAATTGTTGGCAAGGACTCACTACACGATGGGGCAAGCTTTCAAGGAAGTTGCTTACGACCAAGGTCGGCGAATGCAAGATTGGTGATGATTTTGCCCCTCAGAAGCATAGCATCATTGAGATTATGCGTTTTGAAGATCGTAATTTTATGGAAATTATTACTGATAAAAATTATGGTTTTCCTGAATGGATTGATGAGCAGAATCTTGGAGCGGATAAAAAGCAATCGTTGGAGTCAATGGTTGACGAGCTTCACGTATCTCCGAAAGTGAAACGAGGAATCATCCAATCCGTTCGACTCATTGATGATATCTCTAAGGCCGTTGGAAAGAAGCCATCGAGAATATTCCTAGAATTGGCCGGAGATATTCAGGCAAGCGTGCGAACCACTTCTCGAAAGAATCGCTTGCTGGAGTTGTACAAGAATGCTGGATTGAGAAAGGAATTCAGTGACATTTATGATCGCTTGGAGGCAAGCGACGATAAAGGACTTCAGGATGATCGGTGGTTCTTGTACTACACACAGCTTGGTAAGGATATGTATACGGGCGAAGAGCTGGATATCGACAGGCTATCGTCTGATTACGATATCGATCATATTATTCCCCAAGCTGTAACGCAGAATGATTCCCTGGACAATCGAGTACTTGTGTCCCGTGCGGCCAATGCGCGTAAAACAGACTCTTTTGCATATTTGCCGGAACTAGTAGAAGCAAGAAGAGGCTTTTGGCAGGAACTGTTGGATAATAGGTTGATTTCCCAGACTAAATTTGAACGTTTGGTACGACAAAATGATTTCGGTAGACATGAGAAAGAGCGTTTTGTCGAGCGATCGCTGGTAGAGACTCGTCAGATTATGAAGAATGTGGCGACTTTGATGCGGCGGAGGTATGGAAATAGCTCTGCTGTGATTGGACTTAATTCCGAATTGACCAAGGAGATGCGCCAATATCTCGGGTTTGAACATAAGAATCGTGATATTAATGATTATCACCATGCTCAGGATGCATTATGTCTTGGTGTAGCTGGGCAGTTTGCTGTTAACAGAGGTTTCTTTGATAATGGTGCAGTTTCTGATGGAGCGGCGAATGCATATAATATCTATCTTCAGGACTACCTGAGAGGATATCGTGAGAAATTGAAGGCGGGGGACCGTAAACACGGTAAAGCTTCGGTTTTATTGTCGGCTCTATGGCTTCGGCGGATGAAAATAAGCGTATCAATCCTAAGACTGGTGAGATTGCGTGGAGTGAGGCTGATAAAGATTATCTCCGAAGAGTGATGAATTATCGTAAGATGCTTGTCACTCAGAAGGTGGGGGATAGTTTTGGCGCTCTATATAACGAAACGCGATATGGAGCTGCGGTTAAAGAAGGGCATGACGGTATTGCTTTCGATAAAAATAAAGCCGATACGTCTTTGTATGGTGGTTTCTCCAGCGCAAAGGTGGTTTATTCGATTCTTGTCGAATTAAAGGGAAAAGTACGTCTTGTGAACATCACGATGCAGGAGTACTCGATGTTGGGAGATTGCCCTTCGGATGAAGCATTGAAGAAAGTACTGGTGGCAAAAAAGCCTGAATATGCAAAAGCGAAAATTTTGCTTCGACATATTCCGTCAATGCAGCTTATTCGCTATAAAGGGGCATGCATGACAATAAAGTCTGCTACTGAATTGAATAATGCTCGACAGTTGTGGCTGGATTGTGATGTATATAATGCCTTGGATGATTATCTGAAGTGTGGGACTTCTAAAAGCTCAATAGACATAATGCAAATTTGGGATGCATTATTCGACGCGGTAAATAAACATTATCCGCTTCACAGGGTTGAAGAAAGTACGCTAGCTAAGGCGCGGACTAAATTTGAGAAGCTTGATTTGGACAAGCAGTTGGATGTTTTAGGGATGATTGTTGTCGCGCTTCATGCTGATCCTGGTCGTGCAAACCTTTCGTTGGTTGGCCTCCCCAGCGAGTGGAAACGTGTTAGAAGTGTATCTTTCTCCGATGATGACGAATTTGTTTTTCAATCTCCGTCTGGACTATTTGAAACGAAAATTACTATTGCAGAACTGAAAAAGGCTGAATAAATGAAAAGGGCTTCCGGCATTGCCGGAAGCCCAAAGCCATAAGGCAAGGCATTAATCCTTCTGAAGCTCGGTTATAAAAACCTTGCTTTATTTCAATATATGCCTGTCAGGTCAACGACCTAGACAATCGGATTGCGACCAAACAATCCTTTAACAGAATACCACAACCACGATGGAGTGAGTATGGCGTGGCGGAATATTGTAGTGACGCAACATTGCAAAGTTTCGATGAAGATGAACTTGCTTGTTGTGCAAACGGATGATGATACTGTTCAGATTCCAATCGATGATATTGGAATGGTGCTGTTTGCTACAACGCAAGCTGTAATCACCACAAGCGCTATGGCATCTCTTCTTGAGCGGGATATCAAAGTGGTGTTTTGCAATGATAAACATCTCCCAATTGGTGAAACAAACCCATACGAAACTGAATCCTCTAGACGAGTATGCATTGTGCAACAAATGGGTTGGGCGGAAGAACGAAAGAACATATTATGGCAACGAATCGTGCAAGAAAAGATAGCTCATCAGATTTTCGTATTAAAGGAAAAGTGCGCTTTCCCTGATATAGAAAAGATGAAAACATTAATCACGTCTGTTCAGCCGGGAGATTCGGATAACCGTGAAGCGGTCGCGGCTCATATGTATTTTCCAAGACTGTTTACCTATGAATTTGTTCGCTCAGATGATAGTAATGAAACGAATGGATTGTTAAATTACGGCTATTCGTTAGTGATGTCTGAAGTCGCTCGAAAGATAGCAGAATTTGGCTATTTAACTGAATTCGGCATCCATCATGATAGCGAGAAGAATCCTTTTAATCTTGCTTGTGACCTTATGGAGCCTTTTCGGCCATTTGTTGATGCAAAAGTGTTTGAGCTAAGGGAACAAACTCTGAACTCAGAAGTGAAGAATGAGCTTATACGGCTGTTGCGCACTGATTTGCCTGAATTTGGAACTAGTTTGACGCAATTGATCAATATTTTTGTTCGTGATGCATTCCATTACCTATCAGGAGATGACAGATTGCCAGAATTGGGGTTTATTGATGAGGTATAGGGTTATGAGGGTTTTGATATTCTTTGATTTGCCTGTGAAAACAGTAGCAGAGCGTAAGGCATACGCAACTTTTCGAAAGAATCTGTTGCGAGAAGGTTTCATTATGGTTCAAGAATCAGTATATTCTAGAATCGCTACCACTCGTGAATCGGCTGGTTTTCTTGAAGGCCGTGTGGCGAGTTTTGTTCCTGAAGAAGGTTTGGTGCAGTCACTGATTATTACGGAAAAGCAATATGCTTCAATCAAATTTCTTTTAGGAAATCGAATTGAGGATGTAAGAAATTCGGATGAACGGACAGTGATTATATGATTGATAGCATTGTCATGTATCCGCTCGATGTGATGCCTCTTGAATTAGGGCTGAATGTATTGGGATTATCGTCGCCAGAACTTTTGTTTAAATTTGTGGAGGGCCTACAGGGGTTTGGTGATGACGTGGTTCTGGGAGATGGGAGTAAGACCGCGGTCTTAACAAAATCAATATTATATGTTGGGGATTGCGCTGATATTGTTGACTACAATGCACTATTCCAAAAAGCGGCAATTAAGAAAATAATAGATGAATTTGATGTTGATAAATTAACTAGAGTGCTTGAGTTGCAGGTAGAGTTAAAAACGCTTATTCAAGATGAAATATGGGATGATGATTTGCCTCTGGAAATTTCTTCTTCGCTGGATTTGAAAACTGCGATTTCAATGGCAAAATTACGTGTTGATGTGAGCTCTGTGGGTTCCCTATTTGATAAAATTCAGATGGTGGTTGATACTGCCGGTGCTCTTGCTGAGAACAGGATGCTTGTGACGCTTCATACAACTCAATATTGTAATAACGACCAATTGATTTATTTACATAGAGACCTATTAAAAAATGGTATGCAGCTTCTTGACCTGGAATGCTGCAACAAAAGGGTTACCCTGACAGAAGGAAGAAGCCATTATGTTGATGGAGATTATGTTCAGTTCTCATGAACTGTTCAGGAAGCTCCAAGGCTATCGGTTTCAGAAGCCTGTCAGATCAATGACCTAGACCACTTTGCGCAAAACGAGCAATTGCAGACGCTCGTTTCAGAAGCCTGTCAGATCAATGACCTAGACCACACACTTCCAACACACTGTATCTCAATCATGTTCAGAAGCCTGTCAGATCCAATGACCCTACAGGCACCGACCC
>ENA-OQIM01000081-OQIM01000081.1-human-gut-metagenome-genome-assembly--contig:-NODE-81-length-28422-cov-2.053013_pt1 | contig 28422 bp, 45 predicted proteins | sample MGYA00242579_ERZ504744 | MGnify/ENA primary metagenome ERZ504744 (study PRJEB26092, sample SAMD00036441) | human gut metagenome | host: Homo sapiens | study: EMG produced TPA metagenomics assembly of...
GTTGTCAATTTCGATGTTCACTTTTGAATCCCATAATGTTCGTCCTTTCTTCCGCCAGCAAACCGTCCGGATCTTTTTATCCATAAAAAAGAGCAGTATCTGAATTTCTTCAAATACTGCCCAGACGGTCGACTCATCGAATCTCCGGCTCCCTCGTGGTTATCCCACAACTCCGTCAGTCACCGAAGACTTTATTAATTTGATGATTGAATACTAACATATTTATTAGTACTTGTCAAGAAATTATCAAATTATTTTTTCACTTTTAAAGTGAGCTAAGTCTAATTTTCTGAATCATTTCCGTTCTATGTATTAGTTTTCTCTCCAACATTCGTACATATCTTTTTTCATCAAATCCTCTGTTGTTTAATCGTATCTTGTACTGGTCATCCGTTAATGCGACTGTCCAGACGCCATAAACATATTACCACACTTATGAAATCAAATCTGCAAATCCTGTAGATACCAGGAATAATATCAGCATTACAACCGGCACTACATAACGGATCATAAAGCGATATAACCCTGCCCGTTTGAAGTGTTCCCCATTTCGTTCCACTTCTCCTATGATCCAGCAGGGCCGATCACCCACCGATCAGAATACTTGTCAAAAGTGAGATAAACGGCATTAGAAAACTGTTGCTGATATAATCCATCACATCCAGCAGCTGTCCAACGGAACCATTTGGCAGTTTAAGTTCAAAATACAGTTTGTTATAACCAAGCAGATCAGCACTGCTGTAACAAGAGAATAGATTCCGACAGCACCACACATTTTCTTACGGGATTTGTGATAGAGTTCCATGCAGTTTGCAACCAGTGTCTCCATGACAGACACGCAGGAAGTCAGTGCCGCAAATCCCATCATCAGGAAAAATGCAATTGCCACCGGACGGCCAAATACTCCCATGGCATCAAAAACCTTTGGCAGTGAGATAAATATCAGGCTTGGGCCGGAAGCCATTCCATCCTTCCGAGAAATACAAAACAGCCGGTATGATCATCATTCCTGCAAGAAACGCAACGCCGGTATCAAAGATCTCAATCTGATTTGTTGCTTTATTTAAATTAACTTCATTTTTCACATAAGAACCATATGTGATCATGATTCCCATAGATACACTTAAGGAAAAGAATAACTGGCTCATCGCATCCAGAAGGATCTCCAGGAAGCGTTTTACCGTCAATCCATGAAAATCCGGTTTGAGGTAAACAGCCAGCCCCTGCATACCGGTGCGGACAGTTCCATCCGTATCAGTATGGGACAGTGTCAGTGAAAAAATCGCAATGATCACAATCAGAAGAATCAGCCCCGGCATAATGATCCTGGAAAACTTTTCGATTCCCTTTTCCACACCACGAAATACGATCCAGGCAGTCAGTGCCAGAAAGATCAGCATAAATACAACGGGTGCAATATCTGATGTAATAAATGATGTAAAGTATACATCTGAAGCCGCATCTTTCCCATCAGAAATAATATAAGTAAAAAAATATTTTACAATCCATCCACCGATAACAGAATAATAGGTCATGATCAATGCCGGAACCATAAACGTTAAATGTCCTAAAAATTTCCACTTTGGATCAAGAGATTCAAAAGCCCTCAATGCATTTTTCTTTGTCTTTCTCCCAAGTGCTACATCCGTTGTCAACAGTACAAATCCAAAAGTCAGTACCAGTACCAGATAAACCAGCAGGAAAAGTCCTCCGCCATCTTTGGCACAGAGATATGGAAATCTCCAGATATTTCCAACTCCTACTGCACTTCCGGCTGCCGCCAGGACAAAGCCTATTGAGCCGGAAAAGCTACTTCCTTTTTCTTTCATTTCAATTTCCCCTCTTCAAGTATATATTTGATATAGGCTGAAACCTTCAGCCTAACAGCCATATCTTACCTTAAATAAAGATAAGTGCAAAATGGCAGAAGTTTTCTTTTTACGAAATTTTATTTCAAAAAAGTTTCTTACTACTTTACAAAATACCGGTTTTTCCGATATAATCGTATACAATATAAATTAATAAGAAAAATAGATAGTATGAGGAAACAAAATGAGTAATTTTACCTGTTATGTAGGTGAACAAATAAGAAAATACCGAAAAGCCGGAAAGATGACTCTGCAGGATCTGGCAGATGCCATCCATAAAAGTCGAGCTACCGTATGCAAATATGAAAATGGAGATATCTCCGTTGATATCGAAACTTTATATGAGATCAGCCAGATTCTCCAGGTATCTATGTCCCAGCTTACCACTGGTCTTCCTGAAACAGCCAGTAAACCGTCCAATGCACCGGGAAAAGGACAAAAAAGCCCATTTTTTCAGGCACAGCGGCTATATTTTTACTTTTACGATGGACGCTATCAGCGTACGAAGGATGGCGTCATCGATATTTATGAAAAAAAAGGCGAATCCGGAAAATACGAAGCAACCTTAACGATCTGTTCTGTTTCTGCCAACGGAAGAAGCAGTGAGATTTTTTACACCGGAAAAATTCTTTACAGTGATATGCTGATCCGTTTTTCCTTTGTAAATCAGTATAACCCACTGGAAGAAGATCTCCTGTACATTTTTAATCCTCTGGAGCTTCGAGATTTTACAACAGGACTTTTGTGTGGGATTTCCAGTGCGGATCTGATGCCCTGCGCATTCAAATGTGTGATCACTTTAAAACCACAGGAGCTTAGCGAAGCGTTCCGTCACCAGCTGCTTTTTACAAAAAAAGATCTGAAGCGCTGGGAACAGCTGAATATGTTACTGATAGATAATATGGAAAAGTAGTTTTCTGCAAAAAACGTACACCTTATATTTTATAAGCTGTACCGTTTTCGTATTTTTCTGTATCAGGGTTTGCCTGCAAACCCACACCGGATCGCCTGTGTCGGACATATCTTTTTACATCTTCCACATCGGATGCACTCTGCACTGTTTGGATTTTCCGTCGGATCGACCTCCATCTGGCAGATATTTCTGCATTTTCCGCAGTGAACACATTTTTCTTTATCTACTCTGTAACGAAAAACGGAAACTTTATTAAATACCGAATAAAAAGCTCCCAGCGGACAGATATACTTACAGAATGGCCGGTATATCATAATTGATAAGATAATGGTGATCACCAGGATTGTATTTTTCCACATGTACAGCCAGCCTACTGCACTTCGCATGGATTTGTTCAGCAGCACCAGAGGGATACCTCCTTCCAGTGTTCCTGCCGGGCAGATCAGCTTGCAGAAATATGGTGCTCCCTGGCCCATGATATCTACTACAAACATGGGAAGTATGATCACAAATACAAGAAAGATCACATATTTCAGTTTTCGCAGAAGCTTATCTCCCCGAAATGTCCGGATCTTCTTTGGAAAAGGAATCTTGTTCAACAGATCCTGGATCAGTCCAAAGGGGCAGAGAAATCCGCACACCAGTCTTCCAAGCAACGCTCCTACAAAGATCAGAAATCCAGCTACATAATATGCCATCTTGAAGTTCCAGCTTCCGATCACAGCCTGAAGGGAACCAATGGGACAGGCCCCTCTTGCCCCGGGGCAGGAATAACAGTTCAGCCCCGGAACACAGACATTTTTCAGTTTTCCGGTATAGATCTTTCCAGTCACAAAGCCTGATATGTGACTGTTTGTAAGGGCCGCCCACAATGCCTGGATCCCATGCCGCGGCCATTCATTTATTTTCATCTTCTTATTATCCAATGCCAATACACTCCATACAGATGTTGATCGCTTTTGTAAAAACTACAGACACTTCGCCCCTGCAGATTCCCAGTATCATCAGTAAAATTCCCAAAACCGCCAGAGCAGGTCCGATCCACCTGGATTCTGTTATTTTCCGAATCATTTTTCCACTCTCCATAATGATCATCTTTTACTTTGAAACGTTTTTAAGCTCTTTTTCCACGATTTCCTTCCATTCGTCCAGTGTATGGCTTCCTGTATAGGTATCGCCTACAATGTTTCCATCTTTGTCAACAAAAAAGGTTTCAGGAAATGCGGAAATCCCCTGCAGACGGCCGTTCATCATAGTAGTATCCGGTATCAGGAACGGATATTTTGCTTTTGTTTTTTCCTGAAGAATGCCTGCTTTTTTTACAGCCTCCTCGTCCTGATTTCCCTTTTCATCTGTAGTATCAAGCACCACGCCTGCTACTCCGACGCCTTTCTCTTTCATTTCTTTATAAAGCTCCTGAAGTTCCGGAATCTCTTTTACACATGGTGAGCACCAGGTTGTAAAAATATTTACCAGCGTCAGGTCATAGTCACTGAATACTTTTTCTGTATATGTTTTTCCATCTATTCCTGTTGTTTCAAATTTTCCTACAGATTTTACATCCTTCGGGTTGACGCTGGTATCCTGTGGCTGTTCAAACACGGAAATATTCTGATACGGTGTCATTTCCGTAATGTCGGTTTTGATCTTTTCCAGCTCCTTTGTCAGCTTTTCATCTGCATCTTTGTTGGTGCTCAGATAATATTTGTATTTCCCGTCACTGCTGCTTCCAAGCTCTTTATGCTCTGTACAGCCTGTGATCTCATCCAGCTTTTTCTGTGAAGCTTCGTCATAAACTCCAATTGTACCAATTCTGTCCAGACCTGCCACCCAGTCGTCATATCCGGTTCCCATCTTCTGTATTTCGGCATTTTTCTGTTCCTCTGTCATTTTGCTCCAGCTTACATAGGCATATGTCACTGCATTGGTCTGATTCTCAAAATCTTCCGTAGTAAGCATTGCAATGCTCTGATCCTTGATCTGATTTAACAGCTCCTTCGAAAGTGAAAGCTTCAGTCCCAGAAACGGATATTCATAAGAATCCTGTGCCTTGCAGGTTACGTCGGAAGGCTTAAATGTACCTGCTACCAGATCTGATGAAACTGCCTCTCCATCCACCGCCATTGCCTCTCCGATATCTGCTGTTTCCGTGCTTTCTGCCGCCGTTACCGGTACGCTTCCAAATGCAGATATTCCTAATACCGCTGCTGCCATAAGTGCTGTTATTTTCTGTGTTCTTAATTTCATTGTTTATATTCTCCCTTCTGATATCACCGGCCCATATCCGGAACCGACGTATATTTTATATGTAAATCTTGCTCTCTGTAGCCTTACTATATCATCCCCTGTATAAAATCTCTGTTAAGAAATAAAAAAATTTACAGGAATTTTATGCTATACATGATATGATAGATAACAAAGCAAAATCAACTGTTTTTTAGGAGAATTTATTATGCATATATTGATAATCGAAGATGAAAAGCAGCTCTGCCAGTCTATTGCGGAGGGACTTCGCATGGATGGCTATGAAGCGGACACATGTTTTGACGGGGATGAAGGACTGGAATTATGTCTGGTGGAAAATTATGATCTCATCCTTCTTGATCTGAACCTTCCAGGCGTTGATGGTCTGGAAATCCTGCGCCAGTTTCGGGAATCCGATACTTCCACTCCCGTTTTGATCCTCTCTGCCAGAGGACAGATCCAGGACAAGGTTGAAGGGCTTGATCTCGGTGCCAATGACTATCTCACAAAGCCTTTTCATTTTGAAGAGCTGGAGGCACGGATCCGAAGTCTGACACGAAGGAAATTTATCCAGCAGGATGTATGTCTGCAATGCGGACGTATCAGCTTTGATACCCGTACAAGAAAGGCCAGTATCGATGGACTTCCTCTTTCTCTGACCCGAAAGGAAAGTTCTCTTCTGGAATATTTCCTTCTTCATCAGAACCGTATCATAAGCCAGAAGAAATGATCGAGCATATCTGGGACGGAAGCGTCAACAGTCTCAGCAATTCCATTCGTGTCCACATTTCTTCTCTTCGAAAAAAGCTGCGCACGGCTCTCGGCTTTGATCCGATACAGAATAAGATCGGCCAGGGTTACATTTTAACGGAGGATATACAATGAAAAAAATAACCGGAAAGCTATCTCTTCAATGGCGTCTGACACTGATCACTGCGCTGCTTATGACAGTCACCTGCATTCTGATGTATTTTTTTATCAGTCAGTCTGCAGTTGCCGGAATGGAGAATCTGGGAGATTACATGATACGGATCGATAACACAGACTCTGCTCCCATCACCTTTAATATGGATCCCTCCGTCTTATTTCCGGAGCTTTCCGATCAGCTGCAGTTGACCAAAAACTTTTCTCACCAAGGCTCATGGTAACAGGATCATCATCCTTCTCAGCAGCATCTGCACTTATTTTATCAGCCGTCAGGCATTACTTCCGCTTCGCAGACTCAGCCAAGAGGTAAACCAAATAGAGGTCCAGAACCTTTCAGAGGCTCTTGAAGTTCCTGCTACCAATGATGAAATTTCCCGCCTGACAATTTCATTTAACAAAATGCTCGCACGCCTGGATGAGGCCTTTACTGCTCAGAAGCAGTTTTCTGCCAATGCAGCCCATGAGCTTAGGACTCCTCTTGCCGTTATCCAGACAAATCTGGAGGTTTTTGCCCGCAGGGAAGCACCTGCTTTAAAAGATTATCAGGAGATTTTTGCCATGCTCCAGGAACAGACCGGGCGACTTTCCCATCTGGCTGAAATCCTCCTGGATATGACCGGTGTACAGACTGTTGAACGTTCCGAAAGGATCTCTCTGGCAGCACTGACGGATGAGGTTTTCTGCGACCTGGCTTCCATAGCGGAACAGAAAGAAGTTGAACTGATCCAGCAGGAAGGTGACTGCATCATTACCGGAAGCTATCTGCTGCTGTATCGCGCTGTGTACAATCTTGTGGAAAATGCGATCAAATACAATCACTCCGGTGGAAAAGTAACCGTAAATATCCATCCTTCCGAAGAAATAACAGATACATCCACCTCTGTCAATTACGTCTTTCTTGAAGTCTCCGACACCGGAATCGGCATTCCTCCTGAATATCAGGAAAAAATCTTCACCCCGTTCTTCCGTGTGGACAAATCAAGAAGCCGTGCTATGGGAGGTGCCGGCCTGGGGCTTGCACTTGTCAGTGAAATTGTCAGACAGCATAACGGACAGGTAAAAGTACTGGAAAGCAGCAAAAAAGGCAGCATGATTGCAATTATGCTGCCAGTCTGAACATGTTTGTATTACATTTACTTTATATGCTCATGAACGCAATCGCTTTGCGATCTGCGTTCAAATCCGAGTATATTTTCTCAACAATACTGTCTGTATCCATTTCGCAGGTAATAGCCTGTTCCCTGAGAGCTGAAGAAAAATCTTTTTCTCTCCACCATCTGCGCATATCTTTTTCACCAAATTCTCTGTTTCTTGTATTATGTCGTCTCACGGTTTCTTCAAACGACAGATCAAAATAAACAGTCAAAAACAATATCTGATTTTCTCATCCTTTCGTTATCCTAGCAGAAATATCTGATTCCGGCAACTCAAAAAAGCCTGGAAGAAATCAGCCACAGGCATTTTATTTCTTCCAGGTTTTTCTGTTTTCTGATTCTCAGTCAGCTGTCTTTGATCCGGCAGCTGATACAGCTCTGCATCCAGTTACATTCAGACTTATTCTGCCTGTGGTTTGCTTACCTGTGCTGTATCATTCTTTACTCCGGCAGATTTTTCGGCATGCTCTTTCACAAGATTCCGTCCAAGTAGAGTCAGGCATACCAATGCGATCACTGCAAAAACAGCTCCGATCCCAAATACCACGTTCATCTCATAACCTTTGCTGCTCACCAGACCGGAGATCGCCGGTGCGCCAAAGGTTGCAAATACGATACCGAACATAACAAATCCGTAATTTTCCCCGGTGTGCTTCATTCCGAAAATAGAGCTTGTCAGAGACGGAAAGCTTCCCATGATACCGCCGTAGCAGCCGTACATCAGCACAACAGCAACCGTTACTGCCAGGGATCTTGATACAGCAAGAACTCCCATAGCGATCACTGCCACGATCAGTACTCCTTTGATGCAGACGATCCTTCCCACTTTATCTGCAAGTGTCGGAAGCACCAGTCTTGCTCCCGCATTGACAATGGATCCAAGCATAACGGCGCTGACTGCCACTGCAGACGGAATCCCAAGGTCGATCTGGTAGGTCTGGGATACCGGTGAAACCATAAAATAAGAAATCAGTCCAAAGAACATGGTCGCAAGAAGAAGATAAAAATTTCTTGTACGCATCATCTCTCCGGATGTATACTGCTTCATCTCCGATGTTCCGGACTTTGCCGCAGAGCCACCTGCGTTCACCAGACTCTTATCGGGTGCCTGAAAAAAGATGCCGCACAGGATCCAGGAAACTGCGATGGCTGCCCCAATGATCAGAAAGGTTTTCTGCACGCCCTCTGCCTCCAGCAGCTTTCGACTCAGCGGCGCCAGGAAAAATCCGCAAAGTCCGTTGGCAGTTACCACAACACCGGAAGCAAATCCGGTACGGTCCGGGAACCATCTCTGCACAGTTGCCAGGATCACCGTGTAGATCATTCCCTGTCCAAATCCCTGCATCACGCCATAGGACAGATACATAGGAAGCGGTGTAGGAACGATCAGAAATGCGGATGCCAGGATTCCTGCCGCAAAGATCCCGCCTCCGATCCATACAATCGTCTTTTCCTTAAAGCGGTTCTGCATCCTTCCGCCTACGATATTTCCGAATACAAAGGTGCTCAGTGCCAGATAAAAGCACATGGATGCCTGTCCCTGGCTCCAGCCTGCCTGCTCCATCACATAGCTGGTAAATAGACCATACATGGGGATATCCGGTAAAAAAGATCGCGAAAGCTCCGAATATCATAGTCAGCAGACGCTGTTTTTTCTGTATTCCTGTCATAATTTCCTCCTCTGAAAAAGATTTCAGGCCTGCTCTATATTCTCTGCCCACAGAATGCAGCCTGTTTCTGTACACACGATCTGCACGTTTTCCTGCACATTAGCTCCGCTTATCTTTGATATTTTCTTATTTGCGTGCTATTTCTCTTTATTTGCGTGTTAAATGCGTGTCAGTTATGTTGTGTGTATGTTATCACACGCAGTCTGATTATGCAATATAAATTTACAGCTTTTTCTGTTTTCTCGTTTTTGTCCAAATTTTCCTGTTATTTCTTTGTATATTATTCACAATAGCTGTATTTCGAGCACACATATGCACGCACATGTTTTTTATTTTAGATACCGTCTTTATACGTTTTTTCATTTTATATTTCTTTATTTACGCAAAAAGCACGCCATGTAACAGGCGTGCTTTCGTGATTTTATATGATTTCTGTTGCTTATTTGATTATCTTCAGCTCATATTCCCTGGTTCCCAGGCCGATCTTTTCTGCCTGATCCAGGGTTGCCTTCCACTCAATATTCGGATTGGAATCCTTAAAGTGGTCATGGTGACAGTGCCATCCCGGCTCTGCCAGATGCTCTCCAAGCTGGCTGTTGGCGATCGGTGTTGCCTTCAGGCAGGCATCTGCACAGGCCTGATCCAGTGCAACCGGGTCAAAGCTTGCGAACATTCCGATATCCGGAAGGATCGGCGCATCATTTTCACCATGCAGTCACAGTTAGGGCTGATATCCTGTACCAGTGCAATATGGAAATGGGGACGTCCGTGACAGACAGCCTGTGCATACTCTGCCATCTTGCGGTCAAGAAGCTCGTTTGCACTGCTATTCGGATTGTATACGGCATCATAGCTGCAGGCCCCGATACAGCGGCCACAGCCTTTGCATTTATCGTAATCGATAACTGCTTTCTTGTTTACATATGTAATCGCATCACTTCCGCACTCTTTCGCACAACGGCGGCAGCCACGACAGACATCTTCATGGATGGCCGGCTTTCCGCTGGCATGCTGCTGCATTTTTCCGGCACGGCTTCCGCATCCCATACCGATATTCTTCAGAGCACCGCCAAAGCCGGTTGACTCATGTCCCTTGAAATGGCTGAGACTGATAAAAATATCTGCGTCCATGATAGCATGCCGATCAGGGCAGTTTTGCAGTATTCTCCGTTTACTACCGGAACTTCTACTTCATCGGTTCCTCGAACTCCGTCACCGATGATGATATGACATCCGGTTGTGATCGTGTTAAATCCGTTAAGATTTGCACAGTCCAGATGCTCCAGTGCATTCTTTCTGCTTCCCGGATAAAGAGTATTACAATCTGTCAAGAACGGCATTCCGCCCTGCTCCTTACAGAGATCTGCTACTACCTTTGCATAGTTCGGACGAAGGAATGCCATATTTCCAAGCTCTCCGAAATGCATCTTGATGGCTACGAATTTTCCATCCATATCGATATCTTTGATTCCTGCGGCAACGCAGAGTTTTTTCAGTTTGTCCAGCTGGCTGGTTCCCACCGGACAACGAAAATCAGTGAAATAAACTGTTGATTTTTCCATTCTGGTTTTTCTCCTGCTGATTCTTTTTATGTAATTACATTTATTTAAACTCTACACGTTTTTTCTGTTTCTGTCAACGGATACTCGCATTCGTAAAATTCCATCTATTTCTCCCATATTCCTTTACAAAATCCTTCATCTTATCCACGGAAAAGAACCTGGGAAAAATAACGGATCATTCCGTCGCTGGTCCAGCATAGCATTCCTGCAGCGTCTGCCATTTTCTGTGCATCCACACAGTAAGCGGACATGCAGGAATTATGTTTATAAGGTCCCGCACTCATGATCAGAAGATCAGTTATTCCCTCTTCTTTCATCTTCTCTGCCAGCTGTTCTGTCAGTTTGTTATGAGCAAGTTTTGCCTTTTTGTAGTCCATAAGGCCATCCTGCATTGTCTGGAGTATCAGCGTTTTTTCGTATTTCAGCGCATGCTCTTTCATCTCCTCTACAGTGCCGCTCTGTGGTGGACATGCCGGGTTTTTATCATAATTCCCGCAAAGATTGTCCTCGCAGAAAACCCGGTATTCCGGCACAAATACAAGCTGATCGGTACTTATGACCGCTGCGTCGGAAAAACCAAGAGCTTTTGCTTCTTCAATAAGATTCATTTTTTCTCTCCTGTGTTTTTTTCTTTTATAGTGCCACATTTTATTTGTTTTTACAAGCTCTGACTTTCACTCTGCCGCCAGGCGGATAAACTCCTCCATCTCTCGTGTCTTAAACTTATTCTTATGGTAAAAGATCTGCCGGTACATGGATATCTCCACATCTTCCACATGTAAAAGGGCAATTCTTCCTTTCCGGATATCCCGCTCCACAGCCAGATAGGGAAGAAAGGAAAGTCCGTGGTTCTTTTCCAGCATGCGGATGATGAAAGCGGTATCGCTAATCTCCAGTACCGGTGACAGGGCCTGCTTCTTAAGCGCCAGCTGCTGATCCAGGGCCTGCCGATAATTGGCATTCTTTTCCGTGAGAAAAAAAAGGCTCTTCCAGAATATCCTCCATCTTCAGCGTCTTTCCCGCAAACTCCGAATCTGCAGAGGCCACAAATACTACCGGCTCCGCCTTCTCCATGACCTTCACCCAGTTCTGGTCCCACCTTGGGGTATCCAATATGTAAATAAGATCCAGCCCGTTATGCTCCATCATCGTATCAGCTGCTCCGGTGTATCAATAGTCACCTGCATATTTACTTTCGGGTGAAACTCACGAAATTTGCTGAGAACAGCCGGGAGCTTTGCTGTGCAGAGAGATTCAATAGTCCCGATATGTAATGGATTTTTCAGTTCCGCATCATCATTCATTGACTTTTTTGCTTTATTTACGTCATATAAGATCCGGCTTGCATGCCCCATAAACTCTTTTCCGGACGGAGTAAGCACCACACGCTTTCCGGTTCTGTCAAAAAGTCTTGTTTCCAGCTCATTTTCCAGAAGACGGATCTGGACAGTGATCGCTGACTGAGTGTATCCCAGAACCTCTGCTGCCCTGGAAAAGCTCTGAAGCTGTGCTACATGTACAAACGTCTCCAACTGACGGATTTCCATGATTTTCTCCCTTTTACTATGAAATTTTTTCATCGTGATGATGAAATCTGTGAATTTGCCTTATTTTTATGTCAATGTTACAATACAATCACGAGGACGTCAATCGTATTTTTGTGCAAAATGAATAAATTCATACTTAGGAGGAAAGAATCCAAATGGAAAAGAAAAAAATCAAGATCGGACTTGTGCCAAAGCTGATCATTGCCATCATCGTAGGTATCCTGTTCGGCCAGTTCCTTCCGGAAGGCTTCTGTCGCTTTGTTGTAACCCTTTCCGGATTTTTCAGTACCTTTCTGAAATTCGTCATCCCGCTGATGATCCTTGCCTATGTGACCATGGGTATTGCGGATCTTTCACAGGGTGCAGGGAAGCTTCTCCTGATCACAGTGGCTCTGGCTTATGGCTCCACTCTGATCGCAGGTTCCGCATCCTATCTGGTATCATCCAGCCTGTTCCCGCACTTTATGAGTGAAGGTGCACTGGATCAGATCGCAGCTACCGCAGACGCATCCCTGACACCATTTTTCTCCATCACACTGGAGCCGGTCATGGATACTCTTTCTGCTGTTGCCCTTGCCTTTGTCATGGGACTGTGCCTCTCTTCCATGCGTGGAAAAGAAATGGGAAACAGCCTTTATAACGGAATGAGTGACTTTTCCAAGATCATTGACAAGGTCCTTCATACCATTATCATCCCGCTGCTTCCGCTTTACATCTGCGGAACCTTCACAGATATGACTATTTCCGGAAAAACCTTTGCCATCTTAAGCATCCTCTGGAAGGTATTCCTTGTTGTTATCATCATGCACCTGATCTGCATTACGATCCAGTTTGTGATTGCAGGTACTGTCAGCAAAAAGAATCCTTTCACTCTGATCAAAAATCAGATCCCGGGATACACAACTGCTCTGGGAACCCAGTCTTCCGCAGCTACCATCCCGGTCAATCTGGAATGTGCCAAAAAGGACGGCGTGTGTGAGCAGATCCGCAACTTCGTAGTACCGCTCTGTGCAAACATCCACATGGCCGGTTCCATGATCACCATCACAGCCTGTGCTACTGCAGTCTGCCTTATGAACCAGCTGCCCATCAGTCTTGGGATCATCGTTCCGTTCATCATGACTCTCGGTGTTGCCATGGTTGCATCTCCCGGTGCTCCCGGTGGTTCCATCATGACTGCCTTCCATTCCTTTACATGGTATTCGGAGCGGAAGCCGGTGATCCGGACGGTGCCATCTGTGCTATCATGGTTGCCCTTTACATTACCCAGGATCCTTCGGAACTGCCTGCAATGTATCCGGTGACAACGCCATCGGCGTGATCGTTGACACCATTTATAAGAAATTTATTGCAAAAACACCACAGGAGAATTAAGCAAAATGTCTTTTATCAGTGTATTTGACGTTATGGGTCCCAACATGATCGGTCCTTCCAGTTCTCATACCGCAGGGGCTGCGCGTATTGCTTTCCTTGCCCAGAAGATGATCACGCCGCCCCTGAAAAAGTAGAATTCATCCTTTATGGTTCCTTCGCCAGAACATACAAGGGACACGGTACAGACCGTGCCCTCCTTGGCGGGATCATGGGCTTTTCCACAGATGACATGCGTATACGGAATTCTTTTGATATTGCCAGGGAACAGGGGATCGACTTTTCCTTTACTCCAAATGAAGCGGAAACCGATGTCCATCCCAACACTGTAGATATCCATATGGTCAATGAACAGGGACAGGAAATGACAGTCCGGGGGGAATCGCTGGGCGGCGGCAAGGTCCGCATTGTGGAGATCAACCACGTGAAAGTGGATTTCACCGGCGAATACAGTGCCATCATCGTGATCCATCAGGATACTCCTGGTGTTGTGGCCTACATCACCAGATGCTTAAGTGAACGTAACATTAACATTGCCTTCATGCGCCTCTTCCGTGAATCCAAAGGAACCACAGCCTATACGATCGTGGAATCCGACGGTCATCTCCCGGAAGATATCGTAGAAAGCATTCACCGGAACACCAACATCCATGATGTCATGGTTGTTCAGATGTAGGGAAAAGGAGGATGTGTTTTATGGATTTCAAAAATGCCAAGGAACTTCTTGCTCTCTGCCAGGAAAAAAAGCTTCCGATTTCCGAAGTAATGCGCCAGCGTGAGATCCTTCTCGGTGAAACCACTGCTGAAATCGTGGACCAGCGCATGGACCGTGTTCTGGAGATCATGAAGGATGCTGCTTTTTCCCCCATCAAAGATCCGGTGATATCTATGGGCGGACTGATCGGCGGTGAAGCCCGAAAGCTCTGCGAATTTCATGACCTTGGAAAAAGCCTGTGCGGAAATGTTCTCGGAAAGGGGATCACCTACGCTATGGCAACCCTTGAGACCAACGCTTCCATGGGACTTATCGTTGCCTCTCCTACTGCCGGCAGTGCCGGGATCGTTCCCGGAATGATGCTTGCTCTTCAGGAGGTCTATGGCTTTTCCGATAAAAAAAATCCGCCAGGCACTATTTAATGCAGGCGCGATCGGCTATCTTGCCATGCGTAATGCAACAGTTGCCGGTGCTGTTGGCGGATGTCAGGCTGAGGTCGGAATCGCTTCTGCAATGGCTGCTTCCGCTGCTGTGGAGCTTCTTGGCGGCACTCCGCTGCAGTGTACCTATGCGGCTTCCACCGTTCTTATGAATATGCTCGGTCTTGTATGTGACCCGGTAGGCGGCTGGTGGAATATCCCTGCCAGAACCGTAATGCAGCCGGTGTTTCCAATGCTCTAATCGCAGCGGAAATGTCACTGGCCGGTATCCCCCAGTTCATCCCGCTGGATGAGATGATCGATGCCATGTATACTGTGGGCAAAAAGCTTCCTGCAGAGCTTCGTGAAACTGCTCTCGGCGGTTGTGCAGCCACACCGTCCGCCTGTGAAAAGTGTCATCTTTGCAGCTGATCAACAGAGTATAACCCATAATAAAAAGAGCCCCGACTGAAATGACTCAAACAACAAAACGGAGAATTCCCGAACTTCTTTTTCCAGGAATTCTCCGTTTTCTTTTGGGCATGCGGACATTTTACAGCCCTGCTGTTTTTTCTGCTGTCAGTTTCTGATTTTCTGGTTCTATTGAATCCGGAACTCTGCTCTGCTCTGACTTCTGAGCCGGAGCATCCTTTTTTGGATTCTCCTTCTCCTGCTCTTCTTGGTCCTGTTCGAATCCATCTTTAATAGATTTCTGTTTTTTTTCTTATTTTTTTTCTTTGATTTCTTTTTTGTCATGTCTGCCTTATCTATTATTTTTAGTTTTCGTGTACATCTTATATATTATACCGGCCACATGCTGTTTTTCATCAAATCAACGTAAGACTATTGTTAAATCTGTGGTAAAAAAGTCCTCCGAAAAATCTCAAGATCATATCTCCTGATATCTCTGCGACTTCCCGAAGGACTCTTTCACGCATAATTTACATATTAATAAAACAATTTACAGAAATTCCGACTGCAGCGCATCGTATCCGGTCTCACCTGTACGGATACGAACAGCGTTGCGTATCTCATAGCTAAATATCTTTCCATCGCCGGGATCACCGGTAAACGCTGCTTTCTGAATCGCATCAATGACTTTGATCTCCCAATCCTCCGATGATACCACAATTTCAAACTTGATCTTCGGTTTCAGAAATACATCGATCTTAGAACCACGGACATACTCTGTGTAACCACGCTGTGTTCCGCAGCCCATGATCTGGGTTACTGTAAAACCGTTAACCTGGATCTCATTTAACGCTGCTTTTACATCTTCCATTTTTCTTCTCTTACGATTGCTTCTATTTTTATAAGCATACGATTTCCTCCATTTTCACACGATCATTGCCGGACAAATTCTTTTATCAGTCAAATCCATTAAATGACGGATATGCATTCTCTCCATGCTGGGATGCATCCAGCCCGACCATCTCTTCCTTCGGATCTACACGAAGCGGTGTAAAGATACGCACGATCCCGATACAGATCAGAGTTCCCACAATGGCAACCGCAATGGTGATCACAATACTCAATACCTGCGCCAGGAACAGACGGTGATCTCCAAACACAAGGCCATCCCATTTTGCAACAGAGTTAATGGAAGTTTTTCCGAAAAGACCTGTTGCGATTCCTCCCCAGATACCACCGATACCATGGCAGCCAAAAGCATCCAGGCATCGTCGATCTTCAGCTTCTGTTTCAAAAGGATCACAGTAAAGTAACAGATCGGGCTTACCAAGATCCCAATGATAAAGGATGCCCATACCGGTACGAAACCAGCTCCCGGTGTAATGGCTACCAGTCCGATAACAAGACCTGTGGATGCACCAACCAGTGTCGGTTTTCCCTCGCGGATCACCTCGATCAGCATCCAGGTCAGCAGTGCACAGGCAGAAGAAATGCTACTGGTCATAAAGGCATGTGCCGCAAGGCCGTCTGCCTTCAGCGCACTTCCTGCATTAAAGCCGAACCATCCGAACCACAGCATGGCTGCCCCGAGAAATACAAACGGGATATTGTGCGTACGATAGGTTGCTTTTGCATAGCCTCGTCTCTGTCCAAGATAAATGGCAAGAACCAGTGCACTGACACCGGAACTGATATGTACCACATTTCCTCCTGCAAAGTCCACAGAGCCAATGCTGCCAGAAATCCACCGTCTCCCCAGACCATATGTGCCATTGGATAATACACAATCAAAGACCAGATCGCAATAAAGAAAAACAGCGCCTTAAAACGCATTCTTCCAACCACGGCACCGGTGATCAGTGCCGGTGTGATCATGGCAAACATCATCTGGAACGCCACAAATACCAGATGCGGGATCGTATCCGCATAAGGTCCCGGCTCCCAGCCTACGCCATTCAGCGCAAACCAGCGAAAATCTCCGATGATCCCGCCATGATTTCCTCCAAATGCCAGCGAATATCCAAACAATGTCCACATAACTACGGACAGTCCCATGATCGCCCCACAGGCCATTATGGTATTTACCACATTTTTCCTGCGGACCAGTCCTCCGTAGAAAACGCAAGCCCAGGTGTCATAAAGAACACAAAGGCTGTACAGATCAGTATAAAGCCGGTATCTCCTGCATTCATCATTCATTTCCTCCTCGATTCCCTCAATTATTCTGCAACGCAAAAAGCGCCTGGAAACTCAATTTCCAGACGCCTTTGTCATGTCAGTTAGCATAGCAGATAATTTGTGGGTTTTCAAGAGTTTTTTCGCTATTTTTCTGTTTTCTTACAGAATTACTATGTTTTATGTGGATATGAAATTTATTTTCGGCAATCTATCCGGTTATAAATATTGGAGAGATTTTATTTTATCTCTTACTGTACTATAACACGGACTATGCTCAGAATCAGCAGATGTGCCGGATAAAAAATATAGAAAAAACCACTTGGAAAACTTCGGTGCTTTTTCGGATTTTTTGCCATTATAGAAGCACAGGATGATGATTCCTGATGCTACGATCCTGCTGCCGAAAACAGAGCATGGATCATTGCCGGTCCGGCTGCCATTTTTTCCACGTAGGAGCTGTAGTTAAACAGCACAAAAAGGGCAGCACCGACTCCGTACGCTGTTATCATCCTCTTCCTGTTCCCCCAGCTCTCATGGAACCAGATGGTAAAAACCGGTGCCAGGATTGCCCAGTCCGAACAAACGGATAGTAAAAGAAGCAGGATCAGAAGTGGAATTCTCCATTTACTTGCCATCATCCTTTCCTGAACAACCAGGATCATAAAACAGATAAACAGAGTAAAGATCATATTCAGCTGTGAATTTCCAAAGGCTATCATATAGGGAACCTGGGAGATTCCGGCAAAGATCAGAAGCCTTTCACCGTATTTTCTCCGGGAATGTGTATAGTAAAAACCTTCCACAAGAAAATAGCACATGGTAATGGCTGTGAAGTAGCCAATGTCTATAAACACTTCCCACAGGATCGTGTTTTCCGGCAGAAGCACGTTGGCGATATGATTCAGAAGCATGGTAAAAATTGCCAGATATTTAATGGCATCCCGGGTCAGTCCCGGCTTTTCTGTTGTTGGCATGATCTTCTCCTTCTGTGCAGAAAAATTTTCAGATCTTTCACATCTTCTGCACAATATAATACATTTATCTTACACTGATTTTCTGACTCATACAACTTTTTTTGTTATTGCTGGAGTTGCCTTTTTCTTAAGGTAAGCTTATACTGTAGAAAGCGTGCTGTATTTTATATGGCAAAACTTCTCAGCAAACACTGTAAAACAATAAATTCGGAAAGGAATTATCGATCATGATCCAGGATATCGCACCACATACCTATCACAATGAGTACAAACCTGTGGCCCCGGATAAAGAAAGCCACATCCTCGCCTATGAAGAAGGAAAGATCCTTATGAAAAAAGATGGCGAGACTATGACTCTTCCAAGCTTTGGAGAGCTGGAAGGAAAAGTTGAAAATCTCTATGAGAATTATATCTATCTCTTCTCCATTGACGAAGAGCATTTTTATCTGATCCCGGATCTTGACACCAGTCTCCTTCCTGGTTATCAGTTTGAGATCACAAGAGTTCTCCGCACAGCGGAGCCACAGTATCTGGCTTTCGCAGGAATCACCGGATATCAGCTCTTTCAGTGGTACAGCAAGCGCCGTTTCTGCGGCTGCTGCGGCAAACCGATGGTACATGATAAACATGAGCGCAAGATGATCTGCCTGCCTGTGGAAACGGTGAATATCCGGTGCTTTCTCCGGCTGTGATCGTAGGCGTTACCAACGGCGACAAGCTGATTCTCTCCAAATATGAGGGTCGAACTCACACCCGCTACGCCATGATCGCAGGTTTTGCCGAGATTGGTGAGACCATCGAGGAGACCGTTCACCGTGAAGTTATGGAAGAGATCGGCGTAAAGGTCAAAAATCTCCGCTACTACAAGAGCCAGCCATGGTCCTTCTCCGGAACCTTCTGTTTGGCTTCTACTGTGATCTGGATGGCGACGACACTCTGACTGTAGACCACGATGAGCTTTCCATGGCCTCCTGGTTCGACCGGGAAGACATTCCGGATGAAGGAGATAATATCAGCCTTACCAAGGAAATGATGATGGCATTTAAGCATGGAAAAGCCTGAAGTATCGCTTGCCTGATTCCGTAAACAATTTTTCGTAACCAATTTCACAAAAAACACCGGCCATTCATCTGTAACATGTCCTGTCCAGGCTGCCAGATCATCTCTGACATCTCAGCCCCAGTACATATTCCGATGAATGCCGGTGTTTTTATTTTCTATTTTTCTATTTTTCTTCCGAGTCGGAGCAATCTGCCTAAAACCGTTTTATTTCTCCGGTGTCAGATGCCAGATATCTCTGTTGTACTCTTCGATGGTTCTGTCTGAAGAGAAGTATCCTGCTTTTCCGATATTTACAAGCATTTTCTCTGCCCATGCGGTTCTGTCCTCATAATCGGACAGTGCCTGATCTTTCACCTTCGCATAATCCTCGAAGTCAAGAAGAGTCATGAACCAGTCTTTGCTTACGATCTCATGATGCAGTCTTCTTAAATGCTCCTCACTTCCAATAGAAAGAAGCTCGTTTCCTACGATAAAGTCTACTGCACGACGGATGCGCTCGTCTTTCTCATAAAAATCTCTGGAGCAGTAGTCCGCCTTTTCATAGTGTTCGATAACCTGCTCACTGGACTCTCCGAAGATATAGATATTATCCTTGCCTACCAGCTGGCTGATCTCCACATTTGCACCATCATGGTTCCCAGTGTTACAGCACCGTTGAGCATGAACTTCATGTTTCCTGTTCCGCTGGCCTCCTTGGAAGCAAGAGAGATCTGCTCGGAGATATCGCAGGCAGGGATCAGCTTCTCTGCTGCACTTACGTTGTAGTTTTCCACCATAACAACTTTCATGTACGGAGAAACCTCCGGATCATTGTTGATAAGCTCCTGTAAGCAGAGGAGAAGGTGGATAATATCCTTTGCGATAACGTATGCAGGAGCTGCCTTTGCACCGAAGATAAAGGTTACCGGGCGCTGCGGCTTCTCGCCTGCTTGATCTTCAGGTAACGGTCAATGATGTAAAGTGCATTCAGCTGCTGACGTTTGTACTCATGAAGACGTTTGATCTGGATATCATAAACACTGTGTGTATTGATCTCTTCACCTGTGTTGGCTTTGATAAACTCCGCACATCTCTTCTTTGCATCCTGCTTGATCTTAAGGATATTTGCAAGAACGTCCTGATTTCCCTTGAAGCCAAGCATCTTGTCAAGCTCAAAGGAATCCTTGCGGAAGCCGTCACCGATCATGGATGTGATGTACTCTGTCAGCGGATGGTTGCAGTGAAGGAGCCATCTGCGGAAGGTAATTCCGTTTGTCTTGTTATTGAATTTCTCCGGATAGATCTCATAGAACTGATGAAGCTCTGTCTCCTTCAGGATATCGGTATGAAGGGATGCAACACCGTTGATGGAAAATCCGTAGTGGATGTCCATATGTGCCATGTGTACCAGGTCGTTCTTGTCGATGATGGCAAGATTTTCCTGCGGATATTTTGCTTTGATACGCTCGTCCAGCTTGCGGATGATCGGCATCAGATCCGGAACAACCTCCTCAAGATAGGAGATCGGCCATTTCTCAAGTGCCTCTGCAAGAATGGTATGGTTGGTATAAGCGCATACATGAGATACGATCTCGCATGCCTCCTCGAACTCGATTCCACGCTCTGTAAGGAGACGGATAAGCTCCGGAATTACCATACTCGGATGTGTATCGTTGATCTGGATCACTGCGTAATCGGCAAGGTCATGAAGATTGCAGCCTTTTGCTGTTGCCTCATCCAGGATCAGCTGTGCCGCATTGCTTACCATGAAGTACTGCTGATAGATACGAAGCTTTCTTCCTGCATCATCGCTGTCATCCGGATAAAGGAACAGTGTCAGATTGTGGAGCAGATCCTTCTTATCAAAGGAGATTCCCTCGCCCACAATGCTCTCGTCTGCAATATCAATATCAAAAAGGCGAAGCTTGATTGCTTTGTTCTCATAGCCTGCAACATCAATATCATACAGTGTGGATTTCAGCATAAAGCCCTTAAATGGGACATAATAGGAAACGCCTGCATCTGTAAGCCAGCTCTCCGGCTGGATCCAAGGATTCGGTGTCTCAAACTGAAGATGATCCTTAAACTCCTGTTTGAAAAGTCCGAGGTGATAATTAAGTCCGATTCCTTCTCCCGGAAGTCCCAGAGTTGCAATGGAATCCAGGAAGCATGCTGCCAGACGGCCAAGTCCGCCGTTTCCAAGAGATGGCTCCGGCTCGATCTCCTCGATCATGGAAAGCTCTTTTCCGTTTTCTTTAAGATATTTCGCAACTTCATCATAAACGCCCAGATTGATCAGGTTGTTGGAAAGAAGCTTACCGATAAGGAACTCTGCGGAAATATAATAAATTTTCTTTTTTTCCTTCCTGGTAGCCGCGGCCCTTCAGCTGCTCCTTTGTCCAGGAGAGAAGTCCATGATAGATTTCCTCATTTGTACAATCTTTTACATTTTTGTTATATTTGTCTTCAAATACTTTGCTTAATGTTTCCATTTTGATCTCCTTTCATGGATCTTGATGGGATGAAATATGTTTTTACAAGGTTGTTTGCTTTGTTTTTGATGATATTAGGATATCACGCATTTCTTTTCAAAAATATAACAATCCTGTCATGATATGCAAGATATTTGTCAGACTGTTTTTCACTTTTTACTGTAGCTCTGCATAAAAACATAACCGGTACATATGCGGTTGTTTCGGGATCTGTCTCAGATCTGTCTCATACTCTTCCTGTACTTATGCGGTGAAACCTTATTGGACTGCTGAAATTTCTTTATAAAATAACTTGTACTGTTAAATCCCACCTGCATGGCGATCTCCGTCACAGGTGCATCGGAATGCGTAAGAAGATACTTCGCCTTCTCCATACGGAAGTCATTGATGTATTCCACCAGGGTTTTTCCCGTATACTGGCGGAAAAGCTTCATAAAATAATACTCACTGTAATTGGAAAGTCCGGAAAGCTCTGAAACAGTAAGATTCTCCTGGTAGTGAAGGCTGATATGATCCAGCACTTTCTTTACTGCTGCAAGGCTCTTGTTCTGCTCTGTGCTTACCGGGATAATATAATGCTTCGTCAGCATCTCATAAAAGAAATCAAAGAACAGCATTTTCAACTTCACATAGAAATATGGCTTCTTCTCCGTATGACAGTCATGGATCTCCAGAAAAATTTCCCGTAGCTTCTCATATCCGGAATCTCCTTCTTCTATATGATGCAGAATTCTGCCTTGTTTTCTATTAATGGTGATACCACACATTCCTGGCAGATATCTCCCGGCTGACCTGCAAGGAAGCCCAGGCTGAAAACCACACTCTTATAATAAAGAGGCTTCTTAAGATCCGTGCGCATACTATGGAGAACTCCGCAGTTCACGATCAGGATATCCCCCTTTTTCAGGCGGATGCTCTCCCCGGTTCAGTCTGGCAAAGCCACTGCCTTTTTCAATATACATGATCTCCATCTCACTGTGCCAGTGGTCATACAATGCATGAAAGATCTCACAGTTCGCCATATAGGTTTCCACCGGCAGCTCAAAGGAACCGTGAGGGCTTAATTCTTTTAAATTATCATCCACTTCGGATACATGAAGAGGATTTTTTGCGGATGTGTCTGTTTCTGGCATGATTTCCTCCGTGATCAATATCTATCCTGCGGACATTTGCCTTCCGCTGGATATCCAATCCTTGCATAATGATTCTGTTTGACTCCCTTAGTGTAAAGGATATTTACAACCATGACAATATTATATTTTCCTGTTTTCTTTTTTATGACGTTACGGTTACTCTGTTCTCAGCAACACGCTTCGCGATGCACTTCCATAAACGGCAACCTTGACTTTTCCCCTTCCAACTGCTATATATAATATTTAGAATAAAATAATTTGACTTTAAAAGGAACGAAAACTACCATGAATCCATTAAAAAAAGCTTACTGCCGGGTTTTCCAGAATGTCTTTAAATTCGCCCTTCCACTGCTTCCTTACCGCAATCCGAAGATCATCGGAAGCGTCAAAGGTATTCCGGAAGTTCTGGAAAAAAGAAACTATAACAATGTACTCATCATCACAGATGCAGGGATCCGAAGCCTTGGCCTTACAGAAAGGCTGGAGCAGACACTGAAGCGAAGCTGCATCTCTTACCACATCTACGACAAAACCGTTGCCAATCCAACAACCGTCAATGTGGACGAAGCCCTTCACATGTATCTGGACAATGACTGCCAGGCGATCATCGGCTTCGGCGGAGGTTCCAGTATGGACTGTGCAAAAGCCACAGCAGCCGCATTGCCAAGCCACACCAGTCTCTTGCTCAGATGAAGGGAATCCTGAAGATCCACAAAAAGCTTCCTCTTCTCATCGCCATCCCCACGACTGCAGGAACAGGAAGTGAAACAACACTTGCTGCTGTCATTACCGATGCAGAAACACGGCACAAATATGCCATCAACGATTTCCGCTGATCCCACGCTACGCAGTCCTTGACCCGAAAGTGACTTTAAGCCTTCCGCCGTTTATCACAGCTACCACCGGCATGGATGCCCTGACTCACGCGGTGGAAGCCTACATTGGAAATTCCACTACACCTGGCACAAGAAAAAAATGCCCTGGGATGCTGTCAGACTGATCTTTGAAAATCTGGATACCGCCTACACAGACGGCAATAATATTGAAGCAAGACGAAATATGCTCCGCGCCTCCTATTTCGCAGGCTGTGCCTTCACCAATCCTACGTTGGATATGTCCACGCAATTGCACATTCCCTCGGCGGAAAATATAATGTTCCACATGGGCTTGCCAATGCAGTGATCCTCCTATGGTACTGGAAACATACGGAGATTCCATCACTCACAAACTCCGCAACCTTGCCGTAACTGCCGGTCTCTGCGATAAACATGAGGACGATAAAACTGCTGCCCGGATGTTTATTGATGCAATAAAAGATATGAAAAAACGCTATGGCATCGGAGACTATATCCCGGAAATCCAGGAAACGGACATCCCGGAGCTTGCCCATTACGCAGATAAAGAAGCCAATCCTCTGTACCCGGTTCCTGTGCTGATGGATGCCGGCGAACTTGAGACACTGTATTACAGACTGATGCCTCCGGCAGGCAATTGCTAAAACAGCCATTGGCATAGAAAGATTTTTTCGATATTTCGAATACAGTTTTTTCAGAAAGGACTACAATTCCATGGAAAAAGAACAGATCAACCAGCTTTTAGATAAACAGCGCCAGTACTTCTACTCCGGCGCAACTCTTGACCTTGATTTTCGCATCAGCGCCCTGAAACGTCTCCGCGCTTCCATCCGGAAACACGAAGATCAGATCCACGCCGCGCTGAAAAAGGATCTGGGAAAAAGTAATTTCGAAAGCTATATGTGTGAGACCGGACTGGTGCTCTCCGAGATCACACATATGCTGAAAAATATCCGCTCCTACGCAAAAGAACAGACCGTTCCGACTCCACTGGCACAGTTCCATTCCCACAGTTTCCGCAAACCATCCCCCTACGGTGTTGTTCTCATTATGAGTCCGTGGAACTATCCGTTTCTTCTCACCATAGAACCACTGGTAGACGCCATTGCAGCCGGAAACACAGTCATCCTGAAACCAAGTGCCTACTCACCGGCAACAAGCGAAGTGATCCGTCTTCTCATCCATGAATGTTTCGATGAAAAATACGTTGCAACTGTCACAGGCGGACGTGCGGAAAACACACATCTTCTCAGTCTGCACTTTGATTACATCTTCTTCACGGGAAGCCAGTCTGTAGGAAAAGAGGTCATGAGAAAGGCTTCCGAACACCTCACACCAGTCACTCTGGAGCTGGGTGGAAAAAGCCCCTGCATCGTGGACAAAACAGCCAATCTCCGCCTTGCGGCAAAACGTATCGTATTCGGCAAGTTCCTGAACTGTGGCCAGACCTGCGTGGCTCCGGACTATATCTACTGTGATCCGGAGATCAAAGAAGCCCTGGTCGCAGAGCTTCGCAGACAGATCACACGCCAGTATGGAAAAGAACCACTGAAGAACCGGAATTATGGAAAGATCATCAACGAAAAGCATTTCGACCGTATCAACAGTCTGATCGATCCTGCCAAAACTGTCTGCGGCGGTGGTTCCAACCGTGAAACACTTCAGATCGAGCCGACGGTTCTTGATAACGTAACCTTCGAAGATCCGGTCATGCAGCAGGAAATCTTCGGTCCGGTACTTCCGGTCCTTACCTATGACTCTCTCGGAGGTGCTGTAACAAAGATCAATTCCATGGCACATCCGCTGGCTCTTTATATCTTCACCGAAGATGAAAAAATGCCCGGGAAGTTACTTCCCGATGTGGTTTCGGCGGTGGCTGTATCAACGATGTCCTCATACATCTGGCAACCAGCAATATGGGCTTCGGCGGCTTTGGTGAAAGCGGCATGGGATCCTATCATGGCATCGACGGCTTCCGGACATTCTCTCATTATAAGAGTATTGTAGATAAAAAGACCTGGATCGATCTTCCTATGCGGTATCAGAAATATCGGAAGATTTATGAAAAAATGGTACGGTTGTTTATGCGGTAGATATGAAGGGAGGGCGCTGCCTGATGCATCGCCCTCCTGTTACTTTAGATTTTCTTATTATTTTTCCCAGATGATCTTTACCGGCATGATCCCGGTCAGTTCTTTGCTTTTTTCATCCGGCTGGCTGCAGCTGCATAAATTTCAAATTTCTTTCCTTCTTCCATCCGTTTTCCTGTTTCATCTACTACGGTGAATGCTTTTTCCCATATTGGATTTCTATTTTTCGGCATTCTCCCGCCTTCAGGAATATCCGCTGAAAACCGGCCAGCATCGGATTGGGAATGGCATTTTTGCTGTCGATATTTTTTACATAGATCTGAACAACATCCTCTGTATCATATGCGCCGTTATTCTGCACTTCTACCTCCACGTTTATCTTCTGTCCACATGTTTTGACCTCTGCTTTATCTACTGCCACCTTACTGTACGTCAGACCATATCCAAAAGGAAACTGTGCTTTTCGTTCCATATAGCGATATGTTCTGCCTTTCATGGAATAATCGGTAAAATCCGGAAGTTCTTCCAGGTTTTCATAAAATGTCACCGGAAGTTTTCCTGATGGCGAGATTTCTCCAAACAGTACCTTTGCCGCTGCCTTCCCGCCCTGGCATCCAGGGTACCACAGCATCATGACTGCATCAAATTTCTCTGCCGCATATTTCAGATTAAGGTCACTTCCTGCCAGCAGACAGAATACTACCGGTTTTCCGGTATCTGCGATCGCTTCCATCAGTTCTCGCTGTACTCCGGGAAGTTCAATATCTTCTTTATCTCCCGATACATAGCTGTTTCCGGTGTCTCCCTCTTCCCCTTCCAGTGTCTCATCCAGTCCCATACATAAGATCACCACATCACTGTTTTCCGCAACCACCTTGCTTCCGCAATACGATCTCTGGTAAACGCAAGGTGCTCCGTCCGGTCTCGGAACAGATCACAGCCTCTGGAAGTAAGGATCCTTACATCGTCTCCCACATAATCCTGGATGCCTTCCTGTATGGTAATATACCTGGAAGCTGTCCCGTGATAATTGCCGATCAGCGCCTGCCTGCTGTCCGCATTTGGTCCGATGATCCCTATTGTTTTCAGTTTTTCTTTATCAAGCGGAAGAATCCCGTTATTTTTCAGCAGAACAAAGCTTTTTTCCGCTGCTTTCTCCGCTGCATCCAGATGCCTGGGAGATTCCACCTCCAGATAGGAGATATTGTCATATTCGCTTCCATCAAACAACCCCAGCAGATACCTTGTGGTAAAAAGCCGCACTGCTGCCCGGGTTATGGTTTCTTCTGTGACAAGCCCCTTTTCGTATGCCTTCATAATGTGAAGATAAGTATTTCCACAATTCAGGTCACAGCCATTATTAATAGCCAGTGCTGCAGATTCAACGGCTGTATCCGTTACCATATGGTGTTCATGAAAATCACGGATTGCCCAGCAGTCTGATACAAAATGCCCCTGAAATTTCCATTCGCCTCTGAGTTTTTTCTGTAATGTGGGACTTCCGCAGCAGGGTTCCCCGTTTGTCCGGTTATAAGCTCCCATAACCGCTTCTACTTTCGCTTCTTTTACCAGACCTTCGAATGCCGGCAGATACGTTTCTTCCATATCTTTTGCGGATGCTTCCGCATCAAATTCATGACGGAGTGCCTCGGCCCGGAATGTACTGCAAAATGTTTGGCACAGGCTGCTGCCTTCATTGTATCCCCATTTCCCTGAAGTGCTTTTACAAAGGAAACTCCCAGTTCTTTTGTAAGATACGGATCTTCCCCATAAGTTTCATGGCCTCTACCCCATCGTGGATCACGGAAAATATTGACATTAGGAGACCAGAACGTCAATCCCTTATAAATATCTCTGTCACCGTTTACGGAATATGCATTATACTTTGCTCTGCCTCTGTTGCCACGATACCGGCCATCTCTGCCACACTTTTCCGGTCAAAAGCTGCCGCCATTCCGATCGCCTGTGGAAAAACCGTTGCCTGCCCTGCTCTGGCAACACCGTGAAGTCCCTCATTCCACCAGTTATACGCCGGAATTCCCAATCTTTTTATTGCAGGTGCATCGTACCTTAACTGACTGGCCTTTTCCTCCAGAGTCATCCTGGCAACCAGCGCTTCTGCTTTCTTCTTTGCTTCTTCCCGATTCATCCCCAATTTCCTCCTCACCTTTTTTTATATCATCTATCATTTGGTCTCTGACTGTCAAGTAGATATTTCCTGCAATTTTTCCGGCCTCTGTTCAGAGCAGAAAAAATCTGCTTTACCCTTTCTTTGGGATAAAGCAGATTTTTATTACACTTTGTGATCTGTGTTCCAATTTCAGCCGGGAACTTATCTGATCGCATCCTTCATCTCTTTCACATAAGCCTTCACCTTCGGCACGCAGTCTTTGCCGTAGGCACCACAGAGCTTCACGATCGCAGATCCTACAATGGCACCGTCTGACTGATCTGCCATTTTTTTTGCCTGCTCCGGTGTGGAGATTCCGAATCCTACTGCACATGGAATGTCTTTCTGAGCTTTTACTAATTTCACCATAGCTCCGATATCTGTGGTAATGCTGGTACGCATTCCTGTTACACCAAGGGAAGATACGCAGTAAACAAAGCCTTCCGCCTCTTTTGCGATCATGGCGATCCGCTCATGGGAGGTCGGTGCGATCAGGGAGATCAGTCAAGGCCGTACTGTTTGCACACAACATCAAACTCTTCTTTTCCTCAAACGGAACATCCGGAAGAATCAGTCCATCCATTCCAACTTCCGCTGCTTTCTTGATAAACGCTCTGTTCCGTAAAGAAATACTACGTTTGCATAGGATCATGAATACCATTGGGATTTTTGTATTTTACGGATTTTTC